>Ga0181518_10004122_pt1 | contig 13126 bp, 8 predicted proteins | sample PEATcosm2014_Bin_28_FD_119751 | JGI IMG/M metagenome (GOLD analysis project Ga0181518, IMG submission 119751) | Peatland microbial communities from MTU Mesocosm Facility, Houghton, MI, USA - PEATcosm2014_Bin01_60_metaG | ecosystem: Environmental > Terrestrial > Soil > Wetlands > Peat | place... | reverse complement strand
GGGCCAGGACCCTCAACTCCTCTGGATGATTGCTCCATAACTATAGGTGCAGGCTCACCTGACCGTTCACCGCACCGCCAGGACTCAGGGACAGGCGAGCCAGAGGCCAACGCGCTCGCGCTCTCTCACAGGAGGGCTCGAGGCTGCTGTCTTGCTCCTGGGCGCGTCACGTCGGTTAGCACTCAGTCCCCGCAGTAGCGTGTCCTCGACCGCTCGATTTCCCGGTCGGTTGGATTGACCACAGCGCCAGGAGGCTCATGACGTACACCGCGCGCTCAGTGGACAGTTCGGGACCATCGCAGCACGCGCTTCCAGCAGCTCCAGCGCACCCGGAGATGGCAGCTCCTGGCTCACCGTCTCTCGTCGATCGGATCACGGGACCATACCGGACCATCACGAGATTCCTGGAGCGACGAGTCCTCGTTCGCGCTGCCCGCGCGGTGCCACGGACGCTGCGATTCATGAGCACAACCGTCGTGAACGGCCTGGAGGCCGCAGATATCCGCGGCCACCGTCACTCTCTAGTGTTGGCCGTCGGCGTGGCCGCGGACGAGGCCTTCCTGGCGATGGCGATGGCGCCGAGCAGGTTCCCCCGACGCGCGGACTATGCGCGCGTGAGCGCCGAGCTGGCCGACGCGAAGCAGATGTTCTCGTCTCGTGGCTGGACCATTCGTCCCTCCTCCTACCATCGCACGCCTCCGCCGCTGGCTAGTGCGGATGTGCGGACGAGTCGGGGGTGGGCGATGGGCCTCGGCTACGAGCGGATCGCCTACGAGAGCGGATTCTCGCCCCGCACTGGCGAGCCGGGGGCTGAGCGGTGGATGGGGTACGAGCCGAACCGCGAGGCAGTGGCGGCCATCGTGCGCCGGCCCGACGACGCTGGCGGGCCCCGCCCGTGGCTCGTGTGCGTCCATGGCTTCGCCATGGGCTACCCGTTCATGGACTTCACGGGACTACAGACCGCCAAGCTCCACCGTGCGCTCGGGGTCAACGTCGCCTTGCCGGTCCTCCCGCTGCACGGAGCCCGCAAGGTGACCAGGTTGAGCGGCGAACCGTTCCTCTCGTTCGACCTCATGAATTCCGTGCACGGGTTCTCGCAGGCGATCTGGGACATCCGGCGCCTGCTGTCGTGGATTCGGGCTCAGGGAGCGACGACGATCGGATTGTACGGCGTCTCGCTCGGCGCCTATGTCGTGGCGCTCCTCGCGGGCATCGAGGACGGGCTCGGCGCGGTTGTGGCCGGCATCCCGGTCGTGGACTTCCCAGCCCTGTTCCATCAGCAGAGCCCCGCACACGTCCGCGCTCGATCGATCGAGCACCACATCATCGGCGGTCCGGCAGAAGAGGTCTTCGCGGTGGTGTCGCCCTTGGGCTTCGCTCCGAAGGTGCCACAGGATCGCCGCTTCATCTTCGCAGGCCACGGCGATCGCCTCGCGTTTCCTGAACATGCGCATCGACTGTGGGAGCACTGGGAGCGCCCACAGATCAGCTGGTATTGGGGGTCCCACGTGGGCTATCTCTGGTCCCGGCAGGTTGCCACCTTCCTTCAGGACTCGGTGTCGGCATCTGGCTTTGGATGCCCGCCACCGCATGAGGGAGGCTGAGCAGAAGCACGCCTACTCGACCTTGATGCGAAAAGGCTCTGCTCGGAGTACCCGGCAGCTCAAAAGGGGTCACGGGTGCCGTCACCGCCAACGCGAGCCAAGCCTGACGCCCCGAAGGAGCTCCGTGGCTCCCACGCCGGAGCGGAGCCTCCGGGGGCGACCAGCGGCGATGCTCCTCCCGGGGCCGGCTCCCCGTTTGCCCTCCGGTCGGCCGCTCGTCCGGAAAGTTTCGGGCCTAACGGCCCTTCCCTCCGGCGCCGAATGGCGAGACGGTTGAGGGAGGAACAGGAGCAAGAATGACCCTCACGTCGGAACATGTCACCGAGGTCGCAGGCGGGCGAGAGGCGGGCGGGGTCCTCGCGCCACTGCTGCGCGGGCTGTCGGAGCGCGTCGATCACGTTCGCGACCAGCCCCTCTTCCAGCGGGACCCGGAGTTCCTCCGGCGCCAACTCTCGGCGGTGACCCGCTACGTGAACTACTTCTCACCCGAGGTCCGGGGACAGGTGAACCTGCCCGCCAGCGGTCCGGCGCTCGTGATCGGGAACCATTCCGGCCTCTTCTACATGCCCGACGCCTGGGTGGTCGGACTCGAGATCGTCCGACGACGTGGTCTCGACCAGCCGGCGTACGCCATGGGATACGACATGCTCTTCGGCATTCCGGGAGTCGGCCCGTTCATGCGCCGCATCGGAGCGATTCCCGCCGGCGGGCAGGCGGCCGAACAGGGCCTGGCGGAAGGCGGCCTAGTTGTCGCGTACCCGGGAGGCGACCGGGAGGCGTGTCGGCCGTGGACTCAGCGCGACAAGGTCGACCTGGGTGGCCATCGGGGGTTCGTTCGCTTGGCACTCCGAACCGGCGTACCCGTGGTGCCGGTGGTGGCCCACGGGTCACACGATGCGGTCGTCGTCGTCTCGAGCGGCGAGCGCCTGGCGAAAACCCTCGGCTTGGAGCGCATCCGGATCAAGGTGTTCCCCATCCTCCTCGCCCCCTACGGCCTGACCACCATCCTCACACCGCCGCTTCCGATGCCCTCGGCGATCAACGTCGAGTTCCTGCCCCCACTCGACTGGACCAGCTACGGCCCCGAGGCGGCAGACGATGAGGCAATCGTGGCCGCGTGCTACGAAGAGATCACAACCGCCATGCAGGCGGCACTGGACCGCCTGCATGCACAGAACCCCCATCCCGTGATCCGGGGCTGGCGCAACCTTCTGCGGCCCGGGCGGACGCGCCTGGAGGTCCCCGCATGAGGACGCTCCGAACCTCAGCCGACACCTCGTAGTTCAGTCTGAACACACGACGAGCGTGGACCGCCCATCGTGACGGACGAGGGGTGCTACTTGCTTCGCAGGATCCGGATGAGCTCGTCCAGGCTGTCGGCACCATACCGATCGCGAACCTGCCCCAGCGTGTCTTCGTTCTGGAAGTTCTTCAGCTCGGGGTACTGGCCTTTCAGGTTCTTGATCTTCGTGTTCCCGTGCTTCTTCTCGATGCGCCCGTCCTTGTCGCGATGGCGACCGTCAAGTCCTTCCATGATGGTGTCCCTTCTGGCTCGAACTCTGTGTGGGAGGTCTGGTCGTCAATCATCGTCGACTGACCCGCAGATTGGAAGCACCCCACACATTGGAAGCCCCGGGTGTGGTTTCACCGGCCGCACGATTCACGCCGGTTCTGTCGACATCACCCGACAGTGCAGTTGACACGGGAGCGGGGAGCCGTCCCCCGCCGGAGGCGCTTGGTGCAATGCCAACACTCTGCAATGGTGGTCGGGTGAACAGCATCGTCGTGTCGTCCGAGGGTGCCGGCTACGGCTTCCTCGTTGACGACCAAGGCCGGCTACGCCAGGCGGGCTTCGGGCCCGACATCGACGCCCACATGGCGCGGCTGCCGGCCAGGATCCCAGCGGAGCTGTACCCCCCGGCCTATCCCGCCTACGACGAGGAACCAACCCGCGCCCCCTCGCTGCGGGCCACCCACGGCGACGGCACCACGACCACCAGGCTGAAGGTGCAGGACGTCCGCGTGGTCGGCCCCGAGACCGACATCCTTCTCGTCGACCCCGACTGCCCGCTCGGGGTCACGCTGTGCTTCCACGCCGAGGACCACGGCGTGCTGCGCCAGTGGGTGAGCGTCACCAACCTTCAGCCCGGGGCGGTCACCCTCCACGAGCTCGCCGCTGCCTCGCCCCTGCTCGCTGCCGCCTCACCCCACCTGACCCACTTCGGCGGGGGCGACTGGGCTGCCGAGTGGACCACGACCACCGAGGCGCTCACACCCGGGACCAAGGTCGTCGACTCGCGCGGCGGCATGCAGCCCCACCTGCGGTCCTGCCCCTTCTTCCTGCTCGCCCCCGACGGGTCGCCCGCGGAGTCGAGTGGTGCCGTCCTCGCCGGCGCGCTCGCCTGGGGTGGCAATACCCGCTTCGCCTTCGAGCGGACGACCTCCCCCACGGTCCGGGTCTGGTGCGGGCACAACCCGGCGGCGGCCGAGTACGTGCTCGACCCCGGCGCCACCTTCGTCACCCCCGAGCAGATCTGGATCTGGTCGACCGAGGGCGCGGGCCCCCTGAGCCGCCGCCTCCACCGGTGGGTACGCCAGCACGCCACACGCGACGGCGACGCGCTGCGGCCGATCGTGGTCAACAACTGGGAGGCCACCTCGTTCTCGTTCGACACGGACCGGCTCCTGGGGCTCATCGACCACACGGCGGACCTCGGTGCGGAGCTCTTCCTGCTCGACGACGGCTGGTTCGGCGACACCCACCCTCGCGACGACGACACGGCGGGCCTGGGCGACTGGCAGGTCGACGAGGCCAAACTGCCCGGCGGTCTCGGTCCCCTCATTGCGCGAGCGGACGAGCGCGGTGTCCGGTTCGGGCTGTGGGTGGAACCCGAGATGGTCAACCCCGACTCCACCCTCTACGCCGAGCATCCGGACTGGGTGGTGGGCCAGCCGACGCGACACCCACGCCGGTGGCGGCACCAGCTCGTCCTCGATGTCCTGCAGCCCGACGTCGCCGACTTCGTGTACGGCGTCGTGGACGGCGTCCTGGTCGAGAACCCGGGCATCAGCTACATCAAGTGGGACGCCAACCGCCCCCTGACCGATCCCGGGTCCCCCACCCTGGGCGCCGACCGGCAGGCCAACTACTGGGTCGACCACAGCCGAGCCACCTGGCGCCTGATGGAGACCGTGGCGGAGCGCCACCCCGAGCAGACCCTGATGCTGTGCGCCTCGGGTGGTGGGCGGGTCGACCTCGGGTCACTGCGCTGGTTCCACGAGGTCTGGCTCTCGGACAACACCGATCCGGTCGACCGGGTGCGGATGCAGTGGGCTGCGTCACATTTCCTGCCCGCCAACGTCGTCGCCGCCCACGCGACCCGGGAGGGCGACCGGCCGGTGGCTTTCGGGTGCGCCGTGGCGATGAGCGCGCGGTTCGGGTTCGACCTCGATCTTGCGAACCTCTCCGACGACGAGCGGAGCGTGTGCCGCCGGGCAGTGGAGCTGTACCGCGACATCCGGCCCCTCGTCCAACTGGGTGACCTGTGGCGGTTGGTCCCGCCGGGTGAGCGCGCCGCCCTCGCCTACGTCGCCGCCGACGGCCAACGGGCGGTCGTCTTCGGCTACCAACTCGCCGCAGCTGCCGACGACGCGGGACCGCTGCGCCCCGGTGGGCTCGACCCGGACCGGATCTACGAGGTCGCCGCCGTCGATCTCGCCGCCGGACCCGGACCGTCCGGGGACGACGTGGAGCGTCGACAAGGAGCGGCGCTCATGGGAGAGGGCTTGGAATGGCAACTCAGCGAGCCTTGTACCGCCCGCATCTGGGTGCTTCGGTCCGTGTAGACACGACGAGCCGCGCCGGGCGGATTCCGCCGACCCGGGGACGAGCGCGCTGAGCGGCACGGGCACACGATTGATGTCGTGGGACAAGATGAGCGGATGGGACCAGCCGACCGCATCACGAAGAACGGCAATGACGCGACCTTCTCTGATGGAGCGCAACGGTTCTCCGGCCGGGTGGCCGTCGTCACCGGGTCGACCGCTGACCCGAGCATCGGCCGATCCTGCGCCTTCCGGCTGGCGCGGGAGGGCGCGTCGGTGGTCGTCAACGGCCGCGACGAGGACCGGGTCGCGTCGACCGAAGCTGCCTTGCGCGCCGAGGGATTCGAGGTCGTCGGAGTGGTCGGGTCGATGGACACCGAAGCGGGCGTGGCAGTGCTCACGGACTGCGCCTTGGAGGCGTTCGGCCGCATCGACCTGATCGTCAGCACGGTGGGCGGCGCCCCCTACCCCCTGTCCTTCGACGCGATCAGTGAGGCGCAGCTTCTCGAGACGATCCGGCTCAACACCTGGCCGAGCGTCGCACTCATTCGTGCCGCGCTCGCCCGAGGCCTCGGTGCCAACGGTGGCTCGGTCATCACCATCTCGAGCGGCTCGCCGCGCAAGACCACGTCGGCCATGGTGGCCTACGCGTCGGCCAAGGCGGCGCTGAACGCCATGACGCGGACCATTGCCGCCGATCTGGCCCCGCGCGGGGTCCGGGTCAACGCAGTGAGCCCCGGACTGGTGCGAACGACGGCCACCCGGTCGATCTGGAAATCCGACGCGGGTGCGGCCGCCGGCTCGAATCTCCCCTTGGGCCGGCTGACCGAAGCCGAGGACATAGCGGCCGCAGTGTGCTTCCTGCTCTCCGACGACGCACGGCAGATCACCGGGATCACCTTGGACGTCGACGGCGGGAACCACCTCTCGAGCGGCTGGACGCCGATCCGGTAGTTACCGGGCTCCCCGTCCCGGCGAGGGCCAGATCTCCTTCAGAGTTCGAACGACGCCGGACCCGATCTGGGTGATCTGCTCGCGCACCTCCTCGGGCGACATGCCGGGAAGCTGCACCCGGAGGTTGAGGGCATCGGCGCCGACCTCCCTCGCGGTGGCTGCGAGCCGCTCCGCCATCTCCCGTGGCTCCTCGCACGCGATCGTCTGGTCCTCACCGAAGGCGGTCGCGCCCGCGGCGTAGCTCTCGTAGACCGCCCGCTGGCTCTCGACGAGCCCGGACTGCACGCGGCCCAGCCACACCCGACGGATCAGCACCTTGGAGCACGTCCCCCCGGCCTCCTCGAAGGCCTGGGTCAGGCGGGCGAGTCTCGCCGGCGCGGACATCCCCTCCATGAGGATCCCCGCTCCGCACCGGGCGGCGCGCCCGGCGGCGGCGACCGAGACGGCCGCGCTGAGCACGGGGACCGGAGCTGCTCGGCAGGCGCGCAGCGCCGGGTCCCCGTCCAGCTCCTCCAGCTGCTCACCGCGGAGCATCGCCACCAGCCGAGGGAGCTCGGTCTTGAAGCGATCGACGGCATCGGCCTGGCTGATGCCGGCGGCCGCGAAGTCCAGCGGCAGGGCGCCGGCGGCCACGCCCAGTCCGACCCGACCGCCATGACGAGCCTGGAGCCACGCGACCTCCTCGGCGACGAGCGCCGTGGACCTCAGGGGCAGCAAGAGCGGCGCCGCGGCGGCCCAACCCGTGGCGTGGGCGGCCAAGACGAAGGAGGCCATCTGCAAGGGCTGCGCCATGTAGCCGGCGAAGCCACCGTGGTGCTCGCTCGTCATGACCCCGTCGAAGCCGCTGTCGAGGGCGAGACCCGCTTGCGCGCAGAGCTCGCTGACGATGGCGGCGGCGGGCAGCTCGTTGTGCGGGTACAGCCGGATGGAGACCGATCCGGGCTGGAACGGAGCGGAGGGGAGGACAGATGGAGACGAGCCACCACGCCGCGCTCCAGGCTGCCCGCGTTCGCCGGTCGGCATCCCGCGATCCTAAGAGGCCCAACCAGACAAGGTCCTCGACAAGCGAGCGGAGAGGTCACTACCGGCTCGTGGCGAGCCCTTGCACCGGTTCGAGGTTCGAATCCCTCCCATGCGCCGACTCTCCATCGGCCGCATGGTCGCAGTCGGCTTGTGTCACTGGGGTTGCGCGACGGGTCTGGGCTATCCTCCCCAGGTCGGATCCACGGGGGGGCTGCCCGACACGCAGGAGACAGCATGACGAAGGGTGGCGACGGCGACGAGCCCGCTCGACGACTCCGAGGTGATCCGTGACGGGGCGGACGCGGTGACGTCGGCGCGGGACGGACGGGCAGAGGCGGCGGAGGGTCGCCTGTCGCTCCTGATCGATCGGCTTCTGGCGTCCATGGACGCCGCGGCCACCATCGGAGCCTGGGACCACGTGGTCGAACTGGCTGACGACGTGCTGGCCGTCGATCCTCCGAACCAGCGCGCCGCCGCCATGATCGAGCGGACGAAGCTCGAACGTTCCCTGGCCGGAGACCAGCGGGCCTTCGTCAGCCTGCTCTTCGCCGACATCGTCCAGTCGACCGACATGGCCGAAGTGGCCGAGCCGGAGGTCATTCAGGACGTCTTCGTCCTCTACCGCCGGGTGGCGGCGGACACCATCGAGGAGCTGGGCGGCCGCGTGCTCCAGTTCCAGGGTGACGGCGTCGTGGCCTGCTTCGGCTACCCCAACGCGCACGAGGACGACGCGCGGCGCGCGGTCCTGGCCGCCTTGTGGATCGTCGAACGGATGGCGCACGCGTCCATTGAGCTGACCCGTCGCCACGGGATTGAGCCCGCCATCCGTGTCGGCGTCCATTCGGGCACCGTCGTGGTCGCCGGGCTGGCTTCGGGAATCATGGACGGCTCCGCCATCACGGGGTCGGCCCCCAATGTGGCGGCGCGCCTGCAGGGTGAGGCTGAGCCCGGCACCGTGGTGATCAGCGACACCACCAGGCAGCTCGTCGAACCACATTTCGAGCTCAAACCGATCGGAACGCGCTCGCTCAGGGGAATCGCCCGCCCGATGGAACTGCACCACGTGGTGCGGTCGAACCTGGCCGTCCCCCCATCGGGTCGGGGGCTGCCCGAGTCGGTGACCCTGATCGGTCGCGAGGGTCAGAGCCGCCTCCTGCGTTTCACCTGGAAGCGCCTCGTCCACGACACCGGGGGCGCCAGGCGGCCCGAAGAGGCGGTGGTCGTCGTTCGCGGGGTGGCCGGCATCGGGAAGTCGGCGCTGGCCGCGGAGCTCGTGGCACACGTGCACCTCGAGGGCGGTGCCGTGCTCGAGGCCAACTGTTCGCCCTATCACGGCAATGTCGCGCTGTGGCCCGTCGGGCGCATGCTCGAGCAACTGCTCGGGTTCTACCCGGACCAGCCACCCGAAGAGCGGCTCGCCGATTTGGAGGCCCGGCTGGAAGACGCCGGTCTCGAGAGGGACACGTTGCCGCTCCTGGCCCCACTGCTCGGACTCACCACCGACGAACGGTGGTCGCGCCCGGAGGTGGACGCACTCGCTCTCCGCCAACAGACGCTCGGGACCCTGGTCACCTGGCTCGCCCACACGGCGGCGGCGACGCCGAGTCTGGTGCTGGTCGAGGACCTCCACTGGGCTGACCCGACCACCGTCGACCTGTTGGGGCTCCTCGCCACCGAGAGCGTCCCGGGCACGATGATCCTGATCACGAGCCGGCTCCCGCTCGAGGCGCCGTGGGCGTCGTCGGTCCTCGACATCGAGCTGGAACCGCTCAAGGAGAAGCAGGCGGCAGGGTTGGTCGCCGCGCTGACCGACGACGGGCTGGACACGACGCAGCGTCGCCTCATCGTCGAGCGCGGCGCCGGTATCCCCCTCTTCCTCCAGGAGCTGACCCGCAGCGCCGTCACCGCGAATCCCGGTGAGGTGCTTCCTCCCCGCATCCACGAGCTCCTCACGGCGCGCCTTCGGGCACCCGGCATCGACCTGCGCGTCGCGCAGCTGGCCGCCACGCTCGGTGTTGAGTTCGACGTGGAACCGCTGCGCCAACTGGCCGGGCGGCCGGTCGACGAGGCGTTGGACCGTCTCGAGGACGCCGCGCTGATTGAGCCGGTCGCCGAGATCCGGCTGGGGCGGTACCGCTTCCGGCACGGCCTCCTGCGCGACGCCGCCTACGAGACGCAGGTGCTGCCCACCCGCCAGGCGACCCATCGCAGCATCGCGGAGCTGCTGGGCTCCGGCGCGGCCTCGCCGGGCGATCTCGCCGTCGTGGCCCAACACTGGGACCTGGCGGGCGACGTCTCGCAGTCCGTCCCGGCCTACATCGTGGCGGCCCAGGCGGCGCAAGCGGCGGCCAGCCACACCGAGGCCCGCCACCAGCTCGACCGCGCGCTGGAGCTGGCGGCAACGATGCCCGAGGGCGACGAGCGCGACCTGACGGATCTCATGATCCGGATGCAGCGCACCGTCAGCACGAGCTCCCTCTTCGGGTACGGGTATCCCGAGGTGTTCGAGGATTTCACAATCGCCGAGGGGATCTGCCGGAGGCTCACGGACCGCCCCGAGATCATGCCGGCCCAGGTCGGGATCTGGAGCTATCTACTGGTGCGCGGCTCTGTCGACGCCGCCAGCGTCGTGCTCGAGCCCCTGGCCGACGTGCTCGACGAGCCGGCGACCGCCTGGTTCGCGCCGGAGATCAAGTCGTGCATGGGGTACGGCGCGTTCTACCAGGGCAAGCTCGACGAGGCCCACCGTTGGCTCGTCGACGCGTGGGAGGGGTACCGGGCGCGGTCGGTCGATGCGGCCGCCTCCCCGTTCTGGCCCCTCCCGCACGACCCCGTGCCCGTCACGGCGGTCGCGCTCGCTTGCGTCGCCGCGCTGCGGGGCAGCACGGAGGAGAGCGCGCGTTGGGAGCGGCGGGCCATCGCCACCGCGGAGCAGCTCGACTTCCCGTCCGGACCGTTCAGTGCGGCCTTCGTCTCCGTCTATCTGGCCTGGATCCGGATGATCACGGGCAACCGGGACGAGGCCCGCCAGTTCGGGCGGCGCACGATCGAGATCGCGGAACGGTGCCGATTCGACTACTTCCAGCTGCTCGGCCGGCAGTATGTCCTGATCCCCGAGCTCGACCGGCCCTGTGACGTGACAGAGCTCGAGCAGTACGGAGTGGGGATGGACCTCGTCGGCCACGGGGCGTTCCGCCCGACGTACCTGGGCATCGTCGCCCAGAACCACCACTTCCGCGGCGACGCCGGCCCGGCGCTCCGTGCACTCGACGAAGCCATGGACCGGACCGCCACGTCAGGGGAGCTGGTCCACCAACCGGACCTGCTGCGCCTGCGCGCCGAGATCATGACCGCCGCCCACCCCGACCGGATGGACGAGGTGGTCGAGGATCTGGTCGCCGCCATGGAGATCGGCCTGGCCCAAGGGTCACTCGTCCTCGCGCTGCGGGCGGCCAACGACCTGGCCCGGCTTCCCCGCGACGTCCGCCCGCCGGACTCGAGTCACCGGATCCGGGCCGTGCTCGAGCGGTTCCCACCCAATTCCTCGAGCCCCGAACTCGCCGAGGCGCTGGACCTGCTCGGGGTCTGATGTAGGACGTTCCCGCCGCGCGCTGCAGGGGTACCGCTCTGGCCGGTCCGGACGACCCCGCGGCGCTCCGACTCATCGCGTCAGGTGTCGACCTCAGCGACCCTGAGGACCAGCTTGCCGACGGCCTCCGCCCGGTCAACGGCAGCGAGCGCGTCGGTCAACCCGTCGAAGGGAACCACCCCCGCGACGCCGCCGAGACGGCCGTCGGCCTCGAGAGCGAGCAACGACTCGTGATCGGCTTCGGCCTCGGCACGCGTCTGACCGCCGGCGTAGACACCGACGATGGCCGCGTTGCGCCGGACGAACTCCGATATGTCGGCGTCGACCCATGTCCCACTGGCGAACCCAACGGCGAGGAGTCGTCCGCCAGTCGCCAGGCACCGCGCCGTCGACCCGGCGAAGGCACCACCGACAGGGTCGTAGACGACGTCGACCCCGTCGCCCCCTGTCACGTCCATCACAGCGTCGGGCACCGAGCTCACGGTGCGATCGATGACGACGTACGCGCCCGACCGTGCGCACAGCTCCCGCTTCGCCTCCCCCGCCACGACCGCGATGACCCGCGCCCCGAGCGCCGCCCCGAGCGCCAGCGCGGCCAGGCCCGAGCCACCCGCAGCCCCGAGCACGAGCAGCCACTCGCCGGCCTGCAGCGCGCCCCGCCGCACGAGTCCGATGTAGGCCGTCGAGTAACCGATCCTGAACGCGGCGGCATCCTCGTCACGCATGGCGTCGGGCACGCGGAAGGCACTGTCCGACCGCGCGATCGTTGCCTCGGCGAACCCGCCGCGACCGTCGAAGAAGTTCGTCACCGCCATCACGCGCGTGCCGAGGGGCAGCTCCACGCCCGATCCGACCGCGTCGACCGTGCCGCACACCTCTTGGCCAGGGATGAACGGGGGCGTCGGGGAGAACGCGTACGCACCGCGGCACATGAGCGCGTCCGGGAGCCCGATCCCCGCGCACCGCACGCGCAGCCGCAGCTCACCCGGGCCGGGCACCGGCTCGTCGACCACGACGCGCCGGAGCACCTCGGAGGGTGGGCCGTGTCCTTTGACCTGCCAGGCGTGCACGCCGGGCGACCGTAGCGCGGCGTCCACCGCTCGGCGACGGCGGGCGGCGTCCGCTCAGGTTGCACCTAGCGGATGGTGCCCGCCCCGGGGATGAGCGGCAGATCCAGGGCGGTGGCCCACCCGGCGGGGAGGTCGTTGACGGCCGGCACCGCGTTGAGGGCCCGCAGCCCCGTGGCCAGGCAGCCGGCCGCGGCCGCGTCGCGCCCGCTGCCGTCGGTGAAACGGAACGCCGTCTCCTGGGTGATCGACGGCGTCCCCTCGATCTCGACCCGGTAGACGTCGTCCTGGGTGCCCCGCGGCCAGTCCGGCGCGGCGTCGGTGCCGACCCGGTTGATGTGCTCGAGGCAGATGCGGGGCTCGCCCTCGTACATGCCGTCGATGGTGAAGTGGATGGCGGCCACCTCCCCGGGATTGATGACCCCCTTGGCGGTGGTGATGGGAGCGTCGGTGACCCACTTCTCCCAGGTGGTGGTGATCTCGTCGAGCTCCACTCCGACGGCGTGGGCCATCATCGGCACGGTGCCGCCCCACGACATGACCAAGATGTCGGTGTGCTCGAGGAGCGGCGTGAACTCGGGCGGGCGCCCGATGCCCATCTCGTCCTCGTAGGCACCCGTGTAGTTGAGGTAGTCGAGGATCTCGAGCGCTTTCACCTTCTTCACCTCGGCGCACAGGCCCATCAGGGTCATGGGGAAGAGGTCGTTGGCGAAGCCCGGGTCGATGCCGGTGGTGAAGCAGGTGGCGCCGCCCTCCGCGCACGCCTCGGTGATCGGGTCGATCCACGAGGGCGGGTTCTGCCGCATGTGCGGCCAGACCCACGGCGTCATCGCCGTGGAGCACACGTCGATGCCGGCCCGGAGAAAGGCGCCCATGTCCCGGATGTTGGCGTCGGCCAGTCCTGCCGTGGGGCCGTAGTGCACCAGCGCATCGGGCCGCAGGGCGACGAGCGCACTCAGGTCGTCGGTGGCGGTGAGCCCGACGGGGTCGATGCCACAGATCTCCCCCACGTCCCGGCCGACCTTGTCCTTGTCGTTGACGCCGACGCCGACCAGCTCGAAGTT
>Ga0181518_10004117_pt1 | contig 13130 bp, 13 predicted proteins | sample PEATcosm2014_Bin_28_FD_119751 | JGI IMG/M metagenome (GOLD analysis project Ga0181518, IMG submission 119751) | Peatland microbial communities from MTU Mesocosm Facility, Houghton, MI, USA - PEATcosm2014_Bin01_60_metaG | ecosystem: Environmental > Terrestrial > Soil > Wetlands > Peat | place... | reverse complement strand
CTCTTCGCCCGCTCCCGCCCCTCCGGCCCGGCCTTCGCGATCACCTCCCGGGCGAACACCGCGGCCCGCGGCGACACCGACGACGGCCGCCACCGCCCGATATAGGCGGCTACCCCAGGCTCTGCAGGCTCCACAAGGCCTCCCAGGCAGGAATTTCCGCAGGACTATACTGTGGAAACGTCCAGGCCTCCGGATCTGAGACGGTGTGCCGCATGAAACCAAGCCCTGCCCAGCGCGCGGCCCGCGACCGGATCGCCGCCGAACTCGCCCGGGCGGGCCTCGCGCTGCCCGGCACCCTCACCGTCCGCTCCTACGCCTGCGGCAAGCCGAACTGCCGCTGCCACGCCGACCCGCCCCGCCTGCACGGCCCCTACGCCGAATGGACCCGCAAAATCGGCGGCAAAACCATCACCCGCCGGCTCACCCCGGACGAGCTGGCCGAATACCAGCCCCTGTTCGACAACGCGAAGAAACTTCGCGCCCTGATCGCCGAACTCCAGGACCTCACCCTCGAAATCATCGAGGAAGACAGCACCCCGGAGACATAAACGCCCATCGAACCGGAGCCGCAAGCTCCGGAAAACGTGGGCTACCTCCTCTTAACCTGTGGGCAGCCCTCCACCCAGACCCGGTTTGCGCAGGTCACACCTAAACGTGAAGACCTCACCCATGAACTAGCAGGTCAGCGACTCGCAGGGTTACTGTGGTCGCGTCGGCCCCGCCTCCCATGTCCGATTTTGGGAGAAGATGGGAGCCGATCTTGGTCGGGGCGCACCTGCCGAGAAGAAGGAAGGGGATGCCTCCGAGCGGAATGAAGATCAAGCAGGCTACCGCCCATACCCACCTTGGCAGGAAGCGCACACGGTCGGCTGTGAGCACCTGGCCCAGGCACAAGACCTCCCAGCCGACAAGGAGCGCGAAGCAGAGAAGAAACACAAGCGCCGCGGACATCGGGCTCACTTCCTCATCGCCGCAGCTGCCATACACCGTCATGCACGGAAGGCCTCCTTCGGTAGGGGTGATGGAATGCACGGGATGATCTTGGACGACGGGACAGTCGGGCGTGCCCGCTACATGCCCAAACGGACGAGCCATCTCGGACAATCACGGTGCCTCACGGTCAGCAGAACAGTAAACCCGCAGGTCAGCCGATCCGCAGATAACCGCGCAACGCCAGTGACTTCCCAAGCTGGGATAAGCTAGACCCGATTCACCTCGCCGCTGTAGCGACTGATCATCCCTATCGGCGTCGGGTCATCCGGCCCCGTCCAGGGAACAAGGGGGTCTGGCTGATGACAGAGACACCGATCGCCATTGGGACCAACGTCAGCTGTGCCGATGGAGACTGCGGTCAGGTGATCCGAGTGGTCGTTAACCCAGTCGGCCTTGTGGTCACCCATCTGGTGGTCGGCCCGAAGCACGCGCATGGGCATCACATTCACCGGCTCGTTCCGGTGGATCTCGCCGAGGTCACGACCGACGAGATCCTGCTGAGCTGTACCAAGGCCGAGTTCGACGAACTCGATCCGGCCGAAGAAACGCACTTCGAGGCGAGCTGGGACCCAGATTACGAGCCGGACCAGGTGTGGTGCCGACGACGGACGGTCACCTACGACTCGGTGCCCGTGGGCGAAGTGCAGGTGCGCCGCAGTGAGCACGTCCACGCTACGGACGGGGATATCGGGCTGGTTGAAGGCTTTGTCGTCGACCCGGATAACCATCAGGTGACGCATCTACTCCTACAAGAGGGGCACCCGTGGGGACGCAAGGAAGTGGCCATCCCTATCGGGGCGATCACCAGGGTCGAGGCCGGAATCCGGCTCAACCTCTCCAAGCGACAGGTTGAGGATCTGCCGCCTGTGGCGATCGAGCACGCGGGCAGGTAATCCTCTTGCCGTCATATGCGGCCGTAGACTGACGCGTTGTGCGGGGACTTGGCCGAAACTGCGTGGAGAGTGAGTCTGCACAACCGGACCCGCGGCTTGCCTGAAATGGGCCCACACTCTGTAGTTGGCATCCCTCGAGCAGGTTGACCCTGCAGCCCGGGTTTGGCGATACAGCCTGCCGCGACCTGGCATTGCAGTATCGTCGTCGCGCCATGGATGAACTGATAAGGATGAAGTCAGGCGGTCAAGCCGAAGCACCGACCTTGCTAACGCGGCTGCTAACAACGGTGCTGGATCACGTCGGATGCATGTGGACCTAATACTCGGCTGACCTGGGGTTGAGCACCGATCTGGACGGTTGAGAACGTCCGTGATCCTGCTACGGATCAGAAGACCGTCGCTAACACACGACGAGCGCTTACCACAACGGGACTCGCGCGACCCAATTCCACAGGAACGTCGCGGTACATGATGATTCTAGGTGAGCGGAACCGCCTTGTTACTTCCAGTGGAAGTGACGGCGATGGCCTACGCCTCTTGAAGCACTAGGCCGTGGGTCATGCCCGCCACTGCCGGAACCGCAGCGTCGAAAGCATCCCGCATCGCGGCGGCAGCGGTGGCCTGGGCCACCCACGGGTTATCAGTGTCAACGGTCATCGAGACCTCGACGTGCACTCCTGAATCCGATCGGTATGTGCTCACGGAGGGGTCCATAACGCGAGCGTCCAGGTCATCGATCACGGCCGCGATCAGCTCCGTAAGCTCGTCGGCTGTAAAGGGGCGCGGTGGGTCAAGCAATGCTCTTGCGTCTATCGTCAGCATCACTTCTCGTCCTTCCGCTGTGTTGAGCACTGGCTGATCATCCAGGCCACTTTGTTCCTGAAGTGATTGCTCAGCCGAGGTGTCTTGTGCATTGTCGTCTGGTGCCGCCCGCAGCCGCAATGCATCACGTAGTAGCCCCTAGTCGTCTCCCTAGCCACGGTCCAACCATGCAGTGCGACCTGGCTGACTGCTGCCTCACGTTCCGCGTCCTGCCCGCTCACGGCGGTGAGCTTACTCCCGTACTCCAGGGTATATCCGGACGACGGCGCGGGTAACCCTGCCTACAGGCCGGGGCGGGATCGAACCGCCGATCTTCCGCTTTTCAGGCTGCCAGCTCTGCGGCCTTCTGGCGGCGTGCCGCTCCACGGTCAAGCCCGCAGGCGAGGTCCGTAGTCTCATTGCTAGTCTCATTCAGCTACGTCCGTCCAGGTTCTCCTGGCCACTCTCGGCCGTTCCACCGCAGGTCGCAGACGGCGACGACCCACGGTGAACACGGACCTACAGACTTGGAAAGCGTGTTGGCGGGGCCGCCGTCGTCTGTCCGATTTTGGGAGCGAGATGGGAGCGGCCATCCCGTGCCAGACAGCCCTATACGCGGTGACCCTGACCATGCGTAGGCCTCTGATCTGGGTAAAAGTTTGTGACCGGTACGCCCGTCACGCGGCATACTCTGTTCGCATCGAGGGGGTCAGGGGTTCAAATCCCCTCAGCTCCACGCAAACCTGCAGGTCAGCACGCTGACGTGTGGGCAAGTCGGCTCGCGTGGGTTCGTTTTGCCTGATTCTGGGAGCGGCGGTGTCCGATTTTGGGAGCCGATCTTGAGGCCACCCCGCTCCGTGCCCAGCCGGAATTGCCTGACAGAACGTCGGACGATGGGCTCTGGCACGGCGTGCGCTCATCTGACCCGCGGATTTCCAAGCAACCCGGCACCTGAGCAATGCGCCCCTTCGTACCTAAGTGGGTAGTCCCGTAAGTTCGCCGGGGGTCCGTCAGCTGGTTCGTGGCCGAGCCCGGCCAGGTGGACGGTGCAGGCGGTGTCGAGGGCTTCTTGCGGGGTGCCGGCCGGGAGGCCGGTGCGCAGGACGGCATCTTCGTAGCGGTCGCGGGCGGCGGAGTAGATCGCGAACCCGAAGGAGTGCGCTGAGCCGCCGTATCGGAGCCGGCACAGCGGGATCTGCTGCCCGCCTGGCAGGACGCCGGTGATATAGGCGAACGAACCACGGTAGCTGACCTGTACCTTGTCCAGCTGCGGCCAGTGTGTTCCAGCGTGCTGCAGGAGCCTCCAGGTGATCGAGTCGCGGGTTGACCCGGGGATGGCGGGCATGCGCCCATTGTGCCGCGAGCCCGGTACCGGCCTGGCTATGATCACGTGCCCGGAATGAATTACATCTATGTAGTTTAGCCGGGAGCCGCCATGCCGCCAGCCGCGGCGCCGGTCACGCTGACCGCTGCCGAGCGCAAGACCCTCAAGAAACGCGCCCGCGGGGCGAAGACGCCGCACCGGGACCGGGTGCGGGCGCAGATCGTGCTGGCCGCCGCGCGCGGCCGGACGAACACCCGGATCGCCGCTGACCTGGGTATCAGCATCGACACTGCACGCAAGTGGCGCACCCGGTTCGCCGGGCACGGGCTGGGCGGCCTGAAGGACCTGCCCAGATGCGGGCGGCCGCGGCAGATCACCGCCCTGGACCGGGCTGCGGTGGTCGCACTGGCCTGCCAGCTGCCCGCCGCCACCGGGGTCCCCCTGGCGCACTGGACCGGCCCGGAGCTGGCCGCCGAGCTGACCACCCAGAACCTGGTCAGCTCCCCGGTCTCAGCGTCGTCGGTGCTGCGGATCCTGGCAGAACACCCGGTCAAGCCCTGGCAGTACCAGTCCTGGATCTTCCCCCGCGACCCGGACTTCGCAGCCAAGGCGACGGTGATCCTCGACCTGTACCAGGGATACTGGCAAGGCCGGCGGCTGCGGCCCGGCGACCGGATCTTGTCCTTCGACGCCAAGCCATCCATTCAGGCCCGCGGGCGCTGCCACGACACCAGCCCGGCAGGGCCGGGCAGGCCGCTGCGGGTCGAGCATGAATACGTCCGGCACGGCGCGCTCGCGCTACTGGCCGGCCTGGACGTGCACACCGGGAAAGTGTTCGCCTCCACCCCCGGGACCACGGGCATCACCCCGTTCATGGACCTCGCCGGCCAGGTCATGGCCCGGCCCGAGTACAAGAACGCACCCCGGGTATTCGTCATCGTCGATAACGGCTCCGACCACCGCGGCCAGGCCGCCATCGACCGGCTCCGCAAGGCACACCCCAACGCGATCATGATCCACACCCCGGTTCACGCGTCCTGGCTCAACTTACGGTGTCACCCACTAAGTTGGGCCATGTTCTGGTTCTGAGCGTTTCGCTGGTCTGCTGACCTGCGGTTTCTCGGCTTTCAGGGATGGGATCTGCGCACTAATCGCAGGCCGTATGCTGGCCTGGTGCCGTATGCCCGGACGGTGAAGACGGCGTCAGGTGCGACGGCCGTGCAGATCGGGCACTCCTCTCATCGTGGGTCGCGGGATATCGAGCACCTCGGCTCGGCTCACGATGACGCAGAGGTGGCGCTGCTGAAGGCAGCGGCTGGCCGCGGGGCAGGGCGTGCTTGAGCTGGGCATGGAGCCGGCCGGGTCGGCCAGGAGCGGCGGACCGCTGCTGACCACCGCGTCGCGGATGGACTGCCTGCAGCCGCTGAACTGCGAAGGTGCCTCCGGTGCGGAACCGGCTACGCAACAAAGTCACCGCGGTTACGACCTCGAGAACCGGGCCGGGACTGGTCGATCGGCATTCGGTCTGCTGGCGAGGGGAAACCACTGAAGCGGGCAAACGAGGCGTATGCCCAGGCGACGTCCGCGGAGCAGGGGCAGGGCCTGCCCACCCGTTATGGGGCAGCGGACCTGCGCTGACCTCCTCTTCACTGGCCGTAGTGCTGTCCATCGGCGTAGCCACATCGTGGCCGCCGACGCCTGGGGTGAGACAGCCCAGAGGTCCCGTCGAGTCTGGTGCATGCTTGATACCACGTCGCGGGGACAGATGGTTGTCGCGCCGGAGTTCACGCCGGCCGGGTAACGGCGTGAGTTCGCCGACAGAGTCCGCACCATCCCCGGTCCCTCGGTGGCCTCGGTGTTCATCTCCCGCTGGGATTCCGCCGCCGAACACGATCGACACCGTCCCGGAGGAGACGCTGCTCGCCTTCGCTGACCACGGAAGCCTCGACGACCGGCTGGAGCCCGGCTACGCAGCCGCGGAACGGGCCATCGCAGCGGCCACCGACGCCGGTATCGACGCCGATGCCCTCGCTGAGCATCTCCAACGCCACGGAGCAGGCGCGCGGACGCCCTCGCGCGCGTCACCCAATTGGCGGGCTCGACCGACGACCCGGCCGCCTACGCACAGCGTGTGGTGGAGCGCCTGTTCCCGACCACTTTGCCTTATGTCCTCGATTCGGCGGCCTCGTTCGGTTTCGCAGGCTTCAATGGTCGCGCTATGACGGACAACGTGGAGAACGTGATGCTCTCGCTGCAGGCCAACACTCCTGTCGACCAGGGCGCGGCTGTCGATAGGACCGACATCCTCGATGAGTTCCCCTATTTCGGCGCACCGCACGCCGATCCCATCGTCGATTGATCCGCGTTGGCCTCGTGAATCCTGGATCGGCGGGCGTGCCGAGAAGTCCATCCGCGCTGGTCATTTAGGTCTCTTAGGGTTCTGCCAGGTGGTCGATGTGGAGCCAGCCGTCCTAGAGATTTCATCTCTCTGCCAATTTGTAACGACTGTAACGGGCGCCAGATCACAGCCGGGGAGCTCAGCCCGGGAGGTCCTCCGGACGCTTTTTGGCGAGATGGCCGTGCAGCGCGCCCGTGGCCTGGCCGACTTCGATCATGTAGCCGTCCGGGTCTCGCATGTAGCAGCGGATCTCCGCCTCGCGGTCGATTGGCGGCGTGACGAACTCCGCGCCCTTCGACTTCCATTCCTCGTAGCAGGCCTGGATGTCAGCGACCCGCAAGTTCAGGAAGATCGAGGTGGTGTCGCCCGGCTCGTAGTTGACCACCGAGATGCCTGGCTTGTCGGGGGTGGGCGGCCCGCCGGGATTCATCAGAATCCACGAGTTGGACAGCTTGACGATGCACGGGTTCTCCTCAAGGACCACGGTGCCGCCCAGGACGCGCGAGTAGAAGTCCCGGGACCGCGCCACGCTGCGGACGGTGATGAACATGGTCACGACGATGCCCTCGGCGGGCGCCGGCAGGTTGGCGACGTCAATGTGAGGCGAAGGTTCTGTCATGCGCTAACCGTTCCCCGGTCGGAACGGCTCACACGCGCCGGGACTCGGGCCGCCCGCGTGCTCGGTCCCGCTGCGGTTCCCTCGTCCCTTGTCCCGAACGGACCGTGTGCTGCCCGGCAACCACCAGGCGCTCGCCATGATCAAGGGTCACTGGCCCGCCGCACGTGCCGGCCACTCCCGCGATTACGACACCATCTGCGTCCAGCTTCCGCGTCGCCAGCAGCACCGCCAGCGTGTACGACCCGCCCGGCCGAACACGCCCCGGCCAGCTCCCACGGCAACAGCAGGTCACGCCCGAAGATCCAGATGTATACGCACCTGTGGACACCCTCGCGCCGGTCAGTCGGCCGCACGCCTTGATGGACGACAGGGCTCGCAGTTCCTCTGCGGGAAGGCCGCAATGAGCCCGACCTGCGAGCAGACATGCCCGGCCCCACGTCCCTGCCCGCAGTGGTTGGACGGTCAGATAATGGGGGCCGCGCCGGCAAGAGCAGACAACGCAGACGGCAACAACTACGCTGGCCACCAGCCCAGCCGCCGGCCTCGATGGGCTGCCGACGACACGACAGCCGACGGTTGACCATGCTGTGAACCAAGGAAAGAGCAACCGCACCGCACGACATTGACCGTATGTGACCGGTACCGACCTCTAGCCTGTGTCAACGAACCTTTGCCGTTGGCTGTCGCCATGCTCGTCGGCATGAGTAACCGAATAACGTCGGCAAGACTACAAGAAGTCCTATGTTGGCCAGTGGCAAACCCTAGCGATGTATGCTCTGCCAGCCAACGCCACCATGTCCATGAACGAGTGTAGCGGTTGGCGGTCATCGCATTAGCCTTTATAATTGATTCATAACTTAGTTCTGAAAAATTAGGCCTGGGCTGGGAAAGGCTCCCAGCCCAGGCCGTTCAGCTACAGGCTAGTTGCAGCCCCCGGAGCAGCCGTCATGGCCGCATCCGCCCCAACAGTTGGAGCAGGCTGCTCCGGCTATCGCCTCCTTCTGGCGGGGCCAGAGATGGGCTGGTGCTTCCTCTCCGAAGAAGGCGGGATAGGCCGCCAGGAAGCGCCCGTAAGCACTGGGTGCTTGGCCTGAGCGAACCAGATCCTTCTCCGCACGGGTGGTCGGCCGATGGTGGATGTAGTGTCCGGCCACGGCCTCACCGAACTCGTGCCATTCTCGCGTGAACAGGATCCATGTGTGCCAGAACTCGTCGATCGGGCCGAACATCCCGTAAGCGGCTTCGGGGTCAGCTAGGCACATTGCCAGGTAGCGCTTGAATTCGCGCTCATGCTCCCGAGCTACCTGCTCGGTTAGCTCGTACCTGTCGACGTACTTCTCGATGACCTCCTTCGGAACAGGATAATCGAGTACCCGCCGAATGACTTTAGCCTGCGGTCTGATCGCAGTTTCGGTCACAGGACTTCCTCCTCCTTGTTGGTAAAGAGCCACCTGATAATAGGGTCCGGTAATGAATGCGTCAAGCTTGTTGTGTCATCGGACGTAATAGCACAGGCAGAAGGGAATTAAGGGAAAATCAGTAGCGACACGTTACCTTGAGGATATTAGGGTCATCGCGTTGCCGTGTCGCAAGCGGTTCACGTTCTGCTCATTCCCTGTGATCCGCTGATGCTCAGGCTGCTGACTGGACTGCCATCGGGACGGCAAGGGTCATCGTCACTGTCTCGAACGCCCTGCCTCGCCCTGCTTCGCCCCAAAAGAATTACATATCGCTTATCTTATTCATTTTGACAGAGGGCCCGGTGGTTGCACCCGGCACGGATGATGACGACGTTGGTAAGCCGCCCGGAATCAGGATCTGAGTAAGATGATCTGCATATTGCCATGCGTTTTAGCTAGCCGATGCCAAATTCCACACACAAAGCGCCTAAGACCGCCGAATTCGGATAATCAGTCAATTGCACGTGGTGGCTATAGATTCCACGAATCGTCCGGCCGACCAGGTTCGCTGCGGTGGGATCGGCACGGCGGGGCGGGACGCGCCGGCCTGCCTCCCGTCGAGAGGATGAACGAGATGGCAAGGGCAACAAGCACTGCGGCGATGGGTCCGGTTGAGGTGCCGGCCGCGCCGGCCCGCGCGGGCCTGGTGCTCGCCTCGCTGATCCTGGTGGCGGCCGTTGCGAACCTGAACCTCGCCGTGGCCTTCGTCGCGCTGCCTGCCATCGGCAGAGCGTTCGATTCGTCGCAGACCGCCATCGACCTCATCTCCGTCGGGTACTCACTCGGCCTTGCCTGCTCGGTGCTGTACCTGGGTGCCCTTGGCGACCGCTACGGCCGCAAGCTGATGCTGATTCTTGGCGTGGTGCTGTCGGTACCGGCGTGCCTGTTCGCCGCCTACGCGCCGACAGACGGCGCGCTTGTCGCCGCCCGCGTCCTCGGCGGGCTCTCGGCGGGCATGGCCTACCCGACAACGCTCGCGGTGATCACGGCGCTGTGGTCGGGGCCAGGGCGCACCCGGTCGATCGCCTTGTGGTCGGGTCTCGGCGGCGCCATCTCCGTGCTGGGCCCACTAATCGCCGGGGCCTTGCTGCTGCGGTTCTGGTGGGGGTCGGTGTTCTTGATCACCTTGCCGCTCGCCGTCGTGGCCCTGGCGATGTCGCTCGCCTTCGTGCCTGCCCACGTCAACGAGACGACTGGTCCCGTCGACAACCTTGGCGGCCTCCTGTCCATCCTGTTCGTGGGCGCGCTTGTCCTGGCGATCAACTTCGCCCCTGTTCCTGGCAAGGGCGCGGTGGCCCTCTGGCTGGCGGTCATCATGATCGCTGCGGTCATAACCTTCGTCATCCGCCAGTACAGAGCACGTAATCCCCTGTACGACCTGCACATCGCAGGCCGCCGAACCTTCTGGGTGGCGGGGTCCGCAGGGATCGTCGTGTTCGGCGCAATGATGGGCGCGATGTTCGTGGGCCAGCAGTTCCTGCAGAACGTGCTCGGCTACTCGGCGCTGGACGCCGGGCTCGCGATCCTGCCCATGGCGGCGTTCATGGTACTTGTCGCCCCGGGTTCGGCCAAGCTGGTGAACAGGCGCGGTTCCAGGTTTACCCTCCTCGCCGGCTACGCGTTCTTCCTGCTTGGTTTCCTCGCAATGCTCCTGCTGTGGAAGCAGAACATCCCGTACTGGAAGGTCGGCTTGGCGTACGCGCTGGTCGGGATCGGGGTCGGCTTCGCCGGTACGCCCGCCTCCCACTCGCTGACGGGGTCGGTCCCGGTCCAGCGCGCGGGGATGGCGTCGGGCACGGCAGACCTGCAGCGCGACCTCGGCGGCGCGGTCATGCAGTCGATCTTTGGCGCGCTGCTCGCGGCGGGATACGCCGCGGCGGTTTCGGCCGCGATCGCGACCGCGCCGCACAAGCAGCAGATGACAGCCAACGTCCAGAACGAGCTGACCAAGTCGTTCTCGAGCGCCGCGGAGGTCGCGAAACAGTACCCGCAGTACGCCAAGCAGATCACGGCCGGGGCAAAGGCCTCGTTCCTGGCGGGTGACCAGTGGGCCTACACGGCCGGGATCGTCGCGATCCTGCTCGGCCTAGTGCTCGTGTTCTTCCTGTTCCCCAGGAAACGGCAGGAGCAGGAACTGCTCGCCCGCTACCACGCCGAGGACACCGGCGCCGCTGCCGGATCGGCGCCCGCAAGCGCCAGGTCCGTGCCATGAGCCGGGGTGCGACCGGCTCTGGCCCGGGACGAACCGGCACGGCTTCGCAAGCGGGCGGGCCGCGCCTTCGTTTTCCGTCGGCCTCGGATGGCCGTGCACCCATGTCTGATCGGCCTCCTACCGTACGTTGTGTGTTCATGAGGCGACGAGCTGCTGTCCGCCGTCGATGTCGTAGGTCGCGCCGGTGAGCGCCGTGTTGGTCATGATGTGGACGGCGAGCGCGGCGACGTCGGCGGGACTGACGACGCGGCCGATCGGAAGCGTCGCCCGCAGCTCATTGCGGCGCTCCTCGAGCCGGTCTCCGAGCAGCGATGCCGACAGCGGGGTGTCGACGAAGCCGGCCGCGATGAGGTTGACGCGAACCGGCGCCACTTCGACCGCCAGGTTGGCGATCAGGGCGGGCAGCGCGGCGGTGGCCGCCGCGCTGAGCGATAGACCGATACCCGGGCGGCCTCCGATGCCGGCCATGAACAGCAGCGAACCGCCGGGCCGCACCCGGCCAACGGCGTGCTGAGCCACGGCAACGGCCAGCCACAGATGGGCATCCAAATCGCGGTGCGCACGCTCGCGGTCGAGGGCAGCCAGGGGCGCATAGTACGGGCCGGGGCCCGTGACCATCACGTGGTTGATCGCCTCGGGCAGGTCAGCGAAAAACCGGTCGAGGGCGGCCGGGTCGGTGGCGTCGAAGGCCGCGGTGCGCTCCGCGCCAAGTTCAAGCGCCGCTTGCTGGAGCCGGTCGGGATTGCGGCCGGTGAGGACGACATCGGCACCCTCAGCCCGAGCGCGCCGGGCTGTCTCGAGCCCGATGCCTGCGCTGCCGCCGATCACGACGACGGTCTGCCCGGCCAGTTCCGGTTCGCGCTGGGCGGCAACCGGAGTGGTTGCGCTGGTCATGATTCCTCCGATGGGTGGTGCTGGCGGCCGGTCACCGGGTCGCGTCGCAGTCGCTCACGTCGGCAGCTCCGTCCCGGCCTGCTCCGCCACCATGTACTGGGCGTACCAGTCGGGCCAGTCCGCGTCGGCCGCGCCGATGCGCTTCTCGTGCTCGCCGTGGGCGACCGACGCCCGCCGCATCGCGCTGGCCAGGTCGCTCGCGGAGCCGAACGACGTCGCCGCCGGGTCGACGCGCCCGGGCAGCCGGGTCGTGACTTCCTGAAACAGCCAGCCGTTGCCGTCGGGGTCGCTGAACGAGACGAACGAGGCGTAGCTGGCGTGCTCGGGCGCCGGGCCGCTGACGCGGCCGTCCGGGCCGTCGTGCTGGAACCGGCCGCCGGGCGCCCCCTCGTGGAACACCTCGCTGACCTCGGCACCGCGGGCGGCGAGCTCGGCGCGCGCCGCCTCGATGTCGGAGACGATCAGGTACAGGTCGCGGGCCGAACCGGGCGCGGCCGAGGTGATGCCGGTGCCGAACTGGATCGAGCAGTCAGAACCCGGAGGCGTGAGCTGGACGATGCGGAAGTTGTCACCAGCTGCGCGGTCGGCATCGAGCCTCCAGCCCAGACCCGCATAGAACTCCTTCGCGCGGTCGACATCCGAGACCGGGATGACGACCACCTCGAGCTTCATGTCCACGATGCCAGCTCCTCTCCCCTTGATGTCAGCGGCCTGTATCGATGCCCCCGGCTCCGGTGCCATCGGGGCCGGACCTAACGTCCACTCTCACGCCACACATCGCCGAAGTCCACAAATCTCGTCAGATCGCTCGGGAAAGCTTAGTAACGGACAGTGACAGCTGCCCCTTTGGCCAGCACGTCCGGCGTACGGCGGTCTACGGCGGCGGGATCGCCAAGGTGACTTCGCCCGGGGCGTCAGTTCGTGCGCAGGAACGCACCGATGGCGGCGATGGAATCGTCGTGCGTCGTGATCGTGTAGTGATTCGCGTCGATCTCCGCCACGCGCGCCGATGGCACCGCCGCCGCGAACCGCTCCGCCTCGGCGGCGGGCAGGATGAACCCGAACCCCGGCAGGATCTCCTGCCGGGCGCGCAGCACCAGCGCCGGCATGGTGACCGCGTTCCACAGCGCGTGGATCGGCGCCTCCGGGGCCGGCCAGTACATCGCATTCCCGTACCCGAGATCCTCCAGCACCGCGCCCCGGTCGGTGCTCGCCGCCACGCCGCCGCTGACGTCGCGCAGCTCGTACCCGAAGTAGCGATCCCAGTACTCATCCCACTCCGGCACGATGCCGATCTGCTTTACTAGCGCGATGGCCGCCTGCGCCGACGGGTACACCGTGCCGAGCCGGCTCACCGAGGCGACCACGGGCACCCCCGCCCGCTCCTCAGGACTCCCCGCCAGATCGACCAGCACGAGCCGCTCGACCCGCGACGGCTCGAGCTGCGCGCAGGTCATGGCGATGGCCGCACCGCTGGACTGGCCGATGATCGCGAACGACGGTGCACCGACGGCGTCCGCGACGCCGAGCACGTCG
>Ga0181518_10004116_pt1 | contig 13131 bp, 9 predicted proteins | sample PEATcosm2014_Bin_28_FD_119751 | JGI IMG/M metagenome (GOLD analysis project Ga0181518, IMG submission 119751) | Peatland microbial communities from MTU Mesocosm Facility, Houghton, MI, USA - PEATcosm2014_Bin01_60_metaG | ecosystem: Environmental > Terrestrial > Soil > Wetlands > Peat | place... | reverse complement strand
CTCGGGACATCGTGGTTCTGCATTCGACAAGGCTTTCAATGAATGGCAGATCCTCGCCATCAGTCAAGCCATCTGCCTGTGCCGGGAGCAGAAGAGCATCAATGGCCCGCTGTTTCTCGGCATGGACACCCATGCGCTCTCCGTACCGGCTCTTGCCAGTGCGCTTGAGGTGCTGGCGGCCAACGGAGTGGAAGTCATGTTGGCGGAGGGCGATGAGTACACTCCGACCCCTGCCATTTCCCACGCGATTCTCACCTACAACCGCGGGCGCAAGACGGGATTTGCCGACGGCATTGTCATCACGCCGTCACACAATCCGCCGCAAGACGGCGGGTTCAAGTACAATCCACCGAACGGAGGACCGGCGGAAGCCGCCGTCACCGCATGGATCGAGGTGAAGGCCAACGAGTTTCTTGAAAATAGCCTTCTGGGTTTAGACAGAATTCCTTACGAGAGAGCTCTTTGCGCCTCGACGACGCACCGGCACGACTATCTCAACGCTTACGTTGCCGACCTCGCCAACGTGCTCGACATGGACGCCATTCGCGGCGCCAAGATCGGCATGGGAGTCGATCCGCTGGGCGGCGCCGGGGTGCACTATTGGGGGCCGATTGCCGAGCGCTATGGGTTGAACCTCACGGTGGTGAACGATGCCGTCGATCCGACGTTCCGCTTCATGACTGTGGATTGGGACGGCCAGATTCGCATGGATCCATCGTCGCCGTATGCGATGCAGAGGCTGATCGGGTTAAAGGACCGCTTTCAGATTGCGTTTGCTTGCGATACCGACCACGACCGGCACGGAATCGTCACCCGGAGCGCGGGCTTGCTGCCGCCCAACCATTATCTTTCCGTTGCCATCTTTTATCTCTTTCAACACCGGCCGCAGTGGGGCAAGGAAGCGGCGATCGGCAAAACGGTGGTGAGCAGCCAGATGATCGATCGCGTCGCCGCGAAGCTGGGCCGGAGGCTCTACGAAGTGCCGGTCGGATTCAAGTGGTTTGTGGATGGATTGCTCGACGGTTCGCTGGGCTTCGGTGGCGAAGAGAGCGCAGGGGCGTCGTTCGTCCGTCTCGATGGCTCGGTGTGGACGACGGACAAAGATGGAATTATCCCGGCATTGCTGGCGGCGGAGATCACGGCACGGATGGGCCGCGATCCCGGCGAAATCTACGGCGAACTCACACGCGAGTTCGGCGAGCCGGTTTACGACCGCGTGGAGGCGCCGGCGACTCCGGCACAAAAAGAGTTGCTGGCGAAACTCTCACCCCAGCAGGTGAAAATCACCGAACTGGCGGGGGAGAAAATCCAGACTGTACTCACCCACGCGCCGGGCAACGGTGCGCCCATTGGCGGGTTGAAGGTAATCGCTGAAAGTGGATGGTTTGGGGCGCGTCCTTCAGGGACCGAGGACATCTATAAGATCTATGCGGAGAGCTTCCGTGGAGCGGAACATCTGCGCCGCATCCAGGAGGAAGCCCAGACGATTGTCAGCGATGCGCTGGCGGCGTCGAATACGGGAAAGAAATCATGAGCGACCTTAGCCGCGTCAGCCATCCGGTCTACAGTCTTAGCCTTAGCCTTCTACCCACGGAGATCGAGGGGGTCGATTCGCTGGCGGAACTTGCCCTGGACATGCGCTGGTCGTGGAACCATGCCACTGACGAGGTGTGGCGAACGCTCGATCCCACGCTATGGGAACTCACGCAAAATCCCTGGGTCGTGCTGCAGACGGTCTCGCGCGATCGGATCAAGTGCGTGCTAGCCGATCCTGGCTTTCGCAAGAAAATTGACGACCTGCTGCTGGCCAAGCGTCAGGCGGCGGAGACACCCGCATGGTTTCAGCAAAAGCATGCGCAAGCTCCCTTGACCTGCGTCGCATATTTCAGCATGGAATTCATGTTGAGTGAGGCGCTCCCGATTTATTCCGGAGGACTTGGCAATGTGGCGGGCGATCAACTCAAAGCCGCCAGCGATTTGGGAGTGCCGGTGGTCGGGGTGGGGTTGCTCTATCAACAAGGTTATTTTCGCCAGGTGATCGACAAAGACGGAGCGCAACAGGCCCTGTACCCGTACAACGATCCCGGACAATTGCCAATCACGCCGGTGCGCCAGGCGAACGGCGAGTGGCTGCGGCTGGAGATCGCTCTGCCGGGATACTCGGTCTGGCTGCGCGCCTGGCAGGTGCAGGTCGGTCGAGTGAAGCTCTACCTTCTGGACAGCAATGACGCGGCGAATTTCCCCGCTCATCGAGGGATTACCAGCGAGTTGTATGGCGGCGGCCCGGAGTTGCGCCTCAAGCAAGAATTGCTGCTCGGGATCGGCGGCTGGCGTTTGCTTCGCGCGCTCTGCCTCAAGCCGGAAGTCTGTCACCTGAATGAAGGACATGCGGCGTTCGCCGTATTGGAACGCGCGCGAAGTTTCATGGAAGAAAGCGGGCAGCCTTTCGAAGTGGCGCTGGCGGTGACGCGAGCGGGGAACCTCTTCACCACACACACGGCAGTGGCAGCGGGCTTTGACCGTTTCGCTCCGGTCCTCATCGAACCCTACCTTGCCGGTTATGCGGAGCAGAAGTTGGGCATAACACCTCACAACTTGCTGGCCCTGGGCCGCCAGAATCCGAGCGACTCGTCGGAGAGTTTCAACATGGCCTATCTGGCAATTCGAGGGAGCGGGTCGGTGAATGGCGTAAGCCGCTTGCATGGGGAAGTCAGCCGGCAACTCTTCGAGCCGCTCTTCCCACGCTGGCCAGCGGACGAAGTGCCCGTCGGGTACGTGACCAACGGAGTTCACATGCCCAGTTGGGACTCGGCTCCGGCCGACGATTTGTGGATGGGGGCCTGTGGCAAGGCGCGCTGGCTGGGGATGACAGAAAACCTGGAACAGGACATTCGCCGCGTCTCCGACGCTACGCTCTGGACATTTCGCGCCGACGCTACCAAGTCTCTTGTGGAATACGCCCGCGGCCGACTCTCCCGTGAACTGGCTGGCTCCGGCGCGTCGCCCGAGGCGATTGAAGAAGCTAAACATTTATTCGACCCCAACGCATTAACTCTGGGCTTTGCGCGACGCTTCGCGACCTATAAGAGACCGAACTTGCTGCTGCACGACCCGCAGCGACTGCTTCGCCTGCTGAGTGATCCGGAGCGCCCGGTGCAACTCATCATCGCGGGCAAGGCGCATCCGGAGGACGCGGCAGGGAAGGCCCTGATTCAGCAATGGGTGCGCTTCATCCGCCGGCCAGAGACTCGACCGCACGTGATCTTCCTCAGCGATTACGACATGCTTCTGACCGAACATCTGGTGCAGGGCGTGGATGTCTGGATCAACACGCCGCTGCGGCCCTGGGAGGCTTGCGGGACGAGCGGGATGAAGGTGCTCGTCAATGGCGGCATCAATCTTTCGGAATTGGATGGCTGGTGGGCGGAGGCCTACACGCCAGAAGTTGGGTGGGCGTTGGGAGACGGCCGGGAGCATGACCACGATCCCGAGTGGGACGCGGCCGAAGCCGACGCGCTCTACAGCCTGCTCGAGCGGGAAGTGATTCCGGAGTTTTATGCTCGAGACGAGAGCGGTATTCCGAATGCATGGGTGGCGCGGATGCGGGAGAGCATGGCGCAGTTGACCCCGCGTTTTTCCGCCGACCGCGCGGTGCGCGAATACACCGAGCGGCATTACCTCCCGGCTGCCGCCGCCTACCGCGAACGCGCGGAGAACAAAGGCGCCATCGGCAGGGAAGTGGTCGATTGGAGGCACGCGCTCGAAGCAAACTGGGATTCGCTGCGCCTCGGGGACTTGCGGGTCGCGACCAACGCCGACCACCACGTGTTTGAAGTGGAAGTCTTTCTGAATGATCTCGACCCGAAGGCGGTGCGAGTAGAGCTGTATGCGGAGGGGATCAACGGCGGCGATCCCGTGCGGGAGGAAATGAAGCGCGCGCAACCGCCGGCTGACGTATCATCGCACGGCTGTATTTATCGCGCGACGGTGCCCGCTGCGCGTCCTGCGAGAGACTACACGGCGCGAGTGATACCGCACTGCGACGGCGTTGCGGTCCCACTGGAAGACGCTCGGATCCTGTGGCAGCGCTGACCCAATCGACGAAAGAAAAAACGATGAAGGAAGCGAATGCAATCGCCTGTCTATTTTTTGGCCTCGGCAGGGTCCATCGCGCTGCTGGCATCCGGCCATCCGTGATCATCGACGCGATCGGCGGAAGCCTCCGCATCTTCTGGACCCTACGAGCACCGTGCCCGGAGCAACCGCCGAGCGAATCAAGACTGGCTTCAGGCGGAGCGTAAGGTTTGGATCGGCTCTAGGGTTCCTCTGGCGCGGCCAGGCTATTCACGACTCGGCGAACACCTTCCACGGATTGCGCTGTCTTTCCCGCCAGCAGTTTTTCCGCGCGGGACAATACCGTGCCGGTCAGAGTTACGACGCCGTTGTCGGCGTGGATTTGCACCGTTTTCAACGACATTGCTTTGGTGGAGTAGAGTTCAAACTCGACGCGGCGGGCGAGTCTGTCGTCGGCGCTCTCCGGCGCGGCCTGGGCATCGGCGACGCCTAGATTGTCGGTCAGCCCGTGGACGCCCGGGACCTGCCAGGCAATTTGGTCCGCCGTGCTTTTCTGAGCGACGGTCTGGACGGTTCCGCCTAGGGTGACCGTTCCGCCCTTCACATCCGTGGTGATGTGCTGGTCCGCCAAATCTGTATTTTTTGAAAACGCGTCGCCAACCAAAGTTTTGATTTCCAGGTCTGCCACGCGTTCGCCGAGACGCTCACGGTCCGGGTTGCGTTCGATCGCAGGGTTGACGGTCAGGTTGTTGTGGAGGTGTTGGACGCTCGAAGTGTCCTGGGCGATCGCGCCCGCCACGGTTTTCACTTGCTCCGAAGGTACCTGGCCTTCCAAGGTAACTTCGCCCTGGATGGTTGTCACTTTGATGTCGAAGGGTGACACCTGTTTCGACAGTAGCAGGGCGGTGCGCACTCTGGAGGTAGTGGCCGTATCTTCGGTCGTTTCCTGAATGGAGTGGTACGCTTTCAGGACCGACAAGTGCCGGGTAAACATGAAGTAGCCTGCTGCCACGACCACCAGCAGAACAACGATTACGAGAATTATATTGCCGGAACCTCTTTCGTCGCTTCTAGAAGATTTCAATTTTTTCTCCTCGGGCACTTTTTGACCTGCACCCTGATGACTGTGGGTAGTACCGCTCTTAGGGTAGAAGCGCCGAAAACGCGTGTCTGTGCGATTTAGATCACATTTGTACGATTGGCCGACAAGCGGACGCCACGTCAGGCACCCCGATTCAGCCATCCGAAAAACTAAATCTGGTAATCGGTATCTTCAATGATTCGTTGCAGGGATTCGGAAAGCGGCTCGCTGCCGCCCGTGCCCTCGAGTTGATGGACGCGCTCCGCCAGGCGGTTCACCTCCGACGCGACCGCGGCCAGCGCCTCGGAGAGCGGGTCGTTGATCTGCTTGGGGTCGGTGATGACGACGCGCTTGCCTTCGCGAAGAATGATGTGTCCGGGCACGCCCACCACGGTCGAATCGTCGGGCACGGTTCGCAGCACCACCGATCCGGCGCCGATCCGGCTATTACGCCCCACGGTGATGTTGCCGAGAATCTTTGCGCCTCCGCCGATCACCACGTTGTCGAGAATTGTCGGATGCCGCTTGCCGTGCTCCTTGCCGGTGCCACCGAGGGTCACTCCCTGGTAGAGCGTGACGTCTTCACCGACAATGGCGGTCTCGCCAATCACCACGCCCATGCCATGATCGATAAAGAAACGCCGGCCGATCTGCGCCCCCGGATGGATTTCGATGCCGGTGAGAAAGCGCGCCGTCTGCGACAACCAGCGGGCCAGCAGCAGGAAATTGTGGTTCCACAGCCAGTGGTTCATGCGATAGAACCAGATCGCGTGCAGCCCGGAGTAGCAAAGATAAACTTCCAGGCGCGACTTTGCCGCCGGATCGCGGTCCAGCACAGTGGTGACGTCCTCGCGAATTAGCGATAACAGATGCGGCATGGGTTCCTGATTCAACGATCAGGCCGGAACTTGCGCCGTCGGAATCTCAACGCCTGGTTCCGGAGTCCTTCGAACAGGATACTACTCAAGTAGCGCTCGCCGAGCGACGGCAGAACCACAACAATCAATTTCGCAGCATTTTCAGGACGACGTGCCAGCTGCATTGCCGCGACCGCCTCGTGCCAGCGCGGAGGATTATTGGGGAGAAAAGGAATCGCCAGCTTTGAAGATTTGGTCGCGCTCCGCGCATTGCTCACCTTTCCGCCCACCCAGATGGACAGGCCGTCGTTCTCCGCATTGTTCATGGGCAAGGCGGGGGCGAGGAGTTGATCTCCACGGAGGGCTAAACGGCCCGAGGTTTCCCACGACCGGGTTTCTGCGGTACGATGGCGCGGAAGAACCCCCAACGGAGACGACATGAATTGCTTTCCCATTATGCTCAGACTCGAAGGACGCGCGTGCGTGGTCGTCGGCGCGGGGCGAATTGCGGCAACGAAGGCGGCAGGCTTGCTGCGCCACGGAGCCGAGGTCGTGGTCGTCGCCCCGAACGCCGTCCGCTGGATTCGCGAAAAAGCGCGGGCTGGAGAACTGGTTTGGCGGCGCCGGCCATTTTCGGCCCGCGATCTGCGAGGTGCGTTTCTGGTCGTGGCGGCGACAGATTCCGCCGCATCCAACCGCGCCGTGTTTCACGCCTGCCAGGCTCGAGGCGCGCTCTGCAATGTAGTGGACGATCCGGAGCACTGCGATTTTTTTTACCCCGCGGTGGTGCGCCGCGGGCCGCTCCAGATAGCGATCTCTACCAACGGAAACAGCCCTGCTCTGGCGGCACGACTGCGCAAAGAATTGGAGCGGCAGTTCGGGCTGGAGTGGGGAGCGTTTGTGGAGCACGTCGGAAAACTCCGGCAACTGCTTCTGAGTGCGAATATGCCTTTGAAAAAAAAGCGGGAACAAATTATGGGACTTGCCGGCCAGAAAGCATTCCTAAGCTTCCGACGAAAATTGGCGCGTGCAACTCGCCCCCGCAGCCGGTAGTGAATGTGAGATCCCCCACTTCGCTCCCTACTTTCACCACGGGAAGTTAAGGGATATCCGCTGATCGCGCGGCTGGGCGTGCCTTGCTCAACGCTTCCGACAAGTCCTCGATGAGATCGTCCGCGTCTTCGATGCCAACGGAGATCCGCACCAAATCTGGCGGTAGCGCGCGGGCCGCCGCTATCTCCGGTGGCAAACTGGCGTGTGACATGCGTCCCGGCAAACTGATCGTCGAGTGGACGCTTCCGAAGCTGACGCAGATGTGGAACATGCGCACAGCGTCCACCAGCGCTTTTGAGACTGCCACCGAATCCGTTGTCACACACAGCACCGATCCCGCGCCGCGCGCCTGCGCCCGCTGCAATTGATTTCCGGCCGATCCGTCGAGTCCGGGATACAACACCTGCTTGATGCGCGGATCGTTTTGCAGGAATTGCGCAATCGCCGCTGCATTGCGCTGCTGGGTGTCGATTCGCAGCTTCAGGGTCTTCAGTCCGCGCAGAAGCAGAAAGCAATCGAATGGACCGAGAGCGCTGCCCTCGGCGTTCAGCAGAAAGCGGATCTGCTTGGCCAACGAGGCATCCTTCACGACGACAGCGCCGCCGGTCAAGTCGCTATGGCCGCCGAGAAACTTGGTCGCCGAGTGTATGACGAAGTCCGCCCCAAAATCGAGCGGCGTTTGCAGATACGGCGACATCAGGCTGTTATCGACGCAAAGCCAGGCGCCGTTCCGGTGCGCGAGGTCCGCGACAGCCGCGATATCGATGATACGCAGCAGCGGATTCGTCGGGGACTCGATGAAAACCAGCTTCGTCCGTGGCGTGAACATCGCCGCAAACGATTGCAAGTCGCCGGCGTCGGCATAGCGAACGGAAATTCCGGAGCGATCCAGCACGCGCGAGAACAGGCGGCAGGTTCCGCCATAGAGGTCGGTGTCCGCTAGTATCTCGTCGCCGGTGCGCAACAAGCGCGCAACATTGGCGATCGCAGCCATGCCGCTGGAAAAGCAGAACCCGCGCGTGCCGTTCTCCAGCGATGCTAGCTGCTCCTCCAACACATGGCGTGTCGGATTGCCGCTGCGAGAATAGTCGTACTCGCCACGGCTATCCACATTCTGTTGCTCAAAGGTCGCGGTCTGGTAGATCGGAGTAGACATCGGGCGAAAGGGGTCGCCAGGCGCCGGGTCGTAGTGGACGAGTTTGCTAGCGAACTTCATGCGGTTCCTCCTGCGCGTGTGCGCCGATTCCTGCTTCCGCAAACGCCTGTTCGAGGTCGGCGATGATGTCCCGTGCAGACTCCAGGCCGACAGAGATGCGAATGAATCCATCGGAAATGCCGATGCGCCGCCGGTATTCGGGATCGAGATCGGCATGCGTGGTAGAAGGAGGATGCGTCAGCAGAGTTTCGAGTCCGCCGAGACTCTCCGCGCGCAAACACAGCTTCAGGCTGTTTAGCATCTTGATGGCCGTTTCGGAGGGGGCCTTCAGTTCAAAAGAGACGATGCCGCCCGGCCCGCTCTGCTGCCGTTCGGCCAGCGCCTTTTGCGGAAAGGAATCGAGTCCCGGAAAGTACACGCGAGCCACTGCCGGATGCGCCTCGAGCCAGCGCGCAATTACAGCGGCGTTCTCGCAATGCAGCCGCAACCGCGCCGGGAGAGTTTTGACTCCCTGTAGCGTGAGCCAGGCATCGAAGGGCGCCTGGATCGCTCCGATTGTCTTGCGGATCAGGCGAAAGCGTTCGAGCAGGACTTCGTCGCGCGCCGCCAGAGATCCGCCCACGGTGGCGTTGTGGCCGTCTATGTATTTTGTGGTGGAGAGCACTGAGATGTCGGCGCCGAGTTCGAATGGCTTTTGCAGCACCGGAGTCAGGAACGTGTTGTCCACCGCCAAAAGGCAGCCGTGCCGTTTCGCGATTGGCGCCACGCCGGCGATGTCGGTGAGCTTGAGCGTGGGATTGCCGGGAGTCTCTACGAAGACGATCCTGGTTGCAGGAGTCATGGCGGATTCAACCGCCTGTAGGTCCGAAGTATCTACAAACGACGATTTCACGCCAAGATGGTCGAGCACTTCGCGGAAGAGGCGTATCGTTCCGCCGTACACCACCTCCGACAATACGGCGTGATCGCCCGCCTTCAGCAGCGAGAGAAATAGCGTGGTAGTCGCAGCCATGCCGGTCCGGAAACAGACTGCCGGGGGCGTGCCTTCGAGGGCCCCGAGCGCCTTCTCCAGCGCATCGACCGTTGGGTTGGATACGCGCGAATAGCTGTACCCTTTGTCTACTCCAACCGCATCGTGAACGAAGATGCCGGTTTGATAAAGCGGGAAAATAAGAGAGCTGGTTTGAGGATCGAGCGTGCGGCCGCCATGAATGGCCAGCGTTGAAACATCGGAAGAACGTGTGGGCACGGTAGCCTCCCTGGCTAAGATTGTGGGTCCAAAAATGATTTTGCCGCCGGAGTGGATCCCCAAGCGGCTGCCAGGAAGCGAAGTGTGAGCGTGCTCAGACTTCCGAATCTGGCCGGTGGCCGCCTGGGAGGCGCATGGCCATAAGCATTCGAGAAGTTCCGAGCATCGTCACAGAAATCAATTCCTTCACCAAAATATAGAGGATGCTATCACTCACCAGAAAATGCGTCAACATCAAGCGGCCGCATTGTCGTTAGCACATGAAATGTCCGGTTGAGATAGCGAGTGAAGTGTCCGCTTGCCGGGCGGCGAGGGTAGGGGACCATGGAAGGCATGGTGTCTTACACGCCGGCCGCGATGGAGCGGGCGATGAAGGTACAGGGAATCGTTTTTCGGGCGCAGCGAACGCCGCTTCGGCACCTGGCAAGGCCGGTTGCCGCAGGAACTGCGGTTCCGTGGGATCCGGACGGTGGAGGCGGCGAATGTCTTTCTGCGCGAGCATTGCCTCGGGGAGTTCAATCGCCGCTTTCAAGTCGAAGCTAGGCGACCGTTCCAGACCTATCAATCAAGCTGTGATTTGAATCACATATCTACGTGACCATACGCACTGACAAAGCATGTCAAGAGGTGTTCTTAGTTGTGGCGCAACACAATCCACTAAAGCCAAACCCCGCGTGAGTGGGGGACGGAAAGCCACGGGTCTTTAAGAATAGTTCGAGGGGACTCCGAGGGGGCTTAGAGACAGCCGAGCTGCTACAGGCGAGCGTTATGTCGCCCGTGGGAGGTCGGCTTTTCGTTTCTTGGATAGGAGGTCACCAAGAAAAGTCGTCGGAGTTTCCACGAACTCTACTCTTTCGAGGTAGTCGCATGAAGAGTCGATATTGTGTAGTGTCAATCTGCATTTCGCTGCTTGTGCCAATTCTGGCCGCCGCTGAGAGCTCGCCAACTGTGACCGGAGCCTTCGCGAAAAACGGGGGCATCCGAGCTGGACTGGGCGACGAGTTGACAGTACAGGTGCGCGCGTTGAAGGCTCTTCTGGAGTCGAACTGTCTGAATTCCGACGCCAGCGGTAAAAAGCAGAACATCGCTCTGTTCTTGAATGGAATGCCGCTGCGCGGAATTGTACCTGTGCCTGATATTTACAGGGAAACCCTTCGCTACACTCTGCAAAGGACCGACCAGACCAAAGATGTCTGGTCGGCCTTGCTAGGGTCACCGACCGGTACAACTCGAGAGGTGAGCGTCAGCGTTGGACCGGAAAATGGGTATCCGCTACAAACTCAAGTCGACTCATTTCAACTAATCGTCCTCAGGCCGGGTTGGTCAATCGCGGCGCTCGCCATTGTGGTCCTGATGCTAATTGCATTTTTCCAACTTGCCATGCGGTCTGCGCTTCTCCGAGATCCAGGGCCCGCGACTGCCGCTTCAGACGAGACGACAAAACTGCCAGGGGGAAAGATTGGGAGAAAGATAAACATTCCCTACAGTTTGGGCCGATTCCAGATGGCGGTTTGGTTCCTTCTTGTGGTCATGTCGTTCTTGTTCCTCTGGCTAATCACGGGTCAGCTTGACACCCTTCCAACTCAAGTCCTCGCACTAATTGGCATCGGGACCGGCACGGCATTGGGATCCTCGCTCATTGACGCGAGCAAGAGCACAGAGAGTCAATCAACCGTGGCAAGTCTTGAGGCAGAGAAGAGCGCTCTGCAGGAGCGGATCGAATGCATTGCCCACCATCTGGCACATGGGCACGCGCGCCAGGCTGAACCAGAGAACAAGAACGAACTGGAGACGGAACTGACCGCCAAACGACAGCGTCAGAGTACCCTCGAGGACGAGCTCAAGACAGCACGCAAGGCACTCAATCCGATAGCGTCGCAGGGGTTCTTCAAAGACATACTCAGCGATGCGAACGGAATCACATTCCATCGCTTCCAGCTATTGGTGTGGACCTTCGTTCTCGGGTTTATCTTCTGCGCTTCAGTTTACAGAAGCTTGGCCATGCCCCAATTTAGTGACACATTGCTGGCGCTCATGGGGATAACATCGGGGACCTACATAGGTTTCAAGTTCCCGGAGCAACACACGAAGTAACTGAACAAGTCCTGGGCTTCAAAGTCTTACTGTACGATCCCCACCCGAAGGCCATCTTCGGATGCCTCCGGCTTGCTTTGGGGGAAGACAAGTCAATTCGACTCTGGAGAAAAACATGCGCTGCTTACGTCTGTTTGTATACCTTCTTGCCTTGATCCCACTTTCCGCGGCATACCGGGTGCCCGCACAGACCAGATCAGAATTGCCACCCGTGGCGAAACCGGACGATAGGAAAATCGACATTGAGTTCACGGGCAAACTTTTTGGATATTACCGCATTCGCCGTGGATCAACGCCGACGTCGAGGTTGCAGCCAGTCAAGGACTTCTTTTCCGATATGAACTCAAGAGGCCCTAAGGCCCCGCTTCTTCTCGGCATGGGGGACAACTTCGCCCCTGAATTTGGGGCGAGGCTGCAAGAGACGGCGGAATCAAGCGATCATCAGTGTTATCTGCCGCTCCAGTCGCTTCCCGGAAGCGCCGCCGTAAGGCGTCCCGATAGCTTCTTCAAATCCGACCAGCGCATGGTGGGCAGCGCCGCGTGCGACTCGGTGGCCAACTTTCTCGAGCAGGCGGGTTATCGTGCGGTTGTGCCGGGCCGGGAAGACTTTCTCTATGGCGCAGGTTGGCTTCGCAATATTGCACTTTTGCTTGCCCAGGACAACAACGCAACGAATGACCAGCACAAGACCACCATGCTTGGCGCGAATCTGCGAATTCTCGAGGACAAACCGGAACAGCTGCCCGTCGCGTCTTGGACGCCATGCGGTCTTCTGTTTGGGGAGTACTCAGGTATCAACGGCGGAGCAAAACGAGGCGCTGCGTCGAAAGCGGTAGAACCAGGTGTTGGGTTGAGCCAGCTATGTTCCAACAAAGGGTACGACCTGTCGAGCGGCCACTCCATTGTTCCAGAGAAGTTTCGCTTGTTGCGGGAACTGGACTTGTGGATTGAAGAGCCGGGCCGTCATCCCGATTCGACCGAACTCGACTCGGAGACTGGGGCTGCGATTGAGACCGGAAATGTGATTGTGAAAGACCGATCCAAGCTGTTGGAGACGACGACCAGAAGAGAATTGCTGGTGCGGGACCTGATCGAGGTGCTTTGGCTGTCGCTGCCCAACTGCGCGCTTTATGGCTCGACCGAAGCGAGTCCGGTTTTGTCCAAGGTGCGGAACGGTTTGCGGCCGCTGCTCCGGGATTATGAGTTTGGAGAGTTGCCGGCGACGGAGCCGGATTGGCTCGTCGCAGAAAACGATCTCCCCCCTCTGGGTGGAACGACCTTTGAAGATCTTTGCGGGGGCAAAGCGCAGAGCGGGAAGGAAGAGGCATCCGCGAAGCTCGCAAAGAATCTCGCTGAGTTTAGTGTGGCACTGAGGACGATACTTGACCAAGAGCGTAACTTCGAAACGGAAGTTCGCGAAGGGTTTGCCAAGTACAAGCAGAAACCGAACGTGGCACCCGCCGGATCCAAAGATACAAGTAAGGTTGTTGAACCCGGTGTTGTTGCGTCCGACCAGGCGGCCGCCATGCTGCGGAGCGCAAGAACGGCACTGCTGCTTGCCATTGCG
>Ga0181518_10004115_pt1 | contig 13132 bp, 13 predicted proteins | sample PEATcosm2014_Bin_28_FD_119751 | JGI IMG/M metagenome (GOLD analysis project Ga0181518, IMG submission 119751) | Peatland microbial communities from MTU Mesocosm Facility, Houghton, MI, USA - PEATcosm2014_Bin01_60_metaG | ecosystem: Environmental > Terrestrial > Soil > Wetlands > Peat | place... | reverse complement strand
TAGTCCCAGATACCGGGCGGCAAACCATCGCAGAGCCGATGCGTAGTCGAAGCGCGTTCGTTCCCGCAGAACAGCCTCGTTGAGCGCAGAGACGATATGGCCCACCGTGAGATCGGACTTCGGGATGTGCCGTTCTGGATCAAAATCGCGCAACGCAACTTCCCAGCCCAAGCTGCGGATGCGTTCGTATAGCCGGGCCGCTCTGCGCCCCGCTTCGCTCCTGTCAGCGGTGTTTAACGCAATCGCTTCGCGCCTTGCGCTTACCATGATGCGGACGAAGTAATTGCTTACTTCCCTGCGCTGTCCCCCTTCATCGCGCCAGATCGGGCGATAGACTTTGCTCTCCCAGTACTTCGACGTGCTTTTGCCGAATCCGCCCGTGGGCCGGGGAGGCGGTTTAGTCCGAGTACCAATCTCTCTCAACGACGGATCAGAAGGTTCCGCCTTTGCCAATTCTTTGCCACTTTTCTGACTGAAGCTAGCTGTAATGGACTTGCGATCCATGTGACGATTATCGTCCCAAGTGCCTGTGATTGCAACATGTTTTTGCAGTCAATTACAGTCCGTCAAAATCGTTGACAGCATGCGGGACACATGACTACGGATCAGAAGGTTGTAGGTTCAACTCCTACTGGGTGCGCCACATTATCAACGACTTACGCAAGTTGCCTTCCGCCGACGACCCTCGAGTAGTCACAATAGTAGTAACACTGCCGATCTCCTGGCGGCTGTTTTTTTGAATCGGTTGGCGGTTTTAGAGGGAGGCCGGGGACACGGCACGGCAGGGAAATAAAGTGCGACCTGAGGGCTCTCAAATACAGGGGCGCCCTTCAACGGACACCCTCGGATTGCCCATTGTATTTCTCGCATACACAGAGGTGACAGGTGCCCGGCTGGGCTCGCGACAGTTCGCCGAAGGCCACTCCACGATTGGCGTACTGCTCCGCTGCCTGGAGCCGCTTTGCTGTGAAAGGGAACAGCCTTGGCTGCATTCAAACCAAGTTCGAAGTGCCAAACCGCGGTTCAGCGCATTACAGGGTATTCCTCAGGCCTATAATGGAGCATGAAGACAGATGACTTGGCGGAGAGCGGCAGTTCAGAAGAGTTTTACACGTTGGAGGAGGTTACCAAAATCCTGAAAGTCAGCCGCACTACACTCTGGCGTTGGCGCAACGAACGGGGGCTGCGCATGGTGCGAATCCACGGCGTCATTCGAGTGCGCAAGTCCGACTTGAACAGCTTTTTGAATAGTGGCGCTGAATGAAAGCTGGCCAAGCAATAGCATTCCGGTGGGCGAAGGCCAGTCGCGTCTGGAACGCGGATCCAGTAATCACAGATGAGGTTTGTGCCTCTTGAATCTCCATCCTCGGGGAGATCCTCTATCCCTCTGACAAAAAATTCGCCAAACACGAATGGCGATATGTGCGAAAACGAGCAACGCCCTGCGGCGCGAAAGCCGTTCGAACCGTTGGGTGAGGGTTTCGCGCGCAAGGGGCAAACGATTTATGTGCGGCTGCGGCTCAACGGGAAACTCACTTGGCGCAGCACCGGAACGAACAAGCTGGCCCAAGCGCGCAAATGGCGGGAGAAATGGGACAACGAGCAGTGGAACGAAAAGCACGGCATCGAGTCCAAAGGCGTCACGCTACAGCAATCACGTGTGACCATTGAGGAACTGATTGACGGGTATGTCGAGGCCGGCTGCCCCATCATTCGCAAGCGCTCCCTCAAACCCAAGTCGCCGCGCACCATCCAAGGCGAGAAATACTGCTTCCGCCCTGTGCGGGAATTCTTCGGCCGGATGCAGGCCGAGCGCCTGGCCTTGAACGACTGCGACCGTTACATGGATTGGCGGACCTCGGGAGGCTACGTCACGACTTTCAAGGTGCGAAGCAAGGAAGTCACCAAACGCACCCGGGGCGGAACCCGCGCGGTGGACCTCGAATTGACCGTGCTGTCCAACGCGCTGTTTCTAGCCGTGCGGCGCGGTCGCCTCAAGGCCAATCCCATCCGCGAGCGCGGCCGCTACACGGACAGATCACGCATCCGCCATTGCCGCGAGACCGCTCCAACGCCGGATGAACTGAGGCAGATTGTGGAATGGCTGGAAGATCAGGGGCACCAGCAGCCCGCGGACTTTGCCCAATACCTGGCCTATAGCGGCTTGCGCATTGGAGAAGGTCTGGGCGGACGATGGGGAACCGTAATCTGGGCAGAGGAACTGATCCACGTGAAGCGGTCCAAGAAGGGACTGATCCCCTGGGTGCCGATCCTGCCGGAGATGAAGAAGTTGCTGGAGAGAATGAAGGAGCGGGCGACCGGCGATCTGATGTTCCCTTCGACGTTGAAGCCGGATGGAGCGCTTGACCCTTCGGCTTTCCGGCGACTGCTGGCCAAGGCGTGCAAGAAACTGGGCATTCGCCATGTGACGCCGCATGGACTGCGCTCCTACTTTGTCACCCAGGCGCGCCAGAGCGGCCTGACCGACGCGGAGATCGCCCAACTTATTGGGGACAAGACCGGTCCGTCCATCATCGCGGAGGTGTACGGCGACGTTCGGCCCGATCACCTGCTGAACATTGCCCGAAAGATTCAACTCACGGCCGCAACCCGAGCGGGCGAAGCGGACCGCTCCGCGAAAGATAAACCATGAAGCACGCACAGAGAATATTGAACGCAAGCCCTGGCTGCCTTACTCTTATTTGCGGCAATTTGACTTTTGGACAAGCCTCGTTCAATCAGACTAAACGGAAAGCGGGAAGCGCAGATAAGCCAAGACTTGCTGGTGTTTGCGTGGAACTTGCGATCCTTGGCTAGGATAGTAGCGGGGTTGTATTTTGGACTAATAGCCGGTCGTTTCTTTCGGCAGTATCAGCCGAATTCCCCTGTCTTCGGCTTCGTTAGCGTCCGAGAAGGCATGCGTGCTTTGCAAATCCGCCCTTGCCCCGTCGAAGCTGTCCCACCGGATGGAAGATGTATATCGCTGGGCAAAATCGAGCACTTGAATTATGGGGGTGCTTTTGCCGGTTTGAGTTAGCGCCTTCAATGCGCTGACATAATTGTTACGGTAAACGGTCGGGATGATAATTCTCTGTTCATCCTGCGCCACCAGTTCAGCATTCATCATTATCCGCGCGACGCGGCCATTGCCGTCCACGAACGGATGCACTTCGCTTACCAGGAACATCATGAAGATGGCCCGATGCAGCGCGACTTCCAAACCCCGGTAAATCTCAAATCCTCTTTCCAGGGTTCCAAGCACCAACTCCGGCGCAACGAAGAACGTGCTCCCTGCGCGGTTCTCCTTGGACTTGAACTGGCCTGGCATCTTGTCCTGCCGCATCTCCATGCAGGCGGCATGGCGCTCCTTCAACAGCGAGGTAAAGCCAGCAAAATCACGAGGTCTTCGTGCCATCTGGTTTTTGTCTGAGACAATCCGGAAAGTGCCCAGAATATCATGTGCGTCCTCAGGACGCTCTCGAGGTATGACACCGTTAAAAACGATGTCCATGGCTTCTTCAATGGCGAATTCAGTTCCCTCGATGTAGTTGGAGAAATAAGCCTCGAAGAAAGCAAGATTCGTCCTGGCTGCATCCACCATGCTCCCTGCCGGTCTGGTGACCGGCGCCCTCGCTCGTAACTCTGCGAATAGCGTCTGCAACAGGGCTAGCCGGTCCGGGTCGTACGGTTTGCCCTTTTTGCGTGCTTGCGCCACCGAGGTTTCGAGCGTTGCTTCCCTTGTTCCAAGGAATGTGCCGATTAGTTCATCAAGCGCGCGGAATTCCTCTGGCATGCGGAGTTCCTTGCTGACCTCGCGGGCATCATCCCGCAATCGGTTGAGCGCCCCCTCACCGCCTTGGCGCAGCAAGCCGTCGAGGCGCTCTTCCAATTCCGGTTTGGATAAAGTTCGTGCCACCTCGGCCGCCCGCTTGCGCGAAGGCCTGATGTTTTCCAACCAGGCGCGGGGTGCGGAACACAATCTGATATTGCCCAAAAACAGGGCATCGCTCGGCAGCGGTGAATGCCCTTTGCGCGGACGAAACGTGATGCCAGGCAAACTCACCGGCCGGGTTCCTGAAGAAATGATGAACACCGAACCGTCGGGAGCCGGACGGTTCTCAAGGGCTGTTCGATCTGAGATCAGCGCATCGGGGAAGTAATCCTTCAGCAGGGAGTGCCAGTTCCGTCGGACGATCTGCTCGGGGGCCTCGGTCTTGTTCCGGGTGTAAAGACGTGAGCCGATTTTACGCAGACGCCCGGCCTTGACTGCCTTGGATACAGCAGAGCTCAGGGCCTTGCTGGAAACAAAAATCTCCGGCAGACTGTCCAAGCTTAGCGGCGACTTTTTGACGTTTAATGCCATTTTGGGAGAGCGTATTCCACTTTTTGAGTCTTAGCAATCTGATATTTTCCATTTTTTGACAGTTACGTATAGGCTTTGGGAGGTGATTTGAGCGTTTCTAGTCGCTAAGTAACAAGGGTCGCCAATTTCCTTTGTTAAATGGCGACGAATTGCCAGTCCGTATCTTCGGCGTAGGAGTCGGTGTCCATCATCGTGCTCAGGGTGCACGGTATCTGGGGCATCTGGGTGCGCATCCTCGGGGGAGCCAAATCTGCCGTTGCCGCGAGATTGCTCCGACACCGGACGAACTGAAGCAGAACAGTGGAATGTACGGACCAGGTACTGAGGGAATTCCGCAAATTGCTGGCCCCCCCAGCGGCTTGTGCGTCGGCGAACGTTTGCCCAGTTGATAATTCCTTTGGTCCTGTGAGCGCGAATTCTGTTTCGGCATCTTGGCGCGACTCCTGAAAATCGCCGCCAAACGTGAAAACTTTGAGTCGAGTACGCAGTATCGATTCGACTGACATTTTAAGACCTCTCGCTCATCGAGGCTTCGCTGGTATAGAAGCTCGCGACCCGAAACCCAAAATCATGAATACGATTCGAGAACATCGGCACAAACTCAAACTCACCCAAAAGGAGCTGGCTGACCTTCTGGGTACCACGCGACAGCACATTCAACGGATCGAAGTGGGCGAATATGTGAAATTAGATTTAGCCTTCCGGCTATGTGCGGCTCTCAAACTACCTATCGAAGAGTTATTTCCTCCCGCGAAAAAGGCGGTCGCAATTCTCCAAAAAAATGGGCTGGACAAGTTCGACCAGTCCCATCCGGAAGCCGACCGCTTCATGGATGAAGCTGGTATTGACGTTGATCCGGCGGATTGGACCGTGAGATTCCAATTAAAAAACGGGTTGAAAGGAGTCTGGAATTTGAGTTCCAACGAAGCAGACCGCCTGGTGCGTCGCGCTCAGGATCCTGACAATGTGTTTTTTTGCAGCCAATCCGGAATGACCGCGTTCGCGGTGAATCTGCCACACCTGAGTTTCTTCCATGTGCGTTTTGGCCTCAATGAGGTTGCTGAGAGGGAGGTGGAACAGAACGGAGAGATTTCGGTTTATCTGCTGGATTCTGCGAAACCTCTGATGTTCGACGCAGGGCCAGATCCGGAGCCCCCCAAGTCAATTTCGGAAGACGAGGGCGCTTTTAGGAATCTGCTCTATGACCTTGAGATGATGGACAAAGACTCAAGGGTGGATCCAGTAATCGAGTTTTTGGATTTGGATGGTGAACGCGCCTTTTTTCGGACCGAGCAAGTGGCCTTAATCGAAATCCCTCTGGAAATAATCCATCCGGAAATGGAGGATGAAAATGACGACCGACTTTTGGCCGGTAAGCGCAAGCAAATTCCTTTTCCCCTGACCTCGATGCCGTCGGTGCTACAGCCTAATGGACGCGGAAACCATCCTCTTCATCAGCAACAAAAATCGTCCCGCGCTAGGCGGCCCGTGCGCCGGACCGATTTTGGGCCTTCACATCGGCGGGGGATCGCCAACCCAAGAAGCTGATTGCCCGGGGCAGGACCGGTTCCGACCAACACACCCGTGGGCAACGGGCATACCGCCGGGATCTGCAAGACCAGCAACTGGCTCTATACATTCGTCGCTCCGGGCATCGGCGGGTGCTTATGCAACGAGCTTTTCCAGTTCGCTCCTCATCACGCCGTCGATGACAGCTCCATGCTTTGCCAGGAAGTCCCGGATGAATTTCTTCACGTCGCTGTCATCGTGAATCCAATGCACCTGCGAATTGGTGAGGATCGCCGAGGCAACCAGATTCGCCGGGAACCATCAGGCCGCCAGGAAAACGATTCGGCCTCCTCGGCCATAGCGTCCGGCCTGTGTGTTCGCAGAATTAGCATTTTCACGCTGCCGTGAACATAGGCCGTAATCGTGGACATAAAATGAATAAAGCATCGAAAAGTTGCCAATACGGGCCATTAACCGTCAAATAGTGGAGTTGAGGCTTCGGAATCTGACGAAAAAACTGCAAAAGTTTCGGGCGGCGGCTTATGGCTTGGATCGGTCCGGCCCGCCCATCCCATTTCGCAATTATCCGGCCCAGCACAAGCAGCATGGCGAGGCGGAGCAGTGCTCAAGTTGGCCGGCGGGGGGATACCCAGGCCATCGCGCTGGCTCGGAGCAACGGGAGGTGGCAAGAACCATCTTGCAGCTCAATGGCTGGGCAACACCATTGACCTAAATGCAAAAGGGCACAGAAGAGGTGGTAGTGGTCGCCTTGCGGCAGTGCGAGGATCTTGTGGAAATCGAATATACCATTGAGGATCTGTCTGGAACCGGTATCGCCGAGCATGAGATCTACTTAAAAGCAAATCGGTCATTCGCGGCAGCAGGGCCTTTCTGAACTGGCTTTGCTGGCGAGGAAAGCGCCCCAAGATCCTGCTCTTCCATCCTTCTTTCTGGCCCGAACAACCAGTGCCCGCAAAAGTCACGGGGTAACCCGCCCACAATCGCTCGAAGAATTCTGAATGCGACCCAGGCGATAGCGAATCATCGGCAAACAAATAGGCGATGACCTCAAAGAGCAAACACACACAGAGTGGCGCAGTGGAATTGGCGGCCCAAGAACAGGTTGTGGTGGACCAATTTGCTGAGGTGATCCGCCGACACCGGGCCTGCGGGTTGGTCGCCCTTGCGCGGCTTGCGAGCATCGCCTTTGAGCTTTCCATCGGCCCAAAACCTTCGCGCGAAGACAACCTTGTGCTGGCGCTGGCCCGTGGTCTGGAAGTCCGCCAGCACCTTGCCAAAGCAGAAGGAGGGAGCCTGTCCTCCAAGGAAGTGGCCCGGCTACTGGGCATCTCCAAGACGGCGGTGTTGCAGCGGCTTGAAGCGGGTCGATTGGTTGCGTGGCGGCAAGGAGGGCGGCAGACCGCACGATTCCCACGGTGGCAATTCGGCCAGCACGGCCAGGTTCTGGCTGGCTTGGAGGCGGTGCTCAAAATCCTCAATCGCAACCAGCGCGTCGACGCCTGGGGCAGAATCTTGTTTTTCCTGCAAACCGAAGGAAGCTTGGGCAACAAGCGACCGTTGGACTTGCTGCGGGAAGGCAGAGTCAACGATGTGCGTATGGCTGCCGAGGCGTATGTTGGCTGATCTCCCAAAGAGCCCAGCCGATTTCCCGCGCCCTATAATGGAGAATGCGTTGGAAGATTAACGCGGTCGGCCGGTCTTTTCGCGCCGCACGACGGGACAGGGCACTGCCCGGAGGCAAAGCGGTCCGGTTGAACCGTTACAGCAATTATGTCCACAGGAAAATAGTTGGTTAATGCACTGGATCTTCGCCGTCGGGACGAGCGCCAGGTAAACCAGGTTCACTTCCTCGGGGAGGTAGGGCGGATGAAAGGCATTGTCGGTTGCCCATGCAACTGAACCGGTGCTGAGGACGTAGAGCGGCAGGCAAATCGCAAGCCAGAGCGCCACCACTTTGGTGCGGCGAAAAAAACACGGCTTGTCCAGCGGCGACGCATTAAAGCGACCATAACTCCCGCCTGCATCAAATCCCAGCTTTCGTCATGCAGCGCCTGCGGCACGCAGCATGTCCCTGCCCGGGCGAGACCCGGGCGGCCCCAAGGCCGGTCAGCCCCCAGCGATCAACTGCGGCGCGGCGGGCCTTGAGCAAATTGGCCCGATTCACCGAAAGAGTTGGACTTCCCATTAGGCAGAACACACCGCAGGCCTGGCCGGGCACTAGAATGGGGCATGAGAGATTTAGGTGTGCTCAGCGCCGTAGGCGAATGTGCCAGCAGAATCTTGGAACGGCGTGGTGCAAGTAGCCCTGCAAATACCGCCAAACGCACTTCTCGAAGACCAGTCGCGGGTGCGAATTCCCCGGTGGAAGGATTAAGAAAAGGGAACCGCCTCTCATGTCTCGGCCAGGATCAGCGTGCAGACCGCGCCGACGTGCCTTGCTGTCGGGATGTGCATGGCGGAGTGGAGGCTTTCCATTCTTCCACGGAACGTCCAAATGTCGGAAGAGGCTGTCCGGTTTTGTCTTACGTTTGCCTTATCTCCCTGGTAATCGTGCCCCGGTATGCCCGCAGTTGCCCCGCAACGGCTCTTTCCTCTGAAGAAATGCCCGTAAATTCAAGGAAATCCTGCTGTTTGCCCAGTAATCTCAAAGAGGGAGACTTCTTCCAGCATTATGTACACAGCATGAGTTTTCGCCCCATTTTGCCGAGAGAGTTTCCGAATTGCCCGAGTTTTTGCCTTACCTGTTGCCTTAACTGAGTATGGCGTCCAAACCGAAAGGCCGACAACGGAGGCAGCGCACCGCGCCAGGGGTCTACACCATCGAACCCAACGACCCCAACAAGCATTTCACGACGCCGGCCGGGGCCATCTTTTGGAAAATCGGCGGCAAATCGATGTGGGGCGAAAGATACCGCAAGCGCGCCCAGAGCTGGGCAGCAGCCATCGCCTACCGCGACGAATGGGAGAAAGCGGACAAAAAATATCTTGAAACGAACAGGCAGGTCGTCGTCCCCAGCGTAATCGTTTCGAAGGAACTCAGCGAGGAAGTCCTTGCACAGGCGACACGAGCTTACCACAAACTGCCGAAGCTTGAAGGCAGCCATACTGTCGATCCCCGATATACACTCGATGATGGGATTCAGTTCGCGCTTAAGTGCGGCTGGAATCCCACTCTTGGATCAGTCAAGGTAAAGGAGCTGTTACCCGAACTCCTCGCATACCAAGAATGGCGGACAAAACTGGACTGGAGGGAGAGCGGGCAAGGTCGGTACATAACCAAAGCCACCTTCATTAACCACAAGCGGAGTATCAAGCATTGCGGACTGATATTCGGCGAGGAGACTCTCAGCACAATCAACTCCAAGCCGCGCCAACAAGCGATACTCGATGCCCTCGGAGACGTCACCCTTGAGCACAAACAGTGCGCTTGCGCGGGGTTGTGTCTCTTGTTGAAGTGGCTCAAAGATTCCGGGCGATTGGGGCAGGCCGCTGTCAATTGCTTTCGGGTAAGGGTCACTGCAAAAGCGGTGCCGGAGGTAATGAGTATAATCCAACAGCAAGAATATCTGGATGCGGTCTGGAGAACCAAGTGGGCCGCCACGGGCGTGGCCCGTCTCTTTCTTGGCGTGAGGCCGTGGTCTGAATTGAAGAAATCCAAGAGCGACAGCGTGGCCTATGGCCTGGCACCGGATTGCCGGACGTTCTTCGTCCCCATTGACGGCAAAACAGGGTGGCGGCCTGTTCGCTGCTCCCCGATCGCGACACTTCTCTTTGAAGAGTTGAAAAAAGAAGGACGCTTGTTCAAAACAATTGACGCTAACGGCAATATGGTGCTGGACCATGCATCCACGCGGGCCTGGACCTCCATGTATGCACGGATCGGTTACAGAGTGGGGGCGGGGTCACTCAGGGATCTTAATCGATCCGCCAAGGGGCGCGCTATGTCAGATGATGAGTTGGTAAAGTATTTTCGGAAGTTCTACCCCGAAAAATACCCGCACGAATTCGTGAAGGACTACCCGCGACATACCAGCATTTCAGCTTTTGTCGAATCATCACTCGGGGAAATCGACAAAGCGGCAACGCATTTCGGCAACTCCCGGATTATCATCAACAAAAACTACCGCGGCCGCATGAGTCTTGCCGCAGCTATTGTGCATTACCGACTTCTCCCCACGGGACTCAAAGGTAAATACAAGCCTGAGGATATTCCCCTTCCACCCTGGTGCCAAGTGGCCCCGGATAAACTAAGCGAGGCGGATCTCAAGGAGATGCTGGCCTTGTATGCCAGCCTGCCCAGGTTCGACCCCACCGTTGATTACACAAGTCGCAGCCGGACGGCAATGGAGGCAAATTCGCGTTCCGAAGCAGTCCGGAGGCGGTGGGCGGAAGCCAAAGCGCGCAGTACCTGGCCGGAAGAAAGGGCCAAGCTGGCCAAGAAGGTCGCGGAATGGAAAACGCTGCCCTCAAAGGCTGCTCCTGCCCCCGAGCCATTACAATTGCCATTGCAGGCCGCGTGATTCTGTCGCAAGATTGTCTGTAGGTGACACGTACTATGCGGGGTCACCAGCTACCTGGCTGGAGGGAGGCACGCGATCTCAAATGCGCGGAAACCAATTGGGATGTTTCGGTTCGACGCCGATGCGCTTGGCCCAGCGCCGGCGAAGCCAATGCCCAATGACAGGCTAGCAAAGGCCAGCAACGATACCGCCGGAGGCCGGAGTTGCAACCAATGCGCCCCCGAGCGCCCTTGAGCCTGCGGCACCTCGCAGAATGGGACAAAACCGGTATGACCGCCAATCGCCAAACCGACGACACGGTCGTCGGAAACGATCGCACCGGTTAGGTAGGTCCCACCAACGAGCACCATCGAAGCATTCTCGACGTTGCGAACCCAGTTGTGATTGCAGGCTCACTGACTCTGCCTTGTCCGTAACGATTGTCATGCCTGGCCAAGTCAGTCCTTCGGCCGTCGCCAGTCAATATAATCGGGATTGGCCACTGTCTGGACATAATCCTTAATGGCCTCCTTTCAGACATAGGGTCGCTGACGATGCGCTCGTACCTAGCGAGCCCCACCTCCTCCCTGCGGCTCAGCCAGAATCGGACGCCTGCGGATAAAGGAAGGCTTTGAGCCCCGCGTTCTCGCGATTGATGCTCGCCGCGAAAACGCCCGCCCGCGCTAAAACGCTCCGGATATAACCCACAATCTGTGGCAGGAAATTGGGGCGTTCTGCGCGGAAGAGCCGCGCACCTTCCGAGCTATAGCTGTAACCGAGGGTATCGAGAGGGTCAGCCTTGGACGGTCGGACTCCAAGGAGGCACTAAATTTCGTCGGGTGAGAGCGTCTTCATGTGGTCGCATTCTGGAGGTCCGTTCGGCTCATGAGATTCTCACAATCGAGATCTGGACCCACGTCCTCTCGCTCCCGATCTGGATGCGTTTGCCGGCCACGCGCGAAACAGGCATGGAGGAGGTCGCATTGCCGCAAGCCGGGCAGCTTGGTCGTGTTAGCGCGTCTGGCGCTCCAAGACGCGCACCCGGACATAGACCGCACCAACCAACTGAAAGGAGAGCGGAACCAGCATTAGAGTCATCAACGTTGTGAAGGCCGAATCGATCGTCATTAGGGCGCGGGCGAAAGGAGCGAGGACGAACGCTGCCACAGACCCAAAAGCCGACAGGCGCCCGCCGCTCCCAAGACTAAGAAGCGCGAGTTCAACCACGTTTCAGCGGGCTCTCGAGCATTTCAATTTCAACGAGCCGGTGTATCACCTTGCCTAACGTCACCTTTCCCGCCGAGCAAGAACACATCTACGAGAATTGAACCACTTCGGAAAGGCCATTTTTGGCTCTGGCCGGCACAAAGGCCTTCGAGGGCTTGGCTGGCCATCTTGAGCCATTCAGAATTAGCACCCTTTGTGCGTGCTGTGCAAGAAGGGCTGGATGCCGTTGCCAACGCTCGGAGTTGGTGAGTTCCTCGTCAGACAAACTTGAAGAAAGCGACTAATTGGTACGGCCATCGTTTAGCCTTCTCCGCCTTTGGCCTGCAATCTCGCTTCACGACATCAGGATATGAGCAATTCCACCTCGAACTCTGCACCGGCTGAAACTGCAAGGGACTCATCGAAGCTTATCGATCCGCTGGATCAGCTTGTCTCCGGACCTCGCTTGTTAGAAATACTGTGGGATCCTGCAAGCCGGCCATCCTACCGGTGGTTGAAATACAAAACAGCATCACGCGCTATTCCATCCGTTAAGACTGTGGGCAGAACATGGTTTGTTCCACGCCAGGTTAGAGACGCATTGGCGCAGCCTGCGATTCGGAGAGGGCGTCCCTCACGGAGATGACGGCTTGGGCTCATTCTCAATGCAGGTGCCGATGAGACCAAGTTCTTCGCTACTTCGTTCCCGCGCCTGGCAGTGCCGGGCCAGGGGGGGAAGCGGCGCTGGAATATTCAGCGCGGGAGAATTGACCGTTAACACCTGCACGATCAGCGGCAATCGCTGCGGGAATGGCGGCAACGGCGGGCTTGGATTTCGGGGCGGCAGCGCGGACGGCGCCGATGGGGGCAGCGGCGGCGGAATTTACAGTGCCGGCAAGTTGGAATTGAGTTCCTGCACTGTCGCATTGAATCAGGGCGGCACCGGTGGAGCCGGCGGCGAGAGCCTCGAGGCTACACCTTCTCCGCCATCCCGGACGAGCCCAGCACGCACATTGACGAAACCAACATGGAATTGCTGATCCCGTTCTTCGAAAAACGCAAGGAGAACCTGAGTCATTACGGAATCGAGCAATGCCTGATCATCGACCACCATCCCAACTGGCAGATTACGACCACGGCGGTCATCAACGTGGGAAAAAACGGATTCGACCATCCGCCTGGAGAAGGTGCCGAGTCAGGGCCTGGAGGCAAGGACGTGTTGGGGGTACACCCAAGTCCAGCAGTACTCAGGACGTCTTTACACGAGCTTGGCGAAAAGCGAAGCGATTGATCAGGCGGAGGTCTCCGGTCGCGACCTGTCGTTAAGCCTCACGTAACGGACATGCCGTTCGGCACCGGTTCGTCCAAGGAAAAACTCAAGCACCTGCCGGACGCGGTTGCCGGGATCTCTTGAGGCTGCTTCATCACACGCAGCATTTTCCTCAGTTATAAGAGACCCAGCAAGTGTTCATCGATAAGCCGGTAAGCTTCCTGACGATTGTACGCCAGATCGGTTCGCAGCAGGTCTTCCGTG
>Ga0181518_10004114_pt1 | contig 13133 bp, 9 predicted proteins | sample PEATcosm2014_Bin_28_FD_119751 | JGI IMG/M metagenome (GOLD analysis project Ga0181518, IMG submission 119751) | Peatland microbial communities from MTU Mesocosm Facility, Houghton, MI, USA - PEATcosm2014_Bin01_60_metaG | ecosystem: Environmental > Terrestrial > Soil > Wetlands > Peat | place... | reverse complement strand
GCTACGCAGTCAATACGCCGAGGTCATGCGCCGCGAGGCCGAGCAGATGACCTCGCTCGGCCAACGCCACCCGGCGGTGATCGAAATCCAGGCCGAGGCGGCGCGGCTGCGGAAGATGGTCGAAGATGAGATCCATCGCATTGCGCTTGCCGCGCGCAGCGAATACGAGAGCGCGCGCGCCAACGAGGCGGCGCTGGCCGCTAATCTTGAAACTCTCAAGCACAACGCGGTCACCACCGGCGAAGCCATGGTGACGTTGCGCGAGCTCGAGCGCGACGTCCAGGCCAGCCGCGCCGTCTACGAGTCGTTTCTGGTGCGCGCCCGCGAGACCGGCGAACAGGAGCGGCTCGACACCAAAAACATCCGCGTGATCTCGCGCGCCGAACTGCCGCAACGCCGCAGTTTTCCGCCGTCGAATCTGCTGCTCGCCGTGGGCGCGCTGCTGCTCGGGGTCGGCGCCGGATCCGGCATCGTCATCATGCGCGACACTGGCGGCCGCGCGTTGCCTCGCGCCGGCGGCGTCGGCGCCGTTCGCCGCAAGTTGGTGAGCGCCGCCAACGAACTTTGGCCGGGCGCCGCGTCGTCACCCGCTGTTCCGGTGCTTGCGGTGTTGCCGAACGTCGATACCTCGTTCGGCTTGAACGCCGCGGAGGATCCGAATTCACGTTTTGCCATGGAAATCCGCAAGGTGCTCGAGGCGGTGCGGGCAAGCCACAAGACCCGTGGCAATCCGACGATTCTTGTCGTCGCTGCTGACGACGAGGACGACACCGCGGCAGTCGCGCTGACGTTTGCCGCGGTGGCGGCGGCGACGCAACGCGTGCTGCTGATCGACGCCGACCTGCAGCGCCGAACGTTGTCGGCGATCGACGCCGATCAAAGCCAAGCCGGGCTCGTCGATGTCGCCACCGGACGTCGAAGCTTGTCCGACGTGATCACCCGCGATCGGGAAACCAACCTCAATCTGGTGTCGTTTGTTTCGCCGAACAGCCGGCGCGACCGGCCGATCAGTGAAGCCGACGTCAGACAGGCCTTCGACCAGACCAGGCGCTTCGACATGGTGATCGTTGCCGCGGTCGAGTTGGGCGGCGATCCGAGCGCCCGCTTCTTTGCCGGGCTCGTCGACCATATCCTGCTGGTCGCCAGAGCCGACGAGCAGACCAAGGCTGCCGTCGAACAATTCGTCGCGCGCCTCGGCCTCGACGCTCGGAAGGTTCGCGGCGCGGTTCTGACCGAAGCCGCCTAGCATGGCGCAAGCAGCCGGGCCGCTCAGGCGCCGCGTCTGGCGAATCCGGGTCGCGCGCGAAAGGTCCGTCGCACAGCACGTACGAGATCGCGGAGTTGGCCGTAGTGCGCGAGCTGAGCCCGGCCGTGCCGATAGGCCGCGACCGCTGCACCCTTGAGCGTGCGGGCGTCCAGCTGCTGGTGCAGCGGCAATACATGGTCCGACCAGTGAAGTTTGTAAGCCTCGTGGCCGACGGTCAGATCAAAGACTTTGACGTCGCGCTGCGCTATGCACCATTGCACAACGCTTTCCATCAACAACCTGCCTACGGAAAACTGCGACCAATCCCTGTCGTAACTCGACAGCAGAAAACAGTAGCGGTTGCGGAATCTCGGACCCCACATAGTGGCCACGATGCGCTGCCCGACCCGCAGCGAAGCCACCACGATGCCGCCGGTCTGAAACGACGTATCGGTCAGACGTTGGTAGAACTCGCGGACTTGTGGCCTGCCGAATTGGTTTGGCAGGCCATAGTGGGTCAACCATTCCGTCTTCTGCTCAGCGGCGACCTGCACGATCTCGTCCCGCTCCGCTTGATCGCTTGGAAAGCGCACCTCCACGGCGCCCAATTTTGCCAAGCGGCGCCATTTGTAGCGGTTCTGGCGAAAGAAGTCGGTGCTGCGCGCGGTCGTGAAATCGGCAAAACTTGCCGGCAGCGTCGCCGCGAACGCAGTTTCGCTGCGACGAACCGCGGGCAGATGCAGCATGGGGTTCGGAGTTTCCTCGATCGTTTTCGGCATCCTCGCCAAATAAACGACGTCGAATCTTGGCATGAGCCCGATTACGATCCGCCATAGCTTCGCGAAACCGTTTGCTGATACCTTGCCGGCGAATGCACGATCGATAACCGGCGCGTTGTAGTCGGTGGCGTCGCCGCCAAGGAACTGCAAGCTGGTGAAATAGCGACTTTGATAGATGCCGAGCGGAAGCAGCATCAACGTTCGTCCATCCGCGGCAGCGACGTGGACAATGCGTTCCGCCACCTGCTGCGTGCTGCCGATCGTGTTCTTCCAGACGCTGTTCCATTCGAAGGTCTGGAACACGTAACAGGCGCAGCCGGCGACGGCCTCGCGCCAGACCCGTTCGGCATCCACGAGCGACGTGTACACGGTGATGCGGGCCCCCAGAACAGCCGCGTCGTCAAGCGTTGGATCTAGATCGGATACGAGAAGGGTCTGCATATCGGCCTTCAGGGGCGCACCTGCAGCACCAATAGCAAACTTGCTTCGACCTACGACCGCATTGCCGACTCCAATCGTCGTTAAGGTTAGCCGCACAATTCGCAGCACGGGCACAATCGAGCACGTTAGAATCAGCTGGCGCAGGTCGTTTCTGCATCGGACGGGCGCGAAATCCTCCTTGATCTACGGCGACGCGAAGGGAGCACATGAACGCTCACGCGGTTCTGAAATCGGCGGCCCCTGCAATTGCCTGCTACAGCGGGATCGCTAAGGCACTCGCCTTCCGCTACGGCGGCCCGGGCGTCATATTCATGCTGCATAGCACGGTCGGCAAGTCGGACACGTTTCTCCTCGAAGACCTGCGCTGTCCCGTGACGGCGCTAGAATGGATCCTCTCCTGGCTAAAGGACAATGGCTTCCAATTCGTCAGCCTGGACGAGGCTATGCAACGATTGAGCCAACCGTCGCCGCGCAGATTTTGCGCATTCACGTTTGATGACGGCTATGCCGACAATCTTACGCACGCGCTGCCGCTCATGGAGCGTTTCGGTGCGCCGTTTACCGTCTACGTTACTACTGGCATGAGCATCGGCACAATCGATGCTTGGTGGCTTGGTCTCGCCGCTCTGATTAACACTCACGTTCGCATTGAGCTGCGGGACCTCGATTGCCGGTTCGATTGCGTGGATCAGGCGGCTAAAAAACAAGCTTATGTCGCGATCACGAAGCGCGTCCATTCCGATTACGATGCGCTTCCAGCCGTCAAAGCCGCTATTGCCGCTGCTAGTATTGATTCCGCGGCGCTTGCACAGCGGGAGGCCCTGAGCAACGCGCAATTGCGCCGTCTCGCGGCCTCCCCGCTTGTCACCGTCGGCGCACATAGTGAGCGGCACATTAACCTTGCACGCTTGCCCGCGGCCGAAGCGCAACAGGAAATGATTTCAAGCCGGCGATCACTGGAGCATATTATTGATCGCGAGGTCGTGCATTTCGCCTATCCGTTCGGAAACGCGAATGCTTGCGGACAACGGGAAGCACAGCTCGCCCAGGCGGCCGGGTTTCGCACGGCGGTGACAACGCGGCGCGGTACGTTGTTTCCGCGGCATCTCGATCATCCCTTCGCCTTGCCCCGCGAGCCGCTACGCGCGGAAGAAACGGCTTTTTCATTGCGCTGCAAGGTCGATGGCGTTTACCGCGCGTTGCACTCGCGTATTGGCGATCCGGTCGCACGTATGTGAGACCGCAAGAGAGCCATTGGAGCAGTAAACGAGTTGTGGCTATGTCCCGGCTTTTCGCTTTGACCGTAGTTTGGGTCTTCATTTTTGCCGCCCAGGCCGACAGTGCCGGTATCGGTACGTCGTTTCGCCGCGGCATTGGTATTTCCCATGCGATGGCGTGGGCGAGAATAGAGGTCGGCCCGGCACATACCTTTGCTTTCCCGCCGTTCTCCGACCAGGGCAACGCCCTGACGCGCGACGAACTACGGACGCTGCGGCGCACCGGCTTCGACTTTGTGCGTCTTGCGGTTGATCCAGGCCCGTTCCTCCAATTCCAAAAGCCGCATCGCGACGCGCTTGATGACATTCTGATGGACCGCGTAAGGCGGATTTTGGCCGCGGGCCTTTCCGTCGTCGTCGACTTCCATCCCAGCGATTTGCATCCGGACTACACGGCACGAGCTCTGACCGCCGGCTTGGATACACCGGCCTTCCGCGACTACCTGCGCATGTTGGAACGCACCGCCGGCCTGCTCGATCGGCTTCATTCGAAAAAAGTCGCGCTTGAGCTTATGAACGAGCCGCCGGTCCATGCCGGCGCGTGGCAGCCAATGCTCGAAGCCGCCTATGCCGCCGTTCGGCACCGCTCAACCGACCTTCCGCTCGTCATCGAAGGCGGCGACGAAGCGTCGGCCGCCGCATTGCTGGCGATGCGGACAACTGCATTTGCCGAAGATATGGCGGTACTGTTCAGCTTTCACTATTACGATCCCTACCAGTTCACCCATCAGGGAGCGCCGTGGAACGCCGCGCGCTATCTGACGGACGTCCCCTACCCGGCCCTCGCGCGCCCGCTTGCTGACAGCCTCGATGCCACAGCCGCTGCGATTGCGGCAACGGATCTCGAGCGGGATGCGAAATCGTCAGCATACCGGGATGCGCAGCGACGATTGGAAAGCTATCGCCGCTCGGCATTTGACCGCAATACGATTGCGCAGAAGTTCGATGACATAGCAAATTGGGCGCGGGCGCAGGGTGTGCCGTCCGCTCGGCTCATGTTGGGTGAGTTCGGCGCTAGGAAGACAGAGCTGCAGCTTGACGGCCGCCGCGCCTCCGAACGTGCGCAATGGTTCCGTGACGTGCGCGAAGAGGCCGAAGCGCATGGGTTTGGCTGGGCGGCGTGGACCTATCGAGGCAGTGGCGGCTTCGGCCTCGTCGGCAGCGAGACTGGCGATGAATTGGGGCCGGGGGTCGCGGCCGCGCTGGGCTTGAGCCAACTCTCGCCGGTCGACGCTGCCCCCGCCGCTGCCAATCAGGCATCGCAGGTCCAGCCATGATCGCAAGACCGCGCCCGACCGTCAGTATCGTCATCAAGGCGTTGAACGAGGAGCGCCATATCGCGACCGCGATCGAGAGCGCGCTGGCGGCGCTTGCCGGCATTAGTGGTGAAGTCATTTTGGCGGATAGCGTTTCGACCGACCGAACCATCAAGATTGCCGAGAAATACCCAATAAAGATCGTCAGGATGAGCAGGGTTGAGGATCGCTCTTGCGGTGCGGGCGGTCAGCTTGGTTATCAATACTGCTGCGGAGAGTATGTCTGCCTAATCGACGGTGACATGAGGCTCTATCAGGACTTTCTTTCTTCGGCGATACGCTATCTCGAGGACAATCCAAAGGTCGCCGGAGTTGGTGGCATCATTGTCGAACTTGAAAAGGATAATTTTGAATACATTAAGCGGGCGGCAGGAGACGATCCGGATCGCCGGCCCGGTACCGTCGCTCATCTCGACTGCGGCGGCGTGTATCGCCGGGCGGCCATCGAAACGGTGGGATACTTCACCGACCGCAATTTACACGGCACGGAGGAGTTGGAACTCGGCGTCCGCTTGCGTGCCAAGGGTTGGACGCTTGCCCGAATCGATCGGCCGGCGATCGATCACTACGGTCATACCGGTAATGCGTTTCGCTTACTGCATCGGCGCTGGACGTCCCAAATGGCGTTCAGCATGGGCGAAGTACTGCGATCGTCGTGGGGTCGACCGCACTTCCCGGCGTTATTCCGACAGGTCAAAGGGCAACTTTTCCTCTTGGCCGCCGTCCACGCTTGGTGGCTTTGTTTGCTGGCAACGCCTTTCATCGTCGGCGGACCGCTGTCGGCCGGCGGCCTGATCGCGACCCTCGGCCTGGCTCCATTCGCCGTGATGTCGGCGCGATGCCGGTCCATCAGCCTCGGTATCTACTCGGTGACCGCCTGGAATGTGTACGCCCTCGGCATTTGGCCCGGTCTTCTGCAGCGGCGTGTGGACCCCGCTGAATGGATCGACAGCACGGTGGTTCGGGACACTGCATCGACGGCGGCGCAAATAGCAAAACGCGTCGCCGCAACACCGCTGGCGAGAATCGAGTCCGGCACATGACAACTCAAACCCTGCCGGTCCGGCCACTGGCCACGTTCGACGGCGAACGCCTCGTTCGCAACAGCCTGTTTCTGGCGACGCTGCTGCTTTGCTGGTTCACGGTTTCGCCGTTTCCAGATCTCGGCGATCCACAGTTGCTAGAACCAAGGCTAACCGGCGATCTCTTCGGTCAAGCGGCGACGGTATTGCTGACGGGGGCGCTGGCGGCTTTCGCCTTGCTCAAGCGTGCTGCTCTCTTGAAGCGCGCGGTGACGCTGCCGCTCATCCTGACATTTGCCGCGTTTGTCATATCCGCGCTTCTGTCGGCTTATCCGGCGGTGGCTGAGCGGCGCATCGTGCTCGCCGCTTTCACGATCTTTCAGGCGTCGGTTCTGCTCCTGCTGCCGTATGGGCGCGAGCATTTCGCCCGCTTGCTGACCGTCGCCGCGCTCACCGTACTTGCCGCCTGCTATCTCGGCGTGGCACTCGCTCCCAACCTTTCCATTCATCAGATCAGCGACGTCAGCGAGCCCAACCTTGCCGGCGACTGGCGCGGTTTGTTCACGCACAAGAATGGCGCCGGAGCCGCAATGGTCTTGCTGATTTTCATCGGCATCTTCGTCTGGCGCAGCTGGAATCGGTTGGCGGGGTTTTTGATCATCGTGCCTGCCGGCATCTTCCTGCATTTCACCCACGCCAAGTCCGCCACCAATCTGTTCCCGGTCGTGCTTCTGCTCTCGTATGTCGTCCCGCGCCTGCGCAGCGCTTGGACGGCGGGCGTCTTGATCCTTGTGGTCGTCGTCCTGATCAATCTCCTCACCATCGGATCGGTAATGTTCGATCCGGTCCGGAATTTGGTCGGCTCCCTGATGGCGGATCCGACCTTCACCGGCCGCGACGAAATCTGGCGGTTTGCACTCGACAATCTCGCCAGCCGCCCGCTGTTCGGCTTCGGCTTCGAGGCGTTCTGGGGCACGCCCGATCTGGTCGGCGCCTGGAACTACCTAGTGTCCTGGGGCTATCGGGCGAGCGACGCGCACAACGGCTATCTCAACCTGGCGGTGACGACCGGGCTCGTCGGGCTGACCTGCGCGCTATCTTGGGTGCTGGTGCAGGCTTTCTTCGACTGTCGGCGCGCACTTGTCGCGGGCGCTGACCGGGCGCTGATCCTGCTGTTTCTGCAAATCTGGATATTCGGCCTTTGTGTGTCGGGCTTCGAGTCGGTGTTTTTCCGCGGCGGCAGCGAGGTCTGGCTGTTGACGGCGGTTTCGGTCATCGGCTTTCGCTTCCAGTCCATCGCGCGAAATTCGGCGTGAACGCATGTTAAAAAGCACGAACTGCCTGTTGGCGATCAACAATTACTATTACCGCCGTGGCGGCGCCGAGGTGCTGTTCCTCGAACACAACCGAATGTTCGAGAACATTGGCTGGCAGGTGGTGCCGTTCGCCATGCGTCACCCGAAAAACCTGTCGACGCGGTGGGCGGACTATTTCCCCGACGAGATCGAGTTCGGCGCCAGCTACGGCCTCGCCGGCAAGCTCATTCGGGCGCCGCGCGTGATCTATTCGCTGCAGGCGCGGCGGCTGATGCACCGCCTGCTCGACAGGGTCTCCCCGCAGATCGCACACGTGCACAACGTCTACCATCATCTGTCGCCGTCGTTTCTCCCATTGTTGCGGGAGCGCGGCATCCGCACAGTGATGACCGTGCATGATCTGAAACTCGCCTGCCCCGCCTACACCATGATGGCGGCCGGGCGTCCCTGCGAGCGCTGCCGCGACGGCCGGCTCTATAACGTCGCCGTCAACCGCTGCATCAAGGGATCGCTCGCCCTATCGAGCCTGGTGATGGTCGAGTCCTACCTGCACCGTTGGCTGGGGCTCTACCAAGCCAACATCGACCGCTTCATTGTTCCCAGCCGTTATTTGCTGGAAAAACTGGTGCAATGGGGTTTTGCGCGCGAACGTTTCGTCCACATCCCCAATTTCGTCGACCTCGACCGCTTCGCGCCAGGCGCAAATCCGGGCCGCCGGTTCGTCTATTGCGGCCGGCTCGATGAACTCAAGGGCGTGGAAACGCTGGTGCGGGCGGCTTGCGCGGCGCGCCAGCCGCTCACGCTCATCGGCGCCGGGCCGCTCGAGGCGAAGCTGCGCGCGCTCAGCGCTGAACGCGGCGGCGACGTGGTCTTCACCGGCCATCTGGCACAGGACCAGCTCGTTGCGGCGATGCAGGACGCCCGCGCCGTCGTGGTGCCGTCGGAGTGCCACGAGAACGCCCCCTTGGTGCTGCTCGAAGCCTATGCCGCCGGCCGCCCCGTCATCGGCTCACGCATCGCCGGCATTCCGGAACTTGTGCGCGAAGAAGAAACCGGAATGCTGTTTCCGCCCGGCGACGTTGACGCGCTCACCGATGCTTTGGCGCGATTCGCGCGATTACCCGACAGCCGCGTCGCCGCGATGGGCGCAAGCGCGCGCGCCTGGGCGGAGCGGGATTTCAATGCGGCGATCTATCTCGATCGCCAGCTCGAACTCTACGGCAAGCTTTCGGCGCGGGTGCGATGAACAAAATCATCGACCCGCCGCTCGTGAAACATCGGAGGCCTCGTCCGCTGCGCGTCACCATGCTGGGCATCCGCGGATTTCCCGACGTGCAGGGCGGCGCTGAAAAGCACGCCGAAAAGCTTTCCTGCGCGCTCGCTGAAATTGGATGCCGCGTGGAGGCGGTCGTGCGCAGCGGCTACGTCAAGAAGGGCCGCTCCGCGACCTGGCGCGACATTACTTTCGCGCGTATCTGGGCGCCGCGCATCACCGGCGTCGAAGCCTTCGTCCATACTTTCCTCGGTGTCCTGCGAGCCGCCTTCAAACGCCCGGACATATTGCACATTCACGCCATTGGACCGGCGTTCTTCACCCCGCTCGCCCGCGCTTTCGGCCTGCGGGTGGTCGTCACCCATCATCTGCGCAACTATGAAAATGAAAAATGGAGCCGCTCGGCTCGGCTGTTGTTACGGGCCGGGGAATGGGCGGGCATGACCTTCGCCAACGGCCGCATCGCTGTTTCGGACGGCTTGGCCGCACAAATGACCCGCTCCTATCGGGTGCCGGTCAGCGCCATTCCCAACGGCATCGATCGGCCGCAAATCGTGCAGACGACCGAGACCTTGCAGGCCTGCGGCCTGACGCCGAACCGCTACGCGCTGACAGTCGCGCGCGTCGACGAGCAAAAGCGCCAGCTCGACAGCATCGCCGCCTACGCCCGCCTGCGCCGACCGGGTTTCAAGCTCGCGCTGGTGGGCGCCGCCGATTATGCCGGAAGTTACGCACGCGCCGTCGCCGCGGCCGCGCAACAAACGCCGGGCGTGGTCCTGCTCGGGCATCGCAGCGGAGCGGCACTGGCCGAGCTGTACAGCCATGCCGGCGTGTTCGTGCTGCCGTCGAGCCACGAAGGCCAGCCAATTGCCGTGCTCGAAGCAGCAAGCTTCGGTCTTCCCGTCATTCTCAGCGACATCGCAGCACATCGAGAACTTGCCTTGCCTCGCGCCCGCTATTTGGCCGTCGGCGACATCGCCGCCTTGGCGGAGCATCTCGCGGCGGTGTTCGCCGTGCCGGTCGTGGACAAGCTTAATGCCGTCGAACGTGCCAGGCTCCTGGCCCGGCACGATTGGAGCATCATCGCGCAGCGTACCCTCGCCGTCTATTTCGACGCCTTGTCGCCAGCCGGCAGCGCCACGCGCGCCACGGATGCGCCGGCGCGCAAGGCGAGAGCGCTGTCGTAGTCGTCCGCGACCGAACGCGACAACGCCGTCGCGATGTAATAGGCGCCAATCACTGCCAGCATCCCGCAGACGATCGCCGCGCTGAGCAGCGAGCCGATCGTGGCGACGCCAAGCGCGATGCTGCCCCAGGCCATCAGCGCCAAGTCGCGCGCGGTAACCGTGCGTACCCCAGCGAGCTGCCGGGCGCGCACGGCAACCAGCGGACTGAATACCAGCATTGAGAACGCCATGGCGGCAGGGATCGCGAACGGCCCGAGCCACGGCGCCGTCGCCAGCGGGGCCGTCATCAGGACGGCGAACGAGGAAGCGGTCAGGATGAGCGCGATGTTGGCCTGGCCGGCCATAACCAGCAGCCGGTCGGAGGTCGCATAGAAGGATTGAATGAACGACGGTATGGCGAGCGCAATCAGCAGCGCGCGGGCGCTCATGTAATTGCCGAGAAGCGGCAACAGCGCCGGCGCCAGCGTCACTATTCCGCCAATGGTCAGCGCCGTGCAGCCGATGGTCAATCGCCGGCACATATCGGCCTCGCCCTGCAGCGCAGCTTGCTTGTTCTCCTGCAGTAATCCCGCGGCGCGCGGCGCGAACCGTTTCAGCAAAGCGAGCTGAAAGAAGGTGAACAACGCCGCCAGCCGGGTCGCCACGGCGTAGTCGGCTACGGTTTCGGACGAGAACAGCACGCTGGCGACAACAATGTCCGCCGCGCCCAGTTGATTAGCGAACAGCGTCGCCACTGCAAATTTACTGCAATAGCTGAAGTCCCAGCCCGACCAACATTGCCATCCCCGTACCGAGCGATCCCACATGCGTCTGGCCAAGCACAGCCACGGCAGAAAAACCGAAAGTGTCAGCACGTGTGCCACATAGGTTTCAGGCAAGTTCAGCACGGCGACCAAGGGCAGCAGGACGATCCGCACCGCGTTGGGCGCGACCTCGCCCCAGAAAATCGATTCAGCGATGCGCGAGCGGCCCTCCAGTGCGCCGGTCGCGACGATCAGCAACGTGGTGAAGACGAGAAACGGGGCAAGCTGTTGCAGCCAACCGGCGAGCGAGGGCTTGCCCAGCGCGTGTGCTACCGGATCGGCGGCAAAGACCGCGAGCAGCGCCACCGCAGCGGATGGAGCCGCGGCCGCCAGCGCCGAGAATCGATGCAGCCTAACCTCGTGCGCATGATCGTCGACGCGGCGCGATACATGGAATAGCAAAACCAGCGAGCCGCCGACGCCGAGCGCGGCGCCGGCAAGCCGATAGAAGCCGAACGCCGTCATCAGATCCCCGAAGCTGCCTTTTGACAGAAGACGGCTCAACATGACGAGAACGACGAATTGAGATAAAAGCCCAAACGTTCGGGCGCCTGAACCTACAAGGAGAATACCGAGGTACTCCCGCAAACGCCGGCTTGAGGTAACTGTCGAAAATGTGTTCGTCAGTGAACGCGTCAAACTCATTTGCAGATGTTCCACCCGCGGTTCTTACCTAACTTTAGGATTGTTGGTTGTTGCAGGGCGGCCGCGCTTTGCTGCCAGGCTCTTCAGTCTGGCAACGCTCGAAGACGCTTCGCAAATCATATCTGCCACGAGATGCTTCGGCCATTGCTTCGGTTCTCGCCAACATCACGCTCGTCGATTTACGTTAACGGACGATTTGCTTAGACCCGCGCCATACTCTCTGACAGCACTTGACGGCGGCACCAAGCATAGCGCGGCAAGCCAACACATGCCCCGCCTAGATGGTTGCGATAAGGAGCCGGAGTGTGAGCTACGATGCGCCTTTGACAGAAGCCGAATTCGCCAAGTTCACGCCCAATGCCGAGGTCCTGCGCTACCTGGAGCTCACGCGGAGGCGGCTCGGCCTGGAAAAACACGACATGAAAGTGCTCGATTGGGGCAGTGGACGAGGCGAATATGTCGCTTGGCTGCGTGATGCGGGATACGATGCGTTCGGCGCCGAAATCCGCCTAGCTGCGGCGGAGCGCGGAAGGGATCTGCTTTCCGCGCGCGGGTATAATTTGGATCATATCATCAAGCGGATTGATTGCCACTGCCGCACCGATCTACCGGGCGGTTTCTTCCATTTCATTTTCACCCATTATGTACTTGAGCATGTTGCCGACATCGCCATAGTGACGCGCGAGATCGCGCGTTTAACGGCACCGGGCGGATGCGGTTTCCACGTTTATCCCGGCAAGCTGCGACCGATCGAGCCGCACCTGTTCATGCCATTTGTCCACTGGCTGCCCAAGGGCGTCTTTCGTAAGTTGGCAATCCGGGCTTGCGTCGCCTGTGGAATAGAGCCGCGATGGGGGTGGCTTGAGTCGGCGAATGCGCAGAGGAAAAGTCAGGCCTATCACGATTTCTGCATGCAGGAGACTTTTTATAGACCGTTTCGGGAGGTGCGTGGCAGTTTCAAGAGCGTCGGGTTCGAGGTGACTCCGGTCGCCGCCGATCATCCAGCACTGCAACGGTTGCGCCTCCTTCCAAGACCCATAGTGGAATTCCCTGTGCGCATGTTCCAGACTGTTGAGATCATGGTGCGTAAGCCAAACGCCCCCGTACTTTAGCGCCTGAGCGGCGAAGTAAGGCGACCGCTCGCAACGTCAACGTAGTCGGACTGCTGCTCTGAGGCGCCCGATGCCTGGGTGCGGCGGTTGATTTTAAACCGTCGGCTCCGCGCTTTCGGGCTCCGGGCTTTTCATTTGCCTGTCACAAAGCATGCGCAGAGTTGAGGCCCTTTGGACGAACGGGGGTCCGCATGAGTGACATAGCCTTACCCGGCTCGATCGAGCCCGCAGCCCGCAAGCGACCGGACCTCGGTGGCGGCATCAATCCTCTGACCGGCATCCTCTTTGGCGGTGTGGTCGCGGCGGTTCTGCTTTTTGTCGCCTACAGCATCTATTCCGACATCGGCAATACCGGCGCAAAAGTGACGAGCTACGCGCCCTTCCTGCTGCTGTTCGTCGCGCTTTTGATCGCGCTCGGCTTCGAGTTCGTCAACGGCTTTCACGACACCGCAAACGCGGTGGCGACCGTCATCTATACGCGGGCGCTGCCGGCCAACTTCGCGGTGGTATGGTCCGGAATGTTCAATCTGCTTGGCGTGCTGGCGTCTTCGGGCGCCGTCGCCTTTGGCATCATCTCGCTCCTGCCCGTCGAGCTGATCCTGCAGGTCGGCAGCCATGCCGGCTTTGCGATGGTCTTTGCGCTCCTGATCGCGGCCATCATCTGGAACCTCGGAACCTGGGCCTTCGGCCTGCCGGCATCGAGTTCGCACACTTTG
>Ga0181518_10004106_pt1 | contig 13140 bp, 9 predicted proteins | sample PEATcosm2014_Bin_28_FD_119751 | JGI IMG/M metagenome (GOLD analysis project Ga0181518, IMG submission 119751) | Peatland microbial communities from MTU Mesocosm Facility, Houghton, MI, USA - PEATcosm2014_Bin01_60_metaG | ecosystem: Environmental > Terrestrial > Soil > Wetlands > Peat | place... | reverse complement strand
GCAGTGACGCGCGGCTGGCTTCCTGCTAAAAACCGGGCGGTTCCATGAGCCATCCAGCAAATGCACCTCGCGCCGATTGATTGGGTAATCATCGTGGTCTATCTGACCGGCTGCATGGGGGCGGGGATCTGGATGCGGCGGTATGTGCGCGGGGTGGAGGATTTCGCGGTGGCAGGTCGGGCGATGGACCTCAATCTGGGGATCGCGTCGCTGGCGGCGACGGAACTCGGGCTGGTGACGGTGATGTACACCGCGCAACTGGGGTTTACCAACGGCTTTGCCGGGGCGACCATCGGGGTGCTCATTGCGACGGCGATGTACGTGGTGGGGCGGACGGGGTTTGTGATCGGCCCGCTGCGGCGGGCGGGGGTGATGACGATTCCCGAATTGTTCCAGAAGCGGTTCGGCACGAAAGTCCGCTGGCTGGCGGGTTTGTTTGTGGTGCTGGGCGGGGTGTTGAACATGGGCATCTTCTTGCGGCTGGGGGGCGAATTTCTGGTGACGGTGACCGGCATGCCGGTCCACTGGCTGGAATGGGTGATGACGGTGCTGTTGAGCATGATCCTGCTCTACACGGTGCTCGGGGGGATGCTGTCGGTGCTAGTGACGGATTATCTGCAGTTCATCGTGAAGGGGATGGGGATTGTGGTGACCTCGATACTGGTCATCGCGAGCATGGGCTGGGGGAACCTGGTGCAGGGCCTGTGGCACTGCTGGGCCGGCGGGACCGCGGGCGCGGGCCAGACCCCGCACGCGCACCCGTTCAATCCGTTTCACGCGACCAATTTCGGCTGGGGGTACCTGCTCTGGCAGTTGGTGTTCCAGATTGCGGTAGTGACGACGTGGCAGACGCAGATTTCCCGCGTGCTCTCGGCGCGCGATGAGACGACCGCCAAGCGGATGTATCGGCGGACGGCGTTCTATTTTGTCGGGCGGTTCGCGCTGCCGGGCTTGTGGGGGGCGGCGGCGCTGGTCTATTTTTCACAGCACGGCGGCCTGCCTCCGGAGCTGCAGGGCCTGTCGGCCAATGACGCGAGCCTGCGCGCGATGCCGGCCTACCTGGGCCGGTTGCTGCCGACGGGCTTCATCGGCCTGCTGTTGGCGGCGGCGCTGGCGGCGGAGATGTCCACCGACAGCGGGTACCTGCTGACCTGGGCGACGGTGATCTACAACGACCTGATCGCGCCGTGTGTGAAGAGGCCGCTGTCGCCGGCGGCGCGGCTGTTGCTTACGCGCGCGCTGGTGCTGGCCATTGGGGTGTTTCTGCTGTTCTACGGGCTGTGGTATGAGCTGCCGGGCAACGCCTGGGATTATCTGGCGGTGACCGGCAATATCTATCTGGCCAGTGTGTTCACGTTGCTGGTGGCGGGGCTTTATTGGCGGCGCGCGACAACCAAAGGGGCCTACGCGGCGCTGGTGCTGGGGGCGATTGGACCGATCACTTTTCTGGTCGTGAACCTAGTGGTGATGAAGGCAAACCAACTCGGCGCGCATCCACCGGCGGCGCCGACGTTCGCGCAGGAATGGCTGCGGCGCTTCAGCCAATCGTTTCCGAACGCAAAGCCGCTCCGGCCGGAGTTGGCGGGGGCCTCGTCCTTCGCGCTGGCGTTCCTGGGGATGATCGCGGGCTCGCTGCTTTCGCGCCGGCCGGCGAAGAGCGGAATCCGCGCACCGGAGGCAGTTACATGAGCACCGTGTTTATTGTATTTTGGAGCGTGATGATCTTCGCGTCCATCGCGTGGTACGGGTTTCTCATCTTCTACGTTGGGTGGAAGGGCGGGCGCGAAATCAAGGCGATGACCCGGGCGTTCGAGCGGCGAGACAAAGCTGTAGAGGAGCCGGGTCGTGTTCGCCGAACCCAATAACCCGTCACCAGTCACCGGTTTCTGACAATGAACGAGCCACTGTTTCCATCGGGGCCGTGGACGGGGTTCTACAATTATCACCCGGGGGATCGGCATCGGATGGACCTCCAGCTCACTTTCTCGAACGGCGCTATGAGCGGCGACGGGGCCGATGACATCGGGCGGTTTCTCATCAAGGGCCGCTACGATGCGGCGAGCCGCGAGTGTTACTGGACCAAGAGCTACGTCGGCGCACACGACGTGTTCTATCGCGGCTTCCGGGAGGGCAAAGGCATTTGGGGCACGTGGGAAATCACCATCCAGTACCATGGCGGCTTCCACATCTGGCCCTGGCAGGCGGGTGAAGGCGAAGCGCGCGCCGCAACGGCTGCCGCGGAAGAACCCGTCGATGCCATTGCCACGGAGGAGGTTGTGCCCGGCGTTGTTCTGATTTGCAATCGGCGGCTTCCCCGGTAAGTTGGCTTTGTGGGCAGCGAGTATTCCACAGCGGCGCACTGGCCGGGCGACTTCGACGAGGCGGGCCTCCAGAAGTGGGCGGAGAGTTTGCGCGCCCAGTTGGCCGCGCCGCAGGTGTCCCTCGGGCTGGTCTTCATGTCCCCGCGATTCTTTGCCCGCGCCAGGCAGGTGTTGGAGATTCTGCGGGTGCACGCCCGGATCCCGCTGCTGGCCGGGTGTTCGAGTCAAAGCCTGATCGTCGGGGACCATGAGGTGGAGCAAAACGCGGGTTTGACCCTTGGGCTGTATGCCTTGCCCGGCGCAGAACTGAAGGGGGTTCACTTCACGCAGGAGCAGGTCGAGGAAGCCAACGGCCCCGGGTACTGGCATCTGGAGACCGGCGTCGAACCCGGTCAAACCAACGGCTGGCTGGCTTTCATTGATCCGTTCCACCTGGACAGCGAAACGTGGCTGAAAACCTGGAACGAGGCTTACGCCCCGGCGCCCGTCCTCGGCGGGCTGGCCAGCGGCGATTTCCGCGAACAGGCGACCCAGGTCTATTTGAACGGCGAGGTTTATGACGAGGGCGGCGTGGCGATTTCGGTCGGCGGCGAGGCGCAACTGGTGGGAGTGACTTCCCAGGGCTGCACGCCCATCGGTGAGACGTGGACCCTCACCAAGGTCGAGCAGAATATCATCCACCAGATCGGCAACCGCCCTGCCTACGAGGTGCTGGCGGAAACGTTCAACCAGCTCACGCCCGAGCAGCAAAAGGGGGCGCGCGGCAACTTGTTCATCGGGCTGGTCGTCAACGAGTACCTGGAGGAGTTCCACCGCGGGGACTTTCTGATTCGCAATCTGCTCGGCGCCGACCCGCGCTCCGGCAGCATTGCGGTGGGGGCGCTGCCGCGCCTGGGCCAGACGGTCCAGTTCCAGCGGCGTTCGGCGGCGGCGGCCACGGAGGACATGGAAGAGTTGCTCGCGCGCGCCCGGAAGCAACTGGGCGACACGCCGATTTACGGCGGCTGCCTGTGCAGTTGCAACGGGCGGGGACAGAATCTATTCGGGCGCCCGCATCACGACGCGCAAATGGTCCAGCAGCGGCTTGGGCCGATGGGTCTGGCCGGCTTCTTCTGCAACGGCGAGATCGGGCCGGTGGGCGAGAAGAGCTTTCTGCACGGCTACACGGCGTCGCTCGCGTTGTTCGTGAAGAAGTAGCTCAATGGCTCGACTTCTTGCCGAAGGCCGGGTCCACTTTCCGGTTCAGCAGCAGGGCGATGGTCAGGCCCGGCAAGGCCGAGCAGATCACCCAAATGAAGAAATGCCGGTAACCGATGTGGTCCGCCACCCAACCGCTCCACATTCCCGGGATCATCATCCCCAACGCCATGAACCCGGTGCAGATGGCGAAGTGCGCCGTCTTGTGCGGGCCGTCGGAGAAGAGCAGCATGTAGAGCATGAAGGCGGTGAAGCCGAAACCATAACCAAACTGCTCGGCGGCTACCGCGCCGCAGGTGATGAGGAAGTTGCTCGGCTGCGTCCAGGACAGGAAAATGTAAGCCAGCTTGGGCAGATACATCGAGCACACCATGATCGGCAGCATCCGCTTGAGACCGTATTTCGCTGCCGCGAAGCCGCCCAGCAGCCCCCCGCAAGTCAAGGCCGCGATGCCAAAGGTGCCGTAGGCCAGGCCGACCTGGCTGGTCGTCAGCCCCAACCCGCCCGCTGCGCGGCTATCAAGCAGAAACGGCGAGATGACCTTGGCCAGTTGCGCCTCATCGAAACGGTAAAGGAGAAAAAAGGCGATCGCCAGGAGCACGCCCGGCTTCTGGAAGAAGGTGCCAAGGGTGGCGAAGAATTCACCCAGCAGGCTCTTGTGGGTCAGCACCGGCCCGTCGTTGGCGGGACGGGGCAGCATGACGCTGTGCCAGCAACTGAAAGCCAGAAACAGCCCCGCCACGAAAAACAACGTGATGGACCAGGCGACGGGGATGTTGCCGGAACTGGTGACGAACGTGACCCCGCTGTCGCGCTTGAGCTTGGGATCGAGCTGGATGACCGCCATAGCCGGCTGGTTCCAATTGGCCGAGTTGAAGACGAAACGCTCGCCTTCCTTGAGGCTGAAGCCCTTGTCGCTCTTGCCCAAACCGATGTACTCGATCCCGCGCGGTTGCCGGCCAAAATTGACCGCGACCTCCCGGCCAACTGGCGGTTCCTTTGACAGCGACAGATAGACCACCCCCACGTTGCCCGCCACCGGGACCGGCGCACCCCCGCCTCCAAGCGTCTTGGGGAAATGTCTCTCCAGGAAACTGCCGAACGGCCCGGACACGTGCAGAGTCCACCACGACGTTGATCTAGGTGGCGCAGGCTTGTCCTCGGCGATGAAGCCCTGCTGCCGGTTCCAGGCCTTGGCCTGGCTGATGACCGCCTTGGCCTCCTCGGCGCTGCGCTCGCTCCGGGCGATCTCCAGTGGGCTTGGTTGGGCGAGCACACGCAGTTCTGCTGCCTGCGCCGCGACCTTGACGGCGGCGGGGTCCCACTTGGACACGAGCGGGGCATTAGCTTTGGCCTGCACCGGGATTTCCACAGGCGGCAAGCCGTTCTTGCTTTCCAGGACGCCCGCCAGCACGACCAGCAACCCGCTGCCCACGATCATCGCCGTCCGGTAAAAGGTGCTGCGCAGCCCCACCCACCAGGCCTGCTCGTGCTTGGACAGGCTCAACATGTAAAAACCGTCCGCTGCGATGTCATGCGTCGCCGACGCGAAGGCCATGATCCAGAACAGGAACAACGACCACTTGAAGAACGCCGAGCCACGCACCGAAAACGCCACCATCGCCAGCCCGAACGAGACCAGAAACTGCATCGCGACCACCCAGAACCGCTTGGTACGGGTGATATCCACAAACGGGCTCCACAGCGGCTTGATGACCCACGGCAAGTACAGCCAGCTTGTATAGAGGGCAATGTCGGTGTTGGAAATGCCGAGCCGCTTATACATGACCACGGACATCGTCATCACGATGACGTAGGGAATGCCCTCCGCGAAGTAGAGGCTCGGGACCCAGAGCCACGGATTGCGGGCAGTCGGTTTGCTCTCTGCCGGCTTGGCTTGGGTTGGGGCAATCGTGGCGGGCGTCATGTCGTTACACGCCACTTCTTAGCAGCAAAGATTCTCTGCCTGCAAGCAGAGAATCGCCTCGCTTTTCGAGCAGCTAAGTTCAAATCAGCATTGCCGTCCTCCCCTCCGCTGGTGTAGAACACCGTCATGCAAAGGTTGGAATTGAAGCCAACGCACCAGCCGGTCCAGGATTACTATTCGGGTCTGATCCTCTCGTTTCATATTGCCGCGAACATGCAGCGCAAATGCTCCCAACATGAGTGATGACGATTTTCTCCACGAAGAACCCTCCGGTTCTGGCGGCGGTGACAGCAAGCCTTCGCCGCTCCAGAATTATCTCCGCAAGCTGGAGCGCGCGCTCAAGCGTGGCGACGCCACCGAACATACGCACCGCCCCGCGCTCAAGGAACTGATCGAAGCGCTGGACGACAAGGTCATCGCCACCAACGAGCCTAAACGCTCCGCCTGCGGCGCGCCGGATTACGTCGTCTCCCGCAGGCGCGACCAACTTTCACTGGGCTACATCGAGGCGAAAGACCTCGGGGCGGACCTGGCGGAGATTGAGCTTGGCGACCAGCTCAAACGCTACCTCCCCTCGCTGCTCAATCTCCTGCTGACCGACTACCTGGAGTTCCGCTGGTTCGTAGAGGGCAAGCAGCGCGAAACCTTCCGCCTCGCCACGCTGCTGCCCGGCGGCAAGCTCGCGCCCGTTTCCGCCGAAGAAATGGAACGGGCGAAAAGCCTCTTGCTCGGCTTCCTCAGCCACCGTCCGGTGGACATCGCCTCCGCCGAAGAACTCGCCCGCCGCCTGGCCAAGCTCACCCACGTCATTCGCGACCTCATCATTGGCGCGTTTCACACCCAGCAGGCTTCGCAACAATTGCGCGACTGGCGCGCTGCCTTCGCCGAGACGCTGCTGCCGGAACTCGCGCCGCAAGACGATGCCCGAAAAGAAGCCGAAGCCGCGGGTGAGTTCGCCGACATGTTTGCGCAGACGCTCGCCTATGGCTTGTTCAGCGCCCGCGCTTCCTGCGGCAGCGCCGGGTTCACCCGCGAAAAGGCGCAGAAACTCATCCCCCGCACCAATCCTTTTCTCCGCACCTTCTTCGAGCAGATCACCGGCGCCGCGCTGGAGGATGAGCCGTTCGCCGGGTTCGTCGAGGACTTGATTCAGACGCTCGATCACGCGGACATGGCGCGGGTCATGGAAGACTTCGGCAAACACGGTCGCCGCCGCGATCCGGTCGTTCACTTCTACGAAACCTTCCTGCAAGCCTACGATCCGAAGCTGCGCGAACTACGCGGCGTCTATTACACGCCCGAACCGGTGGTGAACTACATCGTCCAGAGCATTGACCAGTTGCTCAAGGACAAGTTTGGCATCAAAGCTGGGCTGGCCGACCACTCGAAGATCACCGTCAAGCGCAAGGAAGGCGAACGCGAGATCAAGGACGAGACGCACCGCGTGCTCATTCTCGATCCGGCCACGGGCACGGCCACGTTTCTTTACACGGTGCTCGAGTTCATCCGCTGGCAATTCAAGACCAAGAAGAACGCGGGCCAGTGGGGCAGCTACGTCCATGAGCATTTGCTGCCGCGCCTGTTTGGGTTTGAACTGCTCATGGCGCCGTACGCCGTGGCGCATTTCAAGCTTGGCCTTGCGCTGGCGGCGATGGATGAAGAGCCGCTGTTCCGCCGGCAATGGAGCTACGAGCCGCAGGGCAACGAGCGCCTGAACATCTTTCTCACGAACACGCTGGAGGACTTGGAGCACACCACGGAACAACTCGGCCCGTTGCGCGCGTTGAGCGACGAAGCCAACTCCGCCTACGAGATCAAGAAGCACAAGCCCGTCCTCGTCGTGCTGGGCAATCCGCCTTATTCCGGCCACAGCGCGAACACCGGCGAATGGATTTCCAAACTTGTCCGCGATTACTACTTCTGCGACGGCCAGCCGCTCGGCGAGCGGAATCCCAAGTGGTTGCAGGACGACTACGTGAAATTCCTCCGCTGGGGGCAGTGGCGCATCGAGCAAACCGGCCAGGGCGTGCTCGCGTTCATCACCAACCACGGCTATCTCGACAATCCGACGTTTCGCGGCATGAGGCAAAACCTTATGCAAACCTTCGATGAGATTTACGTCCTCGACCTGCACGGCAACTCAAAGAAGAAGGAAACCGTTCCCGGCACGAATAACCCCGACAAGAACGTCTTCGACATCCAGCAAGGCGTGGCCATCGGCATCTTCGTGAAGCTGCCGCCCGACGCGAAAGGTAGGGCGGGCAGTCCCCTGCCCGCCGCGCGCGGCAAGCAGAAAGACCGGCGCGCACGGAGTGACGCGCCCTGCCAGAAACCGCCCGCCACCGTGCGGCACTGCGATCTGTGGGGCGCAAAACGACAAACGAAATACGACTGGCTCGATGCAAACCAGATTGAGAGCACCAAGTGGACGATGCTCGAACCCGCCACGCCACACTACCTCTTCATCCCGCAGGACACGAGGCGGCTAAAAGAATTCGAGCGCGGATGGAAGGTCACGGAAATGATGCCGGTGAATGTTTTGGGCTTTCAAAGCCATCGTGATGGTTTCGCTCTCGCCTTCTCTTATGATGAGTTGCACGAAAGGATGTCGCTCTTTCGAGGTGTGCGACACTCTGATGAGGAGATCAAACGGCTGCTGGGGGTCGCGGATAGTGGGAACTGGAATGTGGCAAAAGCACGCGCAAAAATCCGCGCTCAAAAGAATTGGGAGATTGAGTTCATCAAAGTGGATTACCGGCCGTTCGACCGCCGTTTTTGTTACTACAACACGGTCGCCGTGGATCGGCCTAGACCCGAGCTTGTCACGCACGTAGCCCGTGAGGACAACATTTGTATGAGTTTGATGCGGCAGACGAAGGCCCCGACTTGGCAACATGCTTTGGCGGGTTTGGATCCAGCGTCAGCCGTCTATCTGGAGATCAAGGACGGCTCGACGGTCTTTCCGCTCTACCTCTACTCAAATGGCAAGCTGCCCGAGGAAGACTTATTCGCGCACGAGGATGGCCGGCGCCCGAACTTGAGCGCCGGGTTCATCCGCGACTTCTGCGAGAAGTTGCAGGTCAAGTTCGTGCCGGACGGTTTTGGCCGCCCGGGGAAGCGAGAAGTCGGGCCAGAGTGCATATTCAATTACGCCTACGCCATATTTCATAGTCCCACCTATCGGGAGCGTTATGCAGAGTTTCTACGCGCAGACTTTCCTCGACTACCGCTCACCAGCAATTGGGATTTGTTCAGAGAACTGGCGGGATTAGGCCATCGGCTGGTGGATTTGCACGCGCGTGGTCAAGGCAGGAACACTCCGGTTGGCTATCCCGTAAAAGGAGGGGATAAAGTCACCGACATTCGCTTCCAGCCGGTCGAGTCCCTGGTTATTCCCGGGGGAAAGAAGCTGAAAAGCATGACTCCCTGCGGACAGGTTGAAACAGGGGCTTGGCCGGACATGAAAGCGGGGCGTGTCTGGATTAACGAAAAGCAGTATTTCGAGCCTGTGCCGGAAGCGGCGTGGACATTTCCGATTGGCGGCTACCGGCCAGCGCAACGCTGGCTCAAGGACCGCCTCGGGCGCGCGCTCAGTTTCGAAGAGCAGGCGGAATATCAACGCATCATCTGGGCGCTGCTGGAGACGCGGCGATTTATGGCTGAGATTGACGCCAGCATCAATGAGCACGGCGGCTGGCCGCTGAAGTAAAGGAGAGAATTACTGACGCAGGAAGGCATCCTGCAAGGAGGGTTAATGGAATCGTCCTCTTTTTCTGCCCGCCTTGCCGGGCCGATACCGCCGCCGTCACCATCAACCATCAACTCCCCCAACTATCCACTTGCCGCGTTTACCGCCCCGCCGTCCATCTCTTGCCGGGCGCGAATGAACATGCGCTTCCCCGCCAATCACACTCACCTGTGCTGCCAGGCCCTGCCCCGCTTCCCCTGCCGGTCTCTGCCCCCCAAGCTGCCCGTTACCGTAGCCAGAGAAACATCAATTGTCAAGCCCGCAGATTAAATTGGTTCCAGATGCCACCTCAATCAGGGCCTGGCCGGTTGCGGCCTCATCCCGCTGCCCGGTATTCTTAGATGGCGGTGCCACGCTTGACTCTTCTGATCTGTACACTAACCTGTCCATATATGAAAGCGATCACCTATACCGCAGCGCGGGAAAGCCTGGCGGCCACGATGGATGAAGTTTGTCACGACCGCATGCCGGTCATCATCACCCGCAAACGTGATCGGGCCGTGGTTATGTTGTCGCTGGAGGACTATGAATCGCTCGAAGAGACCGCTTACCTGCTCCGCAGCCCAGTCAATGCCCGACGGCTCCTCCAAGCCATCGAAAGTCTGGCCCGAGGCAAGGGCAAGGAAAGGCGGCTCAACTTGGCTGCATGAAGCTGATTTTTGCCGAGCAGGCCTGGGACGACTACCAGTATTGGTTGCAAACTGACCGGAAGATCACCCGCCGCCTTCACGAATTGATTAAGGACACGATGCGCACTCCCTTCGAGGGGATCGGCAAGCCGGAGCCGTTGCGCCACGCCCTGGCCGGTTACTGGTCGCGACGCATTACCGACGAGCACCGGATGGTCTATAAGGTCGAGGGTAACAGCCTGCTCCTCGCCCAGTTGCGGTACCATTACGCGAGGTAGTGCGCCCGAACTGCCCGGGTCAGCCTCGCGTGCTTGCCTGCACCGCCTTCACACACCGTGCGCAGATGGTTGGGTGCTCAGGATGCGAGCCAACATCTGTTTCCCAATGCCAACAACGTTCGCACTTCTGGCCGTCAGCGAGATAGGTCTCGACACGTATCTCTTCTGAGAACACGTCGCCGGGAGCGCGATCCTCTTCTTCTCTTTCCAGCTTCAGCTTGGAGACGTTCAACAACTCTCGGAGGTCCTCAATGTCCGCTTGGACTTTGTTGAACAATTGTTTGGGAATCTTCAACAGCGGGGCCGCTCGCAGAGACTTCCCGACTCGCCCTGTTTGTCTAGCTTGTTCGAGTTCGTAGAGGACCCGATCACGCCACTTGAAATACCATTGCCATCGCTCCCGCTCAGCTTCGGGCTGCTGGAACCCCACCGGTTGCCACGTGAGCAAGTGCACCGAGTCAACGGTTTTGCCTGGCACATACTCCCAGGCCTCATCTGCCGTAAACGCCAGAATCGGCGCGAGCATCTGACAGAGATTGGCCCCCATTCGGTGCAGGGCCGTCTGGGTCGAGCGGCGGCGAGGCGAATTCGCCGGATCGGTGTAAAGCCGGTCTTTCACCACATCGTGATAGATGGCCGACAGCTCGACGGCGACGAACTGGCTGATCTTCTGGTACACGACGTGGAACTCGTATTGGTCGTAGGCGGTGATGACTTCCTGCTCAAGCTGGGAAAACTCGCCCAGAATCCAGCGGTCCAGCCCCGTCATCTTGTCATCGGGCACCGTGTGCTTGGCCGGGTCGAAATCGTAGAGGTTCGAGAGTTGGTAGCGCAGGGCGTTGCGAAGGACGCGGTAGGTCTCGGCCACTTTGCTGATCCGCTCCTCGCTGACGATGATGTCATTGCGAAAGTCCTGCGAGGAAACCCAGAGGCGCACGATGTCCGCGCCGTACTTCTTGACGTAAGCTTCGGCGGTCTGCGGCTTTTCGTAGCCGCCCTGGGCCTGTTTGCTCTTGGAAATCTTCTCGCGGTCGGCATCTACCATGAAGCCGTGAGTCAGCACGGTCTTGAAGGGCGCGGCGCGGTTGCCCGCCAGCGAGAGGAGCAGGGAGGATTGAAACCAGCCGCGATGCTGATCGCTGCCTTCGAGGTACATGTCGGCTTGCCAATCGAGGGGCGAGGGGCGAGGGGCGAGGGGCGAGGGTAACGCGTGATGCGTGATACGTGATGCGTGACGGAGTTCGGGGCGCTGCATCAGGACGGAGCGGGAGGAGGAGCCGGAGTCAATCCACACGTCGAGCGTGTCGTTCGACTTCGCCGCCGCCTCAGGCCCTTTCCAACCGGCAGGTTTAAGCGCGGTCCACAGCTCGGCGGCGGATTTCTCGAACCAGACATTCGAGCCGTGCTGCTCCACCAGCGCGGCGGCGTTGCGCACGATCTGCGCGTCAAGAATGGGGGTGCCCTGCGCGTCGTAGAATGCCGGGATCGGCACGCCCCAGGCACGCTGGCGCGAGATGCACCAGTCAGGGCGGCCCTTCACGGCGGCCTCAATGCGGCTCTTGCCCCAATCGGGCACCCAGTTCACGCGGCCGATTTCCTTGAGTGCCCGCTCGCGGAAGTTCGCATGGTCAATCTCAATGAACCACTGGTCCATAGCCCGGAAGATGATCGGCGTTTTGCTGCGCCAGCAATGCGGATAGCTGTGATGGTAATTCTCCTGATGCAGCAGCGCCTTGCGGGCGCGCAGTTCGTGCAGCACGGCTTCGTTGGCGTCGCTCTTGCCGTGCTTTTCCAGGATCGCTTTGCCGAGCATGTCGGCGGGCATCTGCTGCTCCGGCGGCAGGTCGTTGGTGAGAGTAAACTTCCCGTCGTCGTCCACCGGGGAGTAAATCGGCAGGCCGTGCTCGGTGCCGAGATGGTAGTCATCCAAACCGTGCCCCGGCGCGATGTGAACGAAGCCCGTGCCGGTGACATTGTCCACGAAGCTGTCGCCGGCAAAGAATTTCCCGGTGCGGTTGCAGAATGGATGCTGGTACTCGATCTGGCTCAGGTGTCCGCCGTCGAGGCTGCGGACGATTTGATACCCCTGCCAGCCGCACTTTTCGGCTACCGCCGGCAGCAGCAGGGCCGAGACGATGAATTCCTCGTTGCCGACGCGCACCAGCGAGTAGCTGAACGTCGAGTTGTAGGCCACCGCGAGGTTCGCCGGGAGCGTCCAGGGCGTGGTGGTCCAGATCACAACGGACGTGCCGGGATGCCCGACCACGGGAAACTTCACATAGACGCTCGGGCTGACGTGGTCTCTGTATTCGACTTCGGCCTCCGCCAGCGCGGTGCGGCAGGGGATGCTCCAATAGACGGGTTTCTTGCCGCGATAAACAAAACCCTGCTCCACGATGTCGGCGAACAGGCGCAACTCGTCCGCCTCGTATTCTTCGGTCAGGGTCAGGTACGGATTATCCCAGTCGCCGAGCACGCCGAGGCGCTTGAACTGGGCGCGCTGGATGTCAATGTATTTGAGCGCGGAGGCCGCGCACGCCCTGCGGATGGTGGCGGCGTCGGAGGCGGTATCGCCCGCCTTGCGCATGTCCTGAGTGACCTTGAACTCGATCGGCAGGCCGTGGCAGTCCCAGCCCGGCACGTAGGGCGCGCTGAACCCGCGCAACGTCTTGTACTTGATGATGATGTCCTTGAGAATCTTGTTCAGGGCGGTGCCGATGTGGACGTCGCCATTGGCGAAGGGCGGGCCGTCGTGCAGGACAAACTTCTCCGCGCCGGCGCGCTGGGCCTGGATGGCGGCATAGCGCCTGGCTGCCTCCCACTTCTTCAACCGAGCCGGTTCCCGCGTGACCAGGTCCGCCTTCATCGGGAACTCGGTTTGCGGCAAATTCAATGTGCTCTTGTAGTCCATTCAGCTTTTCAAAGGAGGCGGAAGGTATCAGCGGTGCGCACCGGTGTCAACGAAGGGCCTCATTGTCGGGAAGCGGGGGGAGCAATTGGATACTGCCGCCATGCCGTCAAAGATATGGGACGAAGACTC
>Ga0181518_10004105_pt1 | contig 13150 bp, 12 predicted proteins | sample PEATcosm2014_Bin_28_FD_119751 | JGI IMG/M metagenome (GOLD analysis project Ga0181518, IMG submission 119751) | Peatland microbial communities from MTU Mesocosm Facility, Houghton, MI, USA - PEATcosm2014_Bin01_60_metaG | ecosystem: Environmental > Terrestrial > Soil > Wetlands > Peat | place... | reverse complement strand
TGCTCTGCCCGCGATCCGTGCCCGCAACAAAGCGCTTCATCCGACCCCTCCGCAAATCACGCAGGAATCATACCGCGAGAATCAAATGAAGCAGTGCGTTTTCACACAGGCTAGGTCATTCGCTACACATTCACAATGTCCGCGCAATGTCCGCTTCTCCCCCGAAAGCGACCGAATTGTTGCATTACGGCAAATCCATCGGTCACCGAGCGCGTCATCACCATCATGCTGGCGGAAGAGTATTGAAGCACACGTCAGCGCGCTTATTATCGATCCTGCCTTGATGGTGCCATTCTGTGATGCAATTTGTTGCAATGGTGGTGACCGCAATATCGCGGCCCGTGTCAAGCGTCCTCGAACTCTTATAGGAGGAAGAAAATGGCCGTTTACGGCATTGGTGCCATGTATGGTGGCACCGACGATCAAACCGATAATTTCATCAAGATGGGGGTTGCCTGTGTCGGATGGGCCCCGAACGACGCACCAGCCGCACACGCCCAAATGGCGTCGGTCAAAGCGGGGGACGTTTTTTTCATTAAATCGTACGCCCCTAATGCTGGTCTGCACATAAAAGCGGTTGGCATAGTGACAGACGCAACCTTCCGAAAGATAACGGATACGCTGGGTTGGGGGGTTAGCGTGCGCTGGGTCGATATGCCAGGCGGACGTATTGCTGTTGGACCGGTCGAGGATCACTCTGACTACATGCGGCGTGGCACTTTGTACGAAGAGTTTAATCAAAATATTATCAAGCGTGTGTTGGACGCGCTGGTCCCGTCCACGAGCCACGATCCGCCATTTTCAAGCTTCGCCTGATCACTCGATCAACAGGACGGCGCAACCAAGCCGGTCTCGAACCTTTCGAATGAGGGCGGCGAGAGATCTACTTTCGCTGGACGACAAGCTGGCCACCGGCTCGTCGAGGCGCAACAATTGCGGTTGCGCAGCAAGCGCGCGAGAGATCGACGGCCTTGCGATAACCGTGGCCGCGACATCCGGCGCGTTTGGCGAGTCGCCGAGGCGCTCGAATACGGAATGGTGGGGGTCAACATCGACCTAATCTCCACCGAAGTGGCGCCCTTCGGTGGCGTCAAGGAATCGGGCCTTGGCCGCGAGGGCTCCAAGTACGGTATCGAAGAGTTCATGGAGGTCAAATATCTTTGCTTGGGCGGGATATAGCGACCAGTCCCCCAACTTGAGGGCGCCTGTCAAAAAGGACGCCCTATCTCTTTCTTCTTCCAGGCGACGGCATCTATGTCTAACAAAGACCTGGATCAGGTTGTCGGATCAGCCAGCGAGATCAATTGGCAGATCGATGAGCTTGGTTGTTATCGTCCGTCATCCGTAAATCTTTGGCGGCTTCACGCCAGCACGGTGCGCGCCAAGAACCAATAGCCGCCGAGGAGAATGATCGCTCCCGAGATCGAATAGACTACGGCCGGCCTTCGGATTTGCTCGGAGCGGGGTGATGCCGACAGCCGATCGATCAGTAGCATCGCGGGCAGCACCAGCGACACGATCGCGATCTGGCCGATCTCGACGCCGATGTTGAACGAAGCGAGCGCCTCCGCGAGCGCGCTGCGCGGCAGGCCCAGCTCCTCAAGCGCACTGGCGAAGCCGAAACCATGCACCAGGCCGAAGGCGAAGGTGTCTCGCCAGCGCTGCCCGACGTTACGCGACACGAAATTTTCGACCGCTACATAGACGATCGAAGCTGCGATCGCCGGCTCGATAATGGCGCTCGGAATCCGCAGGATGCCCAGCGCAGCGAGCGAGAGGGTGATCGAATGCGCGACAGTGAAGGCGGTGACGATTTTGACGACGGGCCAGAGCCGCCGTGCCCACAGCATAACCGCGATGAGGAAGGCGATGTGGTCGTAGCCGAGGAAGATGTGTTCGATCCCGGCGGCAAGATAACGGCCGACGATTTGCGCGGGCGACGGAACGGCGGCATTGGTCAGCGCGATTTGCATCTCGCGCCGATCGAGCAGCGCCTGCCATTCGCCGTGACTATCGTGCACTAGCACGATCTGCCGCGCCCCTGGATCGACGTCCATCAGCACGGTCGAGCGGTACACGAGCCCGGACGCGTTGGCGCACGACCAGCGGATCCGCACGGTCACGCCGTCCTGGTCCGGAGCGGCCGTCGCTCCCGGCTCGGTCTGGCAAGGCTTCGCGTCGCCGCTGATCACGATGGTGTGGGCGGCAACGTAGGCGATGATCGGCGCAGCCGCGGCGGCGAGACGGTCCTTCGCGACGAGGCCGCTGCCGGCGTCGAAGATCGCCGAGCCCGCCGCGCGATCGGCGTCGCTACCGCGGAGCCCAATTTCGACGGTAACGGTACCGTCGTCTCCGAGATCGATACGCGCGGTCGAAATGTTGATCTGGTGTGCCGTAGCGACAACACCAGCGAGAAGAACGAGCACCAGCCCGAGCACCACGCTCCACCACCTCATGGCAGCGCTCCGGCGATCCGGAGGAGGTTCGCGAGCGGCTCGAGACGCTCGCCGGCGACGCTGACGATCACCGTCCCATCGGACAGCCGCGCGTAGCGGCGTGAGCCGTCCGGTAGGAGATCGCCTAGCTCGATGCGCGCCACCGGATCGGAATTGTCACGCGCATAGAGCAGAAGGATCGACGACGGGTGCAGGAGGCCCACCCGCGCCGGATCGAGGGCCTCATCCAAGACGGGCGTGACGGTCGTTTCGCCGAGCGCGGCAAGCTCGGCAGCAATTGGTCCCGCCAGCGCGGTGTCCGCTACATGGGCGTCGCCGGCGCCGATATGGACGTGCTGCCCGACATGGTGAAACCAATGTCCAGCGCCGTCGCGCTCGAAACGCGTGAGCGTGCCGTGGGCGGCGATCTCGACCGCCCAGATTCGGTCAAGCGAGACTGGTAGCAGCAGGTTCTGCCCGGCCCGTCGCGCCATGTCGCCGACCAACGCCCATTCGGCGCCGACGTGGCGCGACAGGATCACGAGGCCGGTGCGGCCGGTGACGCGCGCATATTGCCCGGTCGCCGTCGGGTTCATCGCCCCGAAGGCGACCTCCGTCGCGGTGCCGCTGGCGTCGCGCAGCGCGACGCGAGCGTCCGGCGGGTCGAGGCCGAATTGGGCGACTCCCGCGGCGCCAACCTCGTCGGCATCTAGGGTCCGCAGCGGCGGCGAGACGTTGAGGAGCCGAAGCGCGGCCTCGATATGCGGGGCTGCGGCGTTCGTCATTGGTGTGCCGGCGCTGGTCCAGCCGCCGACCGAGCGCTCGAGCACCACGGCGCCCGGCTCGATCGCGATACCGGTGACCTGCGCTGCGGGTAGCGCGACCACCCCGTTGGCCTGAAAGCGCACCAGCCCTTGGCCGCCGGGCCAATGTCCCGACACTGCTAGGGCCGCGAGCAGCGTGATCATTGCGCTCGCTGCGGCGATGCCAAGGCGGGACGCGGCGCTCACCGGCGTCTCCACCAAACGCCGACTCCGAACAAGGCGACGCTCAGCGGCAGCAGGATCTCGACCACCAGGAACACGCGCCGCATTTCACGGTTCGTCAGAGCGATCTCGTGCACACTGTAGGTCTCTGGCGTCACATGGGCGGCCGCGGCGGCACCGGCCAGCCACTGCACCATACCGATGGCAAGCTCGCCGTTGGCGACTTGCGGGAAGAAGGCGTTGGTGACGAAAGGGCTGTTGCCGACGAGGACAATGCGGAACGGCGGTGCCTCCGGCGGCGCCCCTGGCACGCGCCCTTCGGCCGCGGCGGCAATGATCGCTGGGCCCTTCGCCGCGACCGCAGGCTGGCTGTCGGCGCTCCCGACGGGGCGATCCAATGGCTCCGTCGCCGGCCGCACCCGGCTTTCGCCGCTGCTGGCGAATAGAGCAGTCACCGCGATGCCGTCCGCGGTGGGCAGAAGCCGCACCGGCCGTGCGCCGGGGAAGACCGTCATTGCGATGCGGTTGGTGATCGGATGCGGCGGATAGTAGGGGACCGCCACCTGGTCCTCGTTGGTGCCGAGATGGTTAAGCGGATCGATGATGGTGCCGGCGTCGACTGCAAGGCCGACGTTGCCGAGCAGCGCGGCCAACCCCGCGTCGACGGGAAAGGCCGGATCGAGCAACAGCAGCAACCGTCCGCCCCGCCGGAGATAGTCGTCGAGTATCTTCGACTCGGCGGGCACGTAGGTGCTGCGCGGGCCGATCTCGGCGACTATCGCGCAGTGCAGGGGGATGCGGTCGACCAAGGCCGGCGCGATCCCTTCTACGGCAAAGCCGAAGGCATCGAGCGCGAGGCTCAGCCGGTCGATCCCATCCGGCTCGCCCTGCAGTACATCCTCGGCGCCGGGGTCCTGATGGCCCTGCAGCGTCTCGACATGGCTAAAGTGCAAATGCGGTGGCCGCCGCTCAAAGGGCTCGCCGTGGCCGGTGACAAAGCAGACGGTCGGCGTCTCCTGCCGCTGGACGCGCAGCAGCGCGTAGGCGACCTGTCGCAGATCGCTGGTGTTTTCGAGCACGATGCGCCGACCCTGAGCCTCGACAACTACGGTATTGTAGGCGCGGACCCCCAAGGCGCGGGCGGCGGCCGGCTCCTTGTCGATGTCGATCAGGCGAACGCGCAGCGGCACCCGCTGCCGCGCAAGCACGAGCAGCGCATCCTTGGCGTGGCGTGCGTCCTCGTCATCGGCGTTGTAAAAATAGGTGAGCGATACGTCGTAGCGCAACGACGCCGCCGCAGCATCGAGCTCGCTCGGCGGCGTGAAGCGGCCGGTGCGCGTCAGGTCGAAATGAACGTCGTGTCGGTAAAGCGCGATGTTGGCAATGAGCACGACGGCGGCGGCGGTGAGGACGCTTGCCGCGGTGGCTGCGATCGGACGCCAGGCCGCTCCGCGCGGACGCAGCGGGAGTCGCAGCCCCAACGAGAGGATCAGCAGGAGCGCCGAAAGCCACGCGCCGAAGAAAAATGTGTCGGCAGTTTCCGGGTCGGCGGTACGCGCGCCGGCGGCAGCAAAGAGGGCGGCTGCACCAACCAGCGCCGCCTCGATCTTGCTTCTGACAGAGCGTAGCATGGGAGCGGCTCAGCGTCGCGCCAAGCCGCGAATGGCGAGGAACAGTCCGAGCAGCGCCGCGCTGACGAAATAGCCTGCGTCGGACAGGTAGAGCGACCCGGTGGCGAAGGGTGTGAAATGTACCGACAGCGACAGATTGACGACCAGCGCATTGAACGGGTCGGGCAGCAGGTGGCCGAAATCGTCGATGATCCAGAGGCTCAAGAAGACGCTCAGCGAGAGCAGCGCGGCGACGACTTGGTTGGAGGCGACGCTCGAAGTGGCGATGCCGACCCCGACCAGCGCCGCGCCGAGCAGGAAGAGCCCGAGGTACCCGGAATAAATCGGCCCCCAATCGGGCTGGCCAAAGATCGCCAGCGTCACCGGATAGGCCAACGAGAGCGCCAGCATGGCGACGATGAGGCTGAGGCTCGCCAGGAATTTCGCAACAATCACTTCAGTCTCGGTTACGGGGTTGGTCAGCAGCAGCTCCAAAGTGTGGAGCTTACGCTCCTCGGCGACGAGCCGCATCGTGATGACCGGAGTCATCAGCAGGAATAGGACGAAGACTTGATAGAAAATGTGGACCAGCGACGGGGCGTGCGTGAGGAAGAGCGTGAGCGTGAAAGAATAGCCCATTGTGCCAAGGAACACGACGAGGACCACATAGGCGATCGGCGAGGTGAAGAGCGCCTTTTCCTCCTTCCACAGCAGAGCCGCGAAAGCGCTCATGCCGCCAATGCCCCGGCCTTGCGTCGGGTCAGTTCGAGGAAGATGCTCTCGAGGTCGGTTTCAAGCGGAACCAGTTCGGCAAGCCCGAGCCCGGCGCCAGCAGCCGCCGCGGCGAGGGCCGCGCCGGCGGATGGACCCGCAGCAACGACGTAGGCCGGTGGCTCGCGTCCATCAGGCGGAGCCCGGGTGGCTGAGACGACGCCGGGGACGGAAGAGAGGCTGGCGAGCGCCACCTCCTCGGCGCCGGCAATGCGCAGCCGATAGCGCTGTTCCGGCTGCGCCTCATTCAAGGCATCGCCGGTAAGCAGCGCTCCATCCAGCAGGATCATGACCCGGCTCGCCAGCCGCTCGATCTCGCTCAGCACATGCGAAGCGACGATGATTGTGCATCGGCCCGCCAAGGCGCGGATCACATCGCGGACGGCGATCACCTGATAGGCGTCGAGGCCGTTCGTCGGCTCGTCGAGAATCAGGAGCCGCGGCGCATTGAGCAGCGCCTGAGCGATGGCCACACGTTGACGATAGCCGCGGGAGAGTTTGCCGACCGGCATGTCAAAGACGCGGTCGAGCCGGAGCTGCTCGCGTGCCGCGGCGGTGGCCGCCGAGACCGCCGGTCCGGTGAGGCCCTTGATGCGAGCCATGAAGGTGAGAAACTCGCCGACCCGCATGCCGTCGTAGAGCGGCGCATCCTCGGGCACATAGCCTATCATTCGCCGCAGTGCGATCGACTCCTCCTGGGCGTCGAGCCCGGCGACGAGCGCCCGCCCGGCGGAGGGCGCGAGATAGCCGGTCAAGATGCGTAGCAGCGTGCTCTTGCCTGAGCCGTTGGGACCGAGGAGCCCGATCACCTCGCCGTCGGCGATCGTGAAAGATACGCCGTGCAGCGCCGGCCGGCGGCCAAAATACTTGACCAGCTGCTCCACAACGATGACTGGGGACATCGCGCTCTCGCGGTCGGACGGGTGCTATCCATCCGACCGCAGGTTTCACCTACTCGTAGAACTTCCGCCTATTCGTAGAACTCTGGCGCGTGCTTGTGCGCCTTGAAGGTGTCCGGATCGTGGGCGAAGATCACGTCCGCATTCTCGGTGTCCTGCATCCGGCGCACCCAGGCGTAGGCGTCGAGCATGCCGTTCGGGCTGTAGACGCTGCCGATGCTCGGCAGGATGTTCTTCTCGAGATTTTCCTTAAGGTAGATGGCATCGCTCGTAAGGACGACGGTGCCGGTCTTCGGCAGGCGCACGACCAGTATTTGGCTTCCCGGAGTGTGCGAGACCGAGCGGTGGATGAACAGGCTGCCGTCCCCGAAGAGGTCGAGATCGCCGGCGAGTTCGATTACCGGCTGCTTGTTTGGCATCGGCGCGGCGACTCCGGCCCGCAGGCCCTGAAAATCGCCCGTGATGTAGAAGGTGGCGAAGCCCGGCTTCGGCCAGAACGCGTTTGTCAGATCGTCGCGCTGATAAACGATCGTCGAGTTGCCGAACTTACCGACATTGCCGGCGTGGTCGGCATGGAAATGTCCGACGACGACGAATTTCACGTCATCGGTCTTGACGCCAATTTTGCCAAGCTGCGTGTCGATCGCGACGTCCGGCGTCCGCTCGGGGTCTAGCCCCTTGGCCAGCGGACCCCAATAGTCGGGGTCAGTGATGATGCGGTCGTTATTCCCGGTGTCGAACAGTACATTGCCCTTGGGGTGCTTGATGAGGAAGAACCCGACCGGGATCTGCACCTTGCCGGAGGAGCCGTTCTGGATGATCGATTTGTCGAGAGTCAGCCGCCCTGAGGTGAAGACGTAGAGCTTCATGCCGTCGGGAGATGCCGCCGAGGCAATCGACGCCGCGCCGGCAATGACGCACGCAAAACCCGTCAAGCAAATGGCCTTGATGATGCCTTGCATATTAGCCCCCTCCTTGTTGGTATGTCGGTGTCGGTCCCACAGAAGCCGCCACTCGCTTATAAAGCCTTGAAATAAACACTAAAAGTCTACGCTTTCTTCGTTGAAAGTGTCAATCGTTCTTTCGGAGCGTGTCGGAGCTTTTGGAGTTGTCCGGGTTTGGCCGCACACGAGTTGTCCGGTTTTATTCCCCACAACGGAGCGGGGGCATTGTGGAGCGGATGTTCGGCACGCTCCAGCATGGCCAAGCAGCTAAAGCTTGCGGCATCTGCGACATCGCGGCTGCCAACCGGTTCATCCTCGAGGTCTATCTGCCGGCGCACAATGCGCGCTTCGCCAAGCCGCCGGCGCTGCCCGAGAGCGTATTCGTGGCGGTGGCCGACCCTGTAAAGCTTTGCGACACCCCCGCGTGCAGGAAGACCGGGTCGTGGCGCTCGACAACACGGTGAGCTTCGAGCGCATCAGCCTGCAGCTCTGCCGGAAGGCCGGCTGCGGCCGCATTACATCAAGGCCTACGTTCAGGTGCGTCAACGCCCCGACGGCGGGCTGGCCGTCTTCCACTGGCCGCGCTCGATCGCGCGCTATACTGCTGACGGCAAACTCGACCACGTGCTGCACCGGTTGGAAAACGGCATTGAGCGCATGCGAACGACTGGCGCACCAGCGAATTGACTGGGAGAGGTAAGGCAATCTTGAAGACCGCCGCGTGGTCCGCTTCGACGTGGTGATCAGGGCCTTGTGGATTTGCGGACAACGAAAGTGCGTTGTCCACAACCTCCATAAAGGCAACAACAGAAACAAACTGCGGACAATTGATGTGCTACCAAAACCGGACAACTCCAAAAGCTACCGACATCAGCTAACCCAGAGGTCGCATTGTGAACAAGGACAAGGTGAAAGCCTTCGCAGACAAGGTATACGGCGACATGGCCGGCGCGATGGCTGTGGGAATGGCGTATGTCGGTGTGAAGACGGGACTTTTCCGCGCCATGGAGGGGAAGGGACCCGTTCGTTCAGAGGACGTCGTCCGGGCCACCGGACTGCAACTACGCTATGTCGAGGAGTGGCTGAATGGCATGGCTTCGGCTGGGTACCTAGATTATGACCCGACCGGGCAGACGTTCCAACTACCGGAAGAGCACGCGTTCCTTGTCGCCTCGGAAGGCAGTGATCATTTCATGGGCGGCTTGTTCTACTTTGCCTCGGTGTTGCTCGGCGTTGCCCCCAAAGTTGTGAATGCGTTTCGGGAAGGTGGCGGCGTTCGGTTCGAGGACTTTGGGCCTGAGTGCGTGACCGCGCTCGATATGATCAATAGCGGGCAATATGAGATCCGCTTTAGCAGCTATTGGCTTGCAAAGCTTCCGGATGTTGTACAGCGATTAGAAAATGGCGGTCGAGTTCTCGATGTCGGCTGCGGCGTGGGGCGCGTCGCCATTGCAATCGCCCGGGCCTTTCCAAAGTGCGAGGTGGTAGGTCTCGATCGCGATCTAGAATCAATAAGCCAAGCCCGCGCAATGGCTGCGACGGCCGACCTACAAGATCGCATCCAATTCGTGGCAAAAACCACGAGCGATTTGGACCGGAGCAATGACTTCGACCTGATCACTGCATGTGACTGCGTTCACGACTTTTCAGCACCCCAAAAGACGCTCAGTGAACTGCGCGCATTGTTGAAACCAGAGGGGACGCTTTTCATCGTCGAGCCAAAGACTGCGGATCGGTTGGAAGACAACATGACCCCGATTGCGACGATGTACTATGGCTTCAGTCTTTTCCATTGCATGACCCAATCGCTCGCTGAAGGTGGACCAGGGCTCGGAACGTGTATGGGGCCAGGCCGCATGGAGAAGCTGCTCCGTGAGGCCGGATACGGCCAGTTCCAGAAGCTGGACATCAGGAGCCAGACGAACCTCTTCTACGCCGCAAGGCCGTGATTGTCACGGCGAAGGCCGTTGAAGCGGTTCCTCCTTATGTGACCGCCATCTGGGTTTGGCACGAAACCCAAGCAACGGAAAGTTCGCGGCCTCCCACTGGTCGCAACCCGCGCGGATGGGCGAGGCTTTTTCAGCACTATGGACGGCCTATCCCACTTCGTTGTGACACAAGACCGGATGGCGGCAGCGTTGTACTACAGCTCTCCCGATAAATAGTCTCTCAATCCTTTCGAATCGGTTCGCTCACACCAGCCAGGGCGCGGGCCCTCGCCTTCTTGTCTTCGAGCCGCATCCCCCGCGCGATCTGGATTCGTTGTGCTTGGGGCGAGCCGGCGCCGTGCAGGCTCTCGGTCAAGTAGCCGACGGCATTGCGGCCGATCGTCATGTTCTCGATCAGCCGCAGGATGCGCATGCGGTCGACGGTCTCGACCCCGCTCTTGCCTTGCAGGAACTTGCGGATAAGGGGGCCAATCTCGTTGTTCTGCAAGTCTTTCTCGGACGGCATGGTGACCACCAGCCCACCGGCGATGTCCTGAGCGAGTCGCGCAATCTCAAACGGAAAACGTGTCACATTATGCTTCGCGACATTGGAGAGCATCTCGTCGTTGAGGTACGCGCCCGACGCCATCGGCTTCGACCGGAAAGCCGCTGCCATGCAACTCGAGTAGATTGTTTCGTTGAGATGCGTCATCTCGACGAGCTTGTCCTTGATATGCGAGGCACCCTCGACGCCATTGTGCTCGGCCGCGGTCGCTGCTGCGCCAATCAGCACATCGCCCAGCCCGGTCTTGCAGACGTAAGACGAGCGGTGATAGGTCGTGAAGCGCTCGACCAAACTCGCCGCATAGCTCCACTCGCCATCCATGAATAGGTGGTCGTAGGGCACAAACACCTCGTCGAATACGATCAGCGCTTCCTGGCCGGCGAAGCGGGCGTTGCCCGCATCCAGGTCGCCGCCGTCGACCGAGCGCGTGTCGTTGGTCTGCCGGCCGATCACGTAGGTGAGCCCCGGCGCGTCAACGCGAACAGCGCCAACCACGGCCCAATCGCGATCGGCTTCGGTCATACGCATAGTCGGCATGAAGATCAGCCAATGCGAGTTGACCGCGCCGGTCTGGTGCATCTTGGCGCCGGAGACGTAGATGCCGTTATCGTCGCGGCGCACGACGCGCAGGAATAGGTCGAGATCGGCTTGCTGATGCGGTGGCTTGGAACGATCGCCCTTCGGATCAGTCATTGCGCCGCCGATAACGATGTTGGCCACCTGCGCACGACGCACGAAGGCGAGGAAGTTCTTGTGGTAGTCTGTGCCGCGCTCTGCGTCGATGTCGAAGGTGACTGAGTGGCAGGCGCCGATGGCGTCGAGCCCAACGCAGCGCTGGAAGCAGGTCCCGGTCCGCCGCCCCAGCTCGCGTTGCATCTCGTGCTTAGCGACGAGGTCGGTCGGATCGGTCGCGATGTGAAGAAAACGGTTGATCTGGCAACCGCTAATCTCGCTGCGGACGCTTCCCAGTTCGGGCCGCTCGGTTGCCAGCCGGTACGTCTCCGCCATCGCGTTGATGGACGGCCGTATAACCGGATGATCGACCGGCTCAAGCACGCGCTCGCCCCGGAAATAGACGTTCATCCGACGTCCGCGCAGAGAATTGAGATAATCGTCGGCAGAGACGATCGGGCGAGCAAAGTCAGCCCACAAGGTTTCCACGTCGAACATCACAGTGTCCTCCTCGACCTGGAACTTCAGCTCGATCGAAGTCCCGTCACCGCACCCCGCCCGCATCTTTCGCGGCGATCGTATCGCAAGTTCAGTCGAAAGTGACGATCTGGCGCACCGCCTTTCCCTCGCGCAGGCGATCGAAGCCCTCATTGATCTGATCGAGCCGCAGTCGGTCCGTGAGTAGACGGTCGACCGGCAACCGCCCACGCTGGAACAGCCCCAGATACCGCGGCAGATCGCGCGAAGGCACGGAGGTGCCAATATAGCTGCCTTTAAGCGTACGCTCCTCGGCGACGAGATTAACCGCCGGCACCTGTAGCATCGCGCTCGGTGGTGGAAGCCCGGCCGTTACCGTTGTTCCTCCGCGCCGGGTGATGCGATAGGCAAGCTCGAGCGCTTTGACCGAGCCTGCCATCTCGAGCGCGAAATCGACGCCGCCTCGGGTGGCGTCGCGGATCTTGACGGCAGCGTCGGCGCCAGCCTCAAAGCCATCGGTCGCGCCAAGCTGCTTAGCAAGCGCCAACTTCTGCGGGGATAGATCGACCGCAACGATGCGTTCAGCGCCCGCGGCAATGGCCCCCAGCAGCGCCGCAAGCCCGACCCCGCCGAGACCAACCACGGCGACGGTCGAACCCGCGGTCACTCGCGCCGTGTTGACCACCGCACCGACACCGGTCAGCACTGCGCAGCCGAACAGGGCTGCATGATCGAGCGGCACGCTGCGGTCGATCTTGACCAGTGAGCGGCGCGATACGGTCGCGTATTCGGCGAAGGCCGAGACGCCGAGATGATGATGGATCGGTACGCCTCGGCGGGTGATCCGCCGCGCACCGGATAGGAGCGTGCCCGCCGCGTTCGCCGCAGCTGCCGGCTCACACAAGGCCGGGCGGCCGGTGGCGCACGGTTCGCAATGGCCGCAGCTCGGCACGAACACGAGGACGACATGATCGCCCTTGGCGAGATCGTCGACATCAGCGCCGGTCTCAACCACCACCGCCGCCGCTTCGTGGCCGAGCGCCATTGGCGTCGGCCGCGGCCGGTTGCCGTCGATCACCGAGAGGTCTGAATGGCAAAGGCCGGCCGCCGCGATCTTCACCAACACTTCGCCGCGCCCGGGTAGCGCAAGCTCGACCTCGTCAATGGTCAGCGGCCGCGTTGTCGCGTAGGGCGGCTCGCGCCCTATCACTTCCAGGATCGCTGCACGTATTTTCATGCTGTCACCTATCGGATGCAACGTTGAGAACAGCAGAGTGCGGCGTCACGACGCCGCGCTCGATGACATAGAGGCCATCGATGAGATCGCTGGAATGCACGTAGTCGGATTCAGAGAGCAGCACAGACACGCCAGTTGCCTTGAGCGCGGCGATCGCCTCGACCAGCCGGCGCGCCAGAACGGGGGCAACGCCCTCGAACGGCTCGTCTAATAGCAGCAGATGCCGTCCGCACATCAATGCGCGGGCGAGCGCTACCAGCTTTTGCTGGCCACCAGAGAGTTGGAGCGCGCGGCGCGGCGCCATGCCCTGCACCTCGGGCAGGATGCCATAGACGAAGCCGAGTCGCTTCGCTACGGCTAGATCGCCGTTTGCCCAAGCTGGCAGGAGCACGTTCTCCTCGACAGTGAGTTCCGGCACGAGGCGGCGATCCTCAGGCATGTAGCCGATGCCGAGGCCAGAACGCGCGTGCGGCGGAGTCGCGCGCAGGTCTTTATCAAGAAATTTCACCTCGCCGGCGCGGACAGCCAGGAGTCCCATGATCGCACGCATGAGCGTCGTCTTACCGGCGCCATTGCGGCCGACGAGCCCGACGAATGCGCCCGGTGTAATCGACAAAACAACATCC
>Ga0181518_10004103_pt1 | contig 13159 bp, 14 predicted proteins | sample PEATcosm2014_Bin_28_FD_119751 | JGI IMG/M metagenome (GOLD analysis project Ga0181518, IMG submission 119751) | Peatland microbial communities from MTU Mesocosm Facility, Houghton, MI, USA - PEATcosm2014_Bin01_60_metaG | ecosystem: Environmental > Terrestrial > Soil > Wetlands > Peat | place... | reverse complement strand
GCGGTGAAGACACCCTCGGCGTGGCGACAAGGCTCGCGGCCGCCGGTCTACCGATCATCGGGGTGCCCAAAACCATCGACAACGACCTGAATGGAACCGACTACACGTTCGGATTCGACACGGCGGTCACGATCGCCACCGAGGCCATCGATCGCCTCCACACAACGGCCGAGAGCCACCACAGGGTGCTCATAGTTGAAGTTATGGGGCGTTACTCCGGCTGGATCGCCTTGCACTCCGGCATGGCCGGTGGGGCGAATGTGATCCTGATTCCCGAAAGGCCGTTTTCGATCGAGGAAGTGTGCGGGTTCATCGAGCGGCGATTCGCCAGCCACTATGCCCCTATTGTCGTGGTGGCGGAGGGTGCGTTGCCGATAGAGGGCACGATGCCCGCGCGCCCGCATGAGGTCGACGCGTTCGGACATGAGCGGCTCATCGGCATCGGGACGTTTTTGGAGGAGGAGATCGCCCGGCGGACCGCCAAAGAGGCGCGCGCCACCGTCTTGGGTCATGTGCAGCGAGGTGGTACCCCCACGGCCTTCGATCGGGTCCTTGCCACCCGTTTCGGGCTTCACGCCGTTGACGCCTTGCACGACGGGCACTCGGGCCAGATGGTGGCCCTGCATGGCACCGCCATTGAGCTGGTGCCGTTGGCCGAAGCGACGGCCGTTCTCAAGCTGGTATCACCGGTGCTGTTTGCGGAGGCCGAGGTGTTCTTCGGCTGACTGTGACGACCATACCGAGAGGGCAGTACGAGGCGCGTCCGTCGCGCCATTGTGGTCCGAGGCTAACTGGCGAGGGTCGGTATAGCTGACTCCTACCCGAACGGGGCACCCCGTTTGAGTCTTGATGCGCGATTGGTGGGCCGTGGCAAGCTACTTCCCCCAAGGGCGAGCCAGGGCGGGAAGCTGCTTCGACTCAGAAGAGCCAAAAATCTTCAGAGGCGAAATCTGCCAAGCGCCGTCCGCTTACGCCCTTCGGAGTGATCACGACCCATATGTTGTGAATCCCCTTCTTCCAGGGTTGCGGCGGGGCGCCGTCGATCTGTCCGATCAGGTCGGACAGGCGCTCGAATTCGACTTCTTCAGCGGCACCACGAATCAGGACGGACCATCCTGAGTGGCTGACCGTATCTATGTGATCAACTTGAAAGGCGATATCCCGTTCATTCAGGCCGCGCACTTTCGAACCTGCCTCAGAACGAAAGACAATGGTATTTCCAGCGACGGCATAGTTGACCGGAACTGCGGCTAGTCCCAGTTTGTCCTGATAGACGAGCCGACCGACGACCTGCTCTCTGAGCAACATGAAGCACTCGTCCCATGAGAGTTCCTCGAGGGTTCGTCTCGGCATGGTCAAAGTGTACGAGCCTTCACCTGTGCGGTTCAGAGTCCAACGACCCTATTGCGACTGGGTGTCATCCGGGGGATGTATCCCCGGATGACGGTGCCCCAGCCCGGCGATCTGGGGCACCCCCAACCCAAATCGTTCGCCACCGATCGAGAGAAATCTGGCGGCTTTGCCTCAGCTTTCTTCCACGGCCGGTGCTCGCCCTATTAATGGGTACACCGTGTGCATTCCAGGCAGACCCTTCAGGCGGAGGTCCTTGGGTTGGCTGAATACGTAGCCTGAGGAAGCCGTCGCCGAATCCTCCGAAACGAGAGCTTCGCCACCCTGGGCGCTTGCCGCGATTCTGGCGGCGGTAACGACGGCCGTGCCGTAATAGTCGCCGAGATCCCTGGAGGTTGGTCCCGTGTGCGCTCCAATTCGTACGCCAAGGTAGTCCGGGTCCCATCTGTGCTCTTGAACCGCGAAAGCCGACAGGAGGTCCAGCATGCAATCCAAGGCTGCTTCAACTTCGTCGAACACGAGCATAAAGCCGTCTCCCTGAAATTTGACCTCGCTACCACCGTGAGCGACGACAATCTCTCTCACCTTCCAATTGTGCCAACGGACCAGTTCCAGCCACTCTTCATCACCGATCCGAACCATGTGGTCAGTGGATGCGGTGATGTCGGTGAAGACAATCGTCAGGGCTTCACCCAATGATTCTCTCGATGTAAGGAGCGCCTCTGATGATGCACTTTCAGCCAAATCCTCGATCGAGGTCGTGAGTCGGTGGCCCCAGAGTTCTTCATTTCGTGCACCGGCAGAAAGGTGCATGTGGGCGAAGCGCCACTCTCCCTCTTCGAGTCTGAGGATGGCCGTCAGGCGCAGAGAGACACGTGGCCGGTGCTCTCGAATGAGCGTCGGCTGATCAACGGCCCACGCGATGGTGCCGCAAACGGTGATTCGGCAACTTCCAGGGAGAAAGCAGTAGCGGCTGCGCGTCTGACTCACCTGCTCACGGCTGAGCGCCAGATAGTCATGCAAGGTGAGGACGAACTCAGACTCGTCAGTGCCAATAAACGAGAAGTCCGCTGTACGAGGTAGGGGAGAAAACTGTTCCAATTGGGGAACAAGCTCACCCGACTCCTCGATAAATCGGCACGGCCCTCGGAGGTAAAACTGACCGATCAACTCGTTGATCTCACTCTCGTGCGGCACGCGGCCATTGTAGGAGCAGCACTAATCCGCCTCAGATAACTGGCACCCAGACGCGGCGAACGGGGGCACGTGCGAAGCGGAGGTCCGACGTGGCTGAGGCTTGCAGCCAAACCTCGAGGATCGGCACATCTCTCCCCGGTTCTCCTCGATTCCGAAGCTGAGATTACGAGGCGGCCGCAGTGCTCACCAGCACGTAGAACTGCCCGGCGAACAGCACCACACCACCGACTTCGGCGGCCAACGCGTCCGCATCGAAGTGGCGGCGGAAGACTCTGTAGCGACCTCCCCCCGGCAGGATCCGATCCTGCCACTCCTCGGCGCTCACTCCCTGGGGGCGACCGGCGTCAAGGATTACGACCTCGGACGCTACCCGGTGCGCCTCGGCGAGAAAGGATTCACGCTCGCCTGGAAGAAGCAAGCCATAAAGATGGGCGGAGAAGCAGCGGTCGACGGCGTGGGGTCCTACGGGTAGGGCTGTGGCATCTGCCTGGATCACAGGTACTCCCGGAGCTTCGGTGCGCAGAACGTCGAGCGCCTTTCGACTCTGGTCGATGGCGATGCCACTCCCTGAAAGGTATCGGGTGAAAGTGCCTGGCCCGGCACCTACCTCGACAAAGCGGACTGCAGAGAGTTCACGAAGTAGGCGTTCAAGCTGCGCAGCTTCAGCGGCGATGTCTTCGACTTCGACAGTGACGCCTAGACGCGTCCAGTAGTCATGGGCGTTGGCCAAGCCAGGCAAGCGTCCGGCCACCCGCCGGTCGTAGTACGCCCAGAGTGATCGACGATGCTGCTCTCGTTCGTCGGACGATTTTCCGATCACCGACGGATCGCCATCATCCGGATACCACGCATCCATGATTGCAGCTGCTCCTGCCGCCGAGTCCGCACTGCCCCCATGGTGCCTGATTCGGTAGGGGACACGATCATAACTCAGCAATCAGCAGCAGTCATCAAGGGCAGCCGGAGGCTGGCGGAGCGGACCCTTGACGGCTGCGCCGGGAGCCACGGTCAGGTCCCACAATGGAGGTGATCGGCCGCACGGCGGCCGGCCTGAATGCCATCTTTGGGCAGCGATCCGAGGTGACTCACGCCCGGAGAGTCCCGTGAAGTCGGGCGGCGGCCAATATGGGTGGAGAGAGGCGAGCGCCGGCAATCAGCGCCCGCCGCCAGCGAACGCTCCATTGATGTCACAGAGGTCGACCGGTGACGTCCAGGGCCTGGGTGGCCGAGCTCAGTGCGTCGGGGCTCGCCCCGTCGACGACGACCAAGGCGGCGCAGTTGCTGAGCAAGATCATGCGTGCAGCAGTGCAGGCCGGCTATCTCGCCAAGTCGCCGTGCGACGGCGTGCGGCTGCCCCGCATCGAGCGGGTGGAGATGCGCTTCCTCGAGCCCGGCGAGGTCATGGCCCTCGCCGATGCCATGGACCCGCGCTACCGGACAGCCGTGCTCCTCGCCGCCTACGGCCTCATGCGGGCGGGCGAGCTGTTCGGGTTGCGGGCCAAGCGGGTCGATCCTCTGCGGCGGACCGTCACCATCGCCGAGACGGTGGTCGACGTCGGGGGCCATCCCTATTTCGGGACCGCCCAAGACCCGGGCCGGCCGTCGGACGGTCCCGCTCCCCCGCGTGGCCGCCGACCCGCTGGCCGAGCACCTGCGCACCTACGACCGCCAGCCCGACGACCTCGTCTTCACCGCACCGGAGGGCGGGCCCGTACAGCTCAACGTCTGGCGGCAGCCGCTTCTGGGCGCCGGCGGTGCGCAACGCCGGCCTGGCGCACCTAAGACCGCACGACTTGCGGCACACCGCGGTGGCGTTGTGGATGGCCGCCGGCGCCAACCCCAAGGAGGTGGCGGCGCGGACCGGGCACACGTCGGTCAGCTTCACGCTCGACCGCTACGGGCACCTGTTGCCGGGCTCGGAGCAACGCCTCAACGACGCGCTCGACGCGTTGGCGGAGGGCGCGCAGACGCCGGCCGAGGTCACACACGACACCGACGACGCGACGAATGCGCGAGAAAAAACGATTTCGTTCGCGCACGCCGGACGACCATGACGAGAGTGTCAGCGACGCGCAACTCGCTGACCAGGGCGGGAACAGTGGGCGCTGCGGGACTCGAACCCACGACCTCAGCCGTGTGAAACCGTCCTGGGTGGTTTCCGTCACCTGGGGATACCGAGGAAAACCCAGCTCAGAGGGCATTTGAGCTTACCGCTACTACCCGCTGATATCCCCTGTTTTCCGTTCGTTCGCGCACGTAGCGCGCACGCGGGGACGGCGATCTCGGATGTCTCGAGCGGTCAATCTGATGGCGTGCTATCATGATGGCATGACGAAGAAGACGACGACAGTGCGGATGCCCGAAGACTTGGCCAACACCGTCGAAGTCGTGGCCCGGGGCCGCGGCATCAGCGTCAACGCCTTGGTCATCGAGGCTCTGCTCGCCGAGGTCGAAAAGGTCAAGCAGGACAAGCATTTCGTGGAGACACTTCGCAAACTGACCGAACGCGACAAGGAGATCCTGGACCGTTTGGCTGAGTGAGGTATCTGAGCCTGGCCGAAGCGCTCGCCGTCGCCGAAGCGGTGACTGGGATTGACGTCGCGGTCCTGGCTCGAGGTCCTCGGATCAACCTGCTCGATTCCGCCCTGCATGCTCCCCAGGCGTCGTTCGGCGGCCACGACATGTATCCCGAGTTCCTCGACCAGGCGGCGGTGTTTGCGGTGCGCATCTCCCGGAATCATCCCCTGCTCGACGGCAACAAGCGCCTTGCCTGGGGATGCCTCACTATGTTTTGCATGCTGAACGGCCATGAACTCGACGTACCAACAGAGGAGGCCGTCTCGACGATGCTGGCGGTGGCAGCCGGCGACCTGGACGAAGCAGCGTTGTCCCAGTGGCTCGCCGTGTGGGTTGACCGGAAGTCCTGACGATCAGCGAAGTGCGGACCGATCGAGGATCTCGAGGAGAGCCGGTCGCTTACGGAATTGCTCCCGTAGCGCAGCCACATGTTCTGAGAACTCGTCCCGGCGACCGGCAGCGTCGGCCGCACGCCGCGCCTTCTTGAGCAGTGCTGCCGCCCGGGTGTAGGAGGACCGGCCGGTGGTCTCGAGCTCGAAATCGGCAAGTCTGAAATAGACCGCCATGGCGTCAGCCGGATGCGAGGACTCACGGCTCTCGGCCAGACGTTGCCACCTGCGCCGGCCCGGATCCCAATCTCGATGTTCATCAGCGACCAGCCAGGCTGCTTCAGGCTCGCCGTCGGCGAGGAGCGCGTCTACGAGACCACCCAGATCCTGGGCCTCGAGCACGGACCTGGCCGAGGAGCGCTCTGAATCCCAGATGCCGGTCGCTTCGGCGGCTTCACGCAACAGGGCGTAGGTGGTGGACGAGGTCATGCGCCGGTGCTGCTCCCACCGAAGCGTGACGGCCTCGGCCGGGGCGTCCCGCCGGGCGTACACCCCCGCAGCCAGGTCATAGAGCTGGGCGATCTGCCACCCATCGGTCGCGGCGATTCCCCGTTGCGCCCACGCCAGAGCATCGTCATCTCGGCTCAGCTCCACCATGGCTTCTGTGACCTGGATGAATTGGTACGGCGACGTCAAGTCGCCTCCGAGCAGCCGGATGATCTTGTCGGTGTCCCCGTCGAGCACAGCCAGGCGCTCGTCGATATATCTCAATGCGAAGGGCTGCTCTCCCGCTCGGCGGCGGCGATCGATCTCTTTGCGGTAGACGGCGAGCCCGGTCTCTCCCAAAGCGCCGGAGTAGCGCTTCGGATCGAGGACAAAGAAGTCCTGATCGTCGACCGTGAAGCGGACCATCCAACGAGCCAGCTTCACGGGATCGGCGACCCCGGCGTCACACGCCAGCCCGTGCAACTCGAGCAATTCAGCAATCAGACCTCCGATCTCGCCGTTGGAATCGTCGGCACGGAGGATCACCTTGACCACATGTCCAATTGCTCGTTCGATCAGCCCCAGGAGTTCGGCGGACGGTGAAGCGGCCAGAGCAACCCCGATCTCCTCGACGACCGGGGTTGCCCCTTCAGCCCATTCGGAACTCTCCCAGTAGTCGAGGAAGCGACGCGTCCGAAGGCCCTCGTCGATATCAGATCGCAGTTGAATCAGATCGGCCACGAGCTCTGCTCCCCGCTGACATCTACGGGCCTCGACGTCGCCCTGGCGAAGGGTTCTCGATCTCAGCTTCGTCCTCGTTCAGAATAGAACCGTGGAGGCCAGGGAGCGGAGGTCGGCGCTGCGCAGTGCTCACTACCGCGCTGATGGTTCAGCCGTCGTCTCCTTGGCCGCCGAGGTCTTGCAGAGGGCGGATGTGCTCCAGATACTCGGCGACGGTCTGCTTACTGCCGTCGATCAGCGTGTCGAGGGTGCCAGGGAGGCGGCATCGGCGTGCGCTGCGACGTTACGACAGCGTGGCTGGGACGGCGACGACCTCCTGGCCGATCATCTCGAGGGCCTCATCGGCGCAGGACCGGCTCTGACGCTGACGCCATTGGCCGTGGATCTCGAGGAGCTCGCGAACATTCTCGAGGGCGACCCGGTGTACGGCGGCGGACGTATCGACCGACTGACCGGCGAGGTGTGGCCCCAGCCCGCGATCGACTACGCCGTGGAGATGGGCGACGAAGACCAGGGCGAGTCCGAATCCTCGGAGCATTGGTTACGGGTCGAGTGCCTGGGCTCGGTCGAGTCGTACCGTGACATGGAATTCTTCATTGGTGGTGTCGAGGACGCCAGCGAGGCAAACCGTCTCACCGCCGCCATCGACGGCCGAGGCGCCTTCCGAAGGTTCAGAGACGCACTCGATGACTGGCCGGAGGAACTGGACCGGTGGCACGCAATCTCCGAGGACCGGCAGCGGGGGCGGGCGCGCGTATGGCTTGCGGAGCGCGGGTACTGCGTAAGTCCAGGGCCCCAGTCCTAAGGCCCTACGAACGATCCCCTGCCCCACTGCCGGCAGCGTACGGGGGCACCCAAACTGGGTTGGTGCAGCCGTCTAGCATTCGAGATCTGCCGCTCGTGAGACGGGAGCGATATGTCAACTCAGACCAGTTCGCAGATGCTGATCAACGGGTTTGGGTTGCTCTTCGTGATCTTGAATGCGTTCGGTCTGGGCCTCAGGCTTGAGGTCGGCAAGCAATTAGCTCGGGCCCTTGCCCATTGGAAGATTGCCGTATGGGCGTTGGTGACTAACTTCGTCGTGATCCCGCTCCTGTTCATCGGCTATCTGCTGACGGTGGCGTCGTCGATCCCCGGAGAGATCAAAGTCGGGTTCTGTGTCGCAGCCCTGTGTGCAGGGATGCCTTTCGCTCCGCTCCTGGCGAAGTTAGCCAAGGCGAATGAAGGCATCGCCACCACGCTGTTGGTGGTCTTGACTGTCGTGACGATCATTGCCCTCCCGATAGGGCTGCCCCCCGCCGTCCATGCGGTTGACTCAAGTCTCACGATCTCTGTGTGGAGTGTTGCGTGGCCACTGTTGCTGTTCTTGGCCCTGCCCGTGTTCCTCGGGTGTGTCTTCAGGCTCTGGTGGCCCGACCTAGAGCCGCCAACGCAACAGTGGGTTGTTCGAATCTCGATCCTGTGTCTGCTCTTCAATCTCAACTTCACGCTGTTTGCGTATTGGAGTCTGTTCGTGAAGGAATGGGGAACGTATAGCTACATCGCTGCCATCGCCGGACCGTTCATCGGCCTCGGCTGTGCTTACCTGCTCGTTTCCGGCCTTCGAGTCAAAGAGGTGGGGATCAGGCATGCGACCGAGGTGACCACGGCGGTGCGCAACATCGCCCCGATGCTCCTAATGATGATTTTCCCCTTTCGAGCCGATCCGCTGGTCACGGTTTCGATCACGATCCTCAATACCGTTGGCATCGTGACGGTTCTTCTATTCGCTCTGATGTGGAGGCGCGCTGCCTCACCGTCGGACCCTCACGCATCCACCGGCCAGCAAGCAAGGACGTAGCGATCCGCACGGGCGGTTTCGAGGACCTCCGATGGGTATCCCAATCGTGCCGGACTGGGGCAGTCCCCAGAGCGCCGCTGAGTAACTGAGAGGCTGACCACACTCACCGGACATTGGGCGACGGTGGTCCCTCCGCACAAGCCTCTTGCTAAGTACGCTCAGCCCATGCGACGCTGCCTCGCCCTGGTGTCCCTAGTCGTGCTTATCACTGAGGTACTGACCATTCCCGCTGCAGCATCGAATCGACCAAAGGTCAACCAAGCGTTGCAATCGAGCACGCCCGTTATCGGAGTGCTCCCCGTCATCTCGTGCACGACGACCTACGGGGCACCTCCCAGCGGCACCCCCTTTGTCGCCCACCGGTTGGCGACCACCACCGCAGTGCGAGGCCTGAGCTACTACTCCAACGGGCAGATTACGGTATTGGGACCTGCCGGTTGGGCGTGCGGCGCACTGGTCGCAGGCGATGGCGGGCAGGCCCTCGCCGTCTACCCTCCGGGTAAACCCGACTACACCGCAGTGCCAATCCCCAAGGGTGCCCAGGTCGTCGAGGTGTTCGCCGACTACACCGGGCATATCCCCGGAGCGGACCTCGTCTGCGGGTTCTTTCCCCACTCTGCAGCTGCCTCGTACATCGCCTCGGGCGGTGAGTCCTGCACGACTCCGCCAACCGGGCAGAAGGTGATAACACTCACGCCCGACGTGGTGACGTTCAGTGACCCTCCCGGATTGACGGGTGCTGGTTCGGGCTCCGGGGGGTCGTTGACATCGGTCGGGGCCGCTGTCTATCCACAGCTCGCCTATGGCGCGACCGACAGCGTTGATGTGTCCCTGCTGTCCTGCACGCTTCCGGCAAAGCAGTCCAGGTTGTGTCGGTCCATAGAGGGCGACTTCTTGGTGCGGAACACACCGACCTACATCCCGCAGAACTCCGGTTAGCAGACTCGCCGAGACGAAGTGAACGGGGGCAAGAGCTGTGGCGGCGGCGACTTTCCACACTCACCGGTTAGCTCACTCAGTTACGACGCCCCCGAACTGCCGTAACCCCGTTAGCCCGTCGGTGTGATCGGGGCAGGCCCAGACACGAAACCAGCGATCACCCTTCGGGGTGAACCACCGCCCGGTCCACGACGGCGGCTCGGTGCAGTGGGTCGCCTGCAGCTGGGTGGCTGTAGACCATCTGCCAGCACCGCCCCGGCTCGGCGATGAATCCCGGGCACGGATCGCCGTGCTCGGGCATACGGTCCACAGGGCAGACGGTAGACCGACGGCACACCGCGCCTTCCCCCCGCACCCTCTCCCAACCCGTACGTTCGGCCCTTCGTCCGCTCGCAAGCCGTTCGTCGGTCCGCCGTCCGGTTCGTCCTCTCCGGCCCCTCCCCGCCCGCTGGAGAGGTCCGCCCGCCGCGTCCGCGCTCGTCGGCCTCGCCCGCCTCGGTCGGTGCTCGCTCGTTCCTCGCTCCGCCCGGCTGGCTGGCTGGCTCATGTCCCCGTCCCCGCGCCCCTCGTTCCCCCGTGCCTGGCGTCCCCGGTGCCCGTGCTCGCCCCCGGCTCGCGCCCTGCCCTTCTCCCTCTCTCCCGGGCGAAACGAGTGGGCGCTGCGGGACTCGAACCCACGACCTCAGCCGTGTGAAGGCTGCGCTCTAACCAGCTGAGCTAAGCGCCCTTTTGGGATTTGCCGGAGCCCAACCGTAGCCTGCGTCACGTCGCCCACCTGCGGCGGTTGGGCGATTTGGGGGGTCCTAGTGGCACCGATACCCTGAGTTCGCCATGATGTCCCCCGCCGGCAACGGCAGCAATAGCCCCCAGACCTGGAGTTCGCGGCTCCTGGGTGCGTTTACCGCACCCCGGGGAGGTACTGGCGGATCCAACGAGACCCCCAATACCGGTGAGATCCTGCCCGCCGAGGAGCGCAAGGCGGCCATGTCGGGCCTCGATCCGATGGAGACCAAGTGGAGCCTGGGGGCGTTCGTGCTGGCGACCGTTGCCGGCATTGCCATTCCCGCCTACATCATCGCCGAGAACAAGGTCACCAAGAGGGGCAAGGACACCATCGCCGTCGCCCCCGACGCCAAGTTGCTGGGCGGAGTGCTCCTGTTGCTGTGCGTCATCGGGTTCCTGGCGTTGTGGAAGCGGAAGCGCACCCTCGTCGCCTTTGACCTCTTCCTGCTGGGATTCGGCTTCACGCTCTTCGTCGGGCTCGTCGGGTTCGTCTTCATCCTCCTCGGCGGTTGGCTCATGCTGCGGGCCTGGCGCCTCAACAAGTACGGCACCACCAACTCCAAGGCGATTGCGAGTCAGGTGCGGGACCGTCCCCGCGGACGAGATCGAAAAGAGGCCGCCAAGACAGCCGGGAAGGCAACCGGGAAGACACCCGCGAAGTCGGGTGCTCCCAAGCCGCCGACCGCCAACAAGCGCTACACGCCCAAGTCGGCACCCCGGAAGAAGATCCCCAAGCCCACCGAATAGTTCCGCCTGGACGAGAGGCGGTCAGCCGGCCGGCTCGACCAGGAGCGCGGAGCGCAGCAGCTGGAGCACGTCCGCCCGGCGGCGCACGAGCGAGCGGGCCGTCGGCTCCTCCCCCAGTGCCCGCAGCACCTCCACCTCGGTGACCATGCCGATCACCGTGGAGTAGATGGCCAGCAGCAACAGGCCCGGATCGTGCCGGCGCATCGTGCCCGCGTCCATCTCGGCCTCCAGGAACGAGGTGGCCCGCTCCACGAGCGGCCCGAGCGCGAGCGTCATCTGCGTCGCCGCCGGTGGCCCGAGCCGGCCCACCTCGCGCAGCAGCCCCAGCAGCTCGGGCTGGCGGGCGGCAAGCCGGAACACCGAGCGCACCACCGCCTCCACTCGGGCCCACCCCTCCCCGGCGCCCCGGAGCGCCGTCTCGAGCGCCTCGGAGAGGTCACGGGCGCTGCGCGCGATCACCGCCTCCAAGAGGGCGTCCTTGGAGGGGAACCAGTAGAGGATCGACTGCTTCGTGAGATCCAAGCTCTTGGCCGTCGCGTCGAGCGAGGTTGCCTCATAACCCCTGGTGGCGAACGAAGCGAGCGCGGCATCGAGGATGCGGTCGCTGGTCGCGGGGGTTGGCACTTACCAAATGGTAGACAGATTCGGGCTCCGGTGCTAGAAAATCCCGGTGCCGATCGAGCGGGACCTCCGCGGCAAGCGGTTCTTCATCACGGGCGCGACGGGCTTCCTGGGCACCGCCCTGGTCGAGCGGATCCTGCGCTGCGTCCCCGAGGCCGAGATCACCGCCCTGGTGCGGCCGGGGCGCCGGGCCGACGCCTCGGCACGGCTGGCCCGTGAGGTGATCAAGAACGACTGCTTCGACCGTCTGCGCTCCGAGTTGGGCGAGGGCTTCGCCGGCGAGGTGGCCCGACGGGTGAAGGCCGTCGCCGGGGATGTGGGTCGCGACGGGCTCGGGCTCGACGACGAGGGTCGAGAGGCCCTGGCCGGCGCGGGGGTCGTCATCCACTCGGCCGCCACGGTGTCCTTCGACGCCCCGCTCACCCAGGCGGTCGAGATCAATCTCTTGGGCCCATCACGCGTGGCCGCCGCGATCGCCGAGGTCGGCTCGGAGGCACACCTGCTCACGGTCTCGACCGCGTACGTGGCCAGCACGCACCAGGGCGAGGCGAAAGAGGAGCTCCTGACCGAGAACCAGTTCACCCTCGACGTTCCCTGGGAGGACGAGGTGGCGTCGGCACGGCGGCTCCGCGCTGACCTGCAGGCCGAGTCGCGCAAGCCAGAGCGGCTGCGCGGATTCACCAAGAGGGCGCGCACGGAAATCGGGGCAGCCGGTGATCACCTGATAGCGGCGCGGGCCGAGAAGTCGCGCGAGGAATGGGTCAGCGACGAGCTGGTGAAGGCGGGCGCGGCGCGCGCACTGTCGCTGGGATGGCCGGACGCCTACCCCTTCACCAAGGCGTTAGGCGAGCGGGCGCTCGTCGAGCAGTGGGAGGGCCGGGTTCCGATCACCTTCGTGCGCCCGTCGATCATCGAGTCCGCCGTCGCAGAGCCGCGTCCGGGCTGGATCCGCGGCTTCCGCATGGCGGAGCCGATCATCGTCTCCTACGCGCGTGGCCTGCTGCGCGAGTTCCCCGGTGTGCCCGAGGGCATCGTCGACGTCATCCCGGTCGACCTGGTCGTGGCGGCCATCCTGGCCGTGGCGGCGCGCGGACCCGAGGCGGGACGGCCGAAGGTGTACCACGTCGCCTCGGGCGTACGGAACCCGCTGCGCTACGGGCGCCTGGTCGAGCTCTCGACCGACTTCTTCCAGCGGAACCCGCTCTACGACGACCGTGGTCAGCCCATCAACGTGCCGGAATGGTCCTTCCCCGGCCGGGGGAGGGTGCAGCGGCAGCTCCGACGGGCCGACGCCGTCATGACGTTCGCGGAGAAGCTGCTCACTGCCTTGCCGATCCGGGGGAAGCAGGCGCAGCTGGCCGCCCGGATCGAGGACCGTCACGCACTCGCCAAGCGCGCCCTGGGCTACGTCGAGCTGTACGGCGCGTACACCGAGACCGATGCGCGCTACCGGGTCGCCAATCTCATGGAGCTCTGGGAGGCGTGCGACGGCGGGGACCATGAGCGATTCGAATTCGATCCGGGTTCCATCGACTGGGACCGGTATGTC
>Ga0181518_10004102_pt1 | contig 13161 bp, 13 predicted proteins | sample PEATcosm2014_Bin_28_FD_119751 | JGI IMG/M metagenome (GOLD analysis project Ga0181518, IMG submission 119751) | Peatland microbial communities from MTU Mesocosm Facility, Houghton, MI, USA - PEATcosm2014_Bin01_60_metaG | ecosystem: Environmental > Terrestrial > Soil > Wetlands > Peat | place... | reverse complement strand
GACGTGAAGAACTTCGGACCCTGCATGTTCAAAGATCCGGAGACGGGCGATTTGCGCGAGGCCCGTAACGAGATCGAGCGCTGGACCGTGCAGCTTGAAATCCAGGCCCGGATCGCACAAGCCATGGGCGGCGGCGGCGGCAAAGGCAAAGGCGGACAGCGCGGCCGGCCGCAGACGTTCGCCCAGCCGCCCACGCTGGAGGGCAAACAGGGAGGTGCTACGAGCACGGTGCGAACATCGACGCACAGTTAAGGAGCGCGTATGCCTTCCAGCCAGGTGATGCACGAGTTCAAACACGGTAAACTCAGATCGGGCTCCAAACACGGTCCCAAGGTGAAGTCGCGCAAGCAGGCGATCGCGATTATGATGTCGGAGCGTCGTAAGGAGCGTGCCGGTGCCGGAAAACGAAAACGGTCGCGTTCCAAGTCCCGGTAAGGGAACCTTCAACGGCTCCTCGCTCTCCGCTTTGACGGGCGCCGTACCATCCGCCAAGCTGCAAGTGGAAGTTCGTCTGCCGGCTTCGTCGATGGCGGAGGTGCTGGAGACGATTCACCGCTTGGGGCGCACCGGCAACCTGACCGTGAACTTCTCCAACGGCCGCGCGATGGACCTCAAGTGGGCCAGCAGCAGAGAAGCGAAACCGCCCGAGGTGTAGAGTCTACATTTGACAAACACGGCCTTTTACCCCCATACTGTTTGCTGAAGGGCGTTCATCGCGGCAGGGAACGTCCCCGGAGCGCGATTCATCCTCCTCGGGTGGATTTAGCGAAAGGCAGGTCGCTCAATCAGCCGGGTGACCTGCCTTTTGTGTTTCCGGGGGCAGGCTCTAATGCGCAGTGCGTTCGTTCTGAGTACCGATAGCCGGGACGAGAGATCGATCCTGGTGGTCGGAGAAAGGAGCAACACCATGGAGAACCTTTTCGGGCCGATCGAAAATCGGCGCGGCGGTCACCGCGGCAAAAAGCGCGGCAAGAAGCGGTAACTTCGGGGCCGGCCCTCGTTCGATTCGACTCTTGCGAGGGGCGCCGTCCCCTGTTCGATTCGACTCTTGCGGGGGCCGGCCCTCGTTCGATTCGACTCTTGCGGGGGCCGGCCTTAAACCTGTAACTGTAACCTGTAGCCCTTTGTAGAACGTAACGGAAGGGGTTTTCGATGCCTGAAGTCAACTCGCCCGCGTCGGCGTCCCCCTCGATGCTGGCCGGAATGAACCCGCCGTCGCCCCAAGGCGGCGATGAAATGTCGGGCCGCGTGCCCGGATCGGGTTCCCCGGACCAATCTGGCGGTGGACCGCAACCGGACCAGCAACGGTCCTCTGCGGACGCGAAGCTGAGCAAGGACGTTCAGGCGTTACGCGCGATGGAGGCGGCGCTGCTGGAGATGGGACAATCCTATCCAACGGCCACCAAGTCCCTCCGTACCGCTTCGGAATCCATCCGTTCCGCACAAAGGCAGATCGTGTCGAGTCCGGGCACGGCCGAGCCCCCGGCGCCCAACACAACCGCGTGACAGGCGGTGGATTGACAAGGCGCCGCGGACAAACTTGACCGGGCCGGGTTCGATTGGCAGTCTGTAAGTCGTTCAGCAACCCGTTGCATCAATGCGGCGGACTGAAAGGAAAACAACATGGCAGTGGACAAACAGCTTTTGGAACAGTGCATCGTCGAAGCCAGCGAAGGCGACAAGGAGTTCGCCGACGCCATGCGCGCCAAGCTCGGCGCGAACGACGCTCTGGCGGCCAAGTTCGTGGCCGGATTCATGCGCAACGCCGACTACACGCGCAAGACGCAGGAGTTGGCGGATCAGCGCAAGCAGTTCGAGGGACAGACCGGCCAGCTCGACACGCTGCGTAAGGCGCTCGAAGCGGCCGAGACGGAGAAGACCAACATCCTCAAAGAACTGGCGGGCCACCGTATCGGCACCGCCAAAGCGCGCGAACTGATGAAGCTCCTGCAAGAGAAGTACCAGTTGACCGACGAAGACCTTCCCGGCATGAGCGACTTGATCGAGACCTCGAAGAAAGGCAAGCCGGTCGATACGACCGAAGACGTGGACTCCCGCATCAAGGCGGCGGTCGCCGAGGCCGAAACCCGGATGGAGAAGAAGTTCGCCGGCGCGATGATCCCCGAGATCGGCGCCATGGCCGTGATGCCCCGCGTGTGGGGCGCGATCGAGCGCGAACACCGGGAGTTGACCGGCAAGGATCTGTCCGACGACGAAGCCACGGCGATCCTGAGGGACGCGCGCGACAACAACAAATCGCTGAAGCAAGCCTGGGAGGACAAGTTCTCCATCGGCGGCAACGACGGCCTGCGGATGAAGAAGCGGGACGAGCGGCTGAAGTCCGATTGGGAGAAGGAACGCGAGGCGGCGGAGGCGGACAAGCGCAGCAAAGCGGCGCTGGAAGTGGTCACACCCACGCAGGCCGACCTGGGAAGCGGACCGGGCATCAGTCCCGCGTTCAAGACTAGGTTCCGCACCTTCGAGATGGACCCGAACAAGCCGGCGGCGCCTGTAGGCGACGGCGTGCCCACGCTGAAGGTCGAACCCGGACAGCATGTTCGACAGGCGGGCGACCGCGGACCCACTGGGGCACAGCGCGCCGCCGCGAAGTATTTGGAGAAGGTGAACCAGGGCGGGTACGGGAGAAAGACGGCGTGAGGAACGAATTCCGATATGGAACTGCTCCGTGACCAATTGAACGCAAAGGCGGTGAATTAGTATGCCCGATCCACTTCTGGACCCGATAAATGAGACAACTTTGCCTGAAGTGAACCAGGATGCGATCGAAGACGAGTTTTTCCAGTCCTCGGTCTTCCAGGCTCACCTTCGCAGCAAGTGTCTCGTCCCATTCGAGGGCGGCGCTTTCATGCGCAACCTTCAACTCTATGCGCCTCTCATCGGCGGCGCATACGCCAAGGGCGTAGGCGGCTTCAATCTCACCAAGCCGCTGACAATCAGCTCGAACGTCTTCGACCCCAAGTACTACGTGGTCATGATTATCGAGTACCTGGAGGACATCTCCGTCCTCAACACGGGAGACCTGGCGGTCTTCTCGCTGCTCGAAACCGACATGGCGAACGCCTATCTGACCATGAGCACCATCATGGCGCTGGACCTCCAGCAGAACGGCCAGGTAGCGCCCCGGACCATCAACATGAACGGCTGGCCGGAATTCCTGAACAACGGCGTCGATCCGTCGTATGACGGCGGCATCTACACCACCTACGGGACCGCCACTCGCAACGGCGCGATCGGCGCGGCGCTCAACGGCAACACCTACTGGGGCGGACAGGCCAAGTCGGGTTCCACCGCCGCGGCCGGCACGATCCAGTACGCGCAGATCAACGCGATGTACATTCTGGCCAAGCGCGGCCAGGACGAGCCCGACCTGTTCACGATGAACAAGCCGCTCAACAACTTCGTCGAGAACCGCATCCAGCAGCAGCAGCGCTTCGGTCAAGAGGGCGCTGGAGTGCGCGATCCGTTCTTCGGCGCGATGGGGTTCCGCTTCAAGAACCTGATCGTGATGGTGGACGACTACTTCCCGTCCAGCTTCAGCGCCTTCGGCAAGACCACCAATCCGGGCGGCAGCAACTTGACCGGCACGGTGGTTACCGGCGCCGCGACCAGCTCGAACTTCCCGCTGTCGGCCACCTGCACGGTTGGCGAGGTCGGCTGCATGTTCAACATGGGCCGCATCGCTTTCCGGTTGAGCGCTTCTTCGGAGTTCGGCTTCATGCCGACCGACTTCATCCGGGCGCCCGACAATACCCGCGTGGCCTCGCAGTTGAAAGCCGCCGTCAACGTCGAAAACACCGCCCCCTGGACCGGCGTTCAGGGCTACGGGTGGACCAGCTAAGGAGGAGGACACTCACATGGCAGGAATCCACGGAAACAATCAATCTCCGATTATCACGCAGCGGTATCTCAACACCGCATCCTACGCGGGCGATCCCGCGCCCGGAGTGCTCGTCTCCACTTCGCAGGTTTCGGGTTCCATCGTGCAGCCCTACACGGGGCAGCTCGGCGGCATTCTCACGCTCGGCGAGGGGTTGGCGAACACTCTGTCCGACACCACCAACGGCCAGCAGCTCTACGCGGGCGACTACCAGTACGTCCACTTCTACGCCTCCAGCTCGGCCGCGGCGGCCGTCCAAGGCCAAGTGGTCTTCTGGAAGGATTCGGCATCGAATCTTTTGAGCGGCAATTGGGACGTGACCCCGGACGAATCCGCCGCCGAATTGGGCGAGATCGCCGGGATCGCGCTCTGCAACACCGCCAAGGGCAACTACTGGTTCATCCAGATCAGCGGGGTGGCGCAAGTGAAGTTCGCCGCCTCGAACAACACGGCGAGTCCGGCGGTCGGCGATCTCGTGTTCGCCGATTACGCCGGTGGCAGCGTCTACGCGATCGACCCGACGCAGAGCACCACCGGGTTGACCTTCGCTCAACTGAAGGCTGTGCTGGGCATCGCTTTCGGAACGGCTCCCGCCAACAGCACGGTGTCGCCTGTTCTGCTGGGCGGCTTGGGCGGACCCAAGTATTATCCGGGCTAGGAAGGGGGATCACAAGTCATGGCGATCACTCCTTTCGCGGACAGCCCGCGCAACGGCTGTTGGGGCGACCGGCCCTACGCGATCATCGACTGGGCCGGACCAAGCAATTACACGCTGGTCTCGGAGGCTACGCCGCCTACGGGCGGACAGGCGATCACACCGGCCAACTTTGGCCTGGTAGCGGGGTTGGAAGGCATCTTCATGGTCGGAGCTTCCACCACGGGCACTTACGGCGTGGTGGCTATGCAAGCGGGTGGACAGCAGTCCGGTCTGCCTAATCCGACGTGGATCTTGCTCTGGTACTACTTGTTCACCGGCTCCGAAGTGGTCGCGGGCGCCGACCTCTCGACCGAAAAAGTCCGCCTGATCGCGTTCGGGCCGTACTAACCAGTAGGGCGGGAGGGCGCAGAGGTATCACGTCTCCGCTCTCCCGCTCGGACTATGTATGCCGAACCCCAATCCATATCCGATGCTGAGCTTCGAGCAGCTCTACAAGGAGTTGCAGGGCGAGATCGCGTCGCTGCCGGACCCGATGGCGATGCGGATTATCAACCGCGCCTGGAAGCGGGTCAACGACTACAGGTTATGGTCGTGGCAGGTTATCTCGAACGCCCAGTTGTTCGTTCCTAAGCTGATCTTCGCCGGCGCGGCTACCGCTACCTTCAACAGCACGGCGGTGGTGATGGATGCGACGGCTACCGCTGCATTAAACGCGGTGGCGTTCGGGAATCCGCCGCTGGCCAGTCCGGTGTTGGGCGTGGGCTATCAGATCCGGATTGGCACATCCACTACCGGCCTGAGTTCTCCAACGGGTCCCAGTTACACCATCGTCGCTTGGGACGGCGCGGGCAACCTCACTATCGACCGGCCATACGGTGAATCGAGCCAGACGAACGCCACCTATCAAGTTCTCAAGTGCTACTATGCGGCGCCGTTTCTGCCCGTGACTTCGACCGGCGCCGACGGCCAGTTCGCACGCTACATGAGCGTCACCAATCTGCTCGATGGGTACGCGATCACGGGCAAACAGCTTTACTTCAACCAGGAGGAACTGAACCGCATCGACCCACAACGGGGTGGCCAGGGCGACGCCTACATTTTGGCTTACTACCAGCGGAACAGCTTGGGACAGCCCGTGTACGAGATGTACCCGAACCCGGTCGATGAGACGACCTACCAGGCCAACTACGCCTCCAAAGGACCGCTGCTGACGATGACGACCGGGCTGCCGCAGGTCAGCTACGCGCTCGACGACACGGTGACCTTTCAGGCGAAGCAGTTCGCCGGCCAGTGGGCCGCCGCGAACGTAGGGCGTTTTCCGGACCTCCAGAGCGCCAACTGGCTCTGGTACTGCGATCAGATGGAGCGCGAGTACAAGAAGAGTCTGATCTTGTGCATCAAGGAAGACGACGAGATCATGCCGAGCCCGAAGCCGTTCGTGTACAACGGCGGGTTCAGCTTCCCGCTCGGAGGCGAGTTCCTTCAGAGCCACGATCTGTCTTCCATCCTCGCGCCGGTGTAGAGTGTACAATCGATTGAAAGGAGAATTTCACAATGTCTCGAATCACCAAGAAAGGCGGCTCCGGCATGATCGGAGGCGTCCGTTCGCCGATGGCGGCCAGCGGTCATGGCTTGGTCGCCAAGCCCAAGCTGCACCCCTCGGTTGCAGCGAACACAACCCGGCCGGGCGTGAGTAAGAAGACCGCGCCGATTCGCAGCCCTTATAACAAGGGCGGCATCGTCTAACATCGTTCGGTTGGCCGGGTGACCGGGTGGCCGGTCTGCAATGGGCTATGCGTTCATTACCTTCCCTGCGGCCCGAGCCGCTTTGGCCGCACGGTTGCAAGACACTGGGCTGGTGTACTGGAGCCAGCCTGGCGAGCTGGACGCCTGCCTGATCGAATCTCTGCGTTTTCACCAGGCGCTCACGGGGGCGTATAAACAGAAGATCGCGTTTCAGACGCAACTCGATACCTGTTTCTACGATCTCCCGTTACTGGCCGGTGTTACCAACGGCTCCGCGGTGGCTTACACGGCGACCGACGTAGAGGTTGCGAACAACGTACTCGCCGCGTTGATCGAACCGCCGCTATCGGCGGGTTGGTCCGGCACGGGCCAGTTCTCCATCGCACAACTACAGGTCGCGCTTCAGAATCGGTTGAACCGTTTCCTTGGCGACACCGGCTGTACGGTCACGCGACAGCTTGTATCCAATCCGCCGCCGCCATCGGAAGTGGTGTCGTTGCCCGATGGCACGCTGGATGTGCGCAGGACCGCTTGGCGGCCGTTGCCGCTGCCAACTGGACACCCGTCCTACCCAGCTTACCCGATGGGCCGTATGGACGAATGGTCGGAACAGGCATACGTTCCCGGCGCGGCGCAGAACCCCGCGCAGCCATACGGGTACTCGACTTACGGCGTGCCTCCGGTGGCGATCCGGATGATCCCGCCGCCGCTCGACGAAGGCGCGATCGACAGCCTGCTTGTATTGAGCGGCGCCACGGTGAACCTCGACCCGCTCAACCCGGTAGCGCTCGGGATTCCCGACAATCTGTCGCCGGCTCTCAAGTGGGGCGTGCTGGCGGACATGCTGGCGAGCGACGGGCCGTCGAGAGATTATGCGCGGGCGGCGTACTGCGAACGGCGGTATGGCGAGTTTGTCGAACTGGCCGCGCTGACGCCATCGGTTCTCCTGGCCGACATTGCCAATGTCGGCTGCGGCATCGGATCGGTGTTCGACCTGGACGCTTTCCAACCCGATTGGCAGCGCACCTCCGGATCTCCCTCGTTTGCCGGCATGTGCGGGCGCAATATGGCATGCATCGGACAAACTCCCGATGGGGTTTATGGTGTCGGCCTGTGGGTGTCCGCCAATGCGGCGGTGGACACCACCGGGTTCTTGCAAGTTGGCCGGGATCAAGTCGGCCCTGTGCTCGATTACGCTCAACATGTGGCTTGTTTCAAGATGGGCGGCGCGGAATTCGATCAGACAACGGGGTTGTATCGGAACATGATCTCCATCGCTAAACTCCAGAACGCCCGCTTGAGCGCGGTAGCCTTCTATCGCGGGCAGCTCGAACAACCGGCGCAGAAGTCCGAATTGCAGGTGAACCGCTTGGCGGTCTGAGATGGCGTCTTACCAGAGAGACCCCAACAAATTCGCGTACTCGGGGATGGACATCCATCATCCACCGGACCTGATGCCTGCTGGTAGGTGCCCGCTGCTGTTCAACCTCCAACCGGACTTACAATCCGGAGCGCTCTCGCTCAGGCCGGCGATCTCTCTTCTATCCGCCGTTGGCGCCGGCGCGCCCGTGCATTCGATCGTCCGGTTGAACGACAGCATACCCGGCGCCAACCAGTTCAGCAGATTCGTAGGCGCAGGCGCGAATCTGTATAGCCCTACCGGACAACTCGACACCGGATTCAGCGGGAATCCTTTAGCGTTGGTTCCCTACCGGCCCGCTCAATCGCCGGAGTCCTGGCTGTACGCCTACGACTCGCTCAAGCAGCGCCGCTACAAGACCGACAACTCGACCCAGCAAATTGGCATCGCGGCGCCCACTGTAGAACCGGCGGTTGCATCGGTGCAGCCGTTGTACGACTTGCTCGACAACGCCGCGTTGGCCGCATCGTGGACGGCTATCGATCTCGTTGGGGGCACGGCCGGCGCGGCAACTCAAGTAAATCGCGTGCCGCAACCGGGCGCCGGCATGTCGCTGCTTACTTCGCTCTACGATTCCGGCACTACCGGCATGGGCTTGTTCGCTCCCACACTGTACGTCTATGGCTCACAGGAATTTGCGTGGATGTCCGAGGGCAGTATGGTCACCCTCGACAGCGAGATCGTGACGATCGAGCAGGTCGTACCGGGCACTTACAGCACAACGGTCCTCTCGATCGCTTACGACTCCGGCTCCACCGGACTATGCACCATCGTGCCGGCGGTACCGCTTCCGGGTCTGGTTCGCAATGCGCTGATCTGTTTGAACACGACTTCCACGCCCCCAAATGGCACGTACGCGCGCGTGTTGAGCGTCACCGCCGGCCCGGATGGATCTTACTCGTTCCGGTGCTCGACCGGAGCCGCCACGATCTTGCCCGGCCAGAGCATACTCGGCATTCCGTGTTTCCGCGCGTGGACCGCCGCTAATCATCTTGCCAACGCACCCGTTACGGGCAAGTCGATCAACTTCACGTTCACGCCTTCCACGAGCGGCGGATCGATGTCGGGAATCGTCAAAGCGACGCCGCTTGTGGGCAATTTGTCCTACGCGGGATCGGCGGTCGCCCGTCCGCTTCAGAACGAAGACTACATGCACTTGAGTCTGGCCTTCGATCATCCCGAGTGGGTTACCGAGGTTCACATCCTGCTCGATGTGGACGCCTCCACGAACGACTTCACGCAGAACTACTACTACTACGTGATGCGCCAGGGCGACTTCCAGGCGTCCAACGTGGGCGGGTCCACTACCTTGCAGGACCAGCTAAACGCGCTCTCGAACGCGATCGCCAATCAACTGGAGTCCGTCGAGGAACCGGCGATTGGATCGGGCGCGCCGAGCTACCCGGCGCCGGAAGAATTGCAGACGAGTCCGCCGCTGACGGCGCAATTGATTCTGGGTTCCCTTGGCTGGACCGAGGTCATGTTCAAGCTGTCCGATTTGACCCGTGTCGGATCGGATCAAAGCAAAACGCTCGCCAACGTCGCCAAGATCGGCATCCAGGTCTTCACGAGCGGAGGCGTGGTCAACCTCTACTTCGGCGGCTGGTGGGCCGGAGGCGGATACGGACCGGACTGCAACTTCAACTCCTCCGGCAACCAGGCGCCGCCGATCCAATGGAGATACCGATACAGAAATTCGCTCACGGGCGCCCGAAGCACTGTGAGCCCGGAGACGCGCAATGGAGAGATACTTCGCCGTCAGGCGATCTCGCTCACGGTCCCGAACAGCCCGGATGCGCAAGTAGACACCGTGGATTTCGAGCGAAGAGGTGGAACGAATCCGGACTGGCATTATGTCGCATCGGTCCCCCAAGGCGGGAGCACTACGACTTATCAGGACGACGTGACGGAGGCGGCGGCGCAGATCGGCGATCCGCTGGAAGTTACTTGTTACCAGCCCTGGCCGGTCACCGACATGCCAAGAACGGGAACCGCCGCGGTGGTTGGCACATCGGTCGTTTGGGCATCCGGGGACAAATTCAACCTGCGCTGGCTACGCGGCACCGAGGTCATCATCGGCGGGAATACGTACAGTTTGTTCGCTCCGCCGTCGAGCGCGACCGCGCTTCAACTGGCCGAGAATGTGACCCCGCCGGGCGGCGTGCTTACATTCTCGATCCCCGAAGCTACCATCGAAGGCCAACCGCTTTACGGCTGTTGGCTCGACGAAGCGAACAATCGCATCTGCGGCGTGGGCGATCCATTAAACCCAGGTCTGATGTACTTCTCGAACAACGACAACCCGGATGGAGCGTCGGATGCGGGGTATCTCGAAATAGCGAGTCCCAGCGAACCCCTGCTGAACGGCTTCTACGCCGAGGGGTCCAACTACGTCTTCACGTCGTCTTCGCTTTATCGTGTAGAGTCTACACCGGGGGCGGCGAACCCATACGCGGCTTACCGGCTCAGTGGTATCGAAGGTCTGGCCGGCGCATGGGCGTTCGATGTCGCTCGCAAGATGCTTTTCTACTGGGGACCGGACGGAGTGTACGCTTACGGATTTGGAGCCGCGGCGGAGAATTTGACCGCCGACGGTTTGTATCCATTATTCCCCCACGCAGGCCAGTCCGGCCAATCCGGCATTCCCGGCGTGCCGGTCAACGTGGTAGGACAGACGATCTATCCGCCCAACTACGCGCTGCCCAATCTGTTGCGTATCGGGTACGCGGAGAGTTTCGTTTACGCCACCTATCGGAACTCGAACGGCGCCGTCGAAGCGTTGGTGTATTCGGTTTTGTCTAAGGGCTGGCGCAAGGACGCGTACACGCCCGGAGCGACGGTGTTCGTGCTGGAAAAGGGGGTGCAGAATCCTACGCTGATGGTCGGTGGAGCGGACGGCAACCTGCATCAGGTGGACAGTACGGCCGCTGCGGACACGGGTGGTGTAATCTCTTGGGTGGTCCTGCCGCCCGTTAAAGACGTAGGCGACACACGTATTAATAAGCAGTGGGGCGATCTGGTGCTCGATTACGAGACCGGCTCCAACACCAACGCGCCGGCGCTGAAGGTGCTCTGGGACAATCTGCTGGTCTCCGGGCCAACGCCCGCGGTGGCGCTGTCCGCCAATCGCGCACAGGCGGTGCTCGACTTGATCTCGCCGCCCGAATATGCCGATCTGCCGGTGATTCACCGCAATGCGACGCCGCTGCTTACCGGCACGGGTCCGATCTTCCTGTACGAGTGGCAGCCCAGCTTCATCGCTCTGCCCGAGGACATCGCCGCGCGGCCGACGGCGTGGCAGGCCGGTTTTACTCCAGGTTTCAAGTGGGTCAACGGCGTCCTGATCCATATGGACACCTATGGGCGGGCGAAGACCTTCAAGGTCGAATACGACAACCAGGCTACGTCGATCGCGATCGCGGTGAATCACAACGGCGAGCAGGTCTTACCCTATTACTTCCCCCCGATTTACGCGCACGAACTACGTCTGGTGCCCCTTGACGATGTCCCCTGTCACGATTGGGGCGATGAAGTCTGGATAGGCAACGCCGAGCCGGAATACGGCGGGGCGCTCGCCGTCAACTGGACCGATGGAGGAACGCCGCACTACAAGTTCGTGCAGGGTATTCGGTTGCACGCGGACACCTACGGGCAGGCCAAGCGGATACAGATTCAGTATGAAGGCGGCATCGTCGGACCGACGCTAACGATCGACCACAACGGCGAGGAAACACTGCCTTATTCCTGGCTCGCTCCCTTCAAGGCGCATCTGATGAGGATTGTCCCGCTGGACAATGTGCCTTGGCGTTACTGGCCCGACAGCCAGTGGGTGTACGAGATCGAGCCCGAACCGGCCAACTACTGGATCTCGCAACCGACCTCGCTTGGACAAGCGGGATACCTGCACGCGCGCGAAAGCTGGATTGCGTTCGCCGGTACGCAGGGCGGCGTTGTAAGCGCCATCGTGGACGGCGGCACTTCGGTTGCGATCGCCAATCTGCCCGCGGCGTTCACGCCAGTCAAGCAGTACTTCGTCTGCCCGCCTCTTAAAGGCCGCTACTGGCAGTTGACCGCATCGGGCACGGGCTTGCAGCTTTACGAGCGGGACATCGAATTCCTGGTGAAGTCCTGGGGCAGCGCCGGACCATACCAGAGAGTGAAGCCGTTTGGAGACATCAGTGGTGGCGGCGGCGCGTCGGGGGCGCGGATCTGATGGCCAAGTCCAAACGTCCGCCGGTAGCGCTCAATTCGTCGATACCGCTTGCGGTCCAGCGCGAGCTGCGCAAGGTCGCATCGTTCGCATTCGACGCGCAGGACAAGTCCGATGAGGCATTGGAAGGTTTGAAGAGCAAAGTCGGCAAGAACGCGGAAGACTTGATGGATGTCAGCTCGTTCGTGTCCAAACAAGTGCAGGCGAACGGAAAGTACCCGATCCAGCTTACTTCCTTGAACGGATCGGTGCCCCAAGCCACACCAGCCGATATCGCGGCGGGACGGGTGCTGACCGCAACCGGCGGCGGCACATGGCAGGATCGCAACGCCGCGGGGATTACCGCGACGATCAATTACAGAAAGTCGGATGGGGTCACCAACGGCACCCTGAATTTCACCAATGGGCTTCTGACAGGTTCCAGCTAGATGTAAAATGCAATAAGGAGATTTGCCGTATGAAACGATGGATCGCGTTTTTGACGTTCTTGGCGTCGTGTTCCGCTCCGGCGTTGGCTCTAGGCACGGCGCAAGGTTGGTGTGAACTGGGCAATCAGCAGATATTGGTGCAGGGTTACACAAGCAGCCCCGCTACTCCGTTGTATAGATCCTATCCGGGTTGCACGGTGACGGTCTATATTACCGGCAGCGGCGGCGCGCTGGCCACGATTTACGCGGACAGTCTGGGAACTCCCTTGTCTAACCCGTTCACGGCCGACGGTTACGGACGTTGGTTCTTCGGGGCTTCCAATGGATATTACGACGTGCAGATATCCGGCGGCGGTTTGCCTGCGCCCTACACCTTCGGGTCGGTGGACGCCTCCGATCCGAACGCCTACTTGACCGCGCATATTGACGCCAAGGTGATCGTGCAAATTCCGGATGCGAGCGTTCCTCATGCGCAAGTCATGAGTGAGCTGCCTACCGGGCTCGTCAAAAACACCGCTTCTACCGGCGTGCAGTCGATCGCCGTAGGCTCCGATTTGCCGCTTATGAAAGGGGACTCCGGTTCGGGTGGTTTGGGCGGCGCGGTGCCGGCGCCCCCCGCCGGATCGGCCGCCGCCGGCGAATTTTTATCGGCCAGCGGAGTTTGGATAACAATGCCCGTCATGGTGGGAGATTCCGGTTCGGGTGGTTTGGGCGGCGCGGTGCCGGCGCCCCCCGCCGGATCGGCCGCCGCCGGCGAATTTTTATCGGCCAGCGGAGTTTGGATAACAATGCCCGTCATGG
>Ga0181518_10004091_pt1 | contig 13191 bp, 8 predicted proteins | sample PEATcosm2014_Bin_28_FD_119751 | JGI IMG/M metagenome (GOLD analysis project Ga0181518, IMG submission 119751) | Peatland microbial communities from MTU Mesocosm Facility, Houghton, MI, USA - PEATcosm2014_Bin01_60_metaG | ecosystem: Environmental > Terrestrial > Soil > Wetlands > Peat | place... | reverse complement strand
GGTCAGGGCTTCCTGGGCGGTGATGGTGGACCCATGCAGGTAGACATCGTCAACGCGCTTTGGGCCGAGCAGACCTACACGTTCAGGAGCGATTTTCTGGACACTCTGGCCGAGAACTATGGCGCCGGCGTGAACCTTCTCGATTTCATCAATGCCCCCGATCCATCGCGGCTGACCATCAACGCGTGGGTGGCTGGCCAGACCAACGATAAGATCCAGAATCTGCTGCCTCCGGGCTCCATCGGAAGCGCGACAAAGCTGGTTCTCACCGATGCGGTCTACTTCAATGCTGCCTGGAGCACCCCGTTTGACCCGAACAATACCCAAGACGGCCCATTCACCCGCCTCGACGGTAGCACCGTGACTGTGAGTTTCATGAACGCATACCTCCCCGGCCTTCCGGCGATTCAGGGGACGAGCTTCGTAGCCGCGTCTCTGCCCTACGCCGACACTCGGCTCTCGCTGGTGGTGGTGGTGCCTGATGAGGGCCAGTTCAGCCAAGTCGAATCCTCTCTGAATGCAACCACGCTGGCGACTCTGGTGGCCGGGCTGGTCAGCCAGCCGGTTATTCTCACGCTTCCCCGCTTCAAGGTCGAGACAGCGACGAGTTTGAAGGTACTCCTGCAGGCCCTGGGCATGATATCGGCTTTCATCCCTCGCGTCGCCGACTTCTCGGGCATGGATGGTACGCTCACCCTCTTCATCTCGAACGTATTCCACGACGCCTTCATCGACGTTGCGGAAAAGGGCACCGAGGCCGCAGCCGCCACAGCAGTCGTCGTCGCAAAAGATTCCGTTGCCAGTGCGCCTCCGACAGGGCTAGTGGTCGACGCGACCCGTCCCTTCATCTATTTCCTCTATGACCAGCCCACCGGTGCCATTCTCTTTATGGGTCGGGTTCAAGATCCTAACCAGAACTGACCAGAGAGGCGCATCATGCAGCCCCATCTCGACCGGGAGGGAGGCCAGTGTAGATGTCTTCAGGTACGCTACCCCGCGTGGTCGATAGCGCGTCCGAAAGGTGTACCCGTGCGGCCCATCGATGAGCTAGAAGAAGTGCCGGGGATCGGACCAGCCACATTCGATGCCGTCCATTCATCGGCTCGCGTGCCACGATCATGCTTAGTAAGGAGGTCAGACGATGCTAGTGGTGATCAGCGATTTGCATCTGAACGATGACTCGGCTGCACCCGAGAACATCAACCCCCGCGCCTTCGCGATCTGGATGGATGCCGTGATTGCGCTCGCTCGGAAGAACAAGGCCAAGGAACTGGTCTTCGCCTACCTGGGCGACATGGTGGATCTGCTGAGGACCGAATATTGGTTCTACCCCGCGCCTGACGTTCCCCTCGGGGCGCAGGGCCCGGAGGCATTCCCTCTCGAACATCGGCCCTGGGGCACTCGGGACATCAACGAACATCCGGACCAGCTTTCGGAGGCTTGCCGTAAGCGCGCCCTGGCAATTCTGCAGAAGATCTGCAGCCAGGCGAAGGAACAACTCGCGTACCTTAGTGGTGCTGCCAAGGGCGTACCCGAGGAGCTTGAAAAACTCGGAATACCGATCCGGCGCCTCTACGTGCCGGGCAACCACGACCGGCTTTTCTGGGTCGACCGTGCCGTCCGCGAGGGGATCCTGGCGGCTCTAGGTGCGGCTGTGGTTCCGGGAGACCGTTTCTACGAGTTGGCATTGCCCGAGTACGGCGTATTGGGGCGCCATGGGCATGAGTGGGATCCGTGGAACTTTGAGGCGTTCGAGGAGGGCCACACCCCGAAAGATCTCAAGGCCGACGACTACAAGCTTGTACCCATCGGCGATCCCATCACGACCGAGGTGCTCGCCCGCCTACCGTATGAGGTCTACCGGGCGCTTCCCCCGCAGCTTTCCGACGAGATTCGCGCCCAGGTCTTTGAGCATCTCAGGCATGTCGAGGACGTGCGCCCTCTTCACCAAGTGTTGCACTGGGTGGTCGTCCAACCAAACAGGTTCACTGCCGGATACGACTCCGCCACTCGCGATGCCATCCTGGACACCCTCGGCACGGTGGCCAAGCAACTGCTTGCTCGCTTCATGGGGATTCCGTTTGTCAAAGGTTGGCTCAAGGCCCACGACAAGTGGAGCCTCAAGCTCGACGAAGCCGACAAGATCCAGGATATCTATCGGCTATCGAGAGTTTTCGACATCAGGAACGTCTCGCGGGCGCTTGCGATTGCGGAGAAGCTCGGGCTCACGGCCCCCGACGACGAAGCCGGTCCCGCCGCCCAGGAACTTGGCGATCCTCCACGCGCTCGCTACTGCATCTACGGCCACACTCATCAATTCGAACACGTTCCTTTCGGCTGCAACGCGAACGGAGACGGTTTCGTCTACTTCAACTCGGGTACCTGGCGGCCTCGCGTGGAGCAGACCCGCGACCAACGTGGCTTCGCCGAATTCAAGGAGATGACCTATCTGGTGTTTTACCGGGCGGACGAGGATCCCGCAGAGAGAGGGAGCAAGGGTTTCAGCTATGAGCTCTGGAATGGAATAATGCATAAGTGACCCGCGCCGTTCGGCTGTCCTGGCTAGCACCATCGTGCCGTCCATCCAAGGATTGAAGCCCGTGCGATTTCTGCCCGCTTTTTTCTGCCTCGCACTGGCCACCGCGCTTGCGACCTGCAGGACGTCCCGCGCTCCCACGGCAAAGGCGCCGTCCTGGATCCTCGATGACACGGTCGCGATTCCAGGCGGCACGTTCGCCATGGGAAGCGACAGCCGGGACGCGAACGAAAACGAGAAGCCGGTGCATCTCGTGACCGTGAAGAGCTTCCGCCTCGACCGGACCGAGGTGACGGTGGCGGCTTACGCCGAGTGCGTGCGCGCCCGCGCCTGCAAGGAACCCGAGGCCTTTCGCGCCGAACTCGGAAATTTTCGCATCTTCTGCAACTGGAAGCACCCACAGGACCGATCCACGCACCCAATCAACTGCGTCGATTTTTCGCAGGCCGCCGCTTTCTGCGCGTGGGCCGGCAAGCGTCTGCCCAGCGAGGAAGAATGGGAATACGCCGCGCGCGCAGGATCGGACGGCCGAATCTATCCCTGGGGAAACGACAAGCCCGACCAGAGCCGGCTCAATGCCTGCGGAAAGGAATGCCCGGACAACCTTGTGGCCAAGCGATTCCCGAGGTGGGCGCCCATGTACGAGGCGGACGATGGCTGGCCGGAGACGGCTCCAGTGGGCAGTTTTCCCGCCGGCGCATCGAAGCACGGCGTGCTCGATCTGCTTGGCAACGTCTGGGAATGGACCGCGTCCGAGTACGCCGCCTACGACGGCAGCCACGCCGAGAAGAAACGCGTCCTGCGCGGGGGAAGCTGGGGCGGTGGCGATCCGCGAACCGAGCGGACCAGCAACCGCTTTCGCCTCGATCCCAGCAGCCGTGCGCAGTTTCTCGGCTTTCGCTGCGCCCAGTAGACAGGCGCGTCGTCGCGTGGTGCGACTGACCACGCTCGGCTGCCTGATTGCCCGCGGGCAGGAAAGTCGGGCGCAGCCGCGACGGGGTTGGTACACAATAGCCGCATCCTCATGCGGCCCGCCCAGCAGTCCATCTCTCGCGCCATGGGAAGTTACCTGCGGCGCATCGCCGTGCACCGGCGTCCCCTGGCCAAGATCGCGGTGCTCTTTCCCATCAAGCACGCCGCTTATCTCTTCTATCCCATTCTCATCAAGCTCATCATCGACCGCTTCATTCCGGCGCGCCGGCTGGACTTGATCTTCGGCACCCTGGTGGTGGTCGCCCTGTTGGGGGTGCTCAACTACTTCTGCCATCGCGCCTACACCGTGTGCGAAACCATCATCACCAAGGGGGTGTCGCGCAGCCTGCGCAATCAGATCGTGGAGAAGCTGCAGCTTCTGTCGTTGCAGTATCACGCCAGCCACGAGAGCGGGCGCTTCGTCTCGAAGCTGCTGGTCGATGTCGAGCGCACCGAGCGTTTCGCCGAGATGCTCTTCAATACGTTGCTGGCCTCGGTCATCACCGTCGTGTTTTCGGTGGCGGTGCTGGCAGCGGACAACTGGAAGATGCTGCTCTTCTACCTTCTGTGCATCCCCTTCTACTTGCTGGTGTACCGGTATTTCAACGTGCGTTTCGGCCGGTTGCAGCGCGCGGCGCGCATGGCCAACGAGGATCTGAGCCATTCCTTGAGCCAGTTCATCCAGACCTCGTTTCTCAGCAAACTGCACGGCGAGGAGGAATTTGAACGAAGACGTATCGATGAGCGCAGCGTCGACATCATCCAGCGACAGAAGTCCATCCGCAAGGCCATCGCCTCGTTCGGCATCATCACTGTGACCTTCTCGCAGGTGTTCACCATGCTGATTGTCGCCGTGTGCGCGACCCTGGTGGTGCGCGGCGAGATGCTCATCGGATCGCTGGTGCTGTTTCTCACCTACATCACCCAGCTTACCAACACGGTCACCAACATCATCAACCAGTTTCCCATCATCACCGAGTTCGCCGAATCGGTCTACTCGATCGACGAGGTGCTCGACGCTGCGGAAGAGGAGTGCAATCAGGGGAAAGAGAAACCAGCCGCCATTGACGGACAGATCGAGTTTGAGGCCGTGGATTTCTCGTACGGGAGTGGGCCGCCGGTCTTCACCGGCCTTTCCGTTCTGCTCGAGCGCTCTGCCACAGTGGCGCTGGTGGGGGCGTCGGGTTCGGGCAAGACCACCTTCGTGAACCTGGTCCTGGGTCTGGTGCAGCCGCAACGCGGACGCATTCTCCTCGACGGCCGGGACCTGGCGAGCCTTGACATGCGCCATGTGCGCAAGCAGGTCGGCGTGGTCACACAGGAGCCCATCATCTGTCGGGGAACCGTCTACGAGAACATCGCGCACGGCCGCGAGGATTACGACAAGCAGGCGGTTCGAGAGGCGGCCCGGCGATCCAACGCGCACGAGTTCATCGCGGCACTGCCCGACGGGTACGACACCGTGGTCGGGGAGCGCGGGGCCACGCTGTCGGGCGGGCAGAGACAGCGTATCGCCATCGCGCGCACGATCTTTCGCCGGCCGGCCATCCTGGTGCTGGACGAGGCCACCTCGGCCCTGGACGCGGAGACGGAGCGCGAGGTGCAGAAGGGCATCGACGGCCTTTTGGGGGGCCAGACCACCATCGTGATTGCGCACCGTCTGAGCACCATTTTCAGGGCGAACCGCATCCTGGTGTTCGACAAGGGAAGGATCGCGGAATCAGGCACGCACGACGAGTTGATTGACCGGCGTGGGCTTTACGCCACCCTGTTGCAGGTCCAGATGGGGCTCGACGAGCGCACCCTCGGGGTTCTGAAACAGGGGTGAATCGACAACCGTTGGCGGTTGCTTTACGGCTGATTGGCCCCGACGATGCTTGTGGCCTTGTTGGCGTATGGGCCGGCGGGGAATTTGGCCAGATAAAGAGCGGCAGTTTTCCGCGCGGCAGCCCGATCGCGCAGGGAATCGAAGAGTACCAGACGGCGGCCCAGAGCCTGCTCGCCATAGTCGCCGGCCGGGTTTTCCGCTAGGTAGCGACCGTACCATTGTAGCGCGCTGGTCTCGGCCTTGCGCCCGGGGCGGGATTCGTCGAGGGTGCCGAGGAAGAAGGCGGCGTCTCGCGCCGCCACGGTTTGCGGGAAGCGCTGGCGCTGGGCCAAGAGCGCCCGCTGCGCCAGATCGTCCCTTCGGCGGTAGCGGGCGGCATCGGCGAGAGCGGCGAGGTCGGCACTTGTCGCGCTGGCGAGCACATCGTCGAGACCTCGGCGCGCGGCCTCATCCAGGATGCGCTGGAAGTCGCCGCGAGCCAGCGCCTGCGGCCAAGCCGCCGAGGACTCGGGGGCCATCGCTCGCGGCGCCGGCGCTGGGCGAGGGGCGCGCGACGACTCGCGCGGGGATATCGCCGGGCGCTCGCTGGAAGACGAAGGTGCAGGCGCGAGGTCAGCCGTGGGCACGGGCGCCGCGGGGGCCGCGGGCTGAGCCGGAGAGGCAGCGGGCGCCAAGGCGTCGAGCACGATTTGCCCGCTTTCCGCGCTGGCCAGGAGATGCTGGCCGGCGGAAACGGCGAGTCCCTGGCCGGCATTGGGTCCCTTCACCAAAACGCTGCCGTGGCGAATCCAGAGTTCCAGGACACTCGTTTCCGGGGTCCAGTTCATGTCGAAGGCTGTCCCCGTCACCAGAATTTGGTATGGCCCGGCCGCCAGTGACCAGCTCGCCCCGGGAAGATGCACGACTTGCGCAGACAGCCGGCCGTGCTCGAGCCGGATGCGCGCCCCCCGCGCGTCGATGGCCGTGACGCTCGCGCGCGCCTCGGCGGCCACGGTCACGCGAGAGCCGTCAGAGAACTCGATGCGCCCGGCTGAAGCGAGATCGGGAGCAGCGTGAGGCACGCCGGTTTCGTCGAGGACGCGGAAGGCAAGGCTGGGCGGCGTCTGGTTCAACCTGGGAGCCAGCAAGACGACGGCGGCCGCAGCAACGGCCAGGGCAAGGCCTAGGGCCAGGGTGTGTCTGGTGCGCAGCCGTCCCGAGAGCTTCACCTCAAGGCGGCTCCAGCCGGCCTGCTCGCGGGCGGACAGGTCGTCGGTGAGGGCGGCGCGGGCCAGGTTACAGAGGTGGCGAAGCGCGCGGTCCGAGGCTTGGGGCTCCAGGCTCTTCTTCATGGGGATTCCTCGTCGATTCCCGAGAGGTAGGCGGCCAGCCCAGGATCTCTGGCGATGTGGTGGTCGACCCGCGCGCGGGCGCGCACGAGCCGTCGCTTGGCTGTGGCCAGGGACACGCCCATGGCTGTGGCCACCTCGGTCAACTCCATGCCTTCGATGAAGCGCAAGACGAAGGCGATGCGGTCCTCGCTTCCGAGCCGGTCCAGGATGGCGTAGAGCCGAGAAACCGCCTGGCGCGCTTCCGGATTGGGATGAACCGTCTGCAGATCGGGGTCGATGTCTTGCTTCGCACCTAGGGTCATGCACCGTCGCACCCAGCGGCGACGCAGTTCGTGGCGCAAGGTGAGCGTCGTGATGGTGATGAGAAAGGCCGGCAGGGTTCTCGGGTCGCGCAGCGTCGGCAGTCTTTTGAACAGATTCAGGAAGACCTCCTGCACCAGATCCTCCACTTCATTTTGCTGGCCTAGCGAGCGGCGCAGAATGCGATAGACCAGCCGGGTATGGCGATCCCAGAGGACGCGGGGCGCGCGGGGATCCCCGTCCAGGATTGCGCGGACCAGGCCCGCGTCGTCGATCGCGGAAAGATCCGCGGCCGGCAGCACCAGGATCTTGGCGCCTTCTCTGGCCTGGCTATCGGTTTCGCTGCGCATGTCGTTCAATTGAAAGGTGCCCGTCCTCGCGGAAACCGGCTCAGGAAACAGGCCGTTCGGGGAACCGGCTCTTGCTACAGTAGCTGCACCCATCGGCCTCGGGCCAAGGAGGAGGAACCATTGCCTGCCACGGTGGGGCAACTTCGTTGAGCCGTTGAAGTGGCCAGGCGGCACATATGCGCGCGAGAGATGTCCACACGAGGATTCCATGACGAGTAGGCATTCGGGCAGCACACCACACATGGCGGTTGTGTGCCTACCCGCACGCGCCGCTGTCTTGGCAGCCGGCCAAGCGAAGGGGTCTAGAACGCAACCGGGGTCGCGAGTAGCTGGATCTCGTTGGCGGTGAGCGCGCGATTGTAGAGCGCCTCCTCGTCGATCCTGCCGGGAAACAGTTCAGTAACCACCGCCGCATTGCCATTGCCGCCCAGGATCACCGGCCTCGTGTCGCGGGGGAAAACCCCCGAGATCGACCGCGAGTTGACCTCGACGCCATTGACGTACAAGACCGCCAGGTTGCCGTCATAGGTTCCCGCCATGTGGGTCCAGGTCGTTTGCGCGACCTGTTGGCTGGCCTGCGGACGGGCGGCTGCGATGCTGGCCGAGAAACCGATGAACAGCGTGGGTGTCCCGTCCTGATACAGCGACAAGTGGTAGTACTGCTCGTCTGTGGTTCCAATCTGGCGCGACAGCGCCGTCCCATACCCATCGGCCACCGAAATCACGCCATCGAAGTAAACCCACGCGGAAACCGTAACCTGGGTGGTGATACTGTCGATGCTAGCGGAGTCTGCGACAGACGCGTATCCAATGCCATTGGTGTCCAGAGCCCCGTTCAGGCGTCCTTCAACCCAGGCCTGCGCCGGATCCAGACCCACCAGGGTACCGTCATTGCCGTTGCCGGAGGAGTCGTGCGCTACCTTGCTGCCGACGGGATCGTCGAAGTGCCACAAACCCACCAGTCCGGACAGCAGGCTCGCGGTGCTGGCAGCACCGGAGACATCGCCGGGGCTGCCGTCGAGAGAAGACGGATGATGGCCTCCGTCCGAGTAGAGGTCCACCAGGGTCAAGGTGCGTGGCGAGCAGGCCGCCAGGAACCCCAGCAGGATTAACGGCCTAGAAGCTGACGTGTAGCCCGACATTGGCCAGGACTCCGGGACGGGAAAATGGTTTCGTGTCGGTATTGGCGATGCGAATCACCAGGGGTGGGACAGTCGCGTTGGCGTCCAACTCGGCGCCGAGCCAAAGCCGATTCGCGAGGCGAAGGTTCGCGGCAACTCCGGCCGCAGCCAGCGCGGACCAGGCGGCGCCCGAGCGCGCAACCGCTTGCGTTGGATCAGTCGTCGCGCCTTGGCCGCTCAAGTGTGCCACGCCCGCCGACGCGACGACAAACGACTGAACCCGCGCTCGCCGAAAGAAGGCCCAGGCCAGTCCCAGCAACCCGAGCTGACGGTGCACGGTGGCGGTTCCATAATCTCCGGTGAGCGTCATGGCCGGGCCAAGGCCGTCGATCTCGGCCCGTATTCCCAGCCCATGCGGCCACGTCACCATGGCCAGCAATGAGCCCATCCATTGGGGCGAAGGAAGCCCCACGTCCTGCTGCACGGCGATTCCCAGGCCAATCGTGACCTGCGGTCGATGAGATGACTGAGCCGTGTGGTCATGGTTGGCGGTGGCTTGCTGTGGCGCAGGCCACAGGCCGGTAAGGCTGACGCGGATCAGCTCGATCGCATTCACAGCCAACACCGCAGCGTCGTGGCTGATGTCGTCGCCCTGGACGGCCATTCGCAGGATGCTGGTTCGCCGTCCCACCCGATCTGAAACCCAGATGGCAATCGTGTGGCTCTCCGGATCGCCGATATGAGCAATGGCAAACGCGGCGACAGCGCGGGAATCCGGGGCCACGGTTTCGACCTGCGTCGTGGGATCCTGGCGCGGGTCGAGGGTGACAAACGTGGTTTGGAACTCGGCCGCGGTCAGCTCTCCGGTGACGCGGGCCAGCGCGGTGCGCGTCAGCTCGTCGACATCGGCCGGCCGCAGGACGATAACCAACCCGCGCGACGGCCGCACCCCAGGCAGGGCTCCCGAGCTGCTATCCACGCCGTCCGCCGTGAGCGCCAAAAGTGATACCAAGACGGGAGCAATGGAGAGCATGGACGTCCCGCATTTTCTGTTCACGGGCGGGACGAAGATTGAACTTGGCAGGCCGAACGGAAAAAGACAAGGAGCGAGGCTGATCCGCCTTCAGGCGCGATGTGGGACTTCTCCTCACTATGGCGACATTGGCCCACCCGCGTTCGGCCCGCAATTGCTGCGTGAAACTTGCTACACTAGACGCGGACACAGACCATTGGGCATGGGTCCGAATGGCTTGCCCCGGAAGTGAGAGGCATCCTTCAATGACAAGAGAACGTATTGTGCGCCCGGTTTCCAATGGTCCCGCAGGTCCGTGTGCAGGCTTCGTTTTCACCGCAATTTGGGTGCTCGCGGGAATTGGCTGCAGCAGCGCATCGATTAGCAGCACAGGCGGCACCGGAGGTGCAGTGGGAGGCACCGGCGCCAACGGCGGCACCGGAACGAACCGAGCCGGTGGAGCGGGCATCAATCTGTCCTCGGCCGCTGCGACCGGCGGCACCGGTGGCTCGAGCAAGGTCTGCAACGCTTCAAACACCTCCGGCTGCAAAGCCCAGAATCCCCCGGCGTGCGGCGACGGGATCAACCAGCCACCCGAGCAATGCGACGACGGGAACATGCTGCCCGGCGATGGTTGCAATGGTGTCTGCCAGGTCGAGCCCAATTGGACATGTCCCCCGGCGGGGGCTTGCACGCGAAAGGTCGTCTGCGGCGACGGCGTCATCGGCCCGGGCGAGGTTTGCGACGACGGCAACACCCTTGATGGCGACGGCTGCAATTCCACCTGCACGGTTCAGGATCCCGCCTACACCTGCATCGCCGGACAGCTCTGCACTCGCACTTCCCAGTGTGGCAACAAGCGCATCGAACCGGGCGAGAACTGCGACGACGGCAACACGGTGAGCGGCGATGGCTGCAGCAGCAGCTGTCAACTCGAAGCTGGTTGGGTCTGCCCGACGCCCGGTGCTGCCTGCAAGCCGGCCCCGCGGTGCGGTGACGGCATCGTCCAGCCCTCGCTGGGCGAGGTTTGCGACGACGGCAACACCAAGGATGGCGACGGCTGCTCGGCCGACTGCAAAACCAAGGGTGTGGGCTGCGTTTGCACCCCGGGCCAGTTGTGCGTCTGTCCGGTCGTCAAGTGCGGGGACGGCGTGATCGAGGGTAGCGAGAAGTGCGACGACGGCAACACCAATAGCGGTGATGGCTGCTCGTCGACGTGCACCATCGAGACCGGATATGCCTGTCCCTTTGTCAACGCCCCCTGCGTGCCAGATTGTGGCGACGGCATCGTGCTGGCGCCCATGGAACAATGCGATCCCGGCGTCCAGGCGCCAAACATGGCGCAGGCCTGCTCTTCCACCTGCAAGTGGAATCCCGGCTGGGCCTGCAGCGGTACCCCGCTGAGCTGCCACCAGACGGTGTGCGGCGACGGCAAGGTCGAGGGCACCGAGGCCTGCGATGACGGCAACACCCTGCCCAACGACGGTTGCTCGCCCACCTGCCACTTTGAGCCGACCTGCAGTGTGAGCACGGGCACCTGCACCTCGAAGTGTGGGGATGGGTTGGTCGTCGGCGAGGCGTGCGACGATGGAAACACCACCAACGGGGACGGCTGCTCGTCGACTTGCACGGTGGAGCCCGGCTACCAGTGCAGTCAGCCCGATTCCAACGCTCCCACCATGACCGTGCCGGTCACCTACCGCGACTTCCTGGTCGGCGGCGATTTCCACGCGGCCGACGTCTCGGGTAGCAACCCGGCCACGACCGGCCTGGTCCAGGGCACGCTCGACAGCGACGGCAATCCGGTCCTCGCCGGTGTGGGCGGCACCGGCGCGACTAGCGGGTGGATCACGAGTGCGGCCAGCTTCCACAATTGGTACCGGGACACGCCGGGAACCAACACCACCTACGTATCGACCATTCTTCTGCACAACAATGGCAACGGCGCCTTCGTGAACTGGTGGAAGGACAACCAAGAGTGGACGTCGTATTCCAACGTTCGCTGGTGTTCGGACGGAACCTGCACGAACTGCAACCCTCCGCCGTACGTGAACGACGGCACAATGCAGTGTTTTGCCGTGTGCGCGCCCTGGGGCACCGGCAACACGAATTCCTGCGTGGCCAGCGTGGCACTGGTCCCTGGAAACCCGCTGTTCTTCCCCCTCGACAACATACCGGGCATGATCACGCCGACCTCTGCCTATGCGACCGCCGAAACCCCGCCTCTATACAGCGGCGGCTGGGATGCCGAGCCAGGGACGCCCCAGCCTGTGCACAACTTCAGCTTTACCAGCGAGGTCCGCTACTGGTTCAGCTATTCGACGAGCAAACAATATACACTTGATTTCACGGGTGACGATGATGTCTGGGTCTTCATCAATCGCAAGCTGGCGGTGGACCTGGGGGGTATTCATACCCCGGTCGAGGGCACCATCGTGCTCAACGCGACTGGTGGCGGGGATGTCACCGTGACCCCGACCGAGGGAGCCACCTGTACCACGCAGGGCGTGGTTTCGACCTGCACGTCCAGCAAGAGCAGCGTCGATCTGGGCATGACGAACAACGGCGTTTACGAGATCGCCGTGTTCCAAGCGGAACGATGTTGGTACGGCTCGACGTACAAACTTACCCTGAGCGGCTTCAACGAGTTGCCGAGTGTGTGTGGGCCCATCTGCGGCGACGGTGTCGTGGAGCCCGGCGAACAATGCGACAATGGAACCGCGAACAATCTGGGCGGCTACAATCAGTGTGGCCCGAATTGCCTGCTCGGGCCTTATTGCGGCGACGGCGTCGTCAACGGACCCGAGCAGTGCGACAACGGCACCAACGACGACGACTACGGGGCCACTTCCGGCTGCGCGCCTGGTTGCAAGCTGCCGGCTCGCTGTGGTGACGGCATAGTGCAGGCTGATTTTGGCGAACAATGCGACAACGGTTCCGCCAACCTGACCACCACCGACCCCGAAGTTGGCTATGGGGGCTGCCTGGCAAACTGCCAGCGCGGCGACTACTGTGGCGACGGTATCAAGAATGGCACCGAGCAATGCGACGACGGTGTCAATGATGGCACCTACGGCACTTGCAATCCCGACTGCACGCTCGCTCCGAGGTGTGGCGATGGGGTGGTTCAGGCGGACTACGGGGAGCAGTGCGAACCTACCATGACGAATGACCCCAATTGCACAAGCGCTTGCCGGCTACCGGGCGGGTGCGGCGACGGCATTGTCGAGCCGCCCGAACAATGCGACGACGGGGCGCTATTCAATACGGGCGCCTATGGTGGCTGCGCCCCGAGTTGCATCTACGCCCCCCACTGCGGGGATGGGATTGTGAACGGACCCGAGCAATGCGACGAAGGGACGCTCCTCAACACTGGCTCGTACGGCGGCTGCACCGCGCAATGCAAGCTGGGTCCCTACTGCGGCGACGGCATCATCAACGGTCCCGAGGAATGCGACGACGGCGCCCAGAACGGCCTGGACAATTACTGCACGGCCTCGTGCAAGAACGTCGTCTACCTTCCCTCCTGATTGGGGGCGCACCGCGCTAGTGGAGACACCGCATGGCTGCTACCCATCCGTCTTCAGGTCTTCCGCGATCGTCGCAAACTGCTCCAGCGCGGCTTCGAGGTCGGCGGTGATGTCGGCGGCGATGACCTCCGGCGCGGGGAGGTTGGCGGATTCCTCCAGGGCCTCGTCCTTCAGCCAAAAGATGTCGAGGTTGAGCTTGTCGCGTTTCGTC
>Ga0181518_10004090_pt1 | contig 13195 bp, 12 predicted proteins | sample PEATcosm2014_Bin_28_FD_119751 | JGI IMG/M metagenome (GOLD analysis project Ga0181518, IMG submission 119751) | Peatland microbial communities from MTU Mesocosm Facility, Houghton, MI, USA - PEATcosm2014_Bin01_60_metaG | ecosystem: Environmental > Terrestrial > Soil > Wetlands > Peat | place... | reverse complement strand
TCCGGCGGTCACCAGCCCCCTCCGTCACCCGATCGCGACGGCCCAGGGAAAGGTGTACGCCTCATGGGCGGCGACCTTCACCCGGTTGGTTCTGGGGCTCGTGTTCGCGTGGTTTGGCTATCATGAACTGGTCGACCCACGTTTGTGGACGGGATATGTACCGGTCGTGCCGGCAACGTCGACGGCTTCGTTGGTGCTCGTCCTCGTTCATGGGGTGGTGCTCTTCGTGCTAGCCGTGGCTCTGGTGGTTGGTGTGGCTCCGAGGGCAGCGGGCGCAGTTGGAGCGCTCCTGATGGTCGAGATCGTCGTGTCGTTAGGGGTGACCGGCATAAACGACATTGTGGTGCGAGACCTCGGTGTGCTCGGCTTGGCTATCGCTGTCGCAGTGGGTCGGAGCCGAGGTGTGCTGAATCGATAAGACCTGGGCAGATCGGGCGCGGCTCGGTTACCTCAGAGATAGGCAGACCCGTGGGGGGTTGACCGCGGGGTAGCGATGGTGTCGACATCGCCGCGCAGGCGGTACAGCTCGGCCAGCGTGCAATCCCGAGACGGTGACTTGCCGGCGCCGGCCAGCCATTTAGCGGCCTGTGTCGGGGTGAACAGAGCGAACTGAACGTCGGCCAGGCAACGGCCTGGTCGCACCACCGCCGGGTGCAGCCGATGCACAGGCTCGTTTGAGGTCAAGAGCAGGAGTACGCGCATGCCGTGGCCCAAGATGCCATCGGTGAGGTTGAGCAGGCGCCCAAGCGATGCTCCTGCCGACCGGCGGGTATCGGCTCTGATCAACTCATCGGCGTCCTCCACCACCAGGACCTTCCAGCGGTCGGGGCTTGAGGTGCCCCGCTCCCACCACTGGTCCTCCGCGGTCACCACGTGCATCAGGTAGTCAGGACCGGCGAAGAATTCCTCGGGGTCCAACACGAAGTGGAAATCGGCCCACCGGATCCACTCCCGAGCCAGGGCCCGAACGGCCGTCGTCTTGCCGGTCCCCGGCTCTCCGGACCACAAGATGAGTCTGCCGCCCCGCTCGGCGGCTTGCTCCATCGACATCACCTGGGTCAGGGCGCGGCCCACGTCGGCCGGGTAGTTCTGGACGATGCCCGACCAGCGGGGCGCTTCCATCCAGCGCCGGTACCGTGTCGGTGACCCCGCGCTTCCGGCGCTCCACAGGCTCACTCGCGCCTGCTCCCCGGGTTCGCTGGGGCTGGGCATGCCACCGCGGATCTCCGCCAGCACCTTTTCGGCCAGCTCGCGTGTCTCGGCAGTGATCAGCACCTGCACCTCTGGACGCCGTCGGATGAGCAGCAGGTGGACTCGCCAGCCATCCCCGTGCAGCAGCTGGTGGTGCTCCCCACCCTCCTGTTCGTACTCCCAGTCGAGCACGGCGTCCGGGGGAACGAACGGGTCGATGGCATCGAAGTCGGAGAATGAAGCCTGGCGGGCGAAGGGCTGCTGTCCGGCGATGAATGGGAGTAAGGCCAGGTCGATCAGACGCTGTCCAAGGCCTCGGTCCGACAGCGGCCACACCGGGCGCACGAGAGAAAAGGGATCGATCGGCACGGTCATGTCACAGAGGATACGGGGCCGCCCGTCTCGACCACCTCGGCGAACGGATGAGTGCCCCGTTCGGTCTCTAAGCCGATATCGAAGTCAGCGTCTCGATGTTGCTCCGTTCCATGCTTTCGCTGATCCCGGAGGCGTTCGCTGGTTTGGAGCAGGAGCGGAAGCTGAAGGAGATCGAGTAGTTGCTTCGACCCGACGTAGGCTCAACCGGCGGTGCGACCGGGCACCGGGTGGAATCTGGGGGGCAGCTTATGAACACCGTCATCACGTCTGGGGGGAACGTCCACGTGATTCAGCCGGCGGTGCCATTGGCGCAGCCCTCGTCCGGGCTCGGTGGGCTAGGTGGGCTAGGTGGACTCGGTTCGCTGGTCGTGATCTTGCTCGGCCTGCTCGCGGTGGTCGTACTCCTCGCCATCGTCGGTGTCTTCGTGATCATTGTCGTGGCCAACCGGGCCGAGCCCGACCCAAGCGGCCGGCGACCGCTGTCGGTGTACTTGTTCGCCACATCGTTCGTGGCTCTGTTCGCCGCTGTCGTGGGTTCGGCGACGGTGGTGTCATCGTTGGTTCAGCTCATCGGCAGCCACCCGGGCATCGCCGGATCAGAGATACATCCCATCGGGGATGCAGCGGCCCGCGGTGTGGTCTTGGGGGGCTTGATCACGCTGGTCAGTGTGGCCATCCTCGTCGTCCACATACGTCGCGGCCTCCTGTTTGCCGGTGCCGACGGGGCCTCGGGCCCGTCCCAGCGGGTGGCGCGAAGCTACGTGGCCGCGGTGGCCTTCCTGGCCGTCCTCACCCTCCTCGTCTCCGTGGTCGTGGCGATCTACCTCCTGTTTGAAATCGCCGGGCCCGGCGTCTTCGGTGCGGGCGGAGGAAGGATCCCGGTGGTGCGCGATCTCCTCGTTGTGCTCTACGTCGGCGCCGTTGCCGCCGTCATCCTGCAGACCCACCGCGACCTCGTCACGCCCGGCCTGCGTTTCTCGAAGGAGACGCCGACCCCTCCGACCGAGCCAACCCCTCCGACCGAGCCGAACACTCCGACCGAGTAGGCGGGCCGCGATCGAGGTGTGTTCGAGCTCGGTTGGCGATCCTCAGGGCAGTCGCGTGGCTCGGGTCGGTAGCCGGTCAAAGTAGCGGCTGAGGACAAAGCTGGGGACGGCGGCAATCGCGATGATCACGAGCGCGAACGGGGCTGCCTGCCCATAGGAGAGGTTCTGCTGGTAGGCCCAGAACTGGGTGGCCAGGGTCTGGACGCCGGTCGGGACCAAGATGAGCGTGGCGGTGAGCTCGGTGACCGCGGCCAGAAAGACCAGGCAGAACGAAGCCGCGATTCCCGGGCCGACGAGGGGCAGCGTCACCCGTCGAACGACGGCCAGACGCCCTTGTCCTAGCGAGCGAGCAACCTCTTCCAAGTTGACGGGGGCGTAAGCGACCGAAGCTCGTACCCCGACCAGGGCGAGCGGGAAGAACAAGATGGCGTACGCCAGGATCAAGAGCGGAGCGCTCTGGTAACCGAAGTCGTTCGCATAGTGATTGCTGAAGTAGCTGAGCGCCAGGGCGATCACCAGGCCAGGCATGGCCAAGACGAGAAACGTGCTGCGCTCGAGCAGCCGGCCGCCATGACCGCCGTGACGAACGGCGAGCAGGGCAACGGGGAGTGCCAGCAGCGCGGCAATGGCGGCGGCGGCCCCGCTGTAGAAGGCGGTGTGCCAACCGGCGTCGAGGATCGAAACACCACTGAGTGCGCGGGCGCCACCCTCGAACATCCAATAGACACTGGACGCAATCGGGACGCCTAGGGCGAGTCCGACCAGCGCAGCGAAGCCGATCAAGACGGGGAGCTTGGCCCTCCCGAGGTGTTGGCGCTGGGTGACTCGCTGGACCTGGGGCCCGGTGCGCGCCACCCGGCCCTTGCCGCGAGCGGCTGCGTCAATGCCGAGCACCACGATGCCCAGCAGGACGAGCACCAGCGAAAGGGCCGATGCCGTCGGCACGTTGAACGAGACCTGGAACTCGGTGAAGATTTCCGTGGTGAAGGTCTGGTAGCCGAGGATCTCGAACGCCCCGTACTCGGCCAGAAGCACCAAGGCGACCAGAACGCAGCCGCCGAGGATGGCACCACGGGCCTGGCCGAGGGTGACGCGCAGGAAGGTTCGGAGCGGCCCGAGGCCGAGACTGCGGGCGACCTCCTCTTGGCCCGGGTCTGCGCTTCGCAAGCTGGCCGCCACCGGAAGGTAGACGAGTGGGTACACGGCCAAGGTCATGACCAGCACGGCGCCCCGAAACCCCTGGACCCAGGTGCTGAGGGATGCCCACCCGAAACTCACCACGAAGTCGGGGATCGCGAACGGGACCACGACCAGCACCGCCCAGACATGGCGGCCCGGCAGGTTGGTCCGCTCAACGCACCATGCCGTCAGGGTGCCGATCACCGCGCACAAGAAGGTGACCACCACGGTCAACCGGACCGTGTTCCACAACAAGCTCCGGGTCAAAGACCGCCAGATGAGGTGCGCGATGGTGCTGGCCCCGGCCCCGTTCGCCTCAATGAGCAAGAAGACGAGCGGCGCCAACAACACGGCTGCGACAACGCCGCTCCCCACGAGCAGGGGCCACGGTCGAGCCCTCCGACGAGCGGGGGCCGCCTTGGTGGGGACCTCGACCACACGCGCGAGTTCCTGAATCGTGGTCATGTCGCCGACGGTTCCGCGTCAGCGTGCCAAGGCCACGCCGAGCCGGGAGCACTCACAACAGCCCAGCCTGCTTCAGTAGGGCGATCGCCGTCGAGCCGTCACCGAGCTCGGGAATGGTGATCGAGTTCGGTTGCAGCTGATCGAAGGGTGTCTCGGGCTGGGTCGTGGCCACCCCCGAGGCGACGGGGTACTCGAAGCTGATCGAGTGGACGATGATTTCCTGGCCCTTCTCGGACACGATGAAGGCCAGGAACTTCTGGGCCGCCGCCTGGTGCTTGCTTGACTTCAGGACGGCCGCTCCGGAGACGTCAAGCACGTAGCCGGGGTCATGTGGGGCAAAGTAGGCGATCTCCGCATCCACGTTCGAGGCGCCGAGTTCGGCCCGCATCCGGTACCAGTAGTACTGGTTGACCACCCCGAAGGCCACCGCGCCGCGGTTCACCTCGTCGGCAATCGTTTCGTTGTCGGGGTAGATGTGGCCGCCGGCGTTGGCCCTGATCCCGTCCAGCCAGTTGAGCGCGGCCGCCTTCCCATAGGTGTGCGCGACCGAGGTGACGATGGGTTGGAAGTCGGTCTCCCCGGCGGCGAAGGCAAGCTTGCCCTTGTAGCGGGGATCGGCCAGCTGCAGGACCGTGGTGGGAAGCTGGCTTTTCGCGATGAGGCTGGGGTTGTAGATGAGGACACTCACCCGAGCCGACACGCCGATCCAGTCCCCTGGGGGCGAGTTGTACCTACTCGGGGTGTGAGCCAGGGTGGACGGATCGACCCTAGCCAGGAGACCTTTGGACTGGAGGTACTCGAGGGCGGGTGAGTTCTCCGTGTAGATGACGTCGGCCGGGGAGTTTGATCCCTCGGTGACGATCTCGTCGGCCAAGATATCCTCGTCGTCGTTGCGCACGTTGACGGTGATCCCGGTTGCCTTCTCGAAGCTGGCGACCAACGAGTCGGTCGTCTGCTCGTGCTGGCCGTTGTAGAGCGTGATCGACTGACCCGATCCCGACGATGACCCGCAGGCTGCCAGCGACCATCCGGCCATCGTCAACGCCGCCAGCGCCCAGCCCCACCGTCGTTTCCGCACCGGTCGTGGGTCCTTCACCGTTGCTTACGTTTCTCGAGACGGAGACCACGAGTACTGCTTCGACGGCCCCGGCCCGGCTCGGAGCAGTCGGTGGTCCTCACGACGCGGCGCCTGGGCAGATGGCGTTGACATTGGCGGCGGCTCGCCTGACCGCGTGTGTTGCGGCGGACCCACCGTTGGTGCGAAGGAACTGCTGATAGGCCGAGGCAAGGTCGTCGATGGCTCGCTTCAGGTCCTTGTCCGAGGTCTTGATCTGGCGCAGAGGAAGGATCTGGGCCTCTGCGTAACCGACCGGGTCAGCACCAGGGTCCGGGCCGTTGCCCAGCACCGCGTTCACTTGTTCGCAGGTGCTCTTCGCGGCGCCCGTGGCTTGTGTCGACCCCGACGATCCACACGCGCCCAGCAGTACGGCCGCCGCGACCAGGGCACAGCAAACCAGCCCCCCGCGACCCAAGCGACGGGTCATGGCCACAAGAGCCCCTGGCAGACATACGATCGCTGAGGCGGCGGCGGTGTCGTCATGAGGCTTCGGTTGGGGCGCTGCGGTGCTCGAGCGGGTCCGGTTGCACAGCGCCTCCAGGTACTCTATTCGGGCACCCTAAAGAAAAATATTCGCACCCCCTATAGTTCGCAAGCTGTCCCGGGCGGATCGGGCCCTGAGCAGCCGACTTCCCCTGTTGGCAGGCTGGATTCCGGCGACCCTTGGCTGGTCTCGATGGCCGGATCGTTCGCCATAAGGGAAGCCGACGAACAGATGGCCCGGTTAGTTGGCATCGCGACCGGCTTCGGGTCCGCCGGCACCGCAGCGCTCCCTGAAGTCAGGAGTGGCCGGGTCCCGAGCGCTGGAAGTTCGCGGCCTTCGCGGCCAGGGTTCGGCTCGGCGGCGACTGGCCACGGTGCGGGCTATGCCGTCGAAACGCCCTCAGCCCCCTTGAGCTTGGCGGACCACTTCTCCTCCACGTGGGCGTACTTCCAGATCGCCAGCGCCACCGCCCAGGTGGTGACGAACATCCCCACGATCACGAACCCGGCGGCATTGATGTTGAAACTGGCCATGAAGTTCCAGAACGAACCGTGAATGTGCAGTTCCATCGGCAAGAGGCCGAGTACCTCAATGGTGCCGATGAAGAAGCAGATGGCCACCGAGAGCCCAGTGATGGCCAGGTTGTAATAGACCTTGCGGACCGGGTTGAAGAACGCCCATCCATAGGCGACGTTCATGAAGCAACCGTCGATCGTGTCCATGAGCGCCATGCCGGCGGTGAACAGGATAGGCAGGCACATGATGGAGTACCAGGGCAGCGCCTGAGAGGCCAGCAGGGCGGTGGTGGCCAGCAGCGCCACCTCGGTGGCGGTGTCGAAGCCCATCCCGAAGACAACCCCGACGGGGTACATCTGCCACTCTTGGGTGATCGCCCTCATCCACTTGCCGAAGAAGCGGTACATCAGGCCCCGGTTGTTCAGTTGGGCTTCCAGCTCTGCCTCGTCGTAGGCACCCCGACGCATCGAAACGAACACCCTGATGATGCCGGCCAAGATGACCATGTTGAGCACCGCGATCAGGTACAAGAACGCGGCCGAAATGATCGTCCCGAAGACGCCACCGAACTGCTCGAGCCCAGAGCTGTGGTGCGAGACGGCGCCGTATACCGCCTTCTCGGCGCCGATGAGGCTGGCGCCGATCGCGATGACGATGGTGGAGTGGCCGAGAGAGAAGTAGTAGCCCACGCTGAGGGGGCGCTTCGCACCCTCGACCCCTCTTCGCTCGTTCATGAGCTTGCGCGTCGTGTTGTCGATGGCCGAGATGTGGTCGGCGTCAAAAGCGTGGCGCAGCCCCAAGGTGTAGGCGAGGGCGCTCACGCCGATGCCGAGTCCCTTGTAGTGGCCGGGGAGAACGAAGGCGATGAAGACGCCGAATCCAATGACGTGGAGGAGCAGAATGACTGCGAACATCCCCTTGGTACGTCGCCAGTCGCCCGGACTGAGAGCGTTGCGGAACTGCCTGATCCGCCCCTGAGAGGGAGAAGTCTCGGTCATGACCATGGCCGTCTCCTCTCTCGCACTCGGTCTGGTGGGTGAACGGGGTGGCTGAATGCGCGCCCGTCGGCAGTTTGGCGTTCAGCCTTGATTCGACCGAGCCGACCCTACATCGCCACATTGCCCCAAATGCAATATGCTCGCAAGTGGTTGCTATGCGCATCGGCGGCCCACCCTCTATCCTGGTTCTATGAGCAAACCGCTCGCGCCGCCGAACCACATGGAGATCGACTTCTCCACGGTGGACAACGTGCTGGCACTGGTGCGGGCCCGCGGCGGGCGCGCCACCACGTCACGGCGGATCCTCCTAGAGGTGCTCTTTGAGGCCGAAGGTCATCTGAGCGCCGAGGACCTGACCGCGGCGGTCCAGGCCAGGGCGCCCGACGTGCATATCTCCACCATCTACCGCAACGTCGAAGATCTCCAACGCCTTGGCGTGATCGTCCATACCCACCTCGGGCACGGGCCGGCCACGTACCAGCTGGCCTCCCTCGCCCATGCTCACCTCATCTGCGAAGAGTGCGGGGCCACCATCGAGGCTCCCGACGACCTCTTCCGCGGGCTGGCCCGGACGGCCAGGGCAAAGCTGGGTTTCTCCATCGATCCCCACCACTTCGCCATCCTGGGTCGCTGCGCCAGCTGCTCGTAACAATCGACGAGTCGTCCTACGCCAGGCGGTGGTAACGCTCGAGTCCCGACACGCGCGAGAGATGCCGCGGAAACTACGTCTGCGGAGCCGCCGATGATGGTCCTTGGTTGGTGAGTTCGCCGATGGCCTGCAGGTAGGTCAAAACTGCGGCTACCCGGCGATCGAAGCGCTTCGAGTCAGGGACGCGCAGCTTGCGGAAGAGGCCGGTGACATGTCTCTCGACAGCCTTCTGCGATACAGCCAGGTGCCGGGCGATCTCGTTGTTGGTGTATCCGCTGGCCATCTCGGTTAACACGTCGAGTTCCCGCATCGAGAGCGCGTCGAGGGCAGTAGGAGTCCGGCGTCGCACCAATGCATTCACGACCGAGGAATCGAGAACGGTGCCGCTGGCGTGGGCACTATGTATCGCACTGACGAGGGTTTCGAGATCGCCGATGCGATCGTCCAGCAGGTAACCGACGTGGGCGGCTCCGTTGCGTAGGAGCTCGAGGGCGTACCCGTCACCGGCCTCGGCGACGACCACAATGCCGAGGTCCGGGTGCTCTGTGCGTAGGTGTTGGGCGGCGCTCAGCGACGCCTCGGCATTGACCCGGGGTGTGCGAATGCCCACGACGAGGACATCTGGGCGATACCGACTGACGGCTTCGAGAGTTTCAGGATGGCTGTCGACCCTGGCGACTACTTCGATAGACCGGACACCGTCGAGCAGGCAACCCAAGCCCTCTCGGGTCAGGAAGTTGTCGCTGGCGATCACGGCACGCAGCACGGTGGGAGACTCGGACATTGTGAGGCACTCCAAGGTCGGCACAACGGTCCTTGCGCGTCGACGGGCGATGCCAGGTGACATTTCGCCGGACCGCTTGGCCTGGACATTCTTGCAGCCGAGGTGGGCCAGGACCCGACGATTGCGAGGGGCATGCCCTACCAGTCTGAGGGTGTGCCCTATTCCGGGCGGGTCCAGGTAGCCATACGGTTACGGCGGCACCGACTCAGTTGGCCTCCGGCCCGCCGTGAGACTGCCCGAGCACCACTTTGTCATTGAGGGATCGACATGTCGTATCACTCCATCGAGGATCCCGCCAAGCTTCGGCGGATTCTCGAGGCGACGCTGCTGATCGAGGCCGACCTCGAGCTCCCCGCCCTGCTTCGACACGTCATCGAAGAGGCGCGCTCGATGACCGGCGCTCGTTTCGGCGCGATTGGGGTCCTGAACGACGAGCGAAGCGCGCTTTCCGAGTTCATCACGGTGGGGCTCGAACCCGACGAGGAGGATCGGATCGGCGCTCGCCCGACCGGACGCGGCGTTCTGGGCCTGCTCATTGCCGACCCAAGGCCCCTGCGCCTCGCCGATCTCACCACTCACCCCGACAGCTATGGCTTCCCGCCCAACCACCCTCCGATGACGTCGTTTCTCGGAGTGCCGATCACGGTGTCCGGAGAGGTCTATGGAAACCTGTATCTGACCAACAAGGTCGGTTGGTCCGAGTTCAATCACGACGACGAGGCACTGGCCGAAGCGCTGGCCCTGGCGGCCGGCATCGGGGTGCAAAACGCTCGACTGCACCGGCGCGTCCGGGAGATCGCCGTCTACGAGGATCGGGACCGCTTAGCGCGAGATCTCCACGACACGGTCATACAACGCCTTTTCGCCGTAGGACTCTCTCTGCAAACTGTGACGGGAGCGACCGCGGCGGGACCCGTAGCAGATCGGCTGGCCACAGTGATCTCCGAAATCGACGATGCCATTCGCCAGGTGCGATCCACCATCTACGAACTTGGGGCGGCGGACATCGATCGAGGAGTTCGCGTCAACATCCTCGCCGTAGTCCGTGAAGTCGACCCGGTCGTCGGCTTCGAGGTACCGGTGCTGTTCGAGGGTCCGGTGGACTCGGCTGTTTCCGGCGAGATAGCGGAACATCTGCTGGCCACCGTGCGAGAGGCGCTGACCAACATCGGGCGACACGCCGAGGCCACCAGCGCCAACCTGACCCTTAGTGTGGACAACGGGATGTGTCGCCTGGAGGTGGTGGACAATGGCCGCGGGCTGGGCGGGACGGAAACGGCCGCCGGGGGTCTCGGCCTCGTCAACCTGCGGCGCCGGGCGGAGAAGCTGCACGGGACGTTTGTCATCGAGACCCCACCGACCGGCGGGACCCGTCTGTCTTGGCAGGTTCCCCTGGCGGAATAGCTCGCATTCGGACAAGCATGCCGGCAACCGTGGTGCCGGGGAATTGACAGGTGACGATGGACACAGGTCGTCGTAGACGAGAGGGGTAGAGCTTGCGCGTTGCAATTGTGGCGCCGCCGTGGTTGCCGGTGCCTCCGCCTGCCTACGGCGGGACTGAGGCCGTTCTGGACAACCTGGCCCAGGGCTTGCAGGCAGAGGGACACGAGGTACTGCTTGTCACGACCGGTGACAGCACGTCTCCGGTCCCCAAGTGCCACTTCTACGAGCACTCAATTGGGGTGGGCCTAGGCAATGCCACGTCGGAACTGAACCACGTTCTTTACGCGTACGAGCAGTTCGACGAGGTGGACATTGTTCATGACCACACGCTCGTGGGCCCGCTCTACTCGGAGTGGTTCCCCCACCTCCGGGTGGTCACCACCAATCACGGTCCGTTCGAGGGCGATCTCAATCCCTTCTATCGAGCCATTTGCGATCGGGTACCCATCATCGCCATCTCGCGACACCAGGCTTCGACGGCCCCTGGCGTCCGTGTGGCTCGCGTCATTCACCATGGCATCGATGTGAACCAGTTCCCCGTTGGCCAGGGAAAAGGTGGTTACGCTCTTTTCCTGGGTCGGTGCCACCCGGACAAGGGTGTTCACGTCGCGGCGGCGGTGGCCAGGCAGGCCGGTCTTCCTCTCCTGATCGCCGCCAAGTGCTCAGAACCGATGGAGGTCGAGTACTTCGAGAGCCGGGTCCGTCCGTTGCTCGGAGGGGACATCCGATTCATCGGCGAGGCCGACCGCCAGACCAAACTCGACCTGTTGGCCGACGCCACCTGCCTGCTCAACCCGATTGACTGGGCGGAACCGTTCGGCATGGTCATGTTGGAGGCTCTCGCCTGCGGGACCCCGGTCGTCGCAACGGCTCGCGGCGCTGTCCCCGAAATAGTGGAGGATGGCCGAGTCGGCTTCGTGTGCAGCGACCCGGCGACCCTCGTTGAGGCGCTCGCAAAGGTGGGCACGATCGATCGTTCGGTTTGTCGATCGTATGTTGCCGAGCGGTTCTCACTCACCAGAATGGTGAACGAGCACGTGGCTCTCTACGAAGAGATCCTGTCCGAGTCGTCCAAGCCTGAGCACAAGCAATAGAGGCGGCTCAGCCCGGTTGCGTTCCGATCTCGATCAAACGAACCGGTGTCGGTGTATGTCTACCGTGGGTGGACACGGGGGTCCATCGTCAGCAAGGGGAGAGGATGACCACACTCGAAAACCGGCCGAACACCGCACTCCTCGTCGTCGACGTGCAGAACGGTGTCGTCAACGGCGCTCATGAGCGCGACGCGGTCGTCGCGAACATCGGCAGCCTTGTCGAGAAAGCGCGGCGGGAAGGGGTCCCCGTCGTCTGGGTCCAGCACGCCGACGAGCAGCTTGCGAGGGGGAGCGACGACTGGCGGATCGTCCCTGGGCTGACTCCAGGCGACGCCGAGCCGCTCGTCGAGAAGAACTACGGCGACTCCTTCGAGGACACCACCCTAGAGACCGTGCTGTCGGGCCTCGGTGTCGGGCGACTCGTCGTCGTTGGCGCACAGACCGATGCGTGCATCCGCTCGACGCTCCACGGCGCGTTCGTCAGGGGGTACGACGCGATCCTTGTCGGCGACGCCCACACGACGGAGGACCAGACGGCATGGGGGGCGCCGCCGCCGGCTCAGGTCATCGCGCACACGAACCTGTACTGGACCTACCAGACGGCCCCGGGGCGGACGGCCGGGACGATCGAGACCCAGGACGTGGACTTCGGCGGGACGTCCTGAAGCGTTTGCGTCACCAGATCGGTCGTGGTCAATATCCGAGGTTTCCGTCGGGAAGGCGCGCTCAGTTCCCGAAGTCCCAGCTCTCCCCGACCTCGTAGCGGTGCACGACGTTCTTGGCTATCAGGATCTTGTGGACCTCGTCGGGACCGTCGGCCAGCCGCAGGGTTCGTGCCCCCAGGTACATCCCAGCCAGTGGCAGGTCATTCGAAATCCCGGCCGCGCCCCATACCTGAATGGCACGGTCGACCACTCGACTGTACGCGGCGGGCACGAAGACCTTGATGGCCGAAATATCTGTGCGGGCGGACCCGTCATCTTGGTCGATCTTCTCAGCGGCGTGAATCGTCATGAGCCGGGCGGCTTGGATGTCGATGTAGCTGTCGGCGATGAACCCCTGGATGAATTGCTTCTCCTTCAGTAGCCCGCCGTGGACCTTGCGCTGGCAGGCGCGCTCGACCATCAGGTCAAAGGCCCTCCACATCTGACCGACGGAGTTCATGCAGTGGAAGATGCGGCCCGCCCCCAGGCGGTCCTGGGCGGCCTGGTGACCCTGTCCAACATGTCCCAGTGCGTTCTCGGCAGGGACGTGGACGTTGTCATAGATCACCTCGCAATGGTCGGAGGTGTCTCGCCCCCAGATCCCGATGCCCCGAACGATATTGACGCCCTTCGCGTTCGACGGCACGATGATCTGAACCATCTGGCCCGTGTTGTGCTCGCTACCTGGTTCGCTAACTCGGCACATGACGACGAAGAAGTCGGCGGCGATGCCGTTCGACGTGAACCATTTGTGCCCGTTGATGACCCACTGGTCACCGTCGAGGACGGCACTCGTGTCGAGCGAGCGAGGATCGGACCCCGGATTGTGGGGTTCGGTCATCGAGAATCCCGACTCCATCGATCCGTCGATCAGGGGAAGCAGCCACTTCTGTTTCTGCTCATCGGTCCCGTACTTGACGAGGATCGTCTGGTTGCCCGAGTTCGGTGCGACCACGCCGAAGAGTGATGCCGCACCGATGGCGTAAGCGAGCACCTCATTCATGTAGGCGTGGGCGAGGAAGTCGAGTCCCATCCCGCCGTATTCCGTCGGGAGGTGAGGTGCCCAAAGTCCCGCTTCCCACACCCGTTGCTTGATCTCCTCGCGGAGCTGGAGGGCCTCGCGGCGTTCGTGCTGAGAAACTTCACCGTT
>Ga0181518_10004089_pt1 | contig 13199 bp, 12 predicted proteins | sample PEATcosm2014_Bin_28_FD_119751 | JGI IMG/M metagenome (GOLD analysis project Ga0181518, IMG submission 119751) | Peatland microbial communities from MTU Mesocosm Facility, Houghton, MI, USA - PEATcosm2014_Bin01_60_metaG | ecosystem: Environmental > Terrestrial > Soil > Wetlands > Peat | place... | reverse complement strand
TGGAAGGCCATGGTCAGACGGTAGTGAGTGGCGTTCAGGGGTAGCAAATCTACGGCACTCTGACGGCACTGTAAGGATCGGAGAAGATCGAATCTCCGAATTCTTATTTAGAATCAGCTAGTTGTGTTGCGGGGTGGACGGGACTTGAATCTTGCACGACAGAAAGCCAAAAAACCGAGTGAGGACGCGACCTTGGCCGTCAAGTCCCTCTGGTTGTTGGAGAATCGGTTCGGAGTTTAGGTGCATCTGGGTACATCTAGTTGCATCGAGAGGTGCAGAGTCACGGCACACTGACGGCACTGTAAACGTGGCTCTTGCCGTGGGCTGGCGGTCCCTACCGGCCTAACACGCCGGAGGCCGCAAGGCCGATCGGGCTGCTGGCTGAACTTTCCCGGGAGGCTCGTGCCGCTTTCATGAGGGTCGGCCAACGACTCCAAGATCTGAGGGTTGCTCGGGGGTTGAGCCAGTAAGGGGCCGCTGGCCAGGCGAGCGCCAGTCCGAAGACCTTGCAGGACTACGAGCGTGGCGCCTGCAACCCGACACTGGCATCCCTGGTCGCCATTGCCGAGGCATACTGCTTTTGTGTGGGGAAGATGTTCGAGGGATTGTAGAAGGCCCAAGATAAGACCTCGCCCGCCATCGCCGCCCTGGCATGACCACCGCCAGCGCCCGCTGGCTGTCTGGCTGGCCAGGGGTTCCGCGCGGGCGGGTAAGTAGCTGAATACCTTGGAAATCGGCTGACGGGTACTGTCCTAATTAGGACAGTACCCAGCCCCGAGTCCACACCGGCCCCCGTGACGCCTTCAGCTCCGGTTCGTTTCACCGTAATCGACGGGGGCAAAGACAAGAAACCAGATTCGAGCTAGACACACTGAGTCAGGTCGGTCGGCCCATGCCGCTCCGGAATGAGTATAGGAAAATCAGGATTCTGCTATTCTTCCGATCGAGAGCATGACGCGGAAATCTTCTACGTCGTTCACCAGTTGCTGAGTAAGGAATCCGCAAATGGCCATCAAAATCCCCGACACGAGCAAGAAGGCGCTGAAGCAACTTGCTTCGTTTGATGACGGAAGCACTGACAAACTATACGCGGCGTTGCGCGATACCCCGCCGCGTCTTGGCATGCACGGCCTCCCCAAACAAATCGCCGAGAAGGTCGGGCTTCCTGTAGCGGAAGTTCAAGGACTGGTTAATGTGCTCTTTTCTTTGTATACAGTGCGCTACGAGGAGGGGCTTTCGACCGAAAGCCTGATCGGCGATCTTCGAGAGGCCATCGAAAAGACGGGTGACGCAAACTTAACGCCCCGCGACTCGTGGGACGTCTTCGCTGCTCACCTTCAGAAGCTGCTGTCTTTGGAGAACTCCTTCGGAATTGCAGTAAAGAGCCTGAACGTCCTCTATGATTATCCGAGACATTTTCACTCCGTTCGGATTCTGACGGATGCCAGACCAGTTTTCGCCTCAGATCCTACACAAAGTCCAAGGGTCTTTCTTGTGAATCATGTCCTCAAGTTTGCCATTCATGAAGATGGAGACGAAAAAGAGTGGTTTCTTGCTTTGAACTCTAAAGATCTGGAAAAATTAAGGCAAGTAATCGACCGGGCTATGTCCAAAGAAAAGAGCCTCGCCGCAACGCTGAAAACAGATTCTACAACTGTTCTAGAATGGGAGAAGTAATGGAGCTGGTACGAAATGATCCATGTCAGATCCGAACGAGTCGTTCTCCTAGAAGGCGCAACACAGATCAGCAACCAGATCAGCAGCTCAGGTGGATTGCCGATTGTCCTGCGCCGGAACCCTCCTTCACCCTGGATCGTACTTCACCCTCTACCCCTCCGATAAGACCGTTGGAGAGCACTATTGTCGATTCACGTAGAATGCTTGAACTTCCCGAAAACTGGGACGATGAGGGGGCACTTCGCATTGATGAAGCGACCTGGGAACGCGCTACTGAGTTTTTGCGGAAAACAGCCCGCCAAATTCTGGCAGAGAACAAAGTTATCTTCCTGGTACCAATGATCCATCCCTGTCCCAACGGTTCAATCGACTTGCATTGGAAAAATTCTCAATTTGAACTTCTGCTTAACATTCCGCCGTTGAGCAAGGAATTCGGAGATTTCTATGGTGAAACCAAAGATGGTCTGACGATCAAGGGAGCTTTCAGGCCAGAACTGCACAATCAAGGGATTATCTCCTGGCTTTCAGCCAATGGATGAGCCTCCTTGGCCGATAGAGGATATCCCCGATGGGGATTCGCTCTACATGCGGGTTCACTGCACGAAGATCGTGAACGGTGAACCCATATCTAGTGCGTTTTGTGACATTGGCCGGGGCATGTCGACGAACTGGAAAAAATACTGCGTGACAGCAGAGGAAGCCAGGTTAAAGGCTCGTGAACCTGCGAAGAATGGAATCATCGAATTCGTAGTCAAGGCAATTCGTTCCATTCCGCCTCTCTCAGTTGAGCACACGCCAGACATAGAACGCAAAGATCGGTCCCATGCTGAAGTTATTGGAGAAAAGGATGCCGAAGTTCGCATGAAGCTAGGCAGAGCCTTCCAATGGGCCATCAAGCTTGTTAAACCATAAGACCGAATTAGGACACCCCCTCACCGTCGCCCTTCAAAGTAGGACACCGGCGGGCAATTTAGGACAGTACCGGCTGACGCCATCGCTTGACCTACACCGTGTACTCACGGTACCTGCCCGCCGGCAGGCTCGTCAGCTGTGAAGTCGCGCTTCAGCCATGAGGAGCATTCATGGACGCTACTAGCAACGCGGTTGAAACATTGGCCTGGACCGTCGACCTGGGGGCCGCGTTGAAGCAGGCGCGGCTTCGGAAAGAATGGACGCAAAAAAGACTTGCTTCGGAAATGAACGTTACGCAGCCGACGATCTGTAACTGGGAAAGAGGGACGGTCGGCGCACCGGACGTTTCCGAGGTCAAAAGAATTGAGGAACTGCTCGGTTTCAAGCTGACGGATGGTTCCTCACCTGCCGACGGGGATGTGCGGACTGACCTCCAGCTATGGCTGCACGCCCAGATCGAGAAGAGGAGGGGAACCAAAACGATCAGGGTAATGGCCGCGGAAGCGGGTGTCAGCCAGCCCACCATCTTCAATATCCTTAACGGGACCGTAATCGCACCACAGCGCGCGACGATTGAGAAACTCAAGATGTACTTCGGTGCCGATGAACTGCCGGAGGAGGTTGAGAGAGAAGCCGACGTGGCCGCACGAGTGGGTGAGCTTGGCGAATTTCGCGAGTTCGACCCGCACGACAAGGATAACTGGCCCACCGGACCGGGCGTCTACATCCTCTACGACATCAGTGGAAGGCCGATCTACATTGGAAAGAGCAAGAATTCCGTCGCAGGCCGGCTTCGCGACCACCAGACCCGTTTTTGGTACAAAGCGCCAATGGTTGCGCGGGCGGCCTACATCAGCGTCAAGGATGAGAAGCTGGTGTGCGACCTCGAAACCGTCCTGATCAAGGTTCTTGGACCTCATGCAGTGATAAACGAGAGAGGCGTGGTGAGGGACGTGGATGGTGCCGAGGTGATGGAATCAGCCGTCAAGATGCCGAAGGTGACCGCGTGACGTTCGGACGCCAGGAAGGACGCTAGATGACAAAGAACAGCAGTGTGAACAATTACCGCCTAAAGCCAGAATTCAGGGATCTATTTGCAAACCTTTCTAGAGGTAAGGACCTTGCACAAAAGGAGGCGTTCAACAGACCCGGCGAGGTGATGCGAAAATCGTATGGGACAGAGGACGAGGGACGTCAACATGCAGCCATCCTGGCGAAGCTCGTGGCAGATGGCTTTGTCGAATTTGTTCCAACGGGAGTCAGCTACGTACCGAAGCCGTGATGAGCGAGGATCGGGACGTGGCCGTTTCGCTAGAGGACGTGGCCGACCCTTCCCCTGACGGCCACCTCCATGGAAACGGCGTATTATGTCGATGGAAAACTTGGCGCTGGGAGGGTCATCGAGAGGTCATGTCAGAGCGTAGGCATAGGCTGGCGAGCGTGAGCAGATTCCAACGCTCGCTCGGGCAAGAGGCGATTCGGCACCCTAGCGGCCCATCGAAAAGGATCGCGATGCTGAGGACCACGACAGCTTCCACATCTTCCACAATTTTTGTATTCGCGCTCTTGGCTTTCCCCGTGGCATGGGCCGGACCAACTGACGATAGTGACCGTGAAGCCGCCCGAACTGCCACCAAACAAGCAAGCGCCGCCTACAACCTTGGTCATTACGACGAAGCGGCATCCCTCTACGAGGAAGCCTACAAACATGTACCCGATCCGATTCTTCTCTATGACCTCGGCCAGTCCTACAGGCAGGCCAACAAACTCGACAAAGCCCTGACTGCCTACCGTTCCTACTTGCGAACTGCCCCTGAAGATGCGCCGAACCGGGGCCGAGTCAAGCAGTGGGTCGCTGAACTTGAGTGGACATCTGACCTTCAGGCAAAGACCGCCGCCACGAAGGCTACTCAGAAGGAAAAAGTGGCCACCCCGGTAGTCGCGACCCCGGTAGTCCCTGCCCCAGTGCTCGCTGCCCCGGTAGTCCCTGCCCCTGTCGAAGCTGGCAAAACTGCTGAACCTGCCCAACCCGCCGAACCTCAGATTTCACACCAGCAGGTCCCCTCTCCTTCGACCCCTTCCAGACCGGATTTGGTCTCCCAGGCCCCCCAAACTGAGGAACCCCATTCCTCTGCGTCATGGAAGAAGTGGGCACCTTGGGTCGGCGTTGGTATTACGACCGCATTGGGCGTAGCGACAATAGTTGAGGGGTTTTCTGCCAACTCCTCCTTCAGCGACTTGCAGGGTTCTTGCGGAAAAACGAAATCTTGCACGGACTCCCAAGTTGGCGGGGTTAGGTCGCAGACCACCGTGACCAATGTGTTTTTGGGCTTGACGGCGGCGTCGGCGGCAATAACGGGCTTTGCCTTCTACTTCAGCTACTCTGGCAGCAAGGAAACTGGTGCTTCCTTGGCGTGGAGGTACTAGCTATGAAGCGCGTGACCAGCCTCGTGGTAGCGCCCGTTCTTCTGGTTCTTGCAGCGTCGTGTTCCTTCGATTTCGGATCTCTCCAAGGGGGCAGCAGCGACACGGGTGTGGTTGGCATGGGTGGAGCTGGGGGCCAGGTGGCCACGACCACCAGCGACGCAGGTGTGGCTGGAGCTGGAGGAGGCGGCAGCGGGCGCGAGGCTGGCGTGCCAGACGCCCCGAGTGCTCAGCCAGATGTGCCTATGGCTGGCTCGGGTGGAGGCGCAGGCGGCATCGGTAATGGTGGTGGTGGTGCAGGTGGAACCGGTGGCAGCGGTGGTGGTCCAGGGGGCATCGGTGGCTCTGGTGGGGGCACGACCATCTCTCCCGGTGGTGGTCCAGGGGGCATCGGTGGCTCTGGTGGAGGCACGACCATCTCTGCCGGTGGAACAACCAGTTCCTCGGGTGGCACGATTGTCTCTGCCGGGGGGACGACTGGTTCAACCGGGGGTACGCGCATCGTCACTACCACGGGCACACTACAGGGACCAAGCTGCACAGGGCTTCCAGCGACATGTGGGCCGTCGGGGAATGAGAGTTGCTGCACCAGCTTGTTGGTCCCCGGTGGAACCTTCTACCGGAACTACGACGGCGTGACATATACGGACATGAGCTATCCAGCGACCGTGAACGACTTCTACCTCGACAAGTACGAAATCACCGTGGGCCGGTTCCGGGCATTCGTAAACGCGGGCATGGGCACGCAGGCCAACCCACCTGCGCCAGGAGCCGGCGCCCACCCGCTAATCACAGGCTCGGGCTGGGATTCGATGTGGAACACGAACCTGCCGGCGGACACTGCCGGCCTGGAGACCGCCATAAGCTGCTATTCGAGCTTCCAGACCTGGACCGACACGGCGGGAAGCAACGAGAGTCGGCCGATGAACTGCCTGGACTGGTACACGGCGTTCGCCTTCTGCGCGTGGGACGGGGGACGGCTGCCGACCGAGGCGGAGTGGAACTACGCGGCCTCCGGGGGCAATGAGCAGCGGTACTATCCGTGGTCGGACCCGCCAACATCTACGACGGTCGATGACAGCTACGCGGTCTACTGCGGCGGCTCATGCAACAGCACACAGAACGTCGGGTCGAAGTCTCCGAAAGGCGACGGGAAGTGGGGCCAGTGCGACCTGGCCGGGAACGTGCATGAGTGGACCTTGGACTGGTACGACACATATCAAATGCCATGCGATAATTGTGCCGATATCACGGATACCTCAGCCTCCTTCCGGGTGCTCCGGGGCGGCAGCTTCTACTACGGCGCCTCGAACCTCCGGTCGGCCCTCCGCGACGACATCTACCCGTTGTACGACGACAACGGCCTCGGAGTGCGTTGCGCCAGGACCAACAATGGCACAGGGACTGGCAGCAGTGATGCTGGAGTACCGGATGCCCCTTCTGTTCAGCCGGATGTTCCCCTGGGAGGCTACGACTCTGCGGCGGACGGCGGGCTGTCACGAAGTTGCACAGGGCTTCCACCGACCTGTGGGCCGTCGGGGAACGATGACTGCTGCACGAGCTTGTTGGTCCAGGGCGGAACATTCGATCGGAGCTACGACGACCTAGATTTCACGGACCCGAACTACCCGGCGACGGTGAGTGACTTCTACCTCGACAAGTACGAGGTCACGGTGGGTAGGTTTCGCGCGTTCTTGAACGCAGGGATGGGCACGCAGGCCAACCCACCTGCTCCTGGGGCTGGCGCAAATCCTCTAATTGCAGGGTCGGGCTGGGATTCGACGTGGAACGCGAGTTTGCCCAAGGACACAACCAGCCTCATGCAAGCCATGGACGACTGCGGTGGCAACTGGACCGACAGACCGGTGAGTAACGAAAGCCAGCCAGAAAACTGTCTGGACTGGTACACAGCGTTCGCATTCTGCGCGTGGGACGGGGGACGGCTGGCGACTGAGGCTGAGTGGAACTACGCGGCCTCCGGGGGCAACGAGCAGCGGTACTATCCGTGGTCGAACCCGCCAACGTCCACGACAATCGACGACAGTTACGCGGTCTACTGCGGGGGCTCGTGTGGCGGCACACAGAACGTCGGTTCAAAGTCTCCAAAAGGCGACGGAAAGTGGGGCCAGTCCGACCTGGCCGGGAATGTTTGGGAGTGGACTCTGGACTGGTATACAGAGCCATACGCAATGCCTTGCGATAACTGTGCCTATTTGACTGAAGCCAGCGGATCCTGCCCGGTAATCCGGGGCGGCGTCTTCGACGAAGGCCCCTCGTACCTTCGGTCGGCCTTCCGAGAAGTCAGCAGCCTCGGCCCCTCGGGCCGCTACTTCACCATTGGGGTGCGTTGCGCCAGAAGTGCATCACAATGAGGCGGCGCTTTGGAGGGCGCAGTTGAAGCCGCCACCAGCAGGTCTGGCGGCCGGCGATAGCACGTTCTGCGGCCGTGGTTGCCGGCCGCTGGTACGGCCGCAGCCGTGCGTTCGCGTTGGGCATCCCGAGAAGGGTCTCACAAACGCCATCGAAGTCGCGGGTCGTCAGACGAAGTGAGCGAGTCCGTGGTCCGTTCTACCCCGGGCGTCACCAAGCAGTTCTATGACCATCACATCCGGAAAGAACTTCTCTCCCTTGCTTACGCGTGGATTTCGGAAGAAGTAACAGCCAGACCGCGACTCGCGCAGGCGATTCGCAAGTTGCCAACACAGATATCGCCCTCCAAGGGCGGGTTTTGTGGGCCGTGGCTCGGCGGTATTCTGCCCGACCTGTGCGCGAGCTTCCACCACAAGACGGCAGTAAGGGGCATCGTGCGCAATTTCCTGGAGCCCAAGACGTTCAACCCGTCCATGTGCCTGCCCCTCCGCTGCGATCACATCCCGGAAAGGTGTTCATAATTTCTCAGAAGCCTGATCGATTAGCGATTTTGCTTCCAGGGCCGCCTGGCGTCGGCCAAGTTTCAGAAAACCCTCGCGGGCCTTGGTCAGGATGGCCACGCCTCGCTTGAGCTTGCCGGTCCGGCAGAGAAAGTCGCCGAAAACCAGGCCCACGTTGCAAATAGCGTCCAGGTGGCCGAGGTTGACGTAGATGGCGTAAGACTGGGCGAGGTGATCGCGGGCTTCCCGCCATTTCTGTTGTCGGATTTCGCATCGGGCGATTTCCAAAAGCGTGTTGGCCTTCTCGTCCTTGTCCCGCAACGCCTCGAAGATCTCCAGCGCCTTCTTGTGCAACCCGAGGGCCACGTCCACCTTGCCCTTGCTTGCCTGAATCGACGCGATGTCGCGCAAACACACACCTCGCCCCAGCTTGTCCCCCAACGCCTCGAAGATCTCCAATGCCTCATTGTGCAACCCGAGGGCCACGTCCACGTTGCCCTGGCTTGCCCGAATCGACGCGATGTCGCGAAGAAGCACCGCTTGCGAACGCTTGTCCCCCAACGTCAGGAAGATGCCCTGCGCCTCCTCGTACAACCTGAGGGCTTCGTCCACCTCGCCCTTATTCACTCGAATCCGCGCGATGTCCAACAGACACAGCGCCCACGCCCGTTTATTCCTCAACGCCTCGTGAATGTCCCGCGCCTCCTCGTACAACCTGAGGGCTTCGTCCACCTCGTCCTTGTAGTTCCGAATCGACGCGATTTCGCTCATAACGATGGCTCGCGTGTGATCCCGTACAGTGAGACCTTTCGCCCGCTCCAGGTGCCGCAGAGCCTCGTCCCGCTGGCCTTGTTGTATTAGTGCCTCCGCGTGGGTGACGAGCAATTTGGCTTGCTCTTCGGTGTCCGTCTCTCCGCCTTGCGCGAGCAACTTCATGGCGCGCTCTCGGAATGCGTTTGCCTCAGCCACTTCTCCCACCTGGTGGCAGCTCTGCGCGGCTGTGCGGAGCAAGCTCATCGAGGCCGACAAGCCCGCCGTGTCCACGAGGGCCACAATCGCCTTCGCCCAAGTGGCAGCCTGTCGCCACTTGGATTGACTAGCTAAGAAGTGCAGACAGTCGGCGCCCGTTGTGGTCAGGACGCGGGCATCCCGCGCCAGCATTCCCAGCCGTGTAAGTTCGTGGTTCTGCAAATCTCTTCGTTGCTTGCCGCCGGTCTCCCCGCCCCATTGCTCGAACAACACACCCGTCACCGCTCCGGCCAATCCTGCTTTCTCCGCCTCGCTCAGCGTCCCCGCCAGCGGGCGAACCAGCGCATTCAGCGTCAGCGCCAGCGCCTGCGGGTCCTGTAAGTCCTCGTAGACTTCCCACAGGCCCAGAGCCACGAGGCGGGAGAGAGCATCGTTCGCTGCCCCCTCACCCGCCCCTCGGGCACCCTCTCCCCCACTGGACACCGCGCCCATTCCCACTTTCTCCGCCAGCGTCCGCATCACTGCCAGTGGCACCGGCACCTCGAAGACCGTGGAGGCGCGGAGGAATTCGCGCTCTGCCGGCGAGAGCAGGCCAGTGAGCGATTGCAAGTCGAGGTCTTTCAGGAACGCGCGGACCTGGCCAGTCGCTGGCACCTTGCCGCTCCGGTGGAATTTCTTCATCTGCGCCAGGCAGCGGTCGCAGGCAGCAGGATCCTGCATGGCCAGCGTGACGAGCAGATCCTGCAAACCCGGATTGCCGCGTGCGTTGGTGACAGCGCGGTCCAGTCGCTCTTCCACCTCCTCGCCATACCACTGCGGCTGTCTGGCCATACTGCGGGCGTCATCGAGCTGCCGACGCTTGGTCTGGGCCTGCTTCTGGGCCTCGTCCTCGTTCATCCCATGTAACGGCACGTCGAGCAGGTGGTCCGCATCGGCCAGGTCTCCCCCGTCGTGCGGGCAGGTGAACTGGAAGCGGCTGGTGAAGAGCAGGAGCGATTCAGTTCTCGATGCGTCGAAGGCCAGCAGGAGCGCGCGAATGGAGTAAAGATACTCAGGCTTGAGAGTGCGGTGGTTCCGGTCGTTGAGCGCCTGCTCGAACTGGTCAAGCACCAGCAACACGGGCCTGGCCCCATGGTCGCCGGTCTGCGCACACGGGCCTTCAAGGAGTTCGGTGAGCGCGGGCAGGAGGTTCGCTTCGTCCGCCTTCACAAGCGGCGCGTGGTGCTTGATTATTTCCGCGGCAGCGGGCATGGCCAGACGCTTGCCGAGCGTGCGCAGGATGAAGGGTGCATCGTAGCGGCCAAAGATGACGACGGTCTCGTGGGTGCATTCGAGGCGGTGGGCCACGCGGGCCGCGAGTCTGGACTTGCCTTGCCCCCCGACGCCGTGGATGAACACACCGGCGTGGCGCTCGCTGAGCGGGGCGCCGAATTCACGGAGGATGGCCTGAATTTCGCGACGGCGGCCGACGAATTCCCGTTCGCTCGCGCCGGAAAGTTGCTTGCCCTTGGCTTTGCGGAGGGTCTTCACCACCTGCCCATGGCTGGGGTGGCGTTGCCGGCCGCCGGCCGTGGCAAGCGCACCGCCCGCGCCGGAGCTGAGGAAAAGCCGGGCGAGGTGCCAGTCGCGGGTGCCGAAAGGAGCGATTTCGTCGCTCGCGTCCATTTCCTGGCGGACGTTGGCCATGGCGTGGGCGAGGTCGTCGCCTTGGGTGAGGGATTTGTAGAACAAGGCCGCGAATAGCGTAGCCTCGTCGTCACGCACGGACGCGGCCCAGCCGAGAACCGCCGGCGCGCCCGCCATCACCAGTGAGAGTGCCAGCGATGGCAGCACCGGGTGCGCTTGCGCGGTCGCGCACCCGGAGAGAAACAGCAGACGCGGATGCTGGGCGGCGAGCCGGGTGACGAGATCGTTGGCCGTGACGAGAGCCGCGTTGCCGAATTCGTCCTCCAGCACCAGGCCGCGCTGGGGCGGGAGCGCGCCGTGGCAGGAGATTTGGATGACCTCGGGCTTCTCGTGGGCCACGCAGGCGGAGAGGAGTTCGAGCGTGCCGCCTTCCTCGACGACGAGGTCGAGACGCAACGAGTGGGTGGCGTTAAGGATAGAGGTTTCCTCCGCCTCGTAGTTGAGGCTGTCCGCGCCGCGCGGGGCGGCGGCCATGAACACAAGGCCAAGCCGATTGGCCGAAGGCGGGGCCGGCGTGGCGGCCTTGCCGATGCGGCGGATGGGGCAGAAAGCTAGGCTGTCTTGCAACGCCCAGAACTCGTCATTGCTGGCCAAAACCTCCCACGGGGCGTTGAGGAGGGCCAGCGCGAACTCCTCCTCGCAATCCTCCCGGCCTACGACGAACTCGACTACAAGCGGCGCGCGGGCGGTTTTGAGTGAGCGTGTGAGGAAGGAACTGGGACCATTCAGCCACTCGTGCATTTCCTGACCAAGTTTGCGCAAGTCGTTGAGGTAAGCTTCCCTGTCGGCTTCTACGAAATAGCGCGCGGCCCAGCTCTGAAGTATCTGGCAATCGTCGGCAGCGACCCGGCGGTCCTCGCTGAGACTGGCCTCCGGGCAGCGGAGTTCCAGTCCACCGTGGGCAAAGGTGACAGTGGCAAAAGCGTTCATAATTTAGCCGACAACTTCGGTGACAGGGAGGCGACGGCGTCGTGTATCGCTATTCGATCGGCCCCCGTTGGGCCGTCTTCGGATGGAAGAAAACTGAGCAGTCCACCGAGCCCCGGGCACCGAGAGCCCCAGCCGCTCCCGGCCAGGTCCTCCGGATAGTCGTCGATCAAGACATTCCCCAAGGCCCTGATGGTACCTCTCGGAAGGTAGTGCGCCAAGCTCGCTGGAATCGCTCGACGCAAATTCCCGTGACACCAAGACTCCAGTGGGCAACGTCCGTCCCGCTGCGCCCCGCAGGCCCTTGGCCCTATTTCAACCCGCCCACGATGATTTCCCGCAGCGTCTGCGCTGGCAGCCGGGGAGTTCTCTTCTCTTCCTCAAAGATGATCTGCGCGATTGTGGACGCCGTGATGTCGGCGTTGGTGCTGTGGGCAATCACCCGGATCTCCTCCCCCTGGCGAATCAAAGCGGCGAGATGTTGCAGGGTCACGTACTGGCTGTCGACGGTGTCGTACAGCTTGCGGTTGGAGTAGCGGCGAATGAGCCTCATTTAATGCACTATAGCATGAACCCTCGTGGCTCACCGGATTGACCTGGCGGCGCCGGTGCGATGCGCGGCCGAGGCGGGCAGCGGCGTGACCAGAGACCACGTCACCCGCGTCCGCTCCAATCTGGTTGCGCTTCCCCAATTTGCCCCATACGATTGCCGGCCAACAGACACCCAGGAAACCCCAATGCCCCACACCGACCCGCACATCACCGCCCAAATCGAAACCTTCACCCACCAGCTCGTGGCCACAGTGGAAGCAGCCGTAGCCCAGCGAATCCAGGCTGCCCTTGCCGGCGCCTTTGGGATCCCCCAGAAGCGCGGACCCGGAAGGCCCCCGAAGCACCTGGCGGCCACGGCACATTCGACCTTCGCCTCTGTTTCCGCGCCGGTACGGAAGAAACAGCTATGTCCCGTGCCCGGCTGCACGAACCCTGCGGCGCCGGTGTTCGGCATGGTCTGCAAGGAGCACAAGAACGTGGACAAGTCCAAGATCAAGAAGTACCGGGAGGCGCGGCGCGAAGGCACGGTCACCCGGGCGCCTGGAGTCAGGCCGGCCACCCCAAGGAAGGTGAAGAAGGCCACGCCGAAGGTCGCGCGGGCGCGGAAGCTTCAAGGGCAGTACCTGGGTGCATTGAAGTCGCTCAAGGGCGCGGACCGGGCCAAGGTGAAGAAGACCGCGGCCGAGAAGGGCGTCGCTGAGGCCGTGAAGCTCGCGCGGTCGCTGAAGAAGTAGAGGTCGGAGATTCCTGCGGCAGCGGCCGGTCACCAAACTCCGGGCACGAGACGATAGCGGACTTATGTCGCATAGTCGCGGTAGCCGGGAAGCGCGTTGTACTGTGCGTGCTACTTTGGCGTTAGCTTCATCACCGTGCCGGCTTGGGTGAGTCCAGGGGCAGTACCTGGGCGCCTTGAGATCGCTCAAAGGCGCGGACCGGGCAAGGGTCAAGAAGAGCGCAGCGGAGAAGAGCGTCGCCGAGGCCGTGAAGCTCGCGCACTCGCTCAAGAAGGTGAAGAAGTAGAGATCGGCGACTGTTGCACTCGCAGGTGACAATTCCCATTTTAGGCACCGCACTCGCCGGTAATGGCGCGAGCGAGAAGGGTTCACCCTCAATGCTGCCTCTTCACCTCCGCGACAAGCCGGTCGATGAGTCCGAGTAGATCCGAAACGTGCGCCATGGTTT
>Ga0181518_10004088_pt1 | contig 13199 bp, 9 predicted proteins | sample PEATcosm2014_Bin_28_FD_119751 | JGI IMG/M metagenome (GOLD analysis project Ga0181518, IMG submission 119751) | Peatland microbial communities from MTU Mesocosm Facility, Houghton, MI, USA - PEATcosm2014_Bin01_60_metaG | ecosystem: Environmental > Terrestrial > Soil > Wetlands > Peat | place... | reverse complement strand
TTTGCGGGCCGTGGCCGGGAATCACGACCGTCTCATCGGGCAGGGTGAGTACGCGGTCGCGCAGGGAGCGCATGATTTTCTCGAACGAGCCTCCGGGGAGATCGGTGCGCCCGATGCTGCCGGCAAACAAGGTGTCGCCGGCGATTAACAGTTTTTCCCCGGGAAAATAGAGGCAGACGCTGCCCTCGGTGTGGCCGGGGGTGTGGAGAACGTTTGCCGTAAGGTTGCCCGCATGCAACGAATCGCCGTCGGCGATGCTGGCTGCGATAGTAACTTTTCCCGGTGCGGCCATGCCCAGCCACGAAGCCTGCACGTCGAGCATTTTCAGCAGCGCATAGTCATTCTGATTGAGCAGGATCGGGGCGCCCGTCCGCGCGCGCAATTTCATGGCTCCGCCCACGTGATCAATGTGAGCGTGGGTAATGACGATCTGTTTCACTTTCAGTTTGTGTTGACTGACGACAGCGAGCACGTCTTCAATATCGTCGCCGGGATCGATGACCATGGCTTCGTGGGTAGTCTCATCGCCGATGATCGAGCAGTTACATCGGAGCGGGCCCACGGTAAGGATTTTGTGAATCATCGTCAGTGCCATCGCCTCATTTTCGCACACGCCAGCAGGGCTCGCCTTTTAAGACGGAGATTCAAACGCTCAAGTTCGGCAGCCAGAACCAGCCTCTGCCGTTCGAGGTTTGATGGCGCGTATCTTGCCCATCGAAAGAATAATTGACCAATCCTTGCTCGTCTTTTGGAGTTTCGTAAGTGCTTGGTAACACCACTAGTAACCTCCAATTCTTCAACGGCTTCGGCGACTGCGTCGTCCCTTTTCCTCTTCATTTCCTTTCTGTGTGCAACTCTTTTCACATGCGACTCGTCTTGGTCACCGCAAACAATTGACATTCTTGTGCAATCAATCTGGTCACGAGGTTGCATCTTTGGAGTGTACCGGGCAACCCCCTCACTGCAACGTGAACCGGACGAAGTAAGCCGGAAAGTAACTTTAGTAACCAGAGAGGATCGGATCATGAAAAACCGCAAGCGAAATCAAAAGGGCTTCTCGCTCATCGAGCTGCTGATCGTCGTGTCCATCATCCTGATCATCGCCGCCATTGCGATCCCCAACTTGCTGCAGGCCCGTGTGGCCGCCAACGAAGCCAGCGCCGTTGCCTCGCTGCGCACCATCAACACTGCGATGCTTACCTACCAAAACAGCTATCCAGATGTGGGTTACGCGCCCTCTATCGCGGCTCTTGGCGGATCCACTTGCGACACACCCGACCAGAACGGCGCCTGCATCATCGACAACGTGCTCTCCAGCGGCACCAAGAGCGGGTTCGGCTTCACCGTGACCCAAGTTGGTTCCGGGCCGCCCTACTACCAATACTTGACGGCCGCAGTACCCGTGTCGAATGGCGGAAACCGCAGCTTCTGCTCCACCCAAGACGGCGTGGTCTACTATGACCCGACCGGCTCGGCGATCCCCGATCAGAATACCTGCCTCGCGCTTACGCCGCTGCAGTAGAAACCCCGCGGCGTAACGCAGCATCTCTGGCCTCCCCCTCCGGCTTCAACTCGACTTTCCGCTCTGCCCCTCTGGCCCTGAAACTCAAGGTTGACTTTCGATCGGCGCACCCGGCATGGTATGTTGACGTTTCACCGGCAATCCGCGTCCGCTCGTTATTGAGAAAGCGCGGGTCCGGCAATGCGCTTTCAACAACCGGTAAATCCATGATCCGATCCTATAAAGGCCTCACTCCCCAATTTCCCGAAAGCTGCTATGTGGACGACTCCGCCCAGCTCATCGGGGATGTCATTCTCGGCGAGCACTCCAGCGTATGGATGAACTGCGTGCTGCGCGGCGACGTCCACCAGATTCGCGTTGGCCACCACTCCAACATCCAGGACAACTCCGTCCTGCACGGCATGAAGGAGCAATACGGCGTGTACCTTGGCGACTACGTCACCGTCGGCCACAGCGTCGTTTTGCACGGCTGCACCATCGAAGACCGGTGCCTCATCGGCATGGGCGTCATCATCCTCAACGGCGCGGTTATTGGAGCTGGCTCCATCATCGCCGCCGGCACTCTGATACCGGAGAAAACCGTGGTCGCGCCGAATTCCCTGTGGATGGGGACTCCCGGAAAATTCCGCCGCCTTCTCGATGAGAAAGAACAGGCGATGATCCTCCGCTACGCCGAGAATTACCTGGAATACAAGGAGACGTACTTATCGGAGAGAAAGATTTTGTAAGCCGTGCGCAGCGGCGAAAAGCAATGACGGATTTTGGCCCTGCCACTCACTCCGCTGGTCAGACGTCGCACAACGCCACCGCTTCTCGTAAGGAAGTAAGTGGATCTCGGGTGGGGATAAACTCATGTGCAACATAGCCGGCGTAGTTGGTCTTGGCGATGGCTCGCATCACGGCTGCCCAATTCACTTCCTGTGTGTCGTCCAGTTCATGCCGCCCTGGTACGCCTCCTGTATGGAAGTGCCCGATCCAGTCGATGTTCTGTTCGATGGTGCGAATCAGATCGCCTTCCATGATCTGCATGTGATAAGCATCGTAGAGCAGCTTCACACGCGGTGAATTGACCGCCTGCACCACGCGCACTCCCCAGGCTGTGTGGTCGCACATGTAATCCTTGTGGTCCACCTTGCTGTTCAGGAGTTCCATGCAGATGGTCACGCCGTGGTCCTCCGCGATTTTCTTCACGCGATTCAGACCGGCAATCGTATTCTGCGCCCCTTCTTCGTCGGACATGCCGCCCCGGTTTCCCGAGAAGGTGATCAAGTTCGGCACGCCGAGTTTCGCGGCTTGGGGAATGCTTTTCCGAAAGGCTTCCTCGATCTTGGCGTGGTTCTCCACGCGGTTCATGGCGCTGCCAATTACTCCGCCTCCACCGTAACCCATGGTGCAGATCAGTCCATAACGCCGGGGGACCTCCCACTCTTCCTGCTGCAGCAGGTCGATCGCCTTCAGACCCATTTGAACGCCACTTGCGCATAACTCGTCCAGCGGAATGTTCTGGTAGCACCATCGCGCGACCGACTGCCGGATTCGCCCTTTGCGGGGAATCGGAAGGCCTTCTTTCGCCGTGGAAAACGAGGGGGAGGAGAGCAGAGATGCTGCAGTCACTTCCGCAACCATCGCCTTCACCATCGCACGCCTGGAAATGGTGGTCATATGAGGTGGAAGTGTAGCGAAAGCTTTGAGATCGGGCGAGAGAAAAATACGATTGCTAGCCGTTCCCGCCACGCCGTCAAGGCCGCTGTCCCCGGGTAAACCCGACCTCGCCCTGAGTAGAAACCATCCCAGCCACAATTACATTCCCTACTGCACGACCAGCGTCAACTCCGGCAGTTGATGGGTTGAAAACAGAGCGGTTGCCGTGACGGTTACCGGGTACGAACCCGGGATGGTCGCCGGTTTCAGAGTGACTATGGCGCTCGCCGACTTCGTCGAGTCCGCTGTCAAGGTTGCCGTGACGGTCACGGACGAAGGGAGCCCCGAAGCCACCTGTGGAGCCGTGTAGTTTCCGTTAGCGTCAATGGATCCGCAGTTAGCCGGCGAGACCGACCAGGTGACCGATGAGTTGTTGCTCACGCTCGCCGTGAACGAAACAGTCTGCGCAGGCCATGCGTCAGCCGTATCGTTCGGCCACAGACTGGCTGTGGACGGCCTGACCCCAACATTTATGGGAGTACTGCTGCCACATGCAATCAACAGAGCGAGCAATCCCAACGTTACACACAGGCCCACGATGCTGGAGTGCTTGTACACCTTCCGTCCGAAGACGCTCAACATCGCGACGCCCGCGATCGGCAGCATCAACGGCAGCCACGGAGACCGGTTGCCAGCCTGTTTATACCGCTCGACGTTGTTGTTGCCCCGCTGCCGAATCTGTCCGGACGTAGCGTTCGGCCCGGAGGTTGTAATGGTCAGGATCACCGGCACCGCTGGTACTCTCGGTGTGCCCGCTGGAATCGAAGGCGGATTGAAGACGCAACTCGCCGTTACATCCAACCCCGAGCAGGTGAATGTGACGGTCGCGCCGAAGGTTGTACCGGTCGCCGGCGCCACAGTGAAGGAGTATCCCGCCGCCGTTACTCCTGCCAACACCGGCACCGAAGTGCTGCCCGTGTTGGTCAGGATGAAGTCCGAAGCAGCGGCGGGAATGGCAGAAGCCTCGTTCGACGAAGGCCCCGTGCCAGCGATGTTCACGCCATCGACGGTGTAGTAATACGTCGTGCCGTCCGTCAGCCCCGTGTCTGTATAGGTATTGGCATTGATGTTGCTTGCGATTGGAGTGGGAGACTCTCCACCCGGCGCCGTTCCGCGGAAGATATTGAAGCCCGCGGGCGTGCCGCCAGGGTAAGCCGTCTGCCAACTTAAAATAATGCGCGTGTCGCCAACCACTGCGGAGAGAGCCGGAGCTCCGGGCACAATGCTCGTATTGTTGTAGTAGCCATAGACAAAACTGTTGCCTTGGAAACCGATATACACCGTCCCGAAGGTGTCCCAGCTTGCCGTCATGGTGTTAGGCACGTCGAGGAGTTGATCTGGGTAGTACGCGATTCGGTTGAATGTGTTGCCCCCATCGATCGACTGGAAGACACCCCAGGCCGGGTCGCCGGCGAGCAGGCCGTAGACATAAATTGCTGGATAGCCGCCGCTGCTGGCGCTTCTGCCCAGGGCGAGAGTCCAGGCGTATGTGAAGTTTGGATTACGCGTCCAGGCAACGCCGCCATTCGTGGTGTGGTAGAGGCCATGCTGGTCGGAGCCATCTTTTCCGTCAACCAGCCACAGATCGCCCGACACGCCGGGAACCGCCGCCATGGTTCCATGGTGCGGGAAATCTGGAACCTGGCCGCCGCCTGATGTCTGGAGCTGGGTCCAGGTGACGCCGCCATCCGTGCTCGTCCAGAAACCGCCTGCCGTAAGCTCTGCGTAGAACGTACCCGGCGTCACCGGATCGGCGACCAGCAAATGCTGCGTCAGGGCGAAGATCCATGGACCCCATTGGAAGCCCATGAACGTGTAGCTGGCGGGTCCCGGGCAGTTGCCAGGAGCTTGTACGGTTATCGCCCCTGGCGCATTGTTGAACGATGCGGTCTGGGTCCAGGTCGCTCCGCCATCCTTGGAGTAAAACGGCGCGGGACCCTGGGCGAAGATATTCCACAGGTTATAGTTGGATGGAATCCAGACCAGGTTGTCTGAGCCGGGAGCTTCGTCCTCCTGGCCTGTGGGCCGCGCCGAGACCGCGATGCTGCCACCGTACAAGAGGCAGGGATGGGTTCCGCCCGATATGGAGGGAAAGAGTGTCCACGAGTTGCCACCGTCGGCGCTGTAGGAACTGAACTCCGACGACTGGAGGAGCGGGTTTCCGGCCCCCAGATTATCCGACGTAACCACAACGTAGAGTGGCTGGTTGGGAGCGTAGCTGGTGTCCGTGGCAATCGCCAGTCCGTCATTGCCGTCTTGAAACAAATCAATGGGGAAATGCGCGGCTGTATATGTCGCTGGATTCTCGATGGTGAAAAGAGTCTCGTCTTCGAACGCCAGCACTGGCTTCCCGCCCGGGGGAATCGTGCTGGGCTGCGAGACCATCTCTTCTATGCCTTCCGAGATGCTGGTCCAAGTCGTTGACGTGTCGGTATTGCCCGGAGTGTAGGTCATTATGCCGTCGTTGGCGCCGGCGACGAAGAGAACTCCATTGCTATTGAAGTAAAGTCCGCTGACCGAAACATAGTGTCCCTGGGGACGGTATGCCGATGGATCCAGCCACTCGATCGGCTGGTTCGAGGCAAACTGCATGGGCCCCAGATCGGTCCAACTGGCGCCGCCATTGAGAGAACGCGACATAGAGCTGTTGCCCTGGGCGAAGATCCGCTGCGTATTCGTGGGATCGACCGCAACACCACCGCCGCCGCCGTAGGTCGGCGTGCTTGTCGTCCAGGCCGTTCCGGTCCGCGTCCACTTATAGAGATTGTTGCTGCTGGTACGCGTACCGCTGTTGCCGCCGTCCGCGATCCACAGATTGCCGGCAGAGTCGATGGTGGCAAAGCCGACTGTATCGGCGCCTGTCTGAAGAACCGTTCCCGTGATGTCGGTCCAAGTTTGGCCCCCGTCGGAGCTCTTCAAAACGCCGCCGCCGACTATGGCGTCGCTATTGGTCTCGTCGTGCTTGATGTAGGTCACATAGACGATCTTGCTGGCGGTCTGACCGCCGGGCAATGTGACGGTGCCGGAGCCGCCATCGATGCGCGGCAACTGAAACTCATAGCGCACTGTATTGACGTTTGTAACAGGGAGTCCGCCCCCAGTTACCTGGTTCCAGGTTTGCCCGCCGTCCAGGCTGAGCTCAAGACCGTCGGTCGCGCCCTGCGCCCCAGGAGGCCCTAGATAAGCTATGTTTCCGTTGTTGGGATCGATCGCCAGACGTTCTCCGGTCGTCTCCTGGGAAAGGTCGCCATTGAGTGACAGGTTGGCCGGATGGTAGGTATTGGCACCATCCGCGCTGTAGTAAACGTTCAAACCCCAGGCGTTGTTGACGTCGGTCCCCCCACCCAAGGTCCAGACCACCAGAACGTGAAGCGGATTGGAGGGATCGATGGCGATGGCGCCGCCGCCTCCCGCTGCCGGCGCGGTCGTGAACACCGCCGGAAAAGCGGTGGAAACCTTGGTGGGATACCACTGCTGCGTCGTGTTGTCCCACCGATAGACGTTGTCCACGTCGCCGCGGGCATACATGTAGTTTGGGTTGCTGGGACTCACGGCCATGCCGCGAATCCATCCGCCCGCCCCAATCAGCACCGGCTGAAACTGGTAGCTGGCAGAGAGGTTTTGGTCCTGGGCGTGGATCGAGTTGGCAGCTAGCGCGCAGAGCAGGATGACCGAAAGCAGCTTCAACAACCTGAGTGGCGCCGTTAAGAACATAAATCATCCTCTGACCAATGCTTTGGATCACGTGTAGTCAGTGTGACCCACACGGTCGAAAGTCATCTTCAGCTATCTGCTCGCGGCGCCCGACCCCTGTCTGCTTCGCGTTGAGCAACCATGCAATGTAGTGTATTAAACTCTGTTCGGAAAAGCGCCGTAAACTTTCATTCATGCTCACGGTTTCCTCCACCGATCGCGTCTTCGTTCTCACTGGGGCGGGAGTGAGCGCGGAAAGCGGCATCCCGACCTTTCGCGGCGTGGGCGGGCTTTGGCGTAATTACCGTATCGAGGAGGTCGCTTCGCCGGAAGCCTGGCACCGCGATCCGCGCCTGGTGTGGGAGTTCTACTCCATGCGCAGGAGAGTTGCGTCGGCGGCCAAGCCCAATCCAGCGCACTTCGCGCTTGCCAAACTTGAAGACTCGCTGCGAGACCGCCTCTTCGTCTGCACCCAGAACGTGGACTGCCTGCACGAGCAGGCGGGTTCGAGACACGTCGTCCACATGCACGGAGAGCTTTTCAAGAGCCGTTGCGACACCTGCAGCCGCGCTCCGTTCGACGACACGAATCTCTACGAACCGCCCGCTGAGATCCCCCGATGCCGATGCGGCGGCCGGATTCGTCCGCACATTTGCTGGTTTGGCGAAGTGCCGTTCGAGTTGGATCGAATCTATCGGGCGCTGGACCAATGCACTCTCTTTATGGCGATAGGAACGTCAGGCGTGGTCGAGCCCGCAGCCAGCTTTGTGGCTTACTCGGCTGCACGTGCGCGGACAGTTTATGTCGGGCCGGAGAGGCCCGCGAACGCATCGTCGTTCACGGAATGTTATCTGGGTAAAGCGGGTGAAGTACTGCCACACTTGTTCAGTTCCTTGTGAACAGTCGAGAGCCGAGAAGATCAGTGATCGTCGATGTAGCTTTTCCGTGTCCCCTGATGTGCCCTTAAATCGTTAGGGCTTAGAAAATCTGGCGGAGAGAGTGGGATTCGAACCCACGTTACCCTTTCGAGTAAACACGCTTTCCAAGCGTGCGCCTTCAGCCACTCGGCCATCTCTCCGGCGCGCTGGTAAACAGCGATTTTGATGCTAGCAGCTATTTCGCGGCCGCCGGCTCTTCACGGCTGCCGATCCGGTCTCTCCTGCGGATTTCGATGTTCCATGTTCGAAAACTGGCGACTGGCGACCGGGTACCGACAACTCTTCTTAGCCTTCCTCAGGCCCGTGCAACTGCTGGGCCAGGTAGTTCTCGTAGGTCATCTCTTCAATCGCGTGCAGTTGCCCTTCCAGCCAGTCGATGTGCTGCTCTTCGTCGAGCAGGATTTTCTGCAACAGCTCGCGTGAGCCGTTGTCGCCAACCTCGACGCAGGTCTTGATGCCGTCGTTCAGCCGCTTCACGGCCGCGTATTCGAGATCGAGATCGTTCTTCAGTTGCTGCTTCAACGTTTGGCCGATATTGATCTTGAAGTAGTCGGTCATATTGGGAGCGCCATCGAGGTACAGGATGCGTTCCATCAGGATCTCCGCATGCCGCATTTCTTCGATGGATTCCTTACGAGCGTGCTTGGCCATGCGTTCATAACCCCAGTTCTCGCACATCTCGGCATGCAGGAAATACTGGTTGATGGCAGTGAGCTCGGCTTTGAGCGCTTCGTTCAGAATGGCAATAACGTTCGCGTCGCCTTTCATGGTTGCCTCTCTTGGATAGTTCTCAGTTCCCGGTTTTCAGTTCTCAGTTGGAAATGCTGAGCTTGTCACTGACAACTGAGAACCGGGAACCGAGAACTGTACTTACAGTCCGCAAACAAGGATTGTACTAGAAGAAGAGAATCAGGAGCGGGATCCCGCGGCAGCCGAGGCGGCATTGGGTGTTGCCGTAGCTGCGGGAGCGTGGCCGTTGCCTGGCTGCGCGGCCTTGGGCGGAGCGATGCCGTCAACCACCCGGTGATTCAGGCAGTAAAGCGCGAGCTCAAGACGGTCGGCTACTCCCAGTTTGTCGTAAACTTTGCGGAGATAATTCTTGACCACCTGTTCGGTGGTACCCACCCGCAGGGCAATCTCACGGTTCTTCATTCCCTGCGTGACACAGGAGACGATGAGCGCCTCTTTCGGTGTTAGCGACACTTTGGCGCGCGTTCCCGCCGGACGCAAGCCTTGAGTACGATACGCCTGCATCACCCAGGCGACCGCGCGGCTGTCCAACCACGGTTCATCGTGAGCGACTTTGCGCACGCATTCCACCAGCATCTCCGGTTCAACTTCGCGAGAAACGATGCTGTGCGCGCCGCGCCGGAACAAATCAAGCGTCATTTCCTGGTCGGGCTCCTGCAGCACCACCACCAAACGGCAGTTGGTCGTTTGCCGTAGAAGATCGGAAACAGCGTCGGCTGGATTTGGGGCCAGCGCCGCCTCGAAGATCACAATGTCGGCGGAAAATTTTTGAATGGCGGCAACCGTCTGATCGAGACTTTCGGCCTGGCCAACAACTCTTATGTCGTCTTCGAGCGCGAAGATCTTGCGCAGCCCGGCGCGGAAAATGGCCTGCGTGTCCGCCAAAATCAAGCGGATCGCGCCGTTGCCGGCCTCAGGCTGACGACCTTCGTCTGGCTCGACACTGACCGAAGTGCTGACCGAACTGCCGACCGAAGTGCTCCCCATCCGTCCTCTTTTCGCGCCCTACCCGCGCGGCCAACTGGGAGACGCGGCAAGCCGCGTCTCTAGCTAAAACTACCTGCGCTCAAAACGGTACTCGTCAATCACCACACCCACCCCACGCCGTCCGCCATCGGCAAAACTGCGCACCACTCTGCCCCGGCAATCCACCTGCACGTCGACGGCAGAGCCCAGCACATCGGCGGGAAGAGAAATCGTAAAATCCACAGCCGCACCTACTGGTACATCGGCATCCATGCGGAAAAGAACACCGTTGGCCGAAATGTTTTCCGTCTCCGCCATTTTTTCCACGAACCCAGCTCCCGCGACCCCAGGCTGGTTGACTGCCGACTTCAATGCCACCGGCAATTTGATGGGGAAACGCGGCGCACCTTGCACGTCCGTATAACCCCTTCGATTCCCGCTCACTGCAGCATCGGTTCCCTTGGCGGTTTCAGACACGTTTGCGGCGACCTTCCTTCCGGTTCGTGCGATGCACCACTCCAATTGAGCGAATGCATATTTCAGGCCGAGATTACACCCCCGCATTCTCTACGCAAAGTTACGGAAGTCATGGAACAACGGCGGCGAAGTATCGCTGGTACACAGACTTAGGGGTGTGGGGGGGGGGGATACTGTGTACGCACTCACGGCGGTTGCCGCGTCCAGCGCCAGACGAGCCGTAGTATTCATCTCAGATTCAACGCATAACGAGGGGCTAGCGGCTGTCCGCTCTTAGTGAGTGCAACCCGGGTGCGGCGACCGCCAGGGGAACTTTCTTGCGCGCTACATCGATGAGGAAGCGGCCGCCCTGCAAACGGCCTTCATTCTTATTCGTGTTCTTACCGTCTTCGTTAGGGCTGCCGGGATCGCTCCACAGGCTGCCGACTTCCACTTTGCCCGAGCCCGCCGCCATCTTTGTCGGCTGGCGCCGCTGCTTGTCCACGTACGCCTTGATCACCTGGGTCGCCAAACGCGCCGCCAGCGGTCCGTGCTCGCCGCCTTCGAACAGAACGCATACGATGATGTCCGGATTGCGCCGGGGCGTGAAACCAACAAACCAGCCGTTCTGGGCGTAATCCGCATCTGTTTTATGCTTTGCGCGAAGGGCCAGCGACACAACTTGCGCCGACCCGGTTTTGCCGGCGATGTCGATTCCCGGAATGTGCGCCATGGGGGCGGTGCCGCCCGGCAACAATACTTTCCCCATCGCGTCGGTGATGGCGTTCCATCCGTTCGGGTCGAACGCAACATCTTTCACTTCCGTAAGGTGGGTGGTCTCAACAAACCCTGGCGGCAGGTTCGTCGGATTGATGACGTGTGGTACCACCATGCGGCCACCCATCGAAATCGCTCCCACGGCGCGCATCAGTTGCACGGGAGTGATGGCGATCGCGCCTTGGCCGATGCCCACGGAGATCGTTTCCCCGGCGAACCACTTCTGCTTGTAGTTGCGGATCTTCCATTCTTCCGAGGGCATCACGCCGCTCGCTTCGTTGGGCAGGTCGATCCCGGTCTTCTGCCCCAAGCCAAGCATGGTGGCGTATTTTGCGATGCGGTCGATACCGAGCTTTTCCGCCAGCGTATAGAAGAACACGTCGCAAGACTGGGAAATCCCCTTGTCGAGATCGACCTCGCCGTGGCCGCCCTTCTGCCAGCATCCGAAGAGCCGGCCATAGAATGTGGCGCCTCCGTTGCAGTGCACATGAAGAGTCTGGGCAATGCCCTCCTGCCACCCGGCGAACGACATGATGACCTTGAAGGTCGAGCCGGGCGCGAGCTGTGCTTGGATCGCTTTGTTCAGCAGCGGCTTGTCGGGGTCATTGATGAGCGTGTTCCACTCGTCCCGCGAAATCTTTACCGTGAAATCGTTGGGATCGAAAGTCGGACGGCTCACCAGCGCCAAAATTTCTCCGTTGTGCGGATTCATCGCCACGATGGCGCCGTTCTTCCCTTCTATGGCCTCTTCCGCCGCGATCTGCAAATCCAGGTCCAGGGTCAGCTTCAGCGGCTTGCCAGCCTCCGCCGGAGTCTCATCCAGACGGCTCACTTCGCGCCCATGGCTGTTCACGACGGTGCGCTGCGATCCGTTCTTGCCCATCAGGATCCCGTTGTACTGCTTCTCAACCCCGCTCTGGCCCACCACATCGCCGGCGTTGTAAAGGTCGAACTGGGGCTGGTTGAGCATGTCTTCGCTGACTTCGCCAACATAGCCGATCAGGTGGGCCATGAACCCGTTGCGCGGATACAGCCGCCGCTGCGCCGTGATCGTTTCCAGTTCCGGCAGTTCGTTCTTGTGCGCCTCGATGAACGCCAGATCGTCGGGCGTAATGTCTTCTTTCAGAATTATTGGCTGGTACTGCGGCATGGAAGAGAAGCGCTTGATGCGCTGCCGCACTTCATCGGCATCCAGGTGCATCCCCTGGGCGATGGCGTCCGCGTCCGAGTTCAGGTCGCGCGTCGTATCTCTCAGCAGCAGCGCCGAAAACGAAGGGTAGTTATCGACGATGATCCGGCCTTCGCGATCGAAAATTTTGCCCCGCGGCGCCAGAACCGGCACATTGCGTACCCGGTTCTTCTCCGCCTGCATGGTGTACTCATCGCTTTGCATCACCTGCAGCTGCCACAGCCTGTACGCCAGCACAAGAAACATCAACAGCACGGCGTACTGCACGACCGTCAGCCGCACCACCGGAACTTTTTCTTCGTGGCCGTACATTAGATCCTCTAGTTCCCGAATCCTCGGTTCCCGCATCTTCAGTTCGTGGCAGATGGCATGGAAAGGTACCGGAAATGTTAACTGTATTCTAACTCGCACCAGATCCTGGCAGAAATAAAGTGGCGCAAACCAAAGTTCTCTACTCGAATGCTGCTGCTTTTACTGGAGAGACGGGAGTCTCGCAAGCTTGCCTCGCCTGACGCCGAACGGCCCAGCCAACGCCCGCAGTAGTTTACGTCGAATCCGTGGGTCATGTACGACCGTGGATTGAACTTGCCATCCCTTCAGGCAACAATACAGCTTGAGATTACGTCTTACATACTTCCAGCCAGGAATGTGAATGCGGACTCGCAGTTTCATCGTCGCTTACGCGCTCGTGCTCGCCATTCTGTTATTTGCCGACCGGCGCCCCGCTGCCCCGCAGCAGAACCTCCATTCCCGCGTGGTGGACCTGACGGATGGGCAAAATGCGACCGCGGAAAGTGCCCCGGCCGCTCCCTATTCCGTCGCCCCATCCAGGACCCGCATCATTGCTCCCGCCGCGATTATTCCCGGAACCTGGGCCGCCGGGCAGATCCCGGCCGAGCGTCTCGTGGCTCCGCTGGTGGTCATGGATTTGAATGTCGCCGCCGTCGGCAACCCGCGGATTTCTCTCGACGACATCGCCGCCTGGGAGTCTGAACACGGCATGATTCCGCAAGGGGCCGTCGTCGCCATCCGCCGAGTCGCCGCGCCTCATGCTTTGGCAATCAACAACTTGTCAACCACGCCGTTTCCCATCGCCCGCGACGCGACCCAGTTCCTCATCGAAGCTCGCTACACCATTGGCTTTGCCGCCGAAACTAACGTGGACTTGGCCTCCGACCACGCCCTGGCGGAGTTGCTTGCCCTCCGC
>Ga0181518_10004085_pt1 | contig 13200 bp, 13 predicted proteins | sample PEATcosm2014_Bin_28_FD_119751 | JGI IMG/M metagenome (GOLD analysis project Ga0181518, IMG submission 119751) | Peatland microbial communities from MTU Mesocosm Facility, Houghton, MI, USA - PEATcosm2014_Bin01_60_metaG | ecosystem: Environmental > Terrestrial > Soil > Wetlands > Peat | place... | reverse complement strand
GGCCGACCATGTGTATCACTACAGCGTGATTGGCGCCGGCAGCCCGCTCGGCATCTACGTAACCGACGGCGTGAACGCGTGGGACAACTACGGCGCGCTGCAGGTGACGATCACGCGCTAAGGAACTCCGGGTAGTGGGGACATCAGCCGTCGAGCGACGGGCCGGAGTAGACATCGTGCACGTGGGGACTCGGGTATCGCGTCGGTGGCTAACCCTGGGGGCAGATGACGAAGAGCGGCGGCGAAATGGTGGCGCGCAATCGTTGTGGCTGCGCGAAGTTAAGGGCCGCCGGGCCAGGGCGCCGAGTTCGAGGTCGTCCTGCCCACGGTACCCGTGGAGTCGGGGCGGCAGAGGCGTGTGGTGGAGAGAATGCTCAACGTGGGGCCGAGGGAACAGAAACGAAGGAATATCGTTCCGCAATCGTTCCGGAGCGACATTGGCGCCGCCTCGCGCCGCCGAAAACCCCGGTAATTTCGTGGAGCTGAACGGGATCGAACCGTCGGCCTCCTGAATGCCATTTACAGACAGACCTAGAAAAATCGAACAGTTAGCAGCCGCAATCGTTCCGTAGCTGGCATTGAGCCGGCAGATTCGTCAGCAATATCGACAGCTTGGCTGCGGAACGATTGCCCGCTGGACCCACTTTTTGAGGGGTGAGCAGGTGATTCATGCGATCTCGAAACAGGGGTGATGATCCCGAGAAAATGATCCTCGAAGCGCTGGGCGCTCGTGAGCCCCTATGGCGACGCGAATGGATTGCCGAGGAGGATCTGGTCGATCTGACTGGAGATCCGTCGGAGGTCGCAAAGGTGTTGAACAAGTTGGCCAGGAAGGCCGGCGTGCTCTTGCACCTGCGGAGGACAGCGCACGGCAGGTACTGGTTGCTTGCGCGGGCAGGGCAAATTGCCGATGGCCCCGAGAACGAAAACTCCGCGGAGAAAGATCGGGCTCAGCAACCGCCGAAAGGTCCGGTACCCGAGCCTGTGCCCCAGGCCGAGTCACCCACGCTGGACGCCGACGTCGAAGAGGAGGAGGACGACGAGATCCCTGACATAGGCAGAGAAGTGCCTGCTCAAGATGCGGGCCCCTACGAGGACCAGATCGCCAGTCTCTGGCGTGCCCTTGAAGACGTTGGTGTTCACGTGGTTGAGATCGATCCGAACCCGCAGGTCGGGCCAGCCGTCATTCAGCACCGGGTCTTGGTTGGGCCTGGTGAGCGCATTGAGACACTTCGTCGGCGCGCCGAGGACATCTCTCGCGAGGTCGGTTGCGACGTGATGATTTCCCAAGTTCCAGGCCAGCGACATGTTGCCGTGGATTTTCCCCGCCCCGACCGGCAGATTGTGCCCCTGGCGCCGGCTATCGCGGCCTTGCCCAAGGAAGATGTTGCGCCGGGCCTCTGGATGCCGGTTGGGGTGACGCCGGCAGGTAAGGGGGTGGCACTGGACCTGGCCACACAGCCGCACATCCTTTTTGCGGGCGCCAGCGGCGCCGGCAAGACCGTGGCAGAGCAGGTGGCCGTGGTGAGCCTTGCCTGCCGGCTGTCCCCTGACCAGCTGGAGATCGTCATCATCGATCCCAAGGCCATCGACTTCTCCCCGTTCGCAACGTTGCCGCACCTGCGAGGCGGCCGCATCATCACCGAGCCCGAGGAAGCGATCAGCGTTCTCGGCGAACTTACCGGCCCGGAGCTGGCCGAGCGGACGCGGATCTTGCAGGACGCGCGTTGCCCTAACATCCGTGAGCTACGAGTTCGGCGGCCTGACCTGGGCGTGAAGCACATCGTGGTGGTTATCGACGAGTACGCCGAGCTGGTCACGATCCTACCCAAGACCGAGCGCGAGGAGTTCGAGCGCCAAATTCTCCGGCTGGCGCAGAGGGCGCGCGCCGTCGGCATCCATATGATCATCGCGACCCAGCGCCCGACGACCGAGTTTGTCACCGGCGCGGTCAAGGCCAACTTGCCCACGCGCATCTCGTTCCGGCTGCCCCAGCGCGTGGACAGCATGACCATCATCGACCAGCCCGGCGCCGAAAATTTGCTGGGTGCGGGCGACATGTTGTTGCTCCAAGAAGGCCGGCTGCAGCGCTTGCAGGGGTACTTTGTGTCGATGGACGAGATCGCCACGCTCGTGACCGAGCTGGCGCAGCCAAAGGAGAGAACATGAAGAATCAACGTCGGCGTGTGAGCTATGCCGAGTCCCTCGAGGCGTTCAAAGCTCTCGAGCAGAGGGTCCTCAAGCGGTATTCCGACGTCGTGCTGGCGCGAAAGAGAACCGCGCTTGTGGGCGTGCTGCTCAAGCTCACCGATCAGTTGGCGGCAGGATTCTCGAAACTAGCCGCCATGCCGATGCCCGCGGGTCGAGACAGCACGCCGGCGTTCCTCAAGGCAGACCGGCCGATTGCCACACTCCGTGACTTTCGTGCGGAGCTTCTGGACATGTTTTGCAAAGGGGTGAGCGGGGCTGACAAGGATCCGGAAGTGGCCGAACTTCGCGCGAGGTTGACGAAAGAACCCGGTTCTGGCAGTGAGATCATCGCCGCCGGCGACCTTCTGGTCTGGTTCGTCCAGTGGTATCTGTTTATCCAGTTGCAGGTTGAGGCAACAAGCACCAGCGGTTTGCCCAGCCACGATTTCGACACGCATGTCGAAGAGGCAGCCCGTGCCGAGATCTCGATGGCCAGGAAGAATCAGACCCTCGCGCACATGAAGAAAGCCATCAACAAGGACGACATGCTGCGCGAGTCACGCTTGGTCGGTGGTTGCCGAAAGGCGATCGAGAGACGACGCCAAGGCATTGACAAATTGATGGGCGCGTACTGGGGTGGTTTTCAGGAGGCGATCGAGCAGGAAATACGAGCCGTGAGCTCCTGCTGTGGCGACGACAGCCGTGAAGCTAGAGACTTGCGCGCACTTCGCGAAGGCTTGCATGACCGCAAAGATCCTCGAACGCGCGCCCTTTTCATGCAATGGCTGATGGTTATCGAGCACCTGGAGACGGCACCTCCGGAGAAGGTGACACTGGTTCAAAACGGCACCGCGTCTGGTCCCGGCGACGCTTCTCAGCCAGAGCGAGCACGGCGACGAGGGTAAGACGGGAAAAGTAGGCCACGAGCTCGGCCACTACGTACTCGGGCAGCGAGGATCGCTTCCGCAGGTAGAGAAGGAACGTAGCTACACCCGCGGCTCTGGGGCGTTTGCCACATCAATTCCAGCCTCAGCCACGCCGGGTGAAATTGGGACGCGACCGGAGTAGCTGCAAAGGGAACAAGTCTCCAGTCAACGAGCCGAGCAACAACTCTCCACCGCGCTCTAACCGCCGTCGGCCGGCTCGTAGACGCGCACCCAGTCGACCTTCATTGTTTGCGGAAAGGTGGTCGTCGAATCAGGCGCGCCCGGCCACTGGCCGCCGACAGCGACGTTAAGCAGCATGAAGAACGGATGGTCGAATTTCCACGTGCGGCCGGTTGCGGTCGACGGCGTCTGCGTCTCGTAGAGATTGTCGTCGACGTAGAACTTGATCGCCGCTGCGCTCCACTCGATGGCGTATGTGTGGAAATCGTCGCCAAGCTTCGCGTTCCCGGGCAGGGTGTAGGTTCCCGTGAGATCGTCGTCGTTGGACGTCCCCGCGGCCGGCATGTGCAAGCTACCGTTGTTGGTCGACGGCTCCTTCCCGATGTTCTCCATGATGTCGATCTCGCCGCAGGTAGGCCAACCGTTTGTGCTTATGTCGGTTCCCAGCATCCAGAACGCGGGCCACAGCCCCTGTCCCTTCGGGATCTGAATGCGTGCCTCGATGCGACCATACCGCTGCGAGAACTTGTTCTGGGTGAGTAGCCGCGCGCTCGTGTACTGGCATGGCCCGGAGGAAGGATAGGAGCAGTTGTACGACGATGCACCGGCCGTCGTCGCTGTGATGACTAGGTTGCCCCCCATGACGACCGCGTTCTGCGTCCCGTTGGTGTAGTACTCGAGCTCTTGATTGCCCCAACCGGAGCCGCCCACATCGTGGACCCATTTTGTCGCATCGACCGCAGAGCCGTCCTGGCCGTCAAACTCGTCCGACCAAGTCAGAGTCCAACCGGGCAGAGCGCTCGCCCCGTCGAGTCCCGTGTTCGCATCGGCCGGTCCGCCGGTTCCACCCGATCCAATGATTCCTCCACTGCCAAGCGCACCGCCGCTGCCAACCGAACCGCCCGTTGCAACCGCGCCACCACTCCCACCCGAACCACCCATGGCGACATCAGGCCTGGCGCCGGGGGCATCGGTCGCCCCGGCGTCACCCCTGCCGCCGCTGCCGCCCAAGCCACCGCTGTTGGTGCCGCCCCCGCTGCCGGCAATACCGCCACCGGCAGGCGTGCCGCCACTGCCGGAGTTTCCAGCGCTGTTGGACGTTCCGCCGCTGCTCGCTGTCGAGCTACCGGGGCTGGCTGTCGTCCCACCGGGGATGGCGGTCGTGCCGCCAGCGCTAGCCGAAGAGCCCCCAGTACTCGTGCCGCTGGCGTTGATACGACCGTTGCTTCCGCCCGAGTTAGTCGCTGCCGCGCCTCCGCCTCCGCTTCCGCTCCCGGCCTGCCCACCATGATTCGTGGTGGACGAGCTTGAGCATGCCGCGAGCACGACTGCGGCTGACAGGAAGAACGCCCGGTGCCACTGGGTTTGAAGAGAAGTGATGGTCATGAGGCTCCCTCACCGTACTTCGAGGACAACCCTCACGCTGGAGCAGCCTCGCGTAGCATGAAGCTCAGCCTCGCACAGGCGCTGATCATACACGAGATAGGGGAAGACGCGCAGTCGGGGCGGCGCTGGCGCCATCACTTGGGTTCTGCACGACGAGTTCGCTACAGACTACCAACAAGGAAGGGTTCCAACGACGTCGATGGAATTCAAGTCGATGGAATTCAGCAGGCTTTGTCCGACGCTGATCTCGACGGGTACCTGCTGTGCGCTACGGGCTGAGCTGGTAGATGTGCACGGCGTAGCTGTCGAAGGAGTCGCTGAAGCTGCCCCCGGAGATGGGAATGGTCCGATTCTCCCCGAGAACTGTGGCAGCCCCATTGGTGACGCCGCGGGGTTTGAAGGTCCCCGTCGCAGCGACGGGACGCATGGCAACGGCGAAAATGTAGAGCGCCCCCTGGTACCGTTTCACCATGACGTCGATGGGGGCGTTGGCGGGATTGGAACTTGTGACCGTCGCCCCGTTGGCGAGCGACTGGGTGTTGAGCACCGGCGCGAGAGCGGTGATCTGGGCGTTGACCGCGGCGACGGCAGCCTTGGCGGTGGGGGTATCGAGCAGCCCCTGATCATCCTCGGCAGGGGTGAAGATGTGGCAGAAATACATGATCCCCATCGAGCCGTGGACGATCGACATCCAGACCTCGGTCGTGATGTCTTGCGAAGTCGGCGTGCCGTTTCCGGCGTCAATGGTCGTCGTCTCGATGTCGTTCCAGACCGGTTTCTCGTCGTTGACCCAGCCGCGCAGGTTGTCAACCCCCTGTGCGACGTACCAGAGATTGCCGGCCGCGGCGGGAGCGTCGCTGTTCGATCTCTTTTCGTTCATCGGGTAGATGTCGAAGCAGAGGATATCGGCCCCTTTCGCATACTCGGGGTACATCGAGGTGTCGCCACTGCAGCTGCCCCGGCCCACGTAGTCGGTCGAGGCTACCCCCTGGCCCAGTCCCAGGTAGACAGGCCGCGTGGGATCGGCAGTGGTCCATTTCTGATAGTTGGCCTGCAGGACCGACGGATCGATGCAGGGACTATAGCCGCCACCGGCTGCCGGCTGGGCGTTGTCGGGCTCGTCTGGCTGTGCCCACGCGACGAAGGAGGGAGGATTGTCGGCGATCGCCAGGCTGTTCTGACTTGAGACGACCCACACACCCGAGTTGGCGAATTGATCGATCTGGGCCTGCGTTGGTCCGTCCCAAATTCCGACGAACGTGTTGATGCCAATGGCCTTGTACTGGCTGGCGAGCGATGGATCCTGGAGCCACACCATGAGCGGGAAGAAACCTGGGTCGCTCGGTGGACCGTGGGTCCACTTGGCGTAATACGCGGCGCCGCCGGCCCAGGGGAGGTAGGTGTCGCCGGTCCCTGATGTACCGCCGTTGCCCGAGCCCGTGCCGGTGCCGCCGGCGCTCGTGCTTCCGGCGCCCGAGCCCCCGGTGCCCCTGGAACCCCCTGAGCTTGCGGCACCAGCCGTGTTGCGCGTGCCCGCCGCGCCGCCTGTGCCGAAACCGCTCGCGCCGCCCGTGCCGGACGAGCCGCCACGGCCTGCAGCGCCGCCAGGGCTCGACTTCCCGCCCCCGCCGGCATCGGCGTCAGAGCTGCTCGAGGTCGAGCGTCCACTGGAGCAGCCCAGCGCGATACCTGCGATCAAGATCAAATATCGCCGTGCGCGCATGCGCGAAAGCTACCACGGCGACGAATGCCTGAGTGGGGTTGTGGAATTCGGCTTCGCACGTCCCTTGCGCTTCATCACCACTTCTCCTCTTCAGTCACGATCAGCGCTCACCGTGAACGCGCCGTTCGGGTCCATCTGGATTCGCACTGTCCAGGGTCGGCAGCAGACCTCGCAATCCTGCACCAGCACGCATTTGCCGGACTCGAAATCAGCAGGCTCAATCTCGACGCTCCCCGGCTCGCCGCAGAACGGACATTCGACCTGAAAAACCATCGCCTCAGCCTGACCGACTGGATTGCCTGCCCAGTGCTTTGAGCTTCATGCGAACTCTCCTGGCTCAAGGATGTGAGTCGGTACGATGTAAGAGTACACCAGCATCAGGAGCAATGCCGATCAGCATATGCGGCGCCCGCTAAACTCGGTCTGAGCCTTGGCGACGACTTTCCGGCACACCAAGGGTTCGGCCGTGAGATGGCGGACTGTCGTGCCCAAGCCTGCTGGCCAACGACGCGTCGGTCGCACATGCTGGGGAGGTGCAGTTCGACGACTCAGACAGAGCTGATGAATCTCAGGTCGAAGATCGGCGTGGAGCGCGTTTTCCCGGCGGGCGTGTCGGGGCCGGCGTGGGCGGGCTTGGCCTGGTGGGCGGCGCCATCTATTTGGCGCTGCAGTTGTTGGCAAGCAGTGGAAATCGGACCGCAGGCGAGATCGGACGCATCATCCAACAGAGCCAGCGCAAGGTGCAGGTTGACCCGGAAACGCCGCACTCGCGGTTGCCGGCCGGCCCGTCGGGAAGCTGCCGGGGGGTGGACTCGAAGAACGATCCGGCCAAGTTCGTCGTCTGCGTCGAGTCCAATGTTCAGGCTTTCTGGCACCGTCAATTGTCGGGCAGAGGGTCGGGGTACCATCCCTCGAAGCTGGTTCTTTTCAGCGACGCAACCTACAGCGGATGCGGAGCCGCTAGCGCCGAGACCGGCCCCTTCTATTGTCCGCCCGATGAGAAGGTTTACTTGGATCTAGGTTTCTTCCGCGAGTTGCAACGGCGCTTTCACGCGCGGGGCGGAGACTTTGCAGAGGCCTATGTGATCGCCCACGAATACGGACACCACGTCCAGGATCTGCTGGGCACCGAGCGGCACGTGCGGGCCATGCAACAGGCCCACCCCAGTCAGCGTGGGCCGCTGTCCGTCAGTCTCGAACTGCAGGCCGACTGCTTCGCCGGAGTGTGGGGCCACGCCGCCTACGATCAGGGCAAGGTCAGTCGCACCGAAATCGCCGACGCCCTCGATGCCGCCGCTGCCGTTGGTGATGATCGGATCCAGCGCGCGACCCGCGGTCGGGTTTCGCCCGAGACCTTCACCCACGGTTCGTCGGCGTCACGCCAGAAATGGTTCACCATCGGCATGCAAACCGGCGACCCTGCGGCCTGCGACACCTTCGGAACGAGCGTGCGATAGGCACGCCCGTTCATACGGGCCCGCCACGCGCGGCGCCTCGCCAGATGTATCGAGGATGTTCCTCGAACGGGGTGGCGAAGCTTCTGGGACGCGGCTACGGACGGCCGAAGTGGCGTTTCAGCACGTCACGCACCGTCGTCCAGCGGATCGCCGGATAGCGATCGTTGTCGAGTGGCTCCAGCTTCGCCCGGCCGTCGAGCATGTTGCGCATGTACTGCATTCCCTGCCATGCTGGGTAGAGTTCCTTCTCGCCGCCGGGCGCGATCGTGCGTGCGACCTTGATCATCATGCCCAGCATGCCCAGGCTGCCGGCCCACAGCGGCCGGAACCGTCGCCCGGTCACCTCACTGGCCACCGCGGCGAGATCACGGGCGCTGGGCTGATCGCCAGCGATTCGCAGAAAGCGTGGTGTGTTGGCATCCATCGCCGCCCTCGCCGTGAAAGCGGCCGTATCGTCCATTGTCGTGAAGTCCATGCGCTGATCGGCATTGCCCCAATAGGCGACCCGCCGCAGCTTAAAGAGGATCACGGGCATCTGGCCAGTTGCCAGCATGTCGGCGAATGCCCCGTTGAAGATCGTGGTCGCGGAGATATTGGCCCCGTCGAGGCGCTCGTGGAACTCCCGGCGGAGGTCGAGGTTTCGATTCTGCCCGGCCGGAAACTTCGTGAAGTCGATCGAGTAGTCGGAGGGGATGAAGCGTGGCACGCCTGCCTTGATCGCTCCCTCAAGAAGGGCCGTCTGCGCGTCCACGATCACGTCCCGGAGTCCCGCCAAAGCGGAGACGACGCAGGAAGCGCCTGCGCAAGCCGCTGCCACTTCGGACTGGCTGCTCAGATCAACACTCGCGATCGTCGCGCCGAGCGCCTGTAGCCGCTCAGTCTTGGCGGGCGCGGCGCCACCGCGAACCAGAGCTGTCACGCGGGCGCCCTGCTCGCGCAGAGCCCTTGTGATGCGTCCGCCGAGGTCACCGGTCGCTCCGGCCACTACGATTGCTGCGTCGTTCATGATTCCGCTCCTCTGCCGAGGCTGGCTGCGTCTGTCAACGATCTGCCATCAGCGGCCTGGGCGCGCCGCCGAACCCGCGCAGCGATTCTACACGATGTCCTTCGGCGCCACGTCAGTCAGCAACGGGCGTTGGATGGCAGCCAAAAGGGAGGCGCAGTTGGCGTGGCCGTCGCGCGACAGAGTCGAAGCAGGTTCGTCCGTTCCAGGCCGGGGCACGCCTGCGCTGGTCGTCAACAATTGCAGGGAGCGAGAGCGACGGCGGGGGACGCCCGGCCGCTGCAGCCTCAAGCGTGCGGCACTGGTCGTCCAGTTGGCGCAACGCCGCCAGTTTTTCGTCCTGCCCCAACCTGGCTTGGTCCACAGCGCGCCGAAGCACCGCCAGCGTCTCATCGTAGATGGCTAGCGGAACCGGGAATGGGTGTCCGTCCTTGCCACCATGGGCAAAGGAAAAGCGCGCCGGATCGGAGAATCGGCTAGGTGCCCCATACACCACCTCGGCCACCAGGGACAAGGCGAAGAGCGTCCGACCGCCGATGCCTGGCGTCAGCAACAGCTCAGGGAAATCCGCCGGCCCGCGTTCGGCCGCCACGGTCAAGGCAGCGTGCAATCGGCGCAGGTCCACGTCCTTTTCGCGCACATCGTGATGATCCGGCAGGACGAGCCTTTCTGCGCGCTCCACTTCGACCACCACGGCCTCGGGGGAGCCATTGGCCAGCGCCACCGTCGCGGCTCGCGCGGCCGCGGCCTGGCGATCGGTGAAGTTCACGATGCTCCCTTGCGGAATGCCATCAATCGCAGTATGGGGCGCGTCGACAAATGATCCCGCCCGTTCCCACAGCCAGTGATAGCGCCGCGCCTGGCGTCGGTCCGGGTTCATCCCTTGTTGAACCACGGTCCACTTGCCGTCGTCGGTCACCACGAACCCGTGCAGGTACAGAGCAAACCCGTCTTGCACCGCTGCGCTGTCCACTTTGGCGACCAAGCGGCTGGCTCGCACCAGGGCTGGCGCGTCGACCGACACGCGCTCGCCAAGCGCGAGCAGTTCCGCCGGTGTCTGGCGCGAGTGGCGACCGCGTCCGCCGCAGACATGCAGACCCAGCTCCCATTGTACCGGGGCCAATCCCCGTTTGAGCGCACCCAGCACGCTTGTCGTGATGCCCGAGGAATGCCAGTCCATCCCCATCACGCAACCGAGCGCCTGAAACCAGAACGGGTTGGCCAGTCGCCGAAGAACCTCATCGCGGCCGTACTCCCGCACCAACGCCTCCACCACCACGCGGCCCAGCCGCGCCATGCGGCCCGCCAACCACGACGGCACGTGACCGTGATGAAGGGGCAAATCGGCCGTGCCGGTTTTCATGAAAGCGGGCCTGTACTACTCACAGGAAAATCGCACAGGGCTGCCAATCTGGTCCTGTGCCGACTCGATCATGTTGCACGACACGGTGCCATGGTTCTTGTCCGGCTTGGGCGGCGCCAACCGCGTTTCCAAATGTGCCGTAACTGTACATGCGTTCAGGGAGGTGTGCAAGAGTGGCCAACTCATTGGCCAACTCATTCTAGGCGTCAAGAAAATCGGCCACTGATTCTGCGGTCCCTGTTTCGACCGGCGCACGTTCGACGGCGCGATCAGCAACGGCATCTCGCCTATCCGGTCCCCCGGGCTCTATGGCAAGTGGGTTCACCAGCCCGTGGGCAGGGTGTTCGCGCAATCGGGTCGCTTGATGGAATGCTTCCTTGCAAGATGGCTTTGGGGCATTCAGGTGGCTGCCATGGAGACCTGTCGCCCGTGGCCTCGGCGAAACCATCCGTGCGGACTTCACTGCCGGCAACGGCTACGGGAAACTTGGAAGAGCGCTCCTGTTAGGAGGCATACGATCCGTAGAGAGAGCGATGACCGGGAGATGCCCCTGTGAGGGGGGGGCGGAAGTATGCCAGGACGGTGGCGGCGAGGAGGCGTTTCTGGGCTGTCCCTATGTGATCGCCTGAGTCTCGCTCTCGGTTCGTGGGCGCGACGGAAGGTGCGTCGCTCACATTGCCCGCAAGTTCTGGGCCGCGGGAGCAGGAGAAATTTGCTTCCCCCTTTGCTGTTCTCGGCGTTGTCGAAAAACTCAGCAGTGAACAGATAGGTGCGTTGCTCGCGGCAATTGCCGGTTATGTACTCGGAAAGGGGGCGACACGCAGTCGATTGGGCTCGGGCGGAGAGCAAGCTGCGGTGCAAGCGCCCAGGCCGGGCAAAGAGGGCGACAAGTAAGTGGACATGCCCCGCCACGCGCAGCCACCAAGTCAGGCACCCCAGTCGCCTTGGCGACCGAATATCTAGGACTGCTTGTGACCCGGACATTTCGTGTCTCACCGACTCCGGATCCTCACGGATGGACTATTCCGACTTCTCGTGTGACTATTTGTCCCAGCAACCCCTATTGGATGGATTCTCATCCGTTCGCAGATTAGGCAAGAACATGGGAATAGTCTACGTGCTGACAAACGCGGCCATGCCTGGCCTTGTGAAGATCGGGATGACCGATGACCAAGATCCCAACTCGAGGATCGGGCAGCTGTATACGACAGGCGTTCCTTTGCCATTCGAGGTTCAGTATGCCTGTAGGGTCGACAAACCCGACGAGGTCGAAAATGCCCTTCACGTTGCTTTCGGCCCGCAGCGAATCAATCCAAAACGCGAATTCTTCAGGATCGACGCGGACCAAGCGATTGCCATCCTTCGCCTTCTGGACAAGCCCGACGCAACCGCCGAACTCCAGGAACAGCCGTCCGAGGTCGACGATGCTTCATTGGCTGCGGCAGCGCGTGTGCGCCGCCCCCATCTCAACTTCTTGGAGATGAAGATTCCGGTGGGCTCCCTCCTAGTGTCTGATACCAATCCTGACATCAAAGTCACCGTCGTCGGGGATAAGAAGATCAAGCTGGGAGATGAGGAACTCTCCCTCTCCGCTGCGACCCAGCAAGTTCTCAAAGTGGACTACGCCGTTCGTCCTGCGCCATTTTGGCGTTTCAATGGACGCCTGTTGAGCGAAATCTACGAGGAGACCTATTCCGCAGTCGACTGACGATCCGGACGAAGCCACCGATGATTACGATGGAAATGAAGACACCCTGTCGCCCGGTTCCGTAGCACTGGGCCTTTCCTAGCCCGAACTGCTACTCGCGCTTACCGGCAAGGACGTCGCCAAGAAGATCCTCACCGCCATGCGCCTGCCGACGGATATCCTTCAGCTTCACCCCGCGCGTCCGCCGCCCCGGAAGCAGGAAGGCGGCGACGAATGCGCGAACTGATCGAGGCGATTTCCGCGGGGACGCCGGGGACGCATGGTAAGGCCTCGCCCGGCCCCGTCCCCCGGGCGACTACCGCCAGGCGCCGTTCGCCGCCTACTCAGCCGCCGTGGGCAGCGTGACCGTGCCGGGTTCGGCGATCGCGGCCAGGGCGGCTCGTTGCAGATACTCGGCTGGGTCCTCCCCGCGTAGCTGGGCCGTCTCAATCAGCGAGTAGAAGAGCGCGGCCACCTCGGTGCCACGCTTCGACTTGCTGCCGTAATGATTCTTGCGGCCCACGACCAACGGGCGAATTTGGCGTTCCACCAAATTGTTGTCCAGTGGCACCCAGGGGTTCTCAAGGAAGACCGTCAGGCCATGCCACAAGTCGAGCATGTACTTGATGGCTTTGCGGAATGTGCTCTCGGGCAGCCCTTGCTGCCGCTCGGCCCACGCCTTGATCTGATCGACCACGGGGGCCGAGCGCTCGCGCCGCACAGCCAGGATGCGCGCCAGCGCCGTTTCCCGCTCCGCGCCCGTGAGAGCGTGCGCGTTCGGCAGGTCGCGTTCGACCTCGTACAGCTTGCCGATCAGGTCGATGACCTCGGCGCATGCCGGTGCGAAAGGCTCAGCCTTAACGTACTTGCGGCGCACGTGCGCCCAGCAGAATGCGAGGGTGTAGCGTGGCACTCCGTCGGGACCGGCCCGCGCCACAATCTGGTACGGCTCGTATCCGTCGGCGACCACGTTTCCGTGGTACTCGCCCAGAACTTCCTTCGCCGTCACAGCAGACCGGCTGTCGAAAATCCGGTGGTACACCGTCGACGGCGACGCCACTGTCCATGCGTACCACTTCTTGCCCGTCCCCTTGCTCAGCATCAACCAGTACGTCTCATCCGCGTGGATGAGTGGCGACGCGAAGACCTCGTCGCGCAATGCCTGATAGCTGACGCCCAAATGCTTGGCCAGCGCCTCGATCTGGTCCCACAGTGTCTGGCTGTCCACCACCAACCTGTTGGCCGCGTACATCCGCACCTGCCGTTCCAGTGGCAGGTGGTACAG
>Ga0181518_10004079_pt1 | contig 13210 bp, 5 predicted proteins | sample PEATcosm2014_Bin_28_FD_119751 | JGI IMG/M metagenome (GOLD analysis project Ga0181518, IMG submission 119751) | Peatland microbial communities from MTU Mesocosm Facility, Houghton, MI, USA - PEATcosm2014_Bin01_60_metaG | ecosystem: Environmental > Terrestrial > Soil > Wetlands > Peat | place... | reverse complement strand
CGGCGCCATGCCGTACTTCTCTCTCACCCAGCCGCTCAAGGCGGGCGCTTCGTCGTTCAGGAAGATGCCGCGATACTTCACGGCGGGCTCGCCTTCGAAATACCGGCCGGCCTTTACGAAGAGAGCGCCTTTGTGAACTACGGGCACGTCGGCCCAGTAATACCAGGGTGAGACGCCGATCTGTTCGGAGACATCGTAGATGCCGAAGATGGCACCGCGCTTGTCGCTGCCGGCGATGACGAGCGCGCTCGAGACGCCGGGCAGGGGTCTGGCCGCCACTTGGATGACGAAGGCTTCCCACTTGCCGGCGACCTGCGCGGTATCAATCTTCTTTTCACGCACCAACCGGTCGATGATGGGGCTGCGGCCGATGGTGCCGACGATAATGGCGGTTGGGCCGAGGCCTTGGGCCGCGCGGAGCAACGCGGGAGTGACGGCGGTGACGCGGGCGATATCGGCCTGCAGGTCCGCGGCGGCACGCGCGACGCCGGGCCAATCGGCGGCGTCGACATAGATGGCCGCGGCGGTCTTGGCCTGCACGATGGGGAATGCGCCGGGCGCGGGCTCTTGAAGGATATAGCGGGGCTGACCGATGGCATGGGCGGTGCGCAGGGGAGTGCAGAGACAGAGGCCAAGTAACGCCGCTAGCAGAAGGCGGCGGCGCATGATTTATTTTGCCTCCTTAGCCGCCGCGATCACGGAGCTAAAGGCCGGCTTGGGTTTTCCCTCGCGATCGAAGAGCAACGGATAGTTGGTACGGCCGCGGATGGGGAAATTGTTCAACCAGGAGTCGCCATCGGTGACGCCCCAGAAAGTGATGCGCGTGATGGAGGCGCGATATTTGACGAAGACATTGAAGAGCTCGGCGTAGCGGCGGGCGAGCGCCTGCTGGACCGCGTCGGGAAGGCCGGCGGTGTATGGGTTGGAGCCGGCGCCTCCGGCGGACGTGGCGGAGACGTCGGCCGAATTGCCGGGGGCGGTGCGAGGCAGCACGTCGACATCCAGCTCGGTGATATTGACCTTGATGCCGAGCGCGGCGAAGGCCTCGATGGTCGAGGCCTGTTGAGAGGCGGTAGGCCAATCCATCTTGTCGTGGCCTTGCAGTCCGATGGCGGTGATGGGGACGGCCTGGGCTTTGAGCTTCTCGATGAGATCGACGGCGCCCTTGCGCTTGGGCTGGTTTTCGAGCGAGTAGTCGTTGTAATAGAGCTCGGCGCGGGGATCGGCTTCATGGGCGAACTGTAAGGCCTTGGCGATGTAGTCATCGCCGATGATGTTCAGCCAGGGCGATTTGCGCAGCGTGCCATCTTCGTTGAGCGCTTCGTTGACGACGTCCCAGCCGCCGATGCGGCCCTTGTAGCGGCCCACCACGGTGCGGATGTGATCGCGCATTCGCTCCAACAAGGCATCGCGGGTGAGCGAAGCGCCCTGGCCGTCCTGGAAGACCCAGCGGGGCACCTGGCTGTGCCAGACCAGGCAGTGACCGACGATGAACATCTTGTTCTTCTCGCCGAACGCCACATAGTGGTCGGCGGGATCGAAGTTGTAGGCATCGAGCCGGGGGTGGATGGCTTCCCACTTGAGAGCGTTTTCCGGGCTGATGGTATTGAACTGCGCGGCAATGACGGACGCGCCGCGGGCGTCCTTCTCCTCGAACTGCGACTGATTGACAGCCGCGCCAATGCGGAAGATTCCCCGGAAGGCGTCTTTCAAAGTGGCCGGCTGCGCGTAGGACACGCCGGCCAGCAGCAGGCTCAGGATTGCCACGGATTTCGCGGACATGATGATAGGTGCTCCTTATCCACCGTTAGTACACCGTTAAACAAATACGCGCACTGGGCACAGACCGCTCCCTTACGGTCGCGGCTCGCATGCGAGCCGAGCGCGCCGGCAAGCGGTCATGGACACATAAGCGAGTCTCTGAATCAGGCACTCTTACCAAGCTTATTCAGCGGGGGCGAACTTCTTGCGGCGCTCGGCCAGTTCGTCCTGTATCTGCAGGTTCAAGTTCTTGCCGATCTTGTAACAGACCAAGCAAATGATGACGATACCGAAAAAGATGGCGGGAAAGAGGCTGATGGTGAGGCGAATGCCGCGCAAGGCGCCGGCGGTTTGCACGGCGTTGGCGCGATAGCCAAAGCCGGAAAGCAGCCAGCCCGCCAGCGCGCCGCCCAGGCTGAGGCCGGTTTTGAGGCCGAACAGGATGGTGGCGTAGATCACGCCGGTGATGCGGCGGCCGGTCTTCCATTCGGAATAATCCACGACGTCGGCGAACATCGACCAGATGAGCGGAATGGTGGGAGCGTAGGCGAGCGCGCGGGCGTATTCGAGGAGGAACAGCGTGCCGATGGCGTCGCGCGGCAGCAGAGCGAACAGCGCCATAAAGACGGTGGTGAGCGAAAAGCCCACGAGGGCGACGGCTTTCTTGCCGAACCGCATGGAGAGGAAGGTGGAACATAGCACGCCAATCACGGTGACGAACTGGCTGGACATGTTGAAGAGGCTGAAACCGACCGAGGAGACGTTGGCTCTTTTGGAATCGATCACCAGGCCGAAGGTGTTCAGCAAATACGACCAGACACCGTGCGCGGCGGGGTTGACGAGGCCGACGCTCTGGAGCAGACCGAAGAGGCGATCGTGGTTGACGTAATACTGGAAGTAATAAGAGAGAGTGCCGCCGCGCATGGCCAGCACGACGAAGTGGGCCAGCGTGAGGATGAACATGGCGACCCAGGGGCCGGTTTGGACGAGGGTGCCGAAGTCGCGCTTGGCGTCGGATTTCTGTCTGGGATCGGGCCGGATACGCTCGCGGGTAGTGAGAAAAGTGATGACGAAGCAGACCACGCAAATGGTGGCCCACAGGCCCATGGTGATCTGCCAGCCCTTGGCGTTATTGCCCTGGCCGAACTTGGCGACCAGGGGCAGGGTGAAGCCGCCGACGATCAATTGCGCGATCATGGCGGCAACGAAGCGGTAGGAGGAAAGGCTGGTGCGCTCATTGACATCGCCGGTCATGACGCCGGTCATGGCGGAATAGGGAGTGTTATTGGCGGAGTAGAGCGTCATCAGCAGCATGTTGGTGATGCAGGCGTAAACGATCTTGCCGGTGGCTCCGAAGTTGGGGGTGGTATAGGCGACCACCATGACGACGCCCCACGGGATGGCGGTCCACAGCACCCATGGGCGGAACTTGCCCCAGCGGGTGTTGGTGCGGTCGGCCATGAGGCCCATCATGGGATCGAAGAAGGCGTCCCAGAGACGGCCGACCAGGAGCAGCGAGCCGGCGCTAGCGGCGGCGATTCCCAGGGTGTCGGTGTAGAAATTCAACTGGAACAGGATCATCGTCATGAAGACGAAGTTGGCGGCGCCGTCACCGAGGCTATAGCCGGCCTTTTCGACGAACGAGAGCTTTTGCACCGATGGGTTGTTCATTGGACCGCCAGGACTGCTTTTTGAAGATCGGCGTCGCGCGAGGAATTGCCGACCATGATTTCGAAATCGCCGGGCTCGACGGTGAATTTCATTTCGGCATCGTAGAAGGCCAGCAGCTCGGGCGTGATGTCGAAGGCGACGGTGCGGGTCTCACCGGGCGAGAGCGAGACGCGGTGAAAGCCCTTCAGCTCTTTCATGGGGCGGGTGGCGGAGCTGACCAGGTCGCGGATGTACAGTTGCACGGTCTCGCTGCCGGCGCGGCCGCCGGTGTTGGTGACGTCGGCGAGAACGCGCGTGGAAGCGCCGCACTTGATCTTCTTCTTATCGAGGCGGACGTTGGCGATGGCGAAGGTGGTGTAGCTGAGGCCAAAGCCGAACGGGAAGAGCGGCGTCACGTCGTCGAAGAGGTAGCCGCGGCGCGCGGTGGGCTTGTAGTTGTAAAACGCGGGCAGGTGGCCGGCGGAACGCGGAATGGTGATGGGAAGCTTGCCGCCGGGGTTGAAATCGCCGAACAAGACTTCGGCGACGGCGTGGCCGGTTTCCTGGCCGAGGTACCAGCATTCGAAAATCACCGGCACATCGCGGCTGAGCGAGTTGATGGAAAGCGGGCGGCCGTTGAAGAGGAAAACGATCACGGGTTTGCCGGTCGCGACCATGGCGCGGGCGAGTTCGTCCTGGCGGCCGATCAGGTCGAGGCTGGCGCGGTCGCCCAGGTGGACGAAGGACCAGGCCTCGCGTGAAGTCTGCTCGTTGCCGCCGATGGCGAGCACGATGACGTCGGCCTTTTGGGCCACTTTGACGGCTTCGGCAATCTGGCGGCGATCTTCGGCGGGATCGCTGGGGACCACTTCATCCTGCACCCAGGAGCCGCCAATGGTGATCTTGCAGCCTTCGCTGTAGAGCACTGTGGCGCGGTTTCCGACCCTGGCCTTAATGCCGTCGAGGACGGTGACATCATGCTTGGGAATGCCGCTGTAGCCGCCCAGCAGGCTGCGGTGGGCGTTAGGTCCGATGACCGCGATGGTCCGGATGCGATCGAGATTCAGCGGGGCAACCTGGTTTTCGTTCTTGAGCAGGGTGATGGTCTGGCGCGCCGCCTGAAGGGCCAGTTGTCGATGAGCGTCGCAGCCCACGATGGCGTCGGCGGCATCGGGATCGACGTACGGGTCGTCGAAGAGGCCCATCTGGAATTTCCAGTAGAGCATGGGCGCTACCAGGTCGTCGAGCTGCCGCTCCTTCAGGACGCCTTTGCGGACGAGTTCGACCACGTGGAGGTAGCACTCCGGTTCCGGCAATTCGATATTGACGCCGGCCTGGACGGCGAGACGGCAGGCTTCCTTCTTGTCCCTGGCCACGGAATGGCCGCGGACATCGGCGCGATAGTTCAGCTCGGTGATGGCGTAGTAGTCGGAGACCACGAAGCCTTTGAAGCCCCATTCCTTGCGGAGCACGTCGCGCAAGAGCCAGCGATTGGCGTGAGACGGGATGCCATCGATTTCGTTGTAGGAAGCCATCACGCTAATGGCGCCGCCCTTGTGGATGGCTTCCTTGAAGGTGAAGAGGAAGGTCTCGCGCAGCACGCGCTCGGAAACATTCACGGGCGAGCAGTTCATGCCGGATTCGGGCTGGCCGTGGGCGGCAAAATGTTTCAGCGTGGCGATGACATGTTGCTTGCCGGGAAAGGTGGCGTCGCCCTGAAAGCCGCGCACGGCGGCGATGCCCATGCGCGAAACCAGGTAGGGATCTTCGCCGTAGGTCTCCTCGACGCGGCCCCAGCGGGGTTCGCGGGCCACATCGACCACGGGGGTCAAGGCCTGATGGGTTCCGCGCGCCCTGGCTTCGGCGGCGGTCATGGTGAAGAGCGCCTCCACCAGTTCGGGATCGAAGGTGGCACCCAGGCCGATGGGCTGCGGGAAACTGGTGCCGCCGATGGCGGCGTGGCCGTGCAGGCACTCTTCGTGAAAGATCACGGGAATCCCGAGCCGGCTGTTTTCCAGGAAGAATTTCTGGATGGCGTTGGTGAGGTCCGCCATGGTGCGCGCGGTGCGGCCCTTGGCGGAATCGCGGGGACCTCCGGCGTCGCTGGGGCGGCCGACCTGGCCGAGGCCGCGGCGGCGATGGAACGCCTTTCTGGCTTTGGGCAAGTCGAAATTGCCGTCGTCATCGACGAGGGTGTCGACCTTTTTCTGCCAGACGCACATCATCTGCGCGGCTTTTTCCTCGAGGGTCATGCGGGACAGGAGATCCTTGACGCGTCTGGCGGGCGGCAGCGCGGCGTTGCGATAAGCGGGGGTCTTCTTCGGGGGGACTTCAGATTGGGGTGCGGGAGATGGCTTCTTCATATGCCTGCCTGACCGCATTGCAGGGATTTCGTTGTGGAATCAAACTATACCCGGATTGCGGGGAGGAAAGCAAGGAGGAGTCAAGAGGCAGGAGGCAGGAGTCAAGAGAAGGGCGAAGCCCTTGGTTAGAAATAGACGCCGAAATCTTTTTGCAGGATGAGGGCGACGGTGCCGCGAAGGCGCGCCATGCCGCCTTCGCCGGTGGCATCGAGACGGGGGATGACGCCGCCGGGCAGAACCTGGTCGCGGACTTCGGCTTCGATCACCGGCCCGAAGCGGTTCCAGGAGCGGGTGAGATCACCGACTACGACAATGCGCTCGGGGGCCAGGCCGGCGACGATCATGCGCATGCCGCGGCCGAGGTAATGGGCCATGGTCTCGAGAGCCTTGACGGCGCGGACGTCGCCGTGGTCGGCGCGGCTGAGAAGATCGGGAAAAGTCATGCCTTCGTCGGCGGAGCCGGATTCGAGGTAATAGCGGAGGGCGGCTCGATTGGAGGCGTAGACCTCCCAACAACCGCGGCCGCCGCAGCCGCAAACGGGGCCCTTAGGATCGAGGGGCACGTGGCCGAATTCGCCGGCCATGCCGTTGGCGCCGCGCACCAACTGGCCATTCAAGAGGATTCCGGTGCCGATGCCCTCCGAGACGGTTACGACGACGAGGTTGCGGCAGGCATCCGAATGTTCGAACCAAACGGTGGCGAGCACGCAGGCGTTAGCGGCGTTTTCGAGTTCCACCTCGACGCCGGTGGCCTTCATGATGGGAGTGCGCAGATCGAAATCGCGCCACTTGAGATTGGGAGCGAAGACCAGACGGTCGGAACCCTGGTTGAAGCGGCCCGGGAGGCTGATGCCGATGCCTTCGAGCTTCTTGCCGCGGCAGGAATTTCTGACGCGCTGAATGCATTGCAGGAGTTCATCGATGGCGGTCTTGGGATCGGAAGGGGTGGTGATGACTTCGCGGGAGGTGAACTTGCCGTTGGCATCGGCGAGGGCAACGGTGGTTTGCTCGGGGCGGATGTCGATGCCCACGATGACACGATCGTCATTGAGACGGAGGAAGGTGGGCCGGCGGCCGCGGGGCAGGCGGCCGGTGGGGCCTTCGATGACCCAGGACTCGTTGATCAATTGTTCGACGATCAAAGAAATGGTGCTGCGCTGCAAGCCGCAGAGGCGGGCGAGGTCGGCGCGCGAGATGGGCTGGCGGGTGCGAATGAGATTGAGGACGATGCGGCGGTTGATATCGCGCACCACTTCGCTGGACGCGCCCTGAATGCGCTTGGGGTCGATCACTCGCATCTTGCGATCCGCTGCCGGCGTAGGAACACCTCCTTTTGCGATGCTATCAAAGGACTGCGTCGAGATGGGGAATTTTTCCGATGGGCTGGCCGCCGCCGACGCTGATGCGCAGCTTGTCTTTGGGCAACTCGGCCGCAGGGAGGGAGAAATCGACCTCGCCGGATTCACCGGGAGGCAAATGGATGCGCTGGAATCCGCGGAGCTGGCGCACGGCGTCGTCCGGCCCGCCGGCGCCGCCGACGTAAAGCTGGACCACTTCGTCGCCTTCGCGGTTGGATGAGTTCCTGACGTGGACGGAAATCTGCGCGCCGCGGGGCGTGCGCTGGGCGTGCAGGGCGGAATAATCGAACCTCGCGTAGGTGAGGCCGAAGCCGAAAGAGTAAAGCGGGTCGCCCTGGAAGTAACGATAGGTGCGGCCTTTCATGGAATAGTCCTCGAAGGGAGGCAACTGTTCGGCGCTGCGGTAGAAAGTGACGGGCAGGCGGCCGGCGGGGTTGTTGGCGCCGGCCAGGGTCTGGGCGATGGCGGTGCCGGCTTCTTCGCCTCCGTACCAGAGTTCCAGGACGGCGGCGGCGTGTTCGGCGACGAAATTGACGGCGAGCGCGCTGCCGCTGGTGAGCACGACGACGACCGGCTTGCCGACGGCGATGGCGGCCTCGACGAGGCGCTCCTGCGGATCGGGCAATTTGAGATCGGTGCGGTCACCGCCCGCGAAGCCGGGAACGTCGATCCGCATCTCCTCGCCTTCGAGATTGGGATTGAGGCCGACGAAGGCCACGGCGACGTCGGCATTCCTGACGGCTGCGACGGCCTCAGCCAGGAGCGGCTCGGCGGGAGGAAGCCAGAGGAGTTGCGCGCCGGCGGCGGCGGGATCCCGCGGTATGTATTCGACGCGAAGGCGGTAGGCGTGATCGGCTTCCAGTTGGGCGTGGGCGGGAGTGACGGAACCGCGGGGCTGCGTACCGGCGCCGCGGCCGGCGGGGGTTGCAGGGGCGGGTTCGGGCGACAATTCTTTGTCGTCGAGGAAAATGCGTAAAGCGGCGCCGAATCCGCCTCTGGCGGCAAGGGCGTAATCGCCGGCGACGGGAGGGTGGAGGGTTCCGGTCCAGCGCACCGCGGCGGCTGGTTGCGGGAACGCGGCAGCCAACTCCGGATCGACGATTCCGGCTTGTTGAAAGACGCGGGGTTCCACGCGCGCAAGTTTCGGCTGGCCGGTGAAAGCGGGGTTGTCGAAGTATTCAGCGAGGAGGCCGCGGCCGGCGCCGGACGGAGTCAGGAGCGCGTTCGAGGGCACGAGGGCCTGCGATTGCGGAGCGTAGGCGGCGCCGAGGGCGAAGAGGACGTCGGCTTTCTTGAACTGCTGCTCGATGCCTTCCAGCGGCGTCACCTGTTTTTGAGAGAAGCCGTTGTAGTTGCCGAGGAGCGCGACCGGGTCGTCGGCGGAGGGGCCGATGACCGCGATCTTACGGATGCTGGTTTTGAGCGGCAGGATGGCGCCTTCGTTTTTCAGCAGCACGATGGATTCGCGGGCGGCATCCAGAGCGAGTTTGCGGTGAGCCTCGGAATCGTTTTCGGAGTAGGGGATGTTGGAAAACGGCACGCGGTCGGGAGGATCGAACATGCCGAGCTTGAAGCGCGCCACAAACAGGCGTTCCACGGAGCGGTCGATGTCGGCTTCGGTGATGAGGCCGGCCTGGACGGCATCCACGAGCGAACGGTATTCGTTGCCGCAAGTGAGATCGGTGCCGGCCTTGACGGCCAGAGCGGAAGCCTCGGCGGCGGTGGGCTTGTAGTAGTGGGCGGCCTGGTTGTAGATGTCGCGGATGGCGCCGCAATCGCTGACGACGTATCCCTTGAAGCCCCAGGCCTGGCGGAGAGTCTTCTGCAGCAGATCGGTGGAGGCGCAGGCGGGGACGCCGTCGACGCTATTGTAGGCGCACATGATGGAATCGACGCGGCCCTCTACCACGGCGGCGCGGAAAGCGGGCAGGTAGGTTTCATTGAGATCGCGCTCGCTGGGCTGGACATCGAACTTGTGGCGCAAAGGTTCGGGCCCGCTGTGGACGGCGTAATGCTTGGCGGTGGCGATGGTCTTGAAGTAATTCGGATCGTCGCCTTGCAGACCTTTGATGAAGGCGACGGCCAACTGGCCGGTGAGGAAGGGGTCTTCGCCGTAGGTTTCCTGGCCGCGGCCCCAGCGGGGATCGCGAAAGATATTGATGTTGGGGGACCAGAAGGTGAGCCCGAGGTATTGTTTGTAGGTGTTGGTGCGAATGGCTTGGTTGTACTTGGCGCGGGCTTCGGTGGAGATGGTGTCGGCGATGCGGCGCATGAGCTCGGTATCCCACATGGCCGCGAGCCCGATGGCCTGCGGGAAAACCGTGGCCTGGCCGCCACGGGCCACGCCGTGGAGCGCTTCGTTCCACCAGTCGTAAGCCGGTATTCCCAGCCGCTCGATGGCCGGGGCGGAGTTTTGCATCTGCAAAACTTTCTCTTCCAGGGTCATCTGCGCGACCAGGCCGGCGGCGCGCTTTTCGGCGGGGAGATCCGGGTTGCGCCAGGCGACGTTCCCGGCCTGTCCAAATAAGACGGCGGCTAAAGCCAGGAATGGAACGCCGCCCGTCCGTGAAGCTCGCTTGTACATCGCAACTACTCCCTTTCGTTCCGTTCCCCTGCTATGCCGGTAGTGCCGCGGCCCGTTGCGGACTCCGGCCAACTCCGAACGGAGGAGCGAAAAACTAATCGTACAGCCTGGACGGTCGCGCTGGAGCGATTTCCCGCGCGGGCCTTTAGTTTACGCACCAGACTATAGACGCAATCGCGCCGGAAATCAAGCTGTGGCGGCGGAAAGGACGAAAAAAGGGCAGGGCGGGGCTTGCCGCGTGGTTTGGGACGAACAGCCGCGAAAATCCGATGCGGGGTTGGCTTGACTTTTGCGCTGCAAGGTGTATATATAGTTTGAAGCTACAACGAAGTGGTTTTTGGTTGGGAAGAGGCTAGTTGGAAAGGGTCAACGAATGACGACACGAACTCCGTTTATCGTTCGCTGCGTGGTTGTACTTCTCGCAGTCATATGGGCTGGCAGTGTCTGCCACGCTCAAGTTCTTTACGGATCGCTCACGGGGAACGTGACCGATCCGGCCGGGGCCGCCGTGCCCGGCGTCCATGTGGAAGCGGTTAGCCAGGGGACCAACGTCAAGGCTGAAACCGATACCGACGTACATGGCATCTACCGTTTCACCAACCTGCAAGAAGGCGTGTACAAAGTCACGGTCACGGCCAAATCGTTCCAGACTTTCGTGGAGACCAACATTCAGGTGCAGGTGAGCGCCGTCCGGCGCGTGGACGTGCAACTCCAGGTCGCGACCCTTAACCAGTCGGTAGAGGTCTCGGCGGCTCAGGTGGTGCTGCAAACCGATAAGGCCGATATCCATGCGGAGATTTCGGCGACGGAAGTGGAGCAGTTGCCCTACAACGGCACGGAAGGCCGAAACTTCCAGGCGCTGGCGCTGATGCAGCCGGGCGCCAACACCACGGCGGGCACGGGCGAAGCCAATTCGACGGCCGGCAACCCGCAGCGCGCCATCACGGTATCGCAGAACGGCGTTTCGTCGCAAGCCAACAACACCCGCCTCGATGGCGCGATCGATGCCTATCCGTGGCTGCCGGTCAACATTTCATACGTGCCGTCGCCGGAAGCCATCGAAACGGTCAGCATCAGCGCCAACGCGTTCGACGCCGAGCAGGGCTCGGCGGGCGGCGCGGCGATCAACGTCATCATCAAATCGGGAACCAACAATCTGCACGGAGTTGCGTTTGAACGCAATACCAACAACGATCTTGAAGCGGTCAACAATTATTTCAGCCACCCCGGCCGCCTGGCGAAGAACATCCAAAACCAGTACGGATTCGCGATTGGCGGTCCGGTGTGGATTCCCAAGATCATTCATGGCAAGAACAAGCTGTTCTGGTTTATGGATTTTGAAGGCACCAAGCAGGTCCAGTACGGGTCCGATGTGAACCTGACCCTTCCCACCGCGGCCATGCGCACGGGCAATTTCAGCGCCGCCCCCACTGTCATCTACGATCCGCTGACGGGCAATCCGGATGGCACCGGCCGGACACCGTTTCCCGGTAATACGATTCCCTCCAACCGGATTAGCTCGGCTGCCGCCACGCTTACGGCTCTGCTGCCGGCGCTGACCAGGCCGAATTCATACTTAACCAATTACGATGCCTACGGTACCACGTCGTACAACGTGAATCGCTGGGATTGGAAGGGCAACTACAATCCCAATGAAAAGGCGATGATCTGGGGCCGGTACAGCATGTCTCCCATGGCTATCGTAACCCCGCTGGTTCTGGGCCCGGCGGGCGGCGACGGCTTTAACGGCGGCAATCCTGGTGTTGCTGGCGGCCGGACGACTGTGGCGGCAGCGGGCCTCACGTATGCCATCACCCCCACCCTACTGGTGGACGGCAACGCAGGCTACACGCGGCTGCACATCGGCGCCAACGGCGACCCGCAGGATGGCTATTACGGAACGGATGTGCTGAAGATTCCGGGCACCAACGGCGTCGGCCCGAACTACGAGGGCATACCGGGCTTCCAGGTGACCGGCATGGCCAACATTGGGAACACCAATACGGGCAGCCCCTTCGAGTTCCGCGACAACCAGTACACCAGCGTCATCAACGTGACCAAAATCAAGGGCGCGCACAACATTCGCGTCGGCTTCGAATACGATAAGTACGCGCTGAATCACTTCCAGCCGCAGGGCGGGACCTTTCAGACGGCCCGCGGCACTTTCGGCTTTGATGGCACGTTGGCGTCCCTGAAAGGCGGGCCCGCGATTAACGCCGGCAGCCCGTCCAACTCGTGGGCGCAGTTTCTCCTTGGTTTTCCGTCCCAGACCGGCAAAGCCACGCAATTCGAAGATCCCAACGCGCTGCGCTTTGCCGACTGGGAAATGTACGCTCGCGATCAGTGGCAGGTCTCGAAGAATCTCACCATCGATTACGGCTTGCGCTGGGAATACTACCCGATCTACTCGCACGACAGTTTCGGCGCGGTTCGCTACGATCTTGCGACGGACAGCATTTTAATCGGTGGCGAAGGCGGCGTGCCGTGGAACACCGGTGCAACGGCCAGTAAGAAGGGCTTCGCTCCGCGCCTAGGCATGGCCTACCGCCTCGACGAGAAGACCGTGATTCGCGCCGGTTACGGCATCAGCGTCGATCCCGACAACATGCGCAACCAGCGGAACCAGTACCCGAACGCTTCTGTCACGTCCTACACTCCGCCCGCTTCCTACCAATTCATCAGCTACGCCGGCGTTGCGAATTCAGACGGGGCCACGCAGGTGTCACTCTCGGACGGCATTCCTTTGCCCAGCTTCCCGACGGTCTCAACGGGCACTCTCAAGCCGTCGTCAACGGCGTCGTTGACTACGTATCTGCCGAGTATCAGCACGACGAGTTTACCGGCCTACGTCAACCGGGGATATTACGAGAGCTGGAATGTCACCGTTCAGCGCGACCTCTCCTCGACCCTGACGGGGCAGGTCGCGTATGTGGGCACACACGGCGTCCATATCGACATGAACGTCAATGTCAACGGAGGTGCTCCGAACACGGGCAATGCCGGGCGCCAGCTTTATCCGTACCTTACGAGCGACTTGAATTTTGTTGAGCCGTTCGGCGATATGACATACAACGGCCTGCAGACTAGTTTGCGGAAGCGCATCGGCAGTTCGATCATCGGCGTCAGCTACACGTTCTCCAGGTCCATCGATAACATCAACGGCGACAACGACGACGGCTCTTTGTGGCGCGCGTACCCGGTGTCTTTCGCGCTGGACAAGCAACTGTCCGGCATCAACCGCCAGCAGACATTCGCCACTTACTGGGTTTACAACTTGCCCTTCGGCAAGGGACACACCATGTTCACCTCCGGACCGGCGGCCTTGATCCTGGGCGGCTGGCAGATCTCCGGCATTCTCACCCGGTTCAGCGGCCTGCCATTTACCGTGGGAACGAGTTCCAGCATCAACGCCGGCGGTCAGGGCACCAGCGCCACCCAGATCAATCCGGTGGTGAAGATTCTGGGCGGCCATGATGCCGTTGATCCCTATTTCG
>Ga0181518_10004072_pt1 | contig 13233 bp, 10 predicted proteins | sample PEATcosm2014_Bin_28_FD_119751 | JGI IMG/M metagenome (GOLD analysis project Ga0181518, IMG submission 119751) | Peatland microbial communities from MTU Mesocosm Facility, Houghton, MI, USA - PEATcosm2014_Bin01_60_metaG | ecosystem: Environmental > Terrestrial > Soil > Wetlands > Peat | place... | reverse complement strand
TACCAGTTGGCGATGCCGCGCGCGGTGACGTCACGGCGGTCGAACTGGTAGCCGGTCACGTCGGCGTAGGTCACGCCCGCCTTGCGGAGGTTTTCGTACTCGTTGTACCGGCCGACGGCGGCGAAGGCGATCCGGTCGTAGATTTCGCTGATCTTGTGCAGTGCCCGGGACGGGTTGGGCGCCACGAACAGGATCCCGCCCGCGTACTGGATGACGACCCCGCTGCGGCCGCGCGCGATCCCCTTGCGCGCATAGTCCGCCTTGTCTTTCATCACCTGTTCAGGCGACACGTAGAACGGCATGGACACCGCAGGCGTTTCCTTTACTCGCTAGTTCGGCTGGGACGGGGGCGGGAGGGGTACCGGGCTCAGCCCGAGCTGAGCGGGGCCTTCGGGCCGTCCGGCGACTGCATGCGCTCGTCGACGACGGCACGCGCATGCGCCTCGGCCTCGGCTTCGGACAGCCGGCGGAAGCCGTCCCCGGTCACGATCGTGATCACCGGGTAGATCGCGCGGGTGAGGTCGGGGCCACCGGTCGCCGAGTCATCGTCGGCCGCGTCGTACAGCGCCTCCACGCAGACCCGCACCACGTCGGACGCGGACATGCCGTCCCGGTAGAGCTTCTTCATCGAGCCGCGGGCGAACACCGACCCGGAGCCGATCGAGTGGTACCGGTGCTCCTCGTACGGGCCGCCGGCCACGTCGTAGCTGAAGATCCGGCCGGTCCCGGTGTCCTCGTCGTAGCCGGCGAAGAGCGGGACGACGGCGAGTCCCTGCATGGCGGCGGCGATGTTGCCCCTGATCATCGTGGCGAGGCGGTTGGCCTTGCCCTCCAGCGACAGCGACCGGCCTTCCATCTTCTCGTAGTGCTCGAGCTCCACCTGGAAGAGCCGGACGAACTCCAGGCCCACGCTGGCCGTGCCCGCGATCCCCATGGCGGAGTACTCGTCGGTGCGGAAGACCTTCTCCACATCCCGTTTGGCAATCATGTTGCCCGCGGTCGAGCGGCGGTCCCCGGCGATGACGACGCCGTCGGCGCAGATGGCCGTCACGATCGTCGTCGCGTGCGGCAGGTCAGACAGCCCGTTTCCGCCGGGCGCGCCCGGCGCCCACGGCAGCGTCTCCGCGCCGGTCGCCGGAACCCGGCGTACCGCACTGCCGGGCAGCAGGTCCGGCGCGTAGGAGGCGAGGAAGTCAGCGAACGAAGAAATCCGGGGAGCCATGAACGCTCCAGGAAAACGCCTGCTCCCATCCGAGTCAGAGCCCACGCGGTTCCTTCCGTATCTAAAACCTTCTTACAAACAGACCCTACTGCGACCGCCGGGCGCTCCGCACAAGGGCCGGGGCGGTATGTCAAAGCGGGTGTAAGCCCTCGGCGAACCCAGTTGTCGGCCCGCACTGCGCTCCCTCGAGCGGCAGTACGGGCCCTGGGCGACGAGCGGTTACTGACCGCCCTTCTGGACGTACGAGCGGACGAACTCCTCCGCGTTTTCCTCGAGTACCTCGTCGATCTCGTCCAGGATCGCGTCAACGTCGTCGGAGAGCTTTTCGTGCCGTTCCTGGACATCTTCGGTCGACCGGGCCTCGGTCTCCTCGGCCTCTTCGGTGCGCCGTGAGGTCTGCCGCTGGCCGCCCGTGTCGTTTTTTGCCATTCCCGGTACCTCCGTCAATCGGGGGCGTTCCCTGCCCCAACGCTATCTTCGCCCGCCGACATGGTGTTCAACCCCGGAATCGCGGTCCGTCGCAAATCGGACTCAATCCGGCTGCCCGGTCAGTGCCGAAACCAGGTCGGCCGCGGTCCGGCAGCGCCGGAGCAAATCTCCCACATGCGCCTTGGTGCCGCGCAGCGGCTCGAGCGTCGGCACCCGCTGCAGCGACTCACGGCCCGGGATGTCGAAGATGACCGAATCCCAGGACGCGGCGGCGACCGATTCGGCGTACTGGCGCAGGCAGCGGCCGCGGAAGTAGGCCCGGGTGTCCTCGGGGGGCTCCTCGACCGCCCGCCGGATCTGCTCCTCGGTGGCCAGCTGTACCATCCGGCCCTTGGCGGCGAGCCGGTTGTACAGGCCCCGGGACGGCCGGACGTCGGAATACTGCAAGTCGATGAGCTGCAGGCGCGGATGGTCCCAGCTCAGTCCGTCCCGGGTCCGGAAGCCCTCCAGCAGCTCCAGCTTCGCCACCCAGTCCAGCTCGCGGGACAGCTGCATCGGGTCCTCGGACAGCCGGTTCAGCACCGACTCCCACCGGTCGAGCACGTCGGCCGTCATCGAGTCGACGTCCGAGCCGAACTTGTCCTCGGTGTACTTGCGCGCCAGTTCCAGGTACTCCCGCTGGAGCTGGATCGCGGTCATCTTCTTGCCGTTCCGCAGGGTCACCAGGCGGCGCAGCGACGGATCGTGCGAGATGGCCCGCAGGTCGGCCACCGCGGCCTCCAGGGACAGGTCGGCGTCGAGGAACTTGTCCTCGATCATCGACAGCACCAGGGCGGTGGTCCCCAGCTTGAGGTAGGTGGCGACCTCGCTCATGTTGGCGTCGCCGATGATGACATGCAGCCGCCGGTACTTCTCCGGGTCCGCGTGCGGCTCGTCCCGGGTGTTGATGATCGGCCGCTTCAGCGTCGTCTCCAGGCCGACCTCGACTTCGAAGAAGTCGGCCCGCTGGCTGAGCTGGAAACCGGTACCGCGGCCGTCCGCGCCGATGCCCACCCGCCCGGCACCGCAGATCACCTGGCGGGAGACGAAAAACGGGGTCAGGTGCCGGACGATGTCGGCGAACGGCGTGGCCCGGCGCATCAGGTAGTTCTCGTGGCAGCCGTACGAGGCGCCCTTGTTGTCGGTGTTGTTCTTGTAAAGCTGGATCGGCGCGGCGCTGGGGATGGTGGCCGCGCGCTCGGCGGCCTCGGCCATGATCCGCTCACCGGCCTTGTCCCAGATCACCGCGGACAGCGGGTTGGTGCACTCGGGGGTGGAGTACTCCGGGTGCGCGTGGTCCACGTACAGCCGGGCGCCGTTGGTGAGGATGACGTTGGCCAGCCCCAGGTCCTCGTCGGTCAGCTGGGTCGAGTCCGCGCTCTCGCGGGCGAGGTCGAAGCCGCGGGCATCGCGGAGCGGGTTCTCCTCCTCGAAGTCCCACCGGGCCCGGCGGGCCCGCGCCGCCGTCGCGGCCTGGTACGCGTTGACGATCTGGGACGAGGTCACCATGGCGTTGGCCCCTGGCTGGCCGGGAACCGAGATCCCGTACTCAGTCTCGGTGCCCATCACCCGCAGCACGCTCATACAGTCAGCCTATTCCGCCCTGGCCGCGGCTACGCCGTAGACACACGACGCGGCACGCGGCCCCGGCACCCGCCCGCGGTCGCGGCGCGTGCCGGCTCGTCCACGTCACAGGTACTGGCCCGTGTTGGCCACCGTGTCGATCGACCGGCCGGCCTCGGTGCCGGTCTTGCCCGACACCAGGGTGCGGATGTAGACGATGCGCTCGCCCTTCTTGCCGGAGATGCGTGCCCAGTCGTCCGGGTTGGTCGTGTTGGGCAGGTCCTCGTTCTCGCTGAACTCGTCCACGCAGGCCGACAGGAGGTGCGCCACCCGCAGGCCCTTCTGCCCGGTGTCGAGGAACTCCTTGATGGCCATCTTCTTGGCCCGGTCCACGATGTTCTGGATCATGGCACCAGAGTTGAAGTCCTTGAAGTACAGGACCTCCTTGTCGCCGTTGGCGTAGGTGACCTCGAGGAACCGGTTCTCCTCCGACTCCGTGTACATCCGCTCGACCACCCGCTGGATCATCGCCTCGACGGTCCCGTCCCGGGAAGAGCCGTGCTCGGCCAGGTCGTCGGGGTGCAGCGGGAGCTGGCTCAGGATGTACTTGGAGAAGATGTCCTTGGCCGCCTCGGCGTCGGGCCGCTCGATCTTGATCTTGACGTCGAGCCGCCCGGGCCGCAGGATCGCGGGGTCGATCATGTCCTCGCGGTTGGACGCGCCGATGACGATCACATTCTGCAGGCCCTCGACGCCGTCGATCTCACTGAGCAGCTGCGGGACGATCGTGTTCTCCACGTCGCTGGAGACGCCCGACCCGCGGGTCCGGAAGATCGAGTCCATCTCGTCGAAGAACACGATGACCGGCATGCCCTCGCTGGCCTTTTCCCGGGCCCGCTGGAAGACGAGCCGGATGTGCCGCTCGGTCTCGCCCACGTACTTGTTGAGCAGCTCGGGGCCCTTGATGTTCAGGAAGAAGCTGCGCCCCGCCGAGCCGGGCCCGGCGGTGCCGTCCGCCGCGGTCTTCGCCGCGACCTGCTTGGCCAGGGAGTTCGCCACCGCCTTGGCGATAAGCGTCTTCCCGCAGCCGGGCGGACCATACAGCAGCACGCCCTTCGGCGGCCGCAGCTGGTGCTCGCGGAACAGGTCCGCGTGCAGGTAGGGCAGCTCGATCGCGTCCCGGATCTGCTCGATCTGGGAGGCCAGGCCGCCGATGTCGGAGTAGACGATGTCGGGGACTTCCTCCAGGATGAGCTCCTCGACTTCCGCCTTGGGGATCCGCTCGAACACGTAGCCCGAGCGCGGCTCCAGCAGCAGCGAGTCGCCGCTGCGCAGGGTGGAAGCCCGCAGCGGGTCCGCGAGCCGGACCACGCGCTCCTCGTCGGCGTGCGAGATGACCAGCGCTCGCTCGCCGTCCTCGAGGAGCTCCTTGAGCATGACGATTTCGCCGGCGGTCTCGAAGCCCTCGGCGACCACCACGTTGAGCGCCTCGTTCAGCACCACTTCCTGGCCGGGCTTGAGCTCGCTGAGCTCGACGGCGGGACTCACATGGACCCGCATCTTCCGGCCGCCGGTGAACACGTCGGCGGTGCTGTCGTCGCTGGCGGACAGGAAGATGCCGAAGCCCGACGGCGGCTGCGCCAGCCGGTCGACCTCTTCCTTGAGCGCGACGATCTGGTCCCGGGCCTCGCGCAGCGTGCCGGTCAGCCGCTCGTTCTGCGCGGTGACAGCGGCCAGGCTGGCCTCGGTCTCGCGCAGCCTCTCCTCGAGAAGCCGCGCCTGGCGGGGCGAATCCGCGAGCCTGCGGCGCAAAGCGGCGATCTCCTCATCAAGGAAGGAGATCTGCGCGGTAAGGCCTTTGACCTCATCGTCATGCCGTGAGGCTCGTGAGCTTTCATCCCTGCTTCCCACGGCCCTCACCTCCTTCCGGGTGCCTGAATTATCTAGACCTTACCTACCGCGGAGCCGTTCGTAACCGGGCGGTCCGCGTTATGCAGAGCACACCGGACACGGGATTAATGCCCGCCGGGAGGCGTCCGAAGCAACCGGAGCGGCCGATCGTTACGGTTTAGACACTTCTCGCCACCGAATCGGGGCGGGAGCTTGAGGCCGCGCAAGCCGGGGCGAAAAACGCGCACGAGCCCAGGGTGGTCCTGTGGGGTCTCAGGAGGGCACCTGCGCCTCATCGTCCGCACGGGGGTGGGCGCCCTTGGCCGGCGCACTGGGGTGGGCACCCTTGGCCGGGCGCCGGCGCCGCGCCGGCGGGGTCACCCCGTCCGCCAGCCGCCGCGCCGTCACCAGGAACCCGGTATGCCCGATCATCCGCTGCTCCGGCCGGACCGCCAGGCCGTCCACGTGCCAGCCGCGCACCATCGACTCCCACGCGGCCGGCTCGTAGAAATGCCCCTGCGCGCGCAGCCCCTCGACGGTACGGGACAGCTGGGTGGTGGTCGCCACGTAGCAGCAGATGACGCCGCCGGGCAGCAGGGCGCGCGCGGCGGCGTCCACGCAGTCCCACGGCGCGAGCATGTCGAGGACTACACGGTCAGCGTGGCCCGCTGGAACCGAACTCACGGCTCCGGCATCGAAGTCGCCGATGACCAGGCGCCAGGCCGCGGGCACGGTGCCGAAGAAGCTCGCCACGTTGCGCCGGGCGATCTCGGCGAAGTCGGTGCGGCGCTCGAACGAGGTCACCGACCCGCACTCGCCGGCGGCCCGCAGCAGCCAGCAGGTCAGCGCGCCCGAGCCGGCCCCCGCCTCGATCACTCGCGCCCCCGGGAAGATATCGGACATCGCGACGATCTGTGCGGCGTCCTTGGGGTAGACGACCGCCGCGCCGCGCTTCATGGCCAGGGTGAAATCCGCGAGCAGCGGGCGGAGCGCGACGTACGGCGTGCCGCCCGAGGACGTCACCACGCTCCCGTCCTGGCTGCCGATCAGGTCGTCGTGACTGAGCGACCCGCGGTGGGTGAAGAAGGACTTGCCCGGTTCCAGGACCACCGTGTGGTGGCGGCCTTTCGGGTCGGTGAGCTGGACGTGGTCGCCTGCCCGGAACGGGCCGCGACGTGGGGGAATCATGCCGGACAGGCTATCGGCGGGGCGAGGGTCGCACGCCCGCGAAGGCGCCGCGGAGGGCGCTCAGACCCCTGCGAAGGCGCCGTCCAGGTCGCTGGCGGCCAGCACGCCGTAGACCTGGCCGGTGGGCTCCACGACCAGGTACTCGCTCGCCGGGGCCTTGCGGACCGCGTCGATCAGCGCCATCCCGCCCAGGTCAGCGGACAGCACGAGGCCGGGATCGAGTTTGCGCGCCAGCGTCCCGGCCTCGATCCAGGGCCGGCGCTGCGGCGGGGTCGCCATCGCCGCCGACTCGTTCACGATGGCGATCGGGGTGTTGTCGTGGTCCACCACGACGAGGGCGCGCGCGTTGGCCTCGTCGGCCTGGCGGATCGCCTCGGCCAGCGGGAGGCTCGCGGAAATGGGGATGGCCTTACGGGCGAGCCGCCGCGCCTGGACACCCGGCAGCCGCTCCCGCACCCGGGTCGCCCGGATCGACTGCCCCGCGCCGATCCACATGAACCCGGCGATGAACGCCAGCCACAGCACGAACATCAGGTCCTGGCTCTGGCCTATGGCCATCGCGTACCCGATCGGCACGACCAGCAGCGCCACCGCCAGGACCCGGCCGGACCATGCGGCCACGATCGTGGCCGTGCCCGGCCGCCCGGTGACCTTCCACACGACGGCGCGCAGCATCCGCCCGCCGTCCAGCGGCAGGCCCGGGAGCAGGTTGAAGACGCCGACGAGGAGGTTGGCCCAGCGGAACTGGTTCACGATGATCCAGCCGATGGTCCCGTCCGGGACCACCTTCGTCAGCCCGTAGCCGACAGCGGCCAGGATCAGCGAGAGCGCGGGACCGGCCGCCGAGACGGTGAGCTCCCGGAAAGGCGTCTGCGGCTCGCGCTCGATCTCGGAGATGCCGCCCAGGGGGTACAGCAGGATCCGCCGCACCGGCAGCCCGTAACCGCGGGCGACGAGGGAATGGCTGAGCTCGTGCACCAGGACGGACAGGTACAGCAGGATCACGAAGGAGGCGGCCACGACGTACCGGACGCCGCCGTTCAGCGTCCCGGCCAGGTCGTTCGCATAGATGACGATGAAGACGCCCGCGATCACGAACCAGTACGGGGAGATGGTCACGGGGACACCGAACGGGCGTGCGACCACGATCCCTGACCCCGGTTGCTTCGGCGGCCGCTGGTCTGGTTTGTCGGGCGTCATGCCTGCCACAGCATCGATGCTACGTGCCATCGAGGGCCCTGCGACCAGGATGAGGCCGCGCCGGACGGGAACCGCGGCGAACGTCCGGCACCCGTGCGGCCCGCGCCCGGCCGCCGGAACCCAGTCCCCGCTGGGGCCGCGGAAATCCGGCCGATTGTCAGTGCCCTCCCCTACGCTCATGGGCGTGGATGAACTCGTCGCGGTAGAGATCGCCGACCCGGCCCCTCCGGATGAGGGCCCGGGCACGGCGCGCGGGCCGGCGCTATCGCCGTCCCGGGCCGCCGATTTCATGACCTGCCCGCTGCTGTACCGGTTCCGGGTCATCGACAAACTGCCCGAGCCGCCGAGCACCGCCGCCGCCCGCGGGACGCTCGTACACGCGGTGCTGGAGCGCCTGTTCGACCTGACGGCGGCCGAACGGACCCTGGCCGCGGCGCGCTCGCTGCTGCAGCCGGAATGGGACCGGCTGGCGGCCGCCGAGCCGGACCTGGCCGCGCTGTTCGCCGGCGAGGCCGAGCGGGACGCGTGGATCCGCGACGCGGCCGCCGCGGTGGACCGTTATTTCCGGCTGGAGGATCCCCGCCGCATCGAGCCCGCGGACCGCGAGCTGTACGTGGAAGCCGAACTGGAGTCCGGGCTCCGGCTCCGCGGCTACATCGACCGCCTCGACATCGCGCCGGCCGGGCAGATCCGGGTCGTCGACTACAAGACCGGCAAGGCGCCACCGCAGGACTTCGAGGCCCGTGCGCTGTTCCAGATGAAGTTCTACGGGCTGGTGCTGTGGCGGGCGCGCGGGGAGATTCCGCGGCTGCTGCAGCTCATGTACCTCGGGGACGGGCAGGTCGTCCGGTACACGCCCGACGAGGCGGACCTGCGGGCCACCGAGCGCAAGGTGCTGGCCCTATGGCAGGCCATCGAGCGGGCCACCGATAGCGGCGACTGGCGGCCGCGGCCGGGCCGGCTGTGTGAATGGTGCGCGCATAAAGCACTGTGTCCCGAGTTCGGCGGCACCCCCCCGCCTCTTCCCGCCCCGGTTCTCCCGGCCAGCGGCGCGCCCGGGCCAGCGGCCGTCCCGGCGGACGAGGTGGGGGCGGCCGATCGCGAGGAACTCGCCGGCTGACCCGGGTCGCTCCGCCACGCGCAGCTGGCGGAGCGCGTGCGGGCGGCCGTGCGGGCGGTTCATCCGGTCCGGAGGCTGTGCGACGATGGGGTCAAGGGGCCGCTGCCCACCGGGGTACGCGTCGAGCTAGCGCTGTCGAGGTAGAGATGTCGACATACAACGCGATCGCCTGGCTGCCGCTCTGCGCCGGGCTGACCGGGATCGGACTGGTCGCAAGCTGGTTCGCGATGCGCAGACGGGGGCTGAAGGCCGGGCTTCGCGGCGCGGCCTGGTCTTTGCTGCCGCTCGCCGCCTACCTCACCGGTTCCATCGAGATGTTCTGGAAGATCGGCACGGCGATCGGCACCTTTGCGACCTCGTTCGTGTTCTCGATGAAGGTGTGGTCGGGGGTCGGCGTGGCCGCGCTGGCCGCGGCGCTGTTCGTGGTCTCCGCCGGCGGCCGGCGCCGGAAGCGGGCCCGCAAGGCCCGCGGCGCCGTGGATGACCAGCCTGACCGGGCGGGACCGGACGGGACAGCCGGTGGCCCCGGCGACGTTGCGGCCGGGAAGGGCCCGGGGCGCAAGGAACTGGCCACCAAGCCCGCGCGGGCCGGGAAGGGCGCCCTGGACGACGATGACGATATGGCCGGGGTGGAGGACATCCTGCGCCGGCACGGGATCACTTAGTGCACCGCATGGTCGGCGCTCCTTCGGGGCCGCCGGAGGGCCGGATCGATACCGGAGAGGCCAGGCAGGCGCGGCGGCCGGACAGCTACCGGTCGGCCCTGGCCCTGCTGGCCTGGTGGGTCTGGCTCGCGTTCGCGGTCGCCAACCTGATCGACATCGCGGTGCAGGGGCACGATCGTGTCTCGGTGGTGGCCGCCGCGGCGCTGCTGCTGGTCACCGGCGTCATGTACGTCGCGGCGTTCCGGCCGCGGGTCATCGCCGCCGACGGCGGAATCGTGGTGCGCAACCCGCTGCGGGACCACCGGGTGCCGTGGCCGGCCGTGACCAACGTGGACCTGCGCGATCTGCTGCGGGTGCACTGCGCGTGGCAGGAGCCCACGACCAAGGGCCGGCAAGCGGTACCGCGACCGGAACGTGTGCAGCGGACCAGGGTCATCCACGCGTGGGCGGTTCAGTCGCCCCGCCGGGCCGCCGAGATGGGGATGCGGTCCTCCTTCAGCCGGCCCGACCTGGCCCGCCGCTCCGTCGGCGGTGCGGCGGCCACCGCGGATCCGCCCAGCGCCGTCCACCGCAAGGAGACCGAACGGATCGCCCGGGCCCTGGCCGAGCGGGCCCGCCGGGAGCGCGCGGACGCGGCCAGGACGCGCGCCGCGGCCGCTGAGACCGGTGAGACCGGTGAGACCGGTGAGAACAGAGTCCCTGGGAATGGGGCTAGTGAGAACGGGCGGGCCGGGACCGGCGCCGGTAACGGACCGCGATGGCCCTCGCGCCCGGTGTCCACATGGCATTGGCCTGGCCTGCTGGCCGCCGCCGTCCCGGCCCTGCTGCTGGTCGCCGCGATCCTCGCTTAGCCGCCGGCCACCGCGCTTGCCCGCGCGTAACGCTTGCGTGACCCTGTCCACTCTGGCCCCTGGCGCAATGCGCGGCCGCGTCCTTGTCCCGCCGTTGGCTTTCCCGGCGCTTTTCGGTGATTAGCTTTCGGTGCGCCGGGGGCCTGTCCGCAGGCCACCCCCGCGGGGAAGGTGGTAGGTGCCGTCGGTACGCTAGGCCGGAAATCTTTCCGGTCAGCCTGACCAAGGCGACTGATGGTCCGCCGGGATGCCCGGGACGAGGCAAGTTTCTGTGGCGGTGCCCGGGGACGAGTGCGCCGCAAACGTGACAAATTATCGGCTGTACCGAAACATATTCGCGGCGCAGGGGGTGTCACCATAACGCAGGTATCACGAACGAGGAGCGATCCCCCATGACGTTTTGGGGGGTTACGGTCGCATCGTGATACCAGGACATCGACTCGCATCAGAGCAGGTCGGCGCACCACAAATCGGCCGACCGCTCCCGACGACTAGAAGGAGCTTGCCGCATGGGAGAACATCCCGCCCAGCAACGGGCACGACGGCTCTGGTTCACCGGCCGCACGCAGGCCGGTAACCAGGCACCCCCCGGCGGCCGGCGCCCGGGCCCGCGGTCGGGCCGGCGCGCCCGCATGACTATGATCGCGGGCTGCGGCGCCGCGGCGATCGCCCTGGTGGCGGCGGCCTGTAGCAGCAGCGGCAGCAGCTCGTCGACGGGCGGCGCGAAGGTGGCCGGTGGCACGGCCTCCTATGCTCTCCCGCCGGCCACGACGCCGAACTACATCTTCCCCTTTTCCAACAGCACCTACTTCAGCGTGGTAAACATTTCGTACCTGCAGGAGCTCCTGTACCGCCCGCTGTACTGGTTCGGCAACGGCACCCAGCCGACGATCAACCCCTCCCTCAGCCTGGCTGACTCACCGGTCTACAGCGGCAAGCAGGTCACGATCACGCTGAAGAACTACAAGTGGTCGAACGGCACGGCGGTCACCGCGCAGAACGTCCTGTTCTGGATCCACATGCTGCAGGCGGTGGGCTCGACCGAGTGGGGCGCCTTCGTGCCCGGCGGGTTCCCGACCAACGTGACCAACGTCAAGGCGACCAGCCCGACGACGCTCACCATGACGATGAACAAGGCGTACTCGCCCACCTGGTTCACCTACAACGAGCTGAGCCAGATCACCCCGATGCCCAAGGCGTGGGACCGGACGGCGTCCGGCCCGAGCGACTGCACCGACACCGTCTCGGACTGCCAGGCCGTCTACACCTACCTCGACAGTCAGTCCAAGGCCATGTCGAGCTGGGCGAGTTCCCCAGTCTGGAGCGTGGTGGACGGCCCGTGGAAGCTGCAGAGCTTCAACGCGGACGGCAACGCCTCGTTCGTGCCGAACAAGTCCTACTCCGGCCCGGTCAAGGCGACGCTGTCGCAGTTCAAGGAGGTGCCGTTCACCACGGAGGCGGCCGAGTACAACGTGCTCCGCTCGGGTAGCGGCAGCCAGCAGCTGAGCGTCGGCTACCTGCCGACCACCGACGCGCCGGAGAAGCCGGCCAACGCCGCGGTCGGCGCCAACCCAGTGCCGGGGTACACGCTCGACCCGCTGTACGGGTGGGCCATCAACTACTTCGCGCCCAACATTGACTCCACCACCCCCGAGGGCTCGGTCATCAAGCAGCTCTACTTCCGGCAGGCGCTGGCGTACCTGATCGACCAGGAGGCGGTCATCTCCGGCCCGCTGCGCGGGTACGGCACCGTGACGGTCGGCCCGGTCCCCTCCGATCCGGCGACGTACCTGTCCGCCCAGGGCCAGAAGGGCGACCCGTTCGCGTACGACCCGGGCAAGGCCAAGCAGCTGCTGTCCAGCCACGGCTGGAAGGTTGTGCCGAACGGGACCAGCACCTGCACCAACCCGAGCCTGTGCGGCGCGGGCGTCAAGCAGGGCCAGGGCCTGTCCTTCACCCTGCCGTACGCGACCGGCGTCAACTGGCAAGGTGCAGAGATGACGCAGCTCAAGTCGAACGCGTCGTCGGTCGGCATCCAGCTGAGCTTGCAGCCGAAGCCGTTCAACCAGGTCACCGCGATCGGCGGCGGCGGATGCGTCGCCACGCATGCGTCCTGTGCCTGGGACTTCGCCAACTGGGGCGCCGGCTGGATCTTCGCGCCCGACTACGAGCCCACCGGCGAGACACTGTTCCAGAGTGGTTCCGCGGCGAACTCTTCCGGCTACACCAACGCCCAGAACGACAACCTGATCCAGCAGACGCTGACCAGCAGCCCGCTCACGCCGCTGTACAACTGGCAGGACTTCCTGCAGACGCAGCTGCCCGAGATGTGGCAGCCGAACGGCGTCTACCTGCTGACCGAGGTCACGAGCAACCTGCACGGCGTGATCCCCCAGGCGCCGACGCTTAACATCACCCCTGAGAACTGGTACTTCACCAAGTGACCGTAATTCACGTGAATTCACGTGCAAGGTTCCGCTGCGGCCGCGGCTCCGCCGCGGCCGCGGCGGGACGGGTGTACCGGGGTTCGCCGACGATGTACGGTGCGCCCGGACGGGTGGGGCAGGTGGTGCGCCCGGAAGGGTGCGGCAGAGCAGATTCTCTGGCGATGCCCAGGGCCCAACAGATACGAAAACGTAACAGAGCATCCGCTGTTGTGAAACATATTCCCTGCGCAGGGGTGTCACCATAGCGCAGGTGTCACGCGCGGGGACCGATCCCGGATGACGTTTGGGGATTACCGTCGCATCGTGATGCCTAAGGACATCGACTCGCAGCAGAGCAGGCCGGCGCACCCAAACGGCCGACCGCTCCCGACGACCAGAAGGAGCTTGCCGCATGGGGGGACATCCCGAGCAGCAACGGGCACGACGGCTCTGGTTCACCGGCCGCACGCAGGCCGGTAACCAGGCACCCCCCGGCGGGCAACGCCCGAGCCGGGGCCGGCGGGCCCGGATGACTATGATCGCGGGCTGCGGCGCCGCGGCGATCGCCCTGGTGGCGGCGGCCTGTGGCAGCAGCGGCAGCAGCGCGTCGACGGGCGGCACGAAGCAGGCGGGCGGAACC
>Ga0181518_10004070_pt1 | contig 13241 bp, 2 predicted proteins | sample PEATcosm2014_Bin_28_FD_119751 | JGI IMG/M metagenome (GOLD analysis project Ga0181518, IMG submission 119751) | Peatland microbial communities from MTU Mesocosm Facility, Houghton, MI, USA - PEATcosm2014_Bin01_60_metaG | ecosystem: Environmental > Terrestrial > Soil > Wetlands > Peat | place... | reverse complement strand
GGTGGCGGGGGCGTGACTGGTTTGGGCGGTGGCGGGGGCGTGACTGGTTTGGGTGGTGGCGGGGGCGCGGGTGAACTTAATCAGACGATTGCCGAGTCGGTGACGTATCCTCCGACGAACCTGACGGCGACCGAGGGTACATCGCCGCGCACGATTGCACTAAACTGGATCGCGCCAACTTTCGGCCAGATCGGTGCATATAACATCTACCGTGCCGTGACAGGACAGACCCTCACGCTGCTTAACACCGTCACCGGCAATCCCCCGGCAACTACGTACACAGATACCACTGACACCTGCAATCCAAGCGGCTATAGCTATGCCGTGACTTCGGTTCAGTCAGCCAGTTCGACGAACCCGGGAGCGGAGAGCGAGAAATCGAACACTGTGCCTGCATCCGGCCAGCCCCTGCTGACGGGCTGCTACACGGGCGCAACAGCGACCACACCTCCAGCGGTTGCTGCGTCCTTAGCATTCACCCCTGGCACAGCTCCAGTTGGCGCGAATGTCTCCATAACTTGGAGCTTGACGGACGACTTCTACCCCACGGGCGGGACCGTGAGCAATACGAAGGCAGCCACTCTAGTTGCTATCGGTCCGATTCCGAGTGATCCAACCTGCTCGACGGCTGCACAACCGCCGGTATATCTGAATTATCAGCAGATTCACGGATCTCCTTATCCGCAGTCTTCCTCAGTTCTGTCGGCTTCAGGTTCGGGCGTCACCCCGACGAACCCGTTCCAATTCTCTTGGAACACCGCGGGCCTTGCGGCGGGATGCTATTTCTTCGAGCTGGACACCGATAGCGTGCAATATCAGCAGACCACGTCTGCCTTCACGCTCTTGATTTTCGTTTCCGACAAACCGCAAATCCCCCCCACGACTCTGCCCCCTGGAGTGGTGGGGCAGACGTACACCAATACAATCTACGAGTCGGGTGGCACGTTACCATTCACGTGGAGCTACACCGGTTCCCTCCCGTCGGGCATTACGCTGGGTGCGAGCACCGGCACAGTCTCCGGGACGACGTGCGTAGCTGGCAACTACAGCTTCACAGCAAAGGTGACTGACACGAACAAGAACTATGGTACGCAAGGGCTGACGCTGCAAATAAATCAGGCCTCGACTACTACGTCAGTCACGTCCTCTCTGTACCCGTCGTCCACCTACGGGCAGGCGGTCACCTTCACCGCAACGGTGGCGCCACAATATAGTTGCACGCCGACGGGAACGGTGACGTTCTACGATGGGGCCACGGCAATCAGCGGCGCGATCAATCTGTCCAGCGCCACCGCCATGTTCACCACCGCCGCCTTGCAATTGGCGGCCGGAATGCATTCCATCAAAGCGGTGTACAGCGGTGATTCCAACTTCTACGCCACTGGCACTGGCGGGAGCACGGCCACTGTCCTTTCCCAGGTGGTCAACCAGGCCACTACGACCACTTCCGTCACGTCCGCCCCGAACCCGTCCACCTACGGGCAGACGGTCACCTTCAACGCGACGGTGGCGCCCGAGTATGCCGGGACGCCGAAGGGAACGGTGACGTTCTACGATGGGGCCACGGCGATCAGCGGCGCGATCAGTCTGACCAGCGCAACCGCTAGCTACACCACCACCGCCTTGCAGTTGGTGGCCGGGACGAACTCAATCACTGCGGTGTACAGCGGTGATTCCAACTTCTACAAAACTGGCACTGGCGGGAGCACGGCAACTGCGCTGTCCCAGACGGTCAAACCTGCGATGACGGGGACTTCGGTCAGTTCCTCGCTCGACCCCTCGACCTATGGGGATTTGGTGACCTTCACGGCGATTGTGTCGAACGCTTCGGGTACAGCCGCAACGCCAACGGGCTCGGTGCAGTTCGTGATCTCCAGCTACAGCGGTAGCCTATCCGTCGCACTGATTGCGTGCCCCGCGGGCGCACCTGCGTACAGTCTGTGCGCGACTACGAGCACCTATTCGCTGACAGTGAGCGGATCGCCGCACACGGTGCAAGCGAACTACATCAACACGGATGGGGATTTCCTGACAAGCAGTGGGTCGCTGATCCAGACGGTGACCGGGCAGGCGGTGCAGAAGGCGGATACGACGGCGACGCTGGCGGTATCTTCCGGTTTACCGACCCTGGGTGACACGGTCTCCTTAACGGCTACGGTGATCGACGCTTCCGGAGGTAGCACGGGCACGCCGACGGGCTTGGTTACCTTCTTGGATGGCACCACGCCCATCGGAACGGGCGCGCTGAACGGCGGCACGCCCGACCAAGCCACGTTCACCACTCAGTTGCTCTCGGTGGGGACGCACAACCTCACGGTGCAATACGACGGGGACGCGAACTTCAACGCCACCGGGGCGGATGCAGGCAGCACCGCCACGGGAACAACCGAGATGGTGGCGCTGCGCGGGACGACGACCGGGGTGGTGCTCAACCCGGCGACGGTGGTAGTTGGTCAAGCGAGCACAACGACCGTAACGGTAACGGACAACGGGATCACCAACCCGGTGGGCACGGCCGACAGCTGGATAGCGACCTCCGGCACGCCGACCGTGGGGACGAGCGGCTCGACGGCAACGCTGTTCGCCGACGGAATGGTGTTGGTGGCTGGCGGTCTGAACTCGGGGGCTGCGGTTAACAATGCCTACATCTATAACGCCGTGAGCAAAACGTTCACGGCTACAGGAAGCCTGAACACCGCCCGCACCGGCGCGACGGCGACCTTGCTGGCGAACGGCGTGATCCTGATCGCGGGTGGATCGAGCAATGGGACGGCGGCGAATGCGCTCAACACGGCGGAACTCTACAATCCAGTGACCGGCGCGTTCACGGTGGCGGGCAGCGGATCCGGCAACGTCATGCAGGCGGTGCGGTTTGGCGCCACGGCGACGCTGCTGACGAATGGCCAGGTGCTGATCGCCGGCGGAGAGAACTCCGGCGGCGCACTCAGCTCTGCGGAACTCTACAATCCTGCGACCGATACGTTTACCGCGACAGGCGGCTTGGGGACGGCACGATACGACGCGGCAGCGCTGCTGCTGGCGAACGGCGTGCTGATCGCAGGCGGCACGGGCGGGAGCGGAACCCTGAATAGCGCGGAACTGTACTCGGCGGGGGCGGGGACGTTTGCCCCAGCCGGGACCATGACTGCGCCGCGGACCGGCGCAACAGCCACGCTGCTGCTGAGCGGCAACGTGCTGATCGCAGGCGGTTCGACCGACACGGCAGAGATATACAATCCGACTACCCCGGCGTTCACAGCCATTAGCTCGACGCTGAGCTACGCACCCGTTAACGGCACGGCAACGCTGCTGCCCAATGGGATGGTGTTGTTGGCCGGAGGGACCAGCAGTCAGACGACGGAGTTATACGATCCCGACAGCGATAAATTCGATGCCACCGGCAACTTGCTGAACACAGATCAGCCGAGCCTCACGGCCACGCTGCTGAACAAGGACAACGTGCTGATCACCGGGCTGACTTCGGGCGGTTCTCCGGTGGCCGATGCCGAACTCTACACGCCGTCGTTCGATCCCTTGGGGACGGTCGGGCTGACCTCTTCGGACACTTCCGCCATGCCGGATAGCTTCGGCGCGGCGTGCGTCTTGACGATCAGCGGCGGCGGCGTCTCGACTTGCACCTCCACGGTAACCCCGGGGGAGGTGGGCACCAACCCGCACACCATCACCGGGACCTACCCGGCCGACTCGGTGCACTCGGGCAACAACGGCAGCGCCCCGCTCACGGTCACCAAGGCGAACACGACCACTTCGGTCACTTCGCCTTCCTCTCCGAATCCGTCCACCTACGGCCAGGCGGTCACCTTCACCGCGACGGTGGGCGCGGTGTCGCCTGGGGCGGGCACACCGACGGGAACGGTGATCTTCGAGGATGGCGTCACTCCGCTGGCGGGCAGCTCCACGGTCGCTCTATCGGGCGGCACGGCCAGCTTCACCACCACCGCCTTGATAGCCGGGCCGCACTCAATCACCGCGGTCTACAGCGACGATCCCAACTTCAACGCCAGCACGGCGACTCCGCTGCCCCAAGCGGTCAGCCCTGCGATGACGGCGACTTCGGTGAGTTCCTCGCTCAACCCCTCGACCTCTGGGAGTTCGGTGACCTTCACGGCGATTGTGTCGAACGCTTCGGGTACAGCCGCAACGCCAACGGGCTCGGTGCAGTTCGTGATCGACAGCGGCAGCCCGGTATCCGGCACACCGAGCGTGTGCCCCGGCCCACCAGCGTACAGTCTGTGCGCGACTACGAGCACCTCTTCGCTGACCGTGAGCGGATCGCCGCACTCGGTGCAGGCGAACTACATCAACGCGGATGGGGATTTTACGACAAGCAGTGGGGCGCTGAGCCCCGGGCAGACGGTGTACGGTCCGGCGATCAGCACCACGACGCTGCCGAATGGCCAGTACAGCTCGCCCTATGCACCATTGACCCTGTCTGTAAGCGGCGGCACGTCGCCGTATACTTGGTCGCTGGGCGCGGGCGGCGTTTTGCCGGCGGGTATGACGCTCGGCTCCAGCTCCGGAACCATTTCTGGGACACCGGGCCAGGCAGGCCAGTGGTCCATACCGATCACAGTGACGGACGCGAATTCGTTGACCGCAAACACAAGTCTGTCTCTCACAATCGGTTTGGCAACGGGCTATGCAGGTAGCGGCAATTGCTACATGCCCTATCCAACCACGCCTATGTACTATTTGAGCAGTGGCACCGCTGGACCGTGGAGCGTGACCCTCCCCGGGGCTTTGGCCGGGCAGATGACATTCCTCGGCGCGGGCACTGTCACAGTTGCTGGCATGGTTACTACCAACGGCACGACTGTTACCTGGTCCAGCCACACAGGAGGCCAAAACGACCAGTTCGTCTTGTCTCCCACCCCCTCTACCATCACGATTAACGGCGTCGGCTACACCGTGGCCTCTGTCAATTCGTCAACCACCCTGACCCTGACGTCATCGGCGGGCGTGCAAACCTCCCCTGTTCCTTATTCTTACACTCTTCCGGCTGGCGGCAACATGCTGACGGGGTGCTTGAGCGGAGAATCTATTTCCAGCGGTTCATACCAGCTTCAGTTCACGGCGGGGGCGTCCACGTTCACCCTGCCTTTACAGGTCGTAGCTGCGGACACCCAGGATAACGGCACAGTCAACGTCAACTCCGGCGGCATCGTGACTGGGAACGATGTGCCGCCAAGCAGCTATCAGCAGGGAGTGGTTACTTCCGGGCAGAGCTTCACCTTCCTTCCCGGAAGTTATGCTGCGGATTCCGGTTTCAGCGGGAGTGCGCTGTTCGGATTCACTGGTACCGCTCCGCAGCTCTGCGGCACTTTTGGGACTCTGCCGAATTCGCTTACCGCATCATCACAGGCGGGCCGCTACGATATCGCAATCGACGGGACCACCCAGACGTGCCCTGCAACGGCATTCCCGACAACTCCCGCCCCGATCGTGTTCGAGTCGGTGGATGCACTGACCATCCCAGCGCTCTGGGGCTCGGCCACGGTCTCAAGCGTTGCGCTCTCCGACCCGGGCAACCCCTCGGGCGCGTTCGCGGCTGCCAGTAACGTGCTTGAGATCACCAGCGGCACCAGCCCGAATCAAGTGACCGTGGCATTTAGCTACACGATCAACGACTCCGGTTGTCCAGGTTGCATCGATCAGCTTGATGTTGGTTTGAACACGGATCCGACCCCACAAACCTACGCATACAGCGGTTGCGGAGATTGTGGTGGCTCCGGTTCCGCCAGCCTCAACATCAACGTGCCCAACACGCCGGGCCGATACTATATCGCGATCGATACCAGCGAGGATTACGGGTTCCTGTATTCCTCGCCATATTGGTGGAACGGGCAGCCGACCCCCACGCGATACATCGGCGTGGTCGACGTCTGGTAGCAGGAGAGGCCCGGAAGGCGCCGTCGCCTGCTGAGTTCTCAGCGGATGGACGGTCCGGAAGCTAGTGGGAGTTCACACGGCGTCGGGCATCGCTCAGGAGCGGACCGACGCCTTTTTCCTGGTAGCTGATGAAAAGTCTTGTAGGAATCTGCAGCGGCGGGGCTCTTCAGCCCTTCCTGGGCGCGGCCGAGATAGTAGTAGAGCGGTGGAATGATGCGGAAGGTGGGCACGTCGTCGAGAGACGACGCTGGCTTCGCCCTTGCGCCGCGAGCAAAGCTCGAACTCTGAGTTGGCTTCGGTAAACATGCCGGCATCGAGATAGGCGCGGCCAAGATCGTTGTGTCCGATCCAGGTATCGGCATCTTCTGCGCCGCCTGCAGCAGCAGGATCCCTTGCCGCGCGCCCTTGCGCTTGCGAGCGGCCATTACGTCCCAAGCGTTGCCTCTCGCCGTCAGAACTGCCCGGCCGATCTGGAGTCGCCCTTGCGGCGTCCTCTTATACCTTACTGCCCGAGGCGGCGGTGGATTTCAGGAAGCAGAGGGTCTTCGCCAGCTTGTCCGCGGATGCTCAGATACGTGCGGTAAGAGTCTGCGGAGGTGGAACTCTTTAATCCTTCGCGAACACGCCCTTGGTAGTAATAGACCGGAGGAAGATAGCCGTAGGTGGGCACGTTATCTATGAAAAGCTCCAAGGCTTCGCCCCGTCGTTTGATGCAACGGTCGAACTCTGAGTCCGCTTCTACAAAGAACCCGGCTTCCAGATAGGCTCGGCCAAGTTCCAACCGGCCAATCCAGGTGTCCAGCAACTTTTCAGCCTCAGTGAATGCTTGAATAGCGTGGCGGCTATCTCCCTGCTTCAGGGCACACTTTCCCTCAATGATTTTGGCATAGGCTTGAGGTTCGGCCAGCAACTCGGAACCGAGGCTGGTGGCCAGTTTCTGCGCTTTGGCTATTTCTCCAGCCTCCGCAAAGATACGCCCGGCCAGGAACCTGACTTGTACAGTCTGGCTATGAGCTAAAGCCTTATCGGCGGCGTTAACCGCTGCCTCCGTCTGGCCTCGCGACAACTGCGCCTGGGCCAACTCGGCAAATTTGTCGGCAGCGCTGTCGAGCCTCTTTGCTTCGAGATCGGCGGCCGCGCCTTTTTCGAGGACGCGCACAGCATCCGCGAAACGGCCTTCATAGACGGCTAAATCGGCCAGACCCGCAGCGGCCATTGAAGCGCCCCTGGGACTGACCTTCTCAAGCATGTGATAGCTTTCGGTAGTTTGAGAGAGCTGGCCTTGCCCCAGTTGCGCCTCCGCCAGGTTGAGGTAACCCTGATCCGAGGACGGATTGATCTGCAGGGCAGCCCGTGCCTCCCGCTCGCCACTTTGAAAATCGCCGCCGAAAGAAGTTTCAAACGACAAATTCACCCGCTGAACCACGCCATTCGGGACAATCTCGACGGCTCTCCGCGAGGCCTCAATTGCTCTGGGAATGTTGCGTAATTGGATAGAGCATACGGCAAGATTGGCTTGTCCAACTCTGTCCGCTGGATATTGATTCACGAGGATACTGTATTCCTCGACACATTTTTGGTAATCACCCGTTACGAGGTAAAAAAAGGCGCGGGTATGGTACCGCTCTCTCTCCGTCATGCGGTCGACATGCTGCATGGCCAGCTTGAGGTACTTGTCGGCATCCGCTTGCCGCCCCAGGGCTGCAGCTGGCCCGGACATACCGGCGTAGGCACGGGCGAAGTTTGGATCGAGCTCCACGGCTTTTGAGAAAGAGCCCAGGGACTCCTCCATCTTTCCCGCAAACTGTTGCTCCATGCCGACGTTGTATAGGTGTACGACTTCCAGGGATGCGGCAGTAAATGGGCCAGAGGCGGCGAGCTGGACCGATTCTGGAGTCGTGTCACCCAACGCCTTGCGGATAGGAGCTGCGAGCTTCGGCACCGCCAGCAGCAATTCGTCTTTGTTGGAAGCGTTTATTTCGGCCGTTGCAATGGAGTTGCCGGTCCTGGCGTCCAACGCTTCCACAGACAGCTTGTAGCCATCGCCTCGGCGACTCAGCGACCCGATCACTACCGCGCCTATGCCCTGGCCTACCGCAACCAGACGCGCCGACTGCTCATCGAGCTTATCGGTGGGATTGGGGAGCTTCTGAGCAAGGTTACGTGCCCCCGTGCGATTGTAACCGTTGATAAAACTGGCACCTTCAAGCGCCACATTGAACATTGGCTCCAAGGTGTCTTCAAAAATCGGGTCCCCGGTGTGATTAGTGAAGTCGGCCACCAATACCGTGATTGGTTTCTTTGTTGCGGAAGTGGCTTTTGTAAGGCCTCCGCGCAACATCATGCCGCCAACCACCGCCAGGACCAGAACCACCACAGTTAACAATAAGCCTATCCAAGGCCACGGCCCTTGGGCCCAGGTTCCCACCGCTGGGAATGAGAGTGTCGCGGCGGCCCTCTTGCCCTGCCAGCGCTCCAAGTCAGCCAGGAACTCGGCGGTGTTCTGGTAACGCAGATTGACATCACGTTCCAGGCACTTGCTCACGATCCCGCTCAACGCCCCGGGAATCTGAGCGTCAACATCCGACACTGGAGTCGCACGCTCTTGAGTCCGTTTGATGAGGCTGGCTAGAGCGCTGTCGGCTGCAAAGGGTTGTTTGCCCGTCAGCATTTCGTACAGGATCAGTCCGAGAGCGAAGATGTCGGAACGTTGATCGAGATCTTTGCCCAGAGCCTGTTCCGGCGACATGTACTCCATGGTGCCGACAATCGCACCCGTTTGGGTCATCCCGTCGCCTTCCACGGTGCGGGCCAAGCCGAAATCCATCACCAGCATTCGGCCCGTGCCGTCCTGCATGATGTTTTGCGGTTTGAGGTCCCGGTGAATCACCCCGACGCTGTGTGCTGCGTCCAGGGCCTGGCACACCTGTTGAATAACCTCCACGGCTTGTTCGGGAGCAAACTTGTTCTTCTCGCGGATGACGGAGCGGAGATCTTTACCCTCGATGAACTCCATCGTGATGAACTTCACGCTCTCGGCTTCACCGAGGTCGTAAATGCGGATCACGTTGCGGTGCGTGACTTGGTGGGCGAGCAGCAACTCTTGCTTGAAACGGGCCAGGATCGAGGGGTTCGAAGCCAGCTCAGGCCGAATCACTTTCAATGCGACGAACCGATCGAGTTCGCGGTCGGTGGCCTTGTACACCGCGCCCATACCGCCTTCGCCGAGCAGTTGGAGAATTTCATAACGCCCGCCCAGCAAGTCGCCGGTCTGCAATACGGCGGCGCTGGCAACCGAACCGGAAGGCCGCTGGGGTGACGGCGTCGGAGGCCGGCGAAACGAAGTTCCCGGCGCGATCGTAGCGTCGGCGTCTACCAGCGTGGCTTCGGGGTCCAATCGCGGTCCAGCATCGACGATCGTCGCGTCGGGATCGTGTCGGGACGGCCCGGCATCGACTAGCGTCGCTTCGTCCTGAGGAGGAACCGGGACATTGCTGTCGGAACTCTCCCCGGCGAACGGAGTCCTGACACCGGGAGCCGCGGGCTTTTTAGGGACAGACTTTGCGTCCGGCCGTGAGCTGGAATCATCCATGATGCAATTTAGGAACGGCCCGGAGGCTGACGAAACCAAGACCCCATCGAATACACCGAGCGCGCGCCTGCGCTTACTTCGTAGTGCGGGCAGTATATACGATTATCGGGCTGGACGGAGCTATGCTGGCTAACAGAATACGAGTTGCCAGCCGCTTCGGTGGTCGTTGGCAAAGGCGGCGCTAACCGGTTGACCTGGCCGTTGTGCGGAATCATAATGCTGCCTGCCTTCGCCTCACTTCGAGGGCAGGAGGAAAAGGATTCTGCATGCGATTCATCAAGTACGTTGTTCTGACGCTCGGCATGATGTTGCCAGCTTTCGAGCAGAACTCGTTGCTCCACTTCCGCCCCGAGACGCCATCCACAAAACCAACATCACGAAGCTCTAGGATGGATTTGTCTCTGCGGTGCTCAAGACAGGTCGCCAAACGATATCCCGAGATGACTTTCGGCGAACACACGGGAGGGCTGTACTTGGGCATCGAGCACGAAGTGGTTCCGGGCGTGGTTGAAAGTTTGAAGATCATGGCCGAAAGGACTTGCACCCGCATCTTGCGTCTCGCCTTCGAGTACGCACAAGTTCCCGCAGGACAAACGGAACGCCTCTTAGCTCCCAGGGCTGGCGGGAAGCAACCCCCATGCGCATATTGTGAAGACGCTTGCTGCTTCCCTGGGTTCAGAGCGCCCATGCTGAATTCTGACAGCAATTCTTGTTGACAGGCGGGCCGTTCGAGTGCAAGATTCCTCAACTGGGGTTGCAGGGGTCTTGGACGACGAGGTGTTGGGATGCAGATGCGAGCGTGGTTTCGGCTCGCGCGCCAAAACTTTTGTTGAACTAGGTTCCCCCCTTCCCGATCCCAGATTTTTGTTTCGCGCCCAATCGGAAAATCTTAGGAGAGAAAGCATGGCGCCGCACTGATCGAAATCACCTGAGCCCTCACCAACGGTTCGTCGAGCACACCGGTAAGCCTCAAGGTGTGCGACAGAGCACCGTCGAATCTGGGAAAGCAGACAGTGGAACCTAACAGGCAGTGGAACTTAAAAGGAGATTCGGTAATGCACGACACCATACTGAAGCGCGTCGCCCTGCTGATGGAAAAATGGCGCTCCGCGCGACTTTCGTTCTCCTCTTTTCTGCTTGCTGGCTTCGCATGCGTCACAATTCTGAGCGTCGCATCCTTCGCACAGGGGGATCTCCAATTTGAAAACAATTTCTTTGTTACTGGCGACTATGTCGTAGCTGGCGCCTACGGCTTGAATTTAATCGACGCCTCCGGCTACACATCGGGATTAATCACAGTCCCTGATGTGAACCCTGGTATTACTGGCACAAAGCTCGTCCCAACCGGCGCACAGATCGTTGCCGCCTCGCTTTACTGGCAAACGGTCGAGACAACCCCAGGCTCCGGCGCGAACGGATTCTTCGGACCCGTGTACGTGGGCGGACCGCTGACTCCTTACTCCATAACGGGTGTGAACGTGGGCGGCAACAACACTGTGTACTGGAGTTCTAGCGGCTGCACAGGCACTAAGACAGCGGAGGTCGTGCGGACCTATCGCGCAGATGTCCATGGCCTGCTGCCGCAAGATGCACACGGGAACGTCTTAGCTAATGGCGTATTCCAAGTCACCCTGCCCAGCACCCATAACAGTACGCCTTTCACTCTGGGCGCGACTCTCGTCATCATCTATCGCGTTCTCTCCCCCAATATTCCGTTGAATTCGATTGTCATTTACGACGGCGCTTCCTCTTTGACCATGCCGCTAACAGTCCAGGGATTCTATGATGCTGCGCAAAAAACACTTGCAGTAATACCTGTATCAAGACTGACTTATATCGTCGGCTCAGGTACAAGCACCAAGCAGGAAACCGTTTACCTAAACAGCGAGCCCCTTCCCTCTCCTTATGGACACGAGCCTGCTTTGCCCGGTTTCTACGGCCAATGGGACAACACGACCTGGACCTTCCCGAGCCCGTATTCTCCGAATCCTGTGGGAGGACTCTCCGCTTCGGCAACAACCGAGGTCACGCCGAGCAGCAGCCAACAAGGATGCCTATCCTCGGGAGCGGTGATCCTTAGCACAACGGTTCAGAACAGTGACAACGACGGTCTGCTGGACGTGTGGAAGGCGAACCAGGGTTATTGCGATGTTTCCGTCAACCCGGGCACCTGCGAGGGCCCCGCGGATCCTTCCTGGGTGGCTCTCCCCGGAGCAAAGCAGGGGGAACGGGACCTTTTCGTTCAACTCGATCACTTGTGCAGCACCACGAACGGCAGCACATGTGATAATCGCTATTCGTTCGATCCTTTCTCGATCTCCGACCCGTCGGATGGCCTGAACTCGGTGGAGAAGGTGGTTCAGTCGTTCGCAGATAATCAGAACTACAGCAGCACCACGCACCTTCCCGTCATCCTCCACGCGATTGACGGCAACGCCATTCCAGAGCTAACGTGCGAAGACGATTTGAGCCTCTCGCCGCCTGGGCTTTGCGTATTCCCCAATCAACCGGGCGTGGTTGCGTGGCCAGGAGGTCTCGTATTTCTCAAGAATCAGCCGCTCAATTACCCGACCGAGAGTGCGTGCGAGAGCAACCCCACTACATGCATAAGGCGATTCCAGCACGGCAAGAATAACAGCTATCACTACGCGCTCTTTGCCCATGGAGTGGGTGTGCCGAATTGGACGCTGCTAGGCGGGACGCTGGCAAATGCCAAATCAAGTATCCAAGCGGCCAACGTCCTGCAATCCGGTCACACGGTTACGTTCAAAACGACCATGCCGCACACGTTCGCTGGTGATGCATATTGCGCCCAAGGCCGCGTTACCGTAGCCTTCGCCATCACCAATCCCAGCCTGAACGGGACCTACTGTATTACCGTTACCGGCACAACCACCTTCACAATCCAGGTTGCCAGTTCGACAAATTTTACATACACCTCCTCCACGGACCCGAACCTCGCCGTTATCTCCGGCCAAGCCACCACAATTTCCGGATTTTCCGATATAGGTGGCCAGAACTCACTTATAGGCTTGGGTTCCTGGGCGCCTGCGCTTCAAACATGGCAGTCCTACGCCGGCACATTCATGCATGAACTCACGCATTCACTCGGCCGGACGCATGGCGGCTTTTATTTCGACAGCCTGACCGCGTCCAATAACAATTACACGCCGACGATCGAGGCCAACTGCAAGCCCAACTATCAGAGCGTCATGAACTACAATTTCCAAGTCCACCTTTTGGACAAACTTATCGGGTTTGATCAAAACCATAATCCAATTACGAAACAAGTTCCGGACTTATCCGGGCAAACTCTGAACAATCTCAGCGAGGGTGCTCCACCGGCGTCGCCCGGCTTTTCCCCTGCTCCCGCAGCCTACTACAACACGAGATGGTATGAATTCACGAGCGTTATAGGAGGTACCGCTGCGACGCAGCATTGTGACGGCACGCCTATCCTTTCGACTGATGTCGACAAGTCAATGAACGTACACACGGGCCCGGCCACTACACTTACCTGGAGTAGTGCCACTGGCGAAGACATCAATTTCGACGGTGTGCTCGAGACCGTGGGCGTGGGTGTGGCTCCGAACGTATACGGCCTGCGCGGGGTCAACGACTGGGTTGGCACCGGTGCGATCCCTGGAATTGACTTGAGGCAGATCGGCGCGACCGGCAGCATGTCCACAGCGAACGGAGCGGGCCAGTTTGGTGTGGGTGGTGGCGGGGGCGTGACTGG
>Ga0181518_10004060_pt1 | contig 13261 bp, 11 predicted proteins | sample PEATcosm2014_Bin_28_FD_119751 | JGI IMG/M metagenome (GOLD analysis project Ga0181518, IMG submission 119751) | Peatland microbial communities from MTU Mesocosm Facility, Houghton, MI, USA - PEATcosm2014_Bin01_60_metaG | ecosystem: Environmental > Terrestrial > Soil > Wetlands > Peat | place... | reverse complement strand
GCGCAAGCCGGCGTGCCCGATCTGCGTGATCGCGGATCTGTGCGAGTATCGCCACAAAACGAAGGCCGCCGCCGAGTGAGCCTGTTCGCTTCGTATACGCGTGATCAGCTCAGACAGACCTATACGGAGGCATGGAAGAAGCACCTGCAACGCTCGCCGCTGTCGCCGCTCGAGGCACTGATCGTCGACGTCCTCGAGCTTCATCCGGAATACCAGCGGATCGTCGAACGCTTGGACGATGCGCTCGAACTCGAGACGAGCGCGGCCGGCGGCGCGGAAAATCCATTTTTACATATGGGGCTGCATTTAGCGGTTCGCGAGCAAGTGTCGATCGACCGGCCGCCCGGCGTGCGCGAATTGCATCGCGCGCTGCAGGCCGCAACCGGTGATGCCCATGGCGCAGAACACGCGCTCATGGAGGCGCTCGGCGAGACACTCTGGGAGGCGCAGCGCAATGGCCGCGCGCCCGATGAACTGCACTATCTGGCTCTCGCGCGACGCGCTCTGCAACGTTAAGCAAGCTTCATGCGCCGTTCATCGGAGCGGCGACGGCCAGGCGCTATTCTTCGGGAAATAATGACGGGCACCATGCCCTTCCCTAGGAGATTTAGTATGCGTCTCTCAGTTGCCACGGTCGCATTGTCGATATGCCTATGGCCGCTCGCCGGCGCACAGTTGCTTGCCATGAGTCCATCGTACGCTGCCGCGCCGCCCACGGCGGCCGCACCGCCCTCAGCAGCGGCGCCCTCGGCACCGCCCGACGGCGGCGGCGCCAGTGCCGACGCCGCAGCGGCGCTCCACACCAAACGCACCGCATGCCTCAAGCAAGCCAAGGCGAAGAAACTCGTCGGCGCGCAAAAGACCGCTTTCATCAAAGATTGCGTCGCATCCAGTTAAGGGATAGCGCGCGTCAACGCTTCGGCAGATATAGATCCGTCAAGGTTCCTTCGAACGCCTCCGCCGCCATGCCGACGGTCTCGGACAGCGTCGGATGCGCATGGACCGTCAAGGCGATATCCGCGGCGTCGGCTCCCATCTCGATCGCGAGTCCCAACTCGGCAATCAATTCACCCGCGTTCGTGCCGACGATGCCCGCGCCGATTACGCGATGAGTCGCCTTGTCGAACAGGATTTTGGTAAAGCCGTCGTCGCGATTGTTGGTCAACGAGCGGCCGCTCGCGACCCACGGAAACATGCCTTTGCCGAACTCCAAGCCACGCGATTTCGCTTCGGTTTCGGTGACCCCGACGAAGGCGATCTCCGGATCCGTATAGGCGACCGACGGGATGCAGCGTACATCGAACGAGGACTTCAGGCCGGCCGCCACTTCCGCGGCGACCTTGGCCTCATGCGTCGCCTTGTGCGCGAGCATCGGCGCGCCCACGATATCGCCGATCGCGAAGATATGCGGCACATTGGTGCGCATTTGCTTGTTCACGGCGATGATGCCGCGCGCGGTGACGTCGACCCCCGCAGCAGCCGCGTTGATCGCAATGCCGTTGGCGCTGCGGCCCACCGCGACGAGCACCCGGTCGAACTCCTGCGCTTGTGGGGCGTTCGGGCCCTCGAACGCGGCGAGCAGGCCCGACGCGCGCGCCTCGAGGCGCGCAACCTTGGTCTGCAGCAATATCCGCTCGTAGCGCTTTTCCAGCCGCTTTTGCAAAGGCCGCACGAGGTCGCGATCGGTGCCCGGCATCAAGCCCTCGCTCAACTCGACGACCGTGATGCGCGCCCCCAAGGCATCATATATGCAGGCCATCTCGAGTCCGATGATGCCGCCGCCGACGACCAGCAAGCGCTTGGAATCGGCCGGCAACTCCAGCGCACCGGTCGAATCGATGATCCGAGGATCATCGGGCAAGCCCGGTAGGCGCATGGATTCCGAACCGGCCGCGATGATGCATTGTTTGAAATCCACGCGGCGAGTTCCCGCGGCGCTGCGGAGTTCCAGCGAATACGGGCCGATAAATTTGGCCTCACCATGCAACACGTCGACCTTACGCTGCTTGGCGAGCGCCGTCAGACCGTTCGTAAGCCGCGCGACGACCCGGTTCTTCCATGCGCGCACTCCGTCGCGATCGATGCGCGGGGCCCCGAACGTGATGCCGCACTCGGCCATCGCCTCGGCCTCCTCGATGACCTTGGCGGCGTGCAGCAGCGCTTTCGACGGAATGCAGCCGACGTTCAGGCAGACGCCGCCGAGCACCGGCCAGCGTTCGATGAGCGTGACCTTTAAGCCTAAGTCGGCGGCCCGAAACGCTGCCGTATAGCCGCCGGGGCCCGCGCCAAGCACGACGAGATCCAGTGCGCCGGAAGGCGCGTCGCTCGCAACCGCAGCCGCCGTTGCGGCGGCAGGCGCCGCGCGGGCGGAGGGCGTTGCGGCCGCGGCAGGCGCTGCCACAGGCGCCGCGACGGATCGTGCGGCTGTCGGCGGCGCCGCGCCTGCAATCGGCGCCGCGGCACCGGCAGTTGCGGCTACCTCGACGATTCCGATCAGTGTCCCGGCCGTAACCAGATCGCCCTTCTTGATCGCAATGGACGTCAGCCGTCCACCGACCGGCGAGGGCACGTCCATCGTTGCCTTTTCGCTCTCGAGCGTGACGAGCGGATCCTCCTTGCGTATCGTCGCGCCCGCCGCAACGAGGACCTCGACGACGCCCACATTCTTGGCGTCGCCGAGATCGGGTATGCGAACCTCGACCTGACTCACCACAGCAATGCCTGCGGATCGCCGAGCAATTTGGCCAGATGAACGATGAAGCGCGCCGCCGCGGCGCCGTCGACGACACGGTGGTCGTACGACAGCGACAAGGGCAACATCAAGCGCGGCACGAAGATGCCGTTCTCGAAAACCGGCTTCTGACTGGAACGGGAAACGCCGAGGATCGCAACTTCCGGCGCATTGATGATCGGCGTGAACGCCGTGCCGCCGATTCCGCCGAGGCTCGAGATCGTGAAGGTTCCGCCCTGCATCTCGGCGGCCGTCAATTTTCCGGCGCGCGCCTTTTCGGACAAGGCCGACAAGGACCTTGCAATGTCGTAGAGGCTGCTGCGATCGGCATCGCGAATTACCGGCACGACGAGTCCGTTCGGCGTATCGGCCGCGAAACCGATGTTGTAATATTTTTTGAAAACGAGATTCTCGCCGCTCGCGTCCAGCGACGCATTGAAACTCGGAAATTCCTTCAACGCGAGCACACAGGCCTTGACGATGAACGCGAGCGGCGTCAAACGGACACCTTCGTGGGCGGCTTTGTCTTTTTGCGCGACGCGAATCGCTTCCAGCGCCGTGATGTCGGCATCTTCGTGCTGCGTGACGTGCGGCAAATTGATCCAGCTCGCTTGCAGCCGGGCGCCGGAGATCCGCTGAATGCGCGATACCGGTTTGATTTCGACGGGTCCAAATTTGGCGAAGTCGACCTCAGGCACTTTCGGCAGCACGGAGACTGGCGCGGCGGGCGCGGCGGACGCGGCTACCGTCGTGAGCAAGCGCTTGACGTGCGCCTTGACGTCCTCGATCGTGATCCGCAGCTTCGGTCCCGTGCCCGTGACCTTGCCGAGATCGACGCCGATTTCACGCGCAAACTTGCGTATGGACGGACTCGCGTACGCGCGCGAGAAGCCCACTTCATCGATCGGCGCTGGGGCAAGCGCCGGCGCCGCGGAATCCACGGCGGGGCTCGTCGGAGTCGCAGGCCGCGCCGCGGCGGTCGGCGCAGCGGCCGGTGGCGCGCCCGCGGCCGTGGCCGTGGCCGTGGCCGGCGCGGCGCTAGGGGCCGCCGGCGTGGCCGCCTTCGCGGGGGCGGCCTGCCCGGCCGCAGCGGTCGCGGGCGCGGCGGCGGTTGCGGTCGCCGCAGCGCTCGCCTCGAGCAGCAGAATCAGCGAGCCTTGGGAAACCTTGTCGCCGCGCTTGATCTTGAGCTGCTTGATGCGCCCGGCGGCGGGCGCGGGCACGTCCATCGCCGCCTTTTCCGTTTCGAGCGTGATCAGCGGCGTCTCTTTCTCGATCTGCTGGCCGTCCTCGACCAGAACGTCGATGACGCTGACATCGGTAAAACCGCCGATATCGGGAACCAACACTTCGATGGTGCTTGCCACGTGCGCCGCCTATACCGACAAGGGATTCGGCTTCTCGGGATCGATTCCGAAGCTCGTCATCGCGCGAACCACCGTTTGCAGATCGATCTTGTTTTCGTCGGCAAGCGCCTTGAGCGCCGCGACGACGACATAGTGGCGATCCACTTCGAAGAAACGCCGCAACTCGGCGCGCGAGTCACTGCGACCGAAACCGTCCGTGCCGAGAACCGCATAGTGTCCGGGCACCCACTGGCGGATCTGATCGGGCACGGTCTTGATGTAATCGGTTGCGGCGATGAACGGACCCTCGCGGTCGGTCAAGGCCTGCTCGATATAGGTCTGACGGCGCGGGTCGGCGGGATGCAGTAAGTTCCAGCGCTCGATCTCGAGTGCGTTCTTGCGAAGTTCGCTGAAGCTCGTGACGGAGAAAATGTCGGCGGGTACGCCGTACTGCTGTTCGAGCAGGTCGCCCGCCGCGAGCATCTCGCGGAGTATCGTGCCCGAGCCGAACAAGGTCACGCGCACCTTGCCGCGGCCGCCGGTTTTCAGCAGGTACATGCCGCTCAAAATTCCCTGCGCGACCCCCTGCGGCATTGCCGGTTGGGCATAATTCTCGTTCATGCAGGTGATGTAATAGAAAACATTCTCCTGGTCTTGATACATGCGCCGGAGCCCGTCTTGGACGATCACCGCGAGTTCGTAGGCGAAGGTCGGGTCGTAAGCGACGCAATTGGGTACGGTGGTTGCAACCAATTGGCTGTGGCCGTCCTGATGCTGCAAGCCCTCGCCGGCGAGAGTCGTGCGCCCCGCCGTGCCGCCGACCAGGAATCCGCGCGCGCGGCTGTCGCCGGCGGCCCAGATGAAATCGCCGACGCGCTGGAAGCCGAACATCGAGTAATAGACATAGAACGGCACCATGCTGACGCCGTGATTCGCATATGCCGTCGCGGCGGCAAGCCATGAACACAGCGAGCCCGCTTCGTTGATGCCCTCTTCGAGAATTTGGCCCTGTTTATCCTCGCGGTAGAACATCAGCTGGTCCGCATCTTGCGGCGTGTAGAGCTGGCCGACCGAGGAGTAGATGCCGATCTGGCGGAACATGCCTTCCATGCCGAAGGTGCGCGCCTCGTCGGGGATGATCGGCACGACGTGCTTGCCGATGTTCTTATCCTTGACCAGCGTCGTCAGAATCCGCACGAGCGCCATCGTCGTCGATATCTCGCGATCGCCGCTGCCCTCGAGCAAGGCGCTGAACGCCTCGAGCGGCGGAACGATCAGGCTCGGCGCCGCCGAGGTGCGCGCCGGCAGATAGCCGCCGAGCGTCGCACGCCGGCTCTTCAAATAGCGCAATTCCTCGCTGTCCTCGGCCGGCTTGCGAAACGACAAGCCGTGGATCTCTTCGTCGGTGATCTGAATATTGAAGCGGTCGCGGAATTCTATGAGCGACTCGTCCGTGAGCTTTTTCTGCTGGTGGGCCGAATTGAGCCCCTCGCCGGCCTTGCCCAAGCCGAAACCCTTGATCGTCTTCGCCAGAATCACGGTCGGCGAACCCTTGTGCGCGACGGCCGCGGCATAGGCGGCGTGGACTTTTTGAGGATCGTGGCCGCCGCGGTTCAGGCGCCAGATTTCCTCATCCGACATGTTGGCGACCATTTCCTTGAGCTCCGGATACTTACCGAAGAAATGTTCTCGCGTATAAGCGCCGCCTTTCGACTTGAAGTTCTGGTATTCGCCGTCCACGCATTCTTCCATCAAGCGCCGGAGCAGACCCTTTTGATCGCGCGCGAGCAGCGGGTCCCAGCGCGAACCCCAAATGACCTTGATGACATTCCAGCCCGCGCCGAGGAACGCCGCCTCGAGTTCTTGAATGATCTTGCCGTTGCCGCGCACCGGTCCGTCGAGCCGCTGCAGATTGCAATTGATGACGAAGATCAAATTGTCGAGTTTCTCGCGCACGGGCATCGTCAAGGCGCCCATCGACTCGGGTTCGTCCATCTCGCCGTCGCCGAGGAACGCCCATACCTTGCGGTCGGTTGCGGGAACGATCTCACGATGCTCGAGGTAGCGTACGAAGCGCGCCTGAAAAATCGCGTTCATCGGCCCCAAGCCCATCGAGACCGTCGGATATTGCCAAAAATCCGGCATCAACCAGGGATGCGGATAGGACGACAGTCCGCCGCCGCCGACCTCGCGCCGGAAACGCAGTAACTGGCTCTCGCTGAGCCGGCCCTCGAGGTACGCTCGCGCGTAGATGCCGGGACTCGAATGGCCCTGAATGTAAATCATATCGCCGGGATGCGTGGCGCTGTGCGCACGCCAGAAATGATTGAAGCCGACTTCGTAGAGCGTCGCAGCCGACGCATAACTCGCGATGTGGCCGCCGTACTCGGAATTCTCGCGATTCGCCTGCACCACCATGGCCATCGCGTTCCAGCGGATGTAGGCCTCGTTGCGCCGCTCCAAGGACCGGTCGCCGGGATAGTCCGGCTCTTGCGCTTTGGAAATCGTATTGAGGTAGGCGGTGTTCGGTTTGAACGGCAGATAGGCGCCTGAACGCCGCGTAAAGTCCACCAATTTTTCGAGCAGAAAATGGGCGCGCTGCGGCCCCTGCGCGCGCATGACCGAGTCGATCGACTCGAGCCACTCGTGCGTTTCGATCGGATCGATGTCTTCGAACGGCGATTGTTGCGTCATAGAGAGCCTTGCGAAGCGGTATGCGCGCATGCACATACCCGGATGTCCTGATAAGATGGCAGGCACGTTACAGCGCCGATGCACGAACCGCCAGCCCATATTCAAGCCGGCGCTATCTTCAGCGTTTGATATTTCACGGTCAAGCTAAAGGACAAGCTTGCGGTTTAACTGATATGCCGATTCGCTTGCCCCCGGTCCGCTTGCCCTTGGCTTCGCTAGTGACGCCGGTGCACAAAGTTCGCGCACGAGTCACGGCTGCAGGGCTCACGCGCTACCCAGGCTCTATTCTGCTGCTGCCGGCCGCCCCGAGCGAGGCCGATTGGGCCGCGCTGCCGTTTGGCGGGCTGCTGCGCGGGGTATTCGGCCTCAAAGCCCGCAAAGCCGGCGACTGGTTCGAATTGCGGGTCGGTCCCAAGGCCCGGACCTTACTGACGGTCGGCTTGGTGCCCGACGCCGGCTCGGTGTTCGAGCGCCTGCAGCTCGGCGGTAAATTGGCGCGTGCGGCCCTCGACGGCGAGCCGAAGTCCTTGCTGTTGTTCGGCCCAGGCGCCGCCGGGACTGCCGGCTTGCTTGCGACAATTGCCGCCTTGCAAGCCGCGGCATTTCAATTGGCGAGTTTCAAGAGCAAATCGAAGCCGCGCAGGCGTTTGCAGCAAGTCGATGTCGCCGGCGCGCTCAAAACCGCCGATCTCGACCTCACCCTCGCGAGCGCCGCCGGCAACAACCTGGCGCGTTGGCTCACGGCTCTGCCGCCGAGCCAACTGGACGCGGCCGCGTATCGGCGCCTGCTGCAAGAGTTCGCCCGCAAGCTCAAGTTGAAGTTCGCATTTTACGGCGAGCGCCAATTGCGACGGCTGGGCGCGAATGCGTTCCTCGCGGTATCCAGCGGCAATGCGGCGCGCGACGCGGGCATCGTTCATTTGTCGTATCGGCCGCAGGGCGCGTCGGCTCCGGATTTGAGTCTCGTCGGCAAGGGCATCTGCTTCGATACCGGCGGCACGAACCTCAAGCCGCACAAGGGCATGCTCGACATGCACACCGACATGGAAGGCAGCGCCGTCGCGGTCGGCAGCTTGTACGCCTTGCACGCGCTCGCATCGCCGCTGTCGGTCGACTGCTGGCTGGCGATCACGGAAAATCGGATCGGCCCGAACGCCTATAAGCCGCAGGACATCGTGCGCGCCTTCAACGGCACGACGATTCAGGTCATCCACACCGACGCCGAAGGTCGAATGGTGCTCGCGGACACGCTCGCCATGGCCGCCGCGAAAAAGCCCCGCGCGATCATCGATTACGCGACTCTCACGGGCGCGTGCGTCTATGCGTTGACCGAGCGTTACAGCGGTGCGTTTACCAATCGGCCGGAAGCGCGCGATGCGATCGAGGCGGCAGGCGCAGATAGCGGCGAGCGGGTCTGGTGTTTTCCGATGGATGCCGATTTCGACACGGACTTGGACAGCACGGTCGCCGATGTCATGCAGTGCGCCGTGGACGGTAAGGGCGATCACATTCTGGCGGCGCGCTTTTTGAATCGCTTCGTGCCGAAGCAGATTCCCTGGCTGCATCTGGATCTGGCGGCCGGAGCGCGCCAGGGCGGGCTTGCGCACATCGGCACCGAGATCACCGGATTCGGCGTACGCTACACGCTCGACCTGGTCGCACGCGGTTGGCCGCCCCGTAAGTTGCGCGAATGACGCAGCTCTCGATCCTGCGGCCGGACGACTGGCACCTGCATCTACGCGACGGCGCGGCGCTCGCGGCGGTGGTCGGCTTCACGGCGGCCCGCTTCGGGCGGGCGATCGTCATGCCGAATCTCAAACCCGCGGTCACGACGACGCAACTCGCGCGCGCCTATCGCGACCGCATCCTCGCCGCGCTGCCCGCGAACAGCCGCTTCGAACCGCTCATGACGCTGTATCTCACGGACAGCACGGCGCCCGACGAGATCGATCGCGCGAAGGCCGCGGGCTTCGTGCACGGCGTCAAGCTCTACCCGGCCGGCGCGACGACGCATTCGGATGCGGGCGTCACCGAGATCGGCCGCGTCGCCGCGGTCCTCGGGCGCATGGAGCAGATCGGCATGCCGCTGCTCGTGCACGGCGAGACGCCGGACGCCGATGTCGATGTCTTCGACCGCGAGGCGCACTTCATCGATGCCGTTCTCGCGCCGCTGGCGACGCGCCATCCTCGCCTAAAAATCGTGTTCGAGCACATCACGACGAGGCGCGCCGCGGAATTCGTCCGGCAAGCGCGGCCCGGCCTCGTCGCGACGATCACGCCGCAGCATCTGCTGCATAACCGCAATGCGATTTTTTCGGGCGGCATCCGGCCGCATTATTATTGCCTGCCGATCTTGAAGCGCGAGGAGGATCGGCGAAGCTTGCTCGAGGCCGCAACGAGCGGCAATCCGCGCTTTTTTCTCGGCACCGACAGCGCGCCGCATGAACGCTCCCGGAAGGAAAATGCCTGCGGTTGCGCCGGCATGTTCACGGCACATGCCGCGATTGAGCTGTACGCGGAGGCGTTCGAGTCGGTCGGGCGCCTCGATCGCCTGGAGCCGTTTGCGAGCCATTTCGGTGCGGATTTCTATGGGCTGCCGCGACACCGCGACAGCATCACCCTGGTCAAGGAATCGTGGATGGCCCCTATGTCATATGCATTCGGCGACGGCGCTCTCGTCCCCTACCGCGCCGGAGCCCAAATCGGCTGGCGGCTGAGCCCGGCGGTGCATGCATGATGCAGCTTCCCCCCATCACGTTCGCGACGCGCTTTCGCGGCTTTCTGCCGGTCGTCATCGACGTCGAAACCGGCGGATTCAATTCCCAAACCGACGCGTTGCTGGAGATTGCGGCCGTGCTCATCGACATGCGCAGCGACGGCAGTCTGGTGCGCGGCGAGACGCATCGATACCACGTCGTCCCGTTCCCGGGCGCGAACATGGAAGCGGCGTCGCTGGCCGTCAACGGCATCGATCCGCATCACCCCTTGCGGCCGGCCATTCCCGAGGAAGACGCCTTACAGAGAATTTTTCGCGAAGTACGCAACGCGGTGCGCCTCGCCGATTGCACGCGCGCCGTACTGGTCGGTCACAACGCGTTCTTCGATTTGAATTTCCTGAATGCGGCGGTCGCGCGCACGCAAATCAAGCGCAACCCCTTTCATCCATTTTCGAGCTTCGATACCGCGACGCTGGGCGGCGTGGCATTCGGACAGACCGTGCTGATGCGCGCGACTTTGGCGGCGGGCCTCGAGTGGGATTCGGCCTCGGCGCATTCCGCGGCCTACGATGCGGAACGCACCGCAGACCTGTTTTGCACGGTGTGCAATCAGTTCCAAGGCGTATTCGAGGCGAGCCGGCGACGGCTCGCGGCAATGGGGCCGCTCGAAATCGAGTAACGGCGAGCGCGGCCCAATGCCCGCACGGCCCTCGGGGGGGCCTTGAGCCTTGCTCAGGCGGGCACCGCACCGGCTTCGGCAAGCAATTGCTTCAATTCGCCGCTCTTGTACATTTCGATCGTGATGTCGCAGCCGCCCACGAGTTCGCCGTTGACGTAGAGCTGCGGAAACGTCGGCCAGTTGGAATAGCTCTTCAGCGCCTCGCGCACTTCCGGATCTTCGAAAATATTGACGTGAACGAATTGCGCCTGCAAGGCGCGCAATGCGCCGACGGTCTGCGCCGAGAATCCGCACTGCGGGAAATCCGGCGTACCCTTCATGTACAGCACCACGGGGGCGGCCCCCAGTTGGGTTTTGATTCGATCGATAGCGCTCATTGTCGATGTCTCCAGATAAACCAATTACTGTTTGGGGCCGCGTTTCGCGGCGCGTTGGCTCAGCGCGCCAACGACCATCCATTGCTGCATGGCTGTCAGCCGCGACCACGCCGCGATCTCCTCAATCGTACGATAACAGCCCCGACAATACCCGTGTTCATCCAAGCTGCAAATATTGATGCAGGGGGACGCGGGACGCTGTGCCGCGAGCGTTGAATTATTGGGGTCGCTCACCTATTCTTCCGTTCATTGCGCTGCACGACGCTTGAGTCGGCTCCGCCCGCGGCAAGCGCCGTCCAATTTGACCAAATGGACCCTCATGGAAACGTCATTGGCCGATATGCCGCCGCGTGCGGCGCGCGGCTCGGGTGCCCGCCAGTATATCGCAGGCGGCGGCCCGGCTGCGGATCGGTCCACGGGTCTCGCAGCATGCTCAACCACCTGTCGGTTCAGCGAGCCGGCAGCATGATCGTCCCGCCACCCGCCGATCTTGCGCTTCAGGTCGAGCGCGCGCTCGCCGAGGACATCGGCAGCGGCGATCTGACGGCCGCCCTGATCCCGGCCGCCATCCATGGCCGGGCGACGGTTATCACGCGCGAACCGGCAATCATCTGCGGGCGCCCCTATGTCGATGCCAGCTTCAAGAGCCTCGATCCGTTCGCGCAAATCGACTGGCAGGTCGAGGAAGGTGCCAATGCGCATGCCGAGCAGCCGCTGTTCGTCATCGCCGGCAGCGCGCGCGCGCTGCTCACTGCGGAGCGCACCGCGCTCAATTTCCTGCAGCTGCTGTCGGCAACCGCGACCGCCGCACACCGCTACGCGGCGCTGATCGAAGGCACGGGCTGCCGCGTGCTCGACACGCGCAAGACGATTCCGGGTCTGCGCACCGCGCAGAAATACGCGGTCCGCGTCGGCGGCGGCCAGAATCACCGCGTCGGCCTGTTCGACGGCGTGCTCATCAAGGAAAATCACATCATGGCCGCCGGCTCGATCACGGCGGCGGTCGCAAATTCCCGTGCGCTGTATGCACAAGCACGCGTCGAAGTCGAGGTTGAGAATTTCGCCGAGCTGCGCGAGGCGATTGCCGTCGGCGCCGATATCGCGATGCTCGATAATTTCTCGCTCTCGCAATTGCGCGAGGCTGTGGCGGTCAATCGCGCCGCGCCGCGGCCGCTGCGGCTCGAGGCCTCGGGCGGCGTCACCGAGGACAGCGTCCGCTCTATCGCGGAAACCGGCGTCGACTATGTGTCCGTCGGCGCGATCACCAAGCACATCCACGCCGTCGATCTGTCGATGCGCTTCGAATGGAGAGCTTAGAGGCTGTTCACGGCCTTGAGCACGCGCTGCGGCTGCGATACGCCGTACCCTTGCGCGTAGTCGACGCCGATCGTGCGCAGCATGTTGATGATGTCCGAGTTCTCGGCGAACTCCGCAATCGTCTGTTTGCCCGTCAGATGGCCGATTTCATTGATCGATCGCACCATTTCCCGGTCGATCGGATCATGCAGAATCTCCTTGACGAAGGTGCCGTCGATCTTGAGGAAATCCACGGGGAAATGTTTCAGATAGCCGAACGAGGATAGGCCCGAGCCGAAATCGTCGAGCGCGAATTTACAACCCTGGTCCTTGAGCGCGCCGATGAAGCGATTGGCCTGCGAGAAGCTCGCGATCGCCGCGGTTTCGGTGATTTCGAAACAGATCTTGGTCGCATCCAGGCCGCTGCGGCTCAACTGTTCGATCACATATGGCAGGAACTTGTCGTCGCCCAAACTCAGGCCCGACAGGTTGATCGAACACAGCGCCAGTTTCTCACGCTCATCGGCGTCCGACACCAGCCAGCGAAACGCATTTTCGATGACCCAGCGATCGATGTTCGGCGTGATGCCGTAATGTTCCGCCGCGGTCATGAAATTGTCCGGCGTCACGATTTTGCCGGTCTCGTCGCGCATGCGCAGCAGCAATTCGTAATGCGCACCGGTCTCTTGGGATTTCAGCGGCAGGATGGATTGCCGGAACAATTCGAAGCGGCTCTCTTCGAGCGCCGTGTTGATGCGCGCCGCCCACTGCATTTCGCGCCGCCGGCGCATCAGATCGATGTCGTTTTCCTCGAAGCTGTGCACACGGTTGCGGCCCGCCTGTTTGGCGGCTTGACACGCGCTGTCGGCGGCGCTCAAGACCGCGGCGACGTCGTCATTGTCGACCGACACCGGCACGACGCCGACGCTCGCGCCCAGGCGGAAGGTCCGCTCCTCCCAGGTGAACTTGAAGTTGCTGACCGCCTCGCGCAGCGTCTCGGCGGTGCGCAGAGCCTCGTCGAGCGAGCAGCTTTCCAGCAGGATTCCGAATTCGTCGCCGCCCAGGCGTGCAAGGGTGTCGCGCCAGCGGACTTTGGACTTCAGCAAGGCGCCGACTTGGCCGAGCAGCGCATCGCCTGCGCTGTGCCCGCAGGTATCGTTGACGATCTTGAACTGATCCAAGTCGAGGCAGCAAAGCGCATAGGAGGTCTCCCGCGCTTTGGCGCTCTTGAGCGCGCGCTCCATGCGATTCTCGAACTCGCGCCGATTGACGAGGCCCGTGAGTACGTCGTGGCTCGCGTGATAGCTCAGCCGGCGATTCAGCTCGCGCGCTTCGCTGACGTCGTGGAACACCAGCACGCCGCCCGAGACCGCGCCGCTGCCGTCGCGAATCGGCGAAGCGGTGCTTTCGACGTAGATCTC
>Ga0181518_10004058_pt1 | contig 13267 bp, 14 predicted proteins | sample PEATcosm2014_Bin_28_FD_119751 | JGI IMG/M metagenome (GOLD analysis project Ga0181518, IMG submission 119751) | Peatland microbial communities from MTU Mesocosm Facility, Houghton, MI, USA - PEATcosm2014_Bin01_60_metaG | ecosystem: Environmental > Terrestrial > Soil > Wetlands > Peat | place... | reverse complement strand
CTGGCGGCGAACTTCAACCAGAGCGTCACCGGCTGGGACCAGGGCGATTTCAACTACGACGGCCTGGTCAACGCCGCCGACTTCCTCGACTTGGCGGCGAACTTCAACCAGGGCGTCAGCGGCGCGGCCTCGGCCGGCGACGTCGCGGCGCTGGACGCCTTCGCGGCAGCGAACGGATTGTCCTTGCCGACATCGGCCAACGTACCCGATCCCGCAACGGGATCGCCGCTGCTGATCGCCGGAGCCGGCCTGTTGACCCCCCGCCGACGAAAGCAATTGCCGTAACTCAAACGACGTCACGTCATGGGCTCACTCGCCCGCCGTTCGAGCCTGTGGCCCCGGGGCACTCGGGCAATTTGGACGCCGGCAAGTCGAAACGGGCCGACCTCGGTCAATTTGGGGGAACTTTCCACCCTCCCTGAGCGTCTAATAAATAACCGATTTTGTCGGCGGCTTTAATCGCTGTTGAACTCCTCCGGCAAAGCGGTTACATCTTAGGCTCTACCTGGCGGCGGTTGAGCTACCAGCCTGAGATATGTGCAAACAGAACCCCGGATTTAGCGGTAGATCGAGCAGCCGATCCGCCGCCCTTCCGCTTGCGAAAGTCACAGAGGAGTAAGCATGGCCAGCGCTCGTTTCGCCTGGGGAATCGACATTGGCAACCGGGCGTTGAAGGCGATCAAGCTCGTCCGAGGCGAAGCGGGGCTGCGCATCGATGATTTTGAAGTCATCGAGCATGAAAACGTCCTTTCAAACGCCGGCGACAACAAGGAATCGCTGATCCAATCCGCGCTGGCAAACTTTGTCCAGCGGCACGTCACCAAGGGCGGCGTGGTGGCCATCAGCGTTAGCGGCGTCTCCAGCTTCGCCCGATTCATCAAGCTCCCCCCGGTTGAACCAAAGAAAATCCCGGAGATCGTCCGGTTTGAGGCCATCCAGCAGATTCCCTTCCCGCTGGACGACGTGGAATGGAGTTACCAGCTCTTTCAAACTCCCGAATCGCCCGACGTGGAGGTCGGCATTTTCGCGATGCGGCGGGAATTGATCAACGCACACATCAAGCACTTCACCGACGTGGAACTCAACGTGCAGGTGGTGCAGATGAATCCGCTGGCGGTTTACAACGCGATGTATCACGACAACCGCCTCCAGGGCACCACCATGCTCATCGACCTGGGGGCGGAGAACACCGACCTGATCATCGCCGACGGCGAGACCATCTGGCTGCGTTCCATCCCCATCGGCGGGAATAATTTCACCGAAGTTCTGGTCAAGAGCTTCAAGCTGCCGTTTGGCAAAGCGGAGGACCTCAAGCGAAACGCCAATACCAGCAAATACGCCCGGCAGATTTTTCAGGCGATGAGGCCGGTGTTCGCGGATTTGGTGGCTGAGATTCAGCGCAGCATCGGGTTTTATTCCTCGGTTCATCGCGATTCGCGGATCAAGAAAGTGTTGGCGTTGGGCGGGACGTTCCGTCTGTCGGGATTGCAGAAATACCTCCAGCAAAACCTGCAACTGGAAGTGGAGAAGCTCAATGATCTGTCCGGCGGGGCGCCGGTCGACGCCAAGTTGGCCGCGACCTTCAACCAAAACCTCCTCTCGCTGGTCAGCGCTTACGGCCTGGCGCTTCAGGCGATGGGCGAAAGCAAGATCACCAGCAGCCTGCTCCCGATGAAGATCCGCCGGGAAAAGATGTGGCGGGACAAGACCAAATGGTTTGGCGCGGCGGCGGCGGTTTTCGCGCTGGGGACCGCCATGCCGATGGCGGGCTATTACGTGCGGGATATCGGCTATAAGAATGCCGGGGACGCCCGCGACCGGATTGAAACCGTCCACGAGAAGGCGAACAAGGCGAGCCTCGATTGGTCAGCCGTCGAAAACAACGGCGCCTCCGATCGCATGACCATCCAGAATATCCGGTCGATGCTCGATGACCGCGGGATTTGGATCGGATTGCTGGATGAGATTTTCGGCGCGCTTCCGCAGGTGCCGCCCGGTTATCCAAGTGAGGGCTACCTCAAGGAGCATCCGCGGGCTCAGCGAGAGATGATATTCATCGACAAGATCGATTCGGTTTACTATCCTGACTTGGCAGCGAGCCTTGTGCCGATAGCGGGGGATTTTAAGTTGGCTCTCGCCGCGCCGGGAAGCCAGGCTCAAGGCATCACGGATGCGGCCATTCCTCCGGGCTCGCGCGGGTTCCTCATCACGCTCAGCGTGACAACACCGCATGAGAACGGGTTTCTCACAGTGCTGAATACGTTGATTCCCAATTTGGGAAAATTCGACCGGGCCGCGATGAATACATGGAATGCCGACCACCCCAAGGACCCCCGCAACTTCTACATCGCAAAAGTATCGGCTCCGATGCAGCAGATGCAGATCAGCGGCGATTCGCAGAGAGTATCGCAATTGAAGGCATCGTACAGCGCCGAACAGAACCTCCTGGGAATTACGCCGGGGGGCCAGAATCCGACCAATCCCGCGCCGGCAGTGACGCCATACGGGGGTGGACGGCCTCCGGGCTTTCCACCCGGCAGTAGTTATCCCGGGCCATACGGCGGACGTCCCCCAGTTTACGCGCCGCCCGCCGGCGTCGCGCCAGCCGGTGGCGCTGCGGTGAACCCCGACGCGGAAGCCATGAAAGACCGATTGACCAATGAAGACCGTAGCAATGACTGGGAAATGACGGTGGAGCTTGTCGTCGTGATAGATCCACCGCCCGCCACCGCGACTGCCGCGGCCACCCCGGCAGCCCCGGGAACCCCGGGTGGGCCATAGACACCGTTTTGAACACTTGTTTACTGTGTCATGAAATAGGCATCAGACGCTTATGGAAGTCATCAAGAAAAACATATTCAGCATCATCTTCGCCGTAATCGCATTGCTGGCCGTGGGTGCGTTGTTCTGGCCGATCGGCGGGTTGTACACCGGCCTGCAAGCTCTGCTTGACGCCCGCGTACAGGCCAACAGCAGCCTGGAGTTACTGGCAAACCCAAGCCAGCCCCGTTCGATGCCTTTGTTGAGCCCGGACCAAACGACGGCCAGTCCTCTGGAGGTTTTCCCCACGGATACAGTGATCGCCGCGGGCGCCGACGCCAATGCGCAGGTCCATCAGCAGGCACAAAGCTTGTCCGATTTGGCCACGAAAGCCAATACCCACGAACTGCTCCAGCAGGGTGAATTGCCCACGCCCACGGACCAGGACCGCTTCAATTTCGCCAACAAGTACTCACAGGAAATAGACGGTTACTCCCGCTGGCAAAAGATCCTGGATTCCACCTCCCCGCCCACCCCGACAGAGGTGCAGGCGAGGAAGGACAAGCTGCAAGAGGACATCAACAAAGCCCGATTGAATTATGACCAAACCGGAAATCCAACCCAAGATTCAGTGGCGGAAGCGGCCGAACAATTCGCCGTGGAGTCCGCGGATGTTCAGCCTCAGATGGAGTTAGAGCGGGCGCAGCAGCACCGGATTTATCTGCTGGTTCCCCCAATCGCCAATCCCTTGCCCGTGGATCCCGCGATAACAGTCGGCAAAGAGCCGGAGCCCCAACAGATTTGTAGCGCCCAAATTGTGGTATGGATGTTGGATGACGTCGCCAACGCCATCAAGGCCGCCAACGAGGATTGCTCCGACCCGGGCGGGTACGACATCCTTCATTCTGCCGTCAAACAAATCGAGGGAATTGATCCCCCCACCCCAATGGAATCTCCCACCGGATTCGATGCCACCGCCGGAGTCAGCAGCCCTGTCTCCAAAGTACCCTTGGTTTCGCCAACCGGCAGAGTGTGCAACGGCCTCTACGACGTTCTGCGATTCAAGTTGAGGCTCGTGGTGGATGCGGCCAAGCTCACGCAGGTCGTGCGCGAGCTGGAAGCGAGTCGATTCATCACGGTTCTGAACGTGCAAATCAAGGAGGTTGTCGACCCCGTCATGTCCGCTTCCAGTCCGCAAGGTGGATTCCGCTATGGCAACAAGCCGGTCATTCGCGTGGAAATCGACTGCGAGGAATTGCTCCTGCGGAGTTGGACCAACAGCTTCCTTCCCGATTCCATGAAAGGCGGATTGGGCAAAGCCGTTCTGGGCACACCCACGGACAACGGCGGGCAGCCGACGTATCCCGGCGGGCCCGCTCCTGGCGGGCCCTATGCACCACCTGGCGGCCCCTACGTTCCTGGCGGGCCGCCTCCCATTTATCCCCGGCATTAGCCGTAAAAATCACGATGCGAGTTCAGGTGTTTTATGCAGAAGTTCACACGATTTCTTGAGGCAGGCGTGGAGTGGATTGCCCTGGCAATTGCCCTTCTCTATCTGGGCTGGGCCGCGTTCGCCTACTTGATCAGCGACCCCGTTTCCGTCCCGCTTGAAGGCCAACAGGTAAACCCGGCAACCATCGACAATTTCATCGACACGCACGCGGCCCAGCGGCTACGCGACAAAATGGATCCCAATGTCCAGGTCCCAAGTTTCGCGGTCGAGCCTTTCCCGGAGGATTTCAATCGCCGGCTCGCGCTCAATGACGAGAAACCGCCGGAGCTGGCCTCGGGTTATTTCTCCAACCAGCCCTTTGAGCTGACCGGAGCTCCGGGCCAAAACACCAAGATATTAAACCCCGTGCAAATTCTCCCGACTCTCCCCGCCGCGCATCCCGTCTTAGTCGCGGCAGCACTGGATACCGTAGCGCCTCCCGCTGCCCCTGGCGCGGCGCCCCCTGGCCCTGGCGCCGTCCAGGTTGCTAACCCGGCGGTTCCCGGCACGGATGTTCGCCTGGTCGTTGCGGCGTTTACGATCTCCTGGGACGAGCTATACAAGCAATGGAACACTTCCTTCGGCCCACCGGCGCCCGGTCAGCAGCCACGACTCTCGCCCGCCGATTTTCAAATATTGGAGGTCACCGCCTTTCGCTCGGAAAGGATCGGAAACAAGTGGATTGATGACAACAACCCGCTCAAGATTCTAAACGGCGCCGACCTGCCCGCCTTTCCACCCGCGGGGAACCAAATCCTGGAAAACGCGTATCTCCAAGCCCTGAACAAAACCCCGTCGACCATCGTCGCCCCCGCCATTCCAACAATCACCGCCGGCGCCATCTGGAAGGACCCGATTCAATATTTGCCCGGCGCGTCGGAACAGCAGGGCGCCCCCACCCTACCGGACCAGAATGGGGCAATGCTGCCGCCGGAATCCCGGCGTCTCAGAACCGTCAACGCCTCCGAGCCGCTCGAAACGGTGAACGTTCAATATCGCGGAGGACCGCCCCCCCCGGGGTTCGGAGGAGGCCCACCGCCCGGATTTCAACGTCCGCCAGCCCCCGTAGCCCCTCCGGCGCAACAAGCCCCTCCGCCGCCGACGGCCATACCCCCCGCCGAGGGAACGGTGGAACCCGAAACAGCGTTGGCTAATCCAAAGGTCGTTTCGAATCCCACGCCCGTTGAGCCGGTCGCCAGGATGAACGTCGTCGCAATGGCGCCGAAATCACCGGATTTACTCATCTATGTAATCGATGAATCGGCCCAGTCCGGAAAAACCTATCGCTATCGCATTTCCTACCGAGCGCTCAACCCCCTGTTCAACAAGGCGCCGCAACGCGTCGCGCCGGCGCACCAAAACTGGGTGAATCAATTCGATCTGGCCTCGCCCCTGAGCAGTTTCTCGCCCGAAATCAAAGTCCCGACGCAGACTTACTTTTACTGCGGCAAGCAGCAGGGAACCATCGGAAAAACCACGACCCCGTTCGACATCTTCACCTGGTCCAACGGAAAATGGCAACTGGCCACGTTCATGGCCGATTACGGCGACCCGATCGGAGGAACCGACGGCGGCATCGACTATTCCACGGGATGCACCTTTGTCTACAAACAAACGGTAAAAAACAAGACCGTCGTCACGCTCGTTGATCGCCAAGGCAACGTGGTCATCCCCCAGGACGCCAGCAGCGCGGATTACAAGCAGAATACTCAATGGATGGACCAGCAGAAGGCGGGCGTCATGCCCGCACAGCCGCCAACCGGATTTACTGGTTACCCGGGGGGTTATCCCGGAGGCCCCGGAGGTCCTCCAGGCATGCCGCCAATTGCGCGCCCGCCGCAGTAGTCCGGCTTCGTCTACAGGTCATCCAACTGCACTCTTCGGCTTGCCTCCATCGACGAGACCTGCGACCCGGAAACGGGCCGCAGCCTCTCCTCGGCCGCGAGCAATGCCTCTGGCTCGGGGAAATTCTGCCCGGCCTGCGCGGTTCGCCTGCGGGCGTTGCGGAGGCGGGTCAACACGGCGCGACGGCTGATATTGAGCCACGTTGCGATCTGGTCGATCGACGCCCGCCGGCCGTACCGCAACCACAAAACCTCCTGCTGTTTTTCCGTCAAGGCAAGCGAGTTCACGATTCTCCTTCCGAAGTTTCGTCGTTCCCCGCCTCGTACCCCCTCGAGCCGTGGGCCTGCGCCGTGCCGGTGCGGCCTATGAAAACGCTTCCAAAACGAGGGCGGTCATTGCGCAGCCGGGCCAGTTCCTCCGCAAATTCGGGGTCTTCATCCCCTTCGACCTGACAGTCCAGTGAATACGCCGATTCCCGCACCGCCCGCGGATGGCGTCGATTGGGAAACAGCGAGCGACATACCGGACAAGCACACTGGAAATCCGGGGCATATTCCGCGCCGCGAAACAGACAATCCTCCGCCCACGTCGACGTGCAGACCAGCTCTTCAATCTCCCGGCGGATTTGGCTGAGTTGGCGAAGCAGCGTCATTTGCGTCCCGGAATGGCCCGGCTCGCGCCCATGCGGACGCCGAAACCCCGATCCACCGGCGATCGACGCATCTACCACTATATTTGGATTATTTACAGTCATTTCGGACATTTGACGTCTCCTCTCATCGACCGTTTAAGTTCCGCGCAATTCGCCTCGCTGAAGCATCTCCCGCAAATTACGGTCGCGGAAGCAAATCCACGTTGGCCACAACAGGCTTCCGAGCCTCAGCTTGGGGCTTGGGCTGGGATTCGGCGAGTCTTGAACGTCCAAAAGCGCGTCACGCACGAGATCGCCGTGCCGGGCAACAAAGCGGGACGACAGCGATTCCTGTTGAACCAGATTGCACGCGTTCCAAAGCTGATTTCCGCTGGCGTCGGCAAATGGGTCGTGCAGGCCGTCGCAATCCGCTTGGCGAACGCCGGGAGGCAGCCCCGGCTGTGAATTGGGACCACCTTGGAAGCTGGACAGGCGATTGGTCTGGCCATGGGCCATCATTTTTCGTCCCCGTTGGTCTTGACAACAGTCCAATGATATTCCAAACTTTGGAATATGCAACAGAAAAGTTAGGTAAATGTTTGGATTTTTTGGAACATCGGGTATAAGAGGATTTCGATGGCAAGGGTTGCTCACGTATTCGGAAGGCGCCTGGCCGCCGCCAGGGAGGAGCTGGCGATGACTCAGCGGGAACTGGGTGAGGTGATCGGGGGAGTTTCCGATGAAACCATCAGCCGGATCGAACGCCAGGAAGTTGCGGGCATTCTGTCCAAGCGGCTGCCGAAGCTCGCAACTGCGCTCGGTATGACGCTCGAAGATTTCAAGGGACGGTTCTGCGTTGCTGACGATGCGCCGTCTTCCGCTGCGAAAAAGGCATCCGATCGCCATGGCGAGGGCAAGCCCTTCGCCGCCGGCAACTTCGCGTTGCCGGTTGGGTTGGAGATGCGTCGGGTTCGTCCCGCGCGCGTTCTACCGGAGTTCCAGATTGGAATCGCCGCCAGCCGGCGTGTCGACAAGCTTTCCGAACATCCCGACTCCAATCGCCTGGTGGCCGCTTCCGATCGCCGGGCGTTTACGGCGCCCGTGGACGGCGATTGCCAGCATCCGAAATGGAAGCACGGGGAAATCGTCGTCTTCAGTTTCGACGCCGTTGAGCGGGAAGGCATCCTGCCCGGAAAATCCTATTACCTTGCCTTCACCGATGGCAGCACGACCTTCAAGCGCGTATTCAAAGACGAGAAGGACCCGGAGGTTTACATCCTGCGCTGTTGGAACCGCAGGAAATATCCTGCCGATCAGAGGGTTCATTCCAGCGAGATCGTGCGGGTCGCCAGGGCCGTTTCCAAACAGGTCGTCGTTCCCGAAGACGAGGATTGAGCCCCCCACAAACATTCCGCTCCATTAGCCCCCCGCTTTGCGGGGGCCATATTTTCCGCCCTAAGAAGAACGTTTCCCCATTGGTGGCTTACCGCGCCGGACCGCAAATGTTCAATGTTCATCGCCCCCCAATTGAAAAAGGCGGCGGGGCGAACGATCGGCTGAAGTTTTTCAGCCTATCGTCCGCCCGCCGCCTGAGTTGTCTCTTGCAAATCGGGCAAACCCGCGCGGACCTATGCCGGACGGTGTTTGAGCTTGCGTGCAATGCCATACAAGGCCAGGCCCGCCAAGCCCGCCAGGCTTTGCCAAGCCGCGGTCGGCATTGGAACGGCGCTGCTGCCGCCACCACCGCCGCCCGATTGTGAAAGCTCCTTCAATGCGAAGAAGTCGGTCCCCGAAGCGGCATCAATCAGAAGATTGTCGCCGGATGCAGCGCTACCCCACGACGAAGTCGCGCCTGAATCCTGAACGCCGGTATAGCTCAGGATTTGTCCGGTGCTGTCCAATTTCACCGACGTGTAGTTGTAACCAGTACCGATCGGCGGCGCAAAAACATTGGATACCGACGGGAACGTCGCGCCCGGTTCCATCAGAAGGAAATCGAACCCGCTGAAGGACTGACCCGTGTTGTTCGCGATCAGTTCGTCCGTGAAATCAACCGTTGTCGCCGGGCTGCTGCCCCCGCCAACGTAATTGAAACCCACGAGGAATCCTTGGTTCGGAACCGTGAAGTTGGCGACCTTTTCGATGTCAATCTGACCGTCATTCGTGGTGACCGTCAGCGAAACTCCCGTTGGCGCGGTGATACTCCACCCATCGACGACGGCCGATTGATTATTCTGAATCAACGTCACGGCCGACGCCATATGACAAACACCCAGCCCGGCGAGTGCCGCGCACGCGGCAATTGCTACTCTTCTGCATCCATTTCGCATACTTACCTCCCAAATTAAAAAACTGCCGGCCGTGGTTCCTCAACGGCCTCCGCGTTGGATACCACATTCCACGAAGCGCGGTCAAGACCAAATATTTCCGTCAACAACCTATAACGAATATCCCGCCGTTTTCAAATTCGCGTAAAGATTGCTCAGTGCCGCCTGAATGTTTGTCACGTCAGTCTTTAGGTTGTTGAGCATGGTCTGTTCGTTGATCCCATACGCGGAACCGGCGGTCTGGTCTGTCACCAGGTTCTGAACGGCGTGGGTCAATGCGGCGGATTGCGGCGGAAACCACGTGTAGACCTGAAACCATATATTGTTGGAATTGGTATTCCCGCTCGTAATCGTCGAATACTGCGGAAAACCAGCCATCAATCCCCAAACATATTGCCCGACGGCCAACCCATTGCGGGCCTGCAAGCTGTAAGTCTGTTCCCAGTTGTTTGTTATCCAGCAATTGTCGACATTGGGCAGAAATGCCGAGCTGAGACTGCTTAACAGATTGTTGAATCCGAAATTGCCGCTGCTGGCAAATTGCCCCTGGACGATTCGGCCATAATATACCCCGCCGTAAGTCCCTTGATAAACGCCGGTTATCTTCGCTATCACCGGGTAAATTGGCCAGTTTTCAACATATACGATCGTGCGGGGCGTGCTTTCGGGGGTGTATCCCATCGTCCGCCCAACGACATAGAAAACCTCCGCCACATTGCCCCAAAGCAGATGGGAACCGTTTACATACGGCTCATTCAGGTTGATGACCAGTGCATTGTTGACCAGAGTTCCGTTGGTTTGGGTTTGTGGCGCCGGGCCATCGGTTGCCGACTGATTCACCTGGCTTTGCAGTTGGAAGATGGTGGTCTTACTCCCGGTGCTGCTGCCATAAAGAATGGACCCCTGGTATCGGCCACCCCCCGTTTCAGCGCCGATGATGGCCACCAAAACCAACTCGCTGGGTGTTGCCTGAAATCCGATGGTTGTCCCGCTGGCTCCGCCGGTCATGAACAGCGGCGGCATAACCGCCAGCCGGTCCAGCCGTTCGATGTCCTCGACGATCCGATTGTACAGATCGACCGAAAGCGTCACGCCCTCGCCTTCACTGATATTGCCACGCGGGTAGGGTTTCAAAATGGCTCCTCTTTGAGGTCAATTTCACGGTTCAAAGCCCAGAGGAGCTTGCTCCCTGGGGCTCTTGCATTTGCTTCGCGCGACTCCTTATTCCCCTAAAGCCGCGGGATGGCCATCCCGCGGTCTCTGGGCAAGCCATTCATTCCAACAGCGGGCTGAGGTCGGCCAATGCGTACAGCGTGCTGCCGTCGGAAATGCGCGTCACCTGTTGAAACGTGCCGACCGTCGTGGAACTGGAATTCTTCGAGCTCGGCTGCAAGATGTTGTTCCAGCCGGTCGGGAGATAGAGAAATTTATACGTCATGTCCCAGTTCTCCGCCCCGGTGGTGGTCAATCGCCGGTCGGCGTGAGCCCCGTCGAACAGCACCGTCCCCGCGCTCCCGCCCAGGAAACTCGATGAATTGACCGAACCGGCCAACCCTTGAACCAGCGACGTCGGCAGCACCGCCAGGTTCTTCCTCGTCTGCACGATCGTCACGATTCCCACGCGAATCGGCGGACTATCCTGCGGTGCCAGCGGCGTGCCGTCGGGAAACTGGTACGTCGGCGCACTCCGTGGCAACCCGACCACCTGCGTCGCGAAATCCAACGACATCGTCCCCGTCGTCACCCCGTCGAAATAGTCCAGGCTCTTATACGTGATCCGCAATCGCGCGTACTTGTATCCCACCAGCCCATTGGGCCCGACGTTCAGCCCGCTTTCGCCCGCAAGCCCCTCGACGTGGATGGAATCAAAGGGAAGCGACGGCGCATCCGGATAAACCTGCGCCGGCGTGTAATAGTAAACGGCTCCAACCTGCGTCCCGCCGCCGCGGATTTGGTTGATGATCGCGATGCGATCCTCCCAGGCGCAGAGCATCGTCCGGACGGCCGTGCTCTTGCCCGTGCGAACGAAGTTTTCCTCCGTCCCCTCGTCCCACGCCTGCACACCGAGGAATGTAATCGCGGTGGTTGCATCGAGCGCCATGGTTCAATCCTCTAAAAGCGTCGAGGTCTTCGCGTTGGAAAACACCTTGTCCAATTTCGTGGCCGCGTCGTCGAGCTTCCTGGCCGTGTCCGCGAGTCTTCCCGCCAGGTCTTCCACGTTCGATCCCAAACCCCCATGCTGCGTCGAATCCAATGCCGATGCTTGAGCGTTGGTGCGTTGCAACTCCCGCCGCGCCGCGTCAGCGTCGAAGTTGGCCAGGGTCTGTTGCCTGATGGCGCCAAACCGTTGCAAACGCTCCTTATCATTCGGATCAGTCGCGTCCTCTTCAGAATCAAGCTGATTTTCCAGAGCCGTGCGAGCCGCCCCCGTCGTGTCGCCCGCCGCCGCTTTGTTGAGCATGTTAAGGCGAGTCTGATCGCTCCCCAGCTCAATCAGTTCCCCCCCCTCCAATTTGTCGAACTCCGCGTCATGGATCGCACTGGCAGATTGCCTCAAATGTTCCGCAAATGCATTTGCTTCGGCTGGGCTTTTGAAGCCCTGGCTCCAGAATGTCTTGTCATTCGTGACATCGTCGGCAGCTCGGACTTGACTTGTGTAATTCCGGTCAATGGATTCCCTTTGCAACTGAAATTGCGTTTTCGTTTCGGACGCGGCGGTCGCATCAAGTTGTGCCCGCAATTGCTGCAGGCGGGCGTTTTGCTGCTGCGCGTTTGAATCTGCTGAAAACTTCGTATCCCCAGCGGCGGAGTATTGCTGAGCTTCGGTCAGCTCGTCCATCTCCTGTTGGTACGAAGGTTGCCATCCAAATGCGCTATAGACAGATCCGGCCACACCGCGCAGCCCTTGATGCTCCCCCTCAATCTTTTCTCGCTTGTAGTCAAGCTGCTGCTGAGGATCGTGGATATCCGCTCTGTCGAATGACCCTGCGCCGCCAATTTCGCTTGTCGCCTTTTCCGTGTTGCCGACGGCAAAGTCTAAAGCTCCAGCGGTGTCGGCTGCCCCTGATCCCATTGTGACACACCCCAAATAGTTGCCATTTGAAATATTCGAATTTGATGATAACGTACCCCGGACACCCCAGCCGGGAGGCCGCATGTCTCCGCGCTACCGATGGATAAAGCTGTATAACATCGCGTTTTCCATCACGATGGGAATCATAATCACCATTCTGATCGTGATGCGGGAGCACGATCCAGTGAAGGATCGACGGCCCATCAACATTTTGGGTTCTATCCTTGGGCTTATGGTGCTGTATGTGTTTTGCTTCATCCTCGTCGGAATTGGCTTTGCGATGCGACAGTTCCCCGTGCTGTCCGAGCTTGAAGAATTTCAAGAACAACAGGCCAAGGCCGAAGCAGCCCGAAACCATCATGATTATCCCGGCGTAACTGTCGTCCCGGACTACTCTCCGCCCACCGATGGACCCGGCCGCTATCGCATCCAGGGCGTCGACCGCAGCACCAAGCAAGACGCGACCCAGGATATCCAGGCCGATAGCGCCGCCAACGCCAAAGTCAAAGCGGAACTGGACGGCATCGTCGTAACTTCGGTGACGAAAATATAATCACACGACGCCTCCCAGAAATCAGGATTTGTTGCAGCTATCGACTGACACGCGGTATAATGTCAGAGCAGAACGTGATCCATCCATTGTCCCGTCGCCTTCAACGGAGAAATCAATGCATCCACTGAAGCAAATTGGGATTCAAATCATGTTCGCTGGCTTCACCATCGGCATCTGGCTGATCTTGGCAACCAGAGGGCAAATCATGACTCCAGAGCGGATCGCTCTGTTATTGATGCTGGCTTCGATGATCTCCGTAGGACTCAGGCTTGTTTTTCCCGACGTTTCGCGGACAGCCGCCAAATGTGGAACAATCCCAAAAAAGGAAGAACCAATTCCGAACGCCTAGGCAACCGTACAACTCCCTCATCCCCGCCCCACATATCGCCTCAGGCTTTGCAACAGCGCATCGACCGTCGGCGGCGCGCCACTAGTTTCCGCTTTCACCAATTCCACTAAGTCCCGAGATATTCCCAAAAGTAGTGGATGGCCGCGACAGTTTAAGCGGCGAGCTTCGTTCCATCTTTGAAGACCACTCCTGCGATCACCTCCGGCAGCAACGTGCTGCCGTTGAGTTTTCGCCAAT
>Ga0181518_10004055_pt1 | contig 13279 bp, 10 predicted proteins | sample PEATcosm2014_Bin_28_FD_119751 | JGI IMG/M metagenome (GOLD analysis project Ga0181518, IMG submission 119751) | Peatland microbial communities from MTU Mesocosm Facility, Houghton, MI, USA - PEATcosm2014_Bin01_60_metaG | ecosystem: Environmental > Terrestrial > Soil > Wetlands > Peat | place... | reverse complement strand
GGTGTCTCCGTGCGGGCGGTGATCATCTACGAGTCGATGTTCGGCAACACGCACGCGATCGCCGATGCCATTGCGAAGGGCCTCGAATCGCTCGACAACGTGGTCGTGGTCCCTGTGGGCGAGGCAGGCCGCGAACGGTTGGGCGACGCCGACCTGCTCGCGGTGGGCGGTCCCACCCATTTTCACGGCATGAGTCGAACCGGCACCCGCAAGGGGGCGGTTGCCACTGCGCGAAACCCCAAGAACGATCTCGTGCTCGATCACGACGCCCAGGGCCCAGGCGTGCGTGACTGGCTCAGATCGCTGGGCCATGGTCACACAAAGTTTGCCACCTTCGACACCCGCTTCAAGGGTCCAGCAGTTCTCAGAGGGAGGGCGTCGAAGGTAATGAGCCGAAGACTTCGGAGGCACGGGTACGAGATAGTGGCCAGGCCCGAGAGCTTCTTTGTCACCTTGAAGAATCACGTCGAACCGGGCGAGGAGGCCCGAGCCCAAGAATGGGGCAAACGGCTCGCGGCAATCGTTGTCACGGACGGCGTCGCCAATGCAGACGGTCCGAGGCGACCACCCACCTCCAAGGAGACGTGATGGACAAGGTAATGATCCCCACCCCGGGTGAGCTGCCCTCCTACCTGGCGATCCCTGCAGGCAAGGGCCCCTGGCCGGGTGTCGTCGTCGTTCACGACGCAATGGGGATGAGCCAGGACCTACGGAACCAAGCGGACTGGCTTGCGAGCGAAGGGTACCTCGCTGTAGCGCCAGACCTTTTCTCTAGGAGAGGAATGGTGAGTTGCATGATCTCGGTCATGCAAGACGTACGCGCCGGCCGGGGAAGATCCTTCGACGACATCGAGGCGGCGCGCGTCTGGCTGGGGGCACGGGAGGACTGCACGAGCAGCATCGGCGTGATCGGCTTCTGCATGGGAGGCGGGTTCGCCTTGATGCTCGCAGCCGATCGCGGGTTCAGCGTGTCGAGCGTCAACTATGGCACCGCTCCGAAGGACGCCTACACAGCCGGCTTCCTGAGACGGGCGTGCCCGATTGTCGGAAGTTACGGGGGCAAGGATCGCACACTCCGAGGGGCCGCCGATCGCCTTGAGCGGGCATTGACGGCCGCCGGGGTCGAACACGATGTCAAGGAGTACCCGGAGGCCGGGCACTCCTTTCTCAACGACCACGAAGGAGCTGGAGACAAGAATCCATTCCCGTTCTCCGTCTTGGAGCCGGTGTTCGGAATACTCTCGCCGGGATCGGGCTACCACGAGGGATCTGCGCGAGATGCACGAAAGCGCATCTTGGAATTCTTCAGCGCGCACCTGATGCCGTAGAGGGGCGAGACCTGCCCTTGAAGTGCCGACTTCCTCACTCTCCCGATTGGCGTTTTGGGGAGCCGTCCTATCTCGAGGACTTGCGGCGGCTTCCTCGTGTCCGGCGGCGGGTAGCTGACGGCTTTCGACCGCTTGACGTGTCTGGCGTTGAGCGATCGTGCGTCGGAACTCTCGTCCCGTCTGCTCGGGTGTATCCCTTGACCCTCACAAGTTTGTGACCCTTCGCAGTCTCAGCCATGGTGACTCCTCTTGCTTGGCGACTGGAGCTCTGGGCATGTGCCTGCACGTACCGCCGGTGGTCAACCACCGTCCGGCCTTCGTGGGGCCGAGCTGTGGCCAAATTTAGCGGGCGGGACTACGGCTGATGGTGATCCTCCTAGCGGGGACCACGACCATCCCCAACTGGAGACTCTCTCCCTGACCGTGCGCGTAACCGGCGACGCGAGGCGTTGGTCGGACCGGTATCGGCACTCGCTGATGGCCCGCGAGCTTTCCGGAGCAACGGGCTTTGGTTCTGTCAGTTCGGTGCCCTTGCCGTGCCCTTGTGAATGCGAAACCAGCGCGCAATAGCGTGCTGCAACGAGAGCGAAGAGGTGCTTAGATTCCGGCCTGTGACTAGGGATTTCGTCCATTTACCATGGATACCCAACCGTTCCGAGATGCGGCCAGATCCGACCTGAATAGCGTGGGGTCACCGGACCCGACCACCTGAAGTAACGACCGAGTGTCGGTTTCCTGGTCGATTTTTCGTGCCCACAATGTGCCCACGCGGAGTGCCGGAGCGTGTGCAGGACCCGATTGGAACCCTGCCCTCCACCAGTGACCTCGATGCCGAGGGACGGAGCAAACCACGCCGTGTAGAGGGGCGAGGCTCGAATCACGTCGATCGGCACGCCGTTCAACGGGGAGAACGTGCCGATCGGACATGTCCCCGACCCCGAAGTGGTCGATCCGGGTCAACGGGTCGTCCGAATCCGTGCTGACGTTGTCCCGACCGAAGGGGCCAAGGACCCTGTCGGCCGGCATCCGGGTGGGAGATGCTGGCGACGTGAGCAATCTGCTCGACTCGATCGAACACGGATCTCTCCCGATCATGACCCGGCTCGAACGAGAGCTACGGCTGTCGTCAGGACGCGGCGTAAGGGGATGTCCACGGCTCGGTCTTGGGACGCGGGGCCTCTGATGGAGATCGACGGCACCGTCTGCATCGTCACCGGAGCGTCCTCGGGCATCGGTGCGGCAACCGCTCGCCTGCTGAGTCAGATGGGCGCCCGGGTCGTGCTGGCCGCCCGGCGGACGGAGCGTCTGGAGGCACTGTCCAGCGAGCTCCCGGGCTCGCTCGCCGTCACGACGGATGTGACCGTGACCGAGGACCTCGATCGGCTGGTGGCGCGGACGATCGAGACCTACGGCACGGTCGACGTCCTGGTCAACAACGCGGGACAGGGCCTCCACGTGCCTCTCGAGGAGCTGGACCCGGTGGATTTCCGTGCCGTGTTCGACCTCAACGTGGTGGCATCTCTGGTCGCGATGCAGTGCGTGCTTCCCCACATGCGAGCCGGATCCGGCGGGGTGATCGTCAACGTGAGCTCGGCGACCTCCCTCCGGGTCTTCGCCGGGCTCGGCGGCTACTCCGCCACCAAGTCGGCCCTCAACATGCTCTCCCAGGTCGGGCGGGTCGAGTTCGCCCCGGCCGGGATCGCGGTGTGCGTCGTCTACCCGTCCGTCACCGCCACCGAGTTCCACCAGCGCCTGCGGGCCGGCCACCTGGTCACGGGCGGGCGCTCCATCGCCCCCGACCCGCCCGAGCTCGTGGCCCGGGCCATCGCCATGGCCATCTCGACGGGCGAGCCCCACGTCCTCGTCGCCGATCCGCCCAAGGCGATCGTGCCCGGGGACAGCGAGGGCTGGGGCGCCCTGCTCGCCCGTCAGGCCCCCCGTGCGGCCCCCCCGTCGGGAGAACCCGGCTCGAGCCCGGCGTGACAACGCACCCAGAAGGGACAAGGGACCGACCCCGATGATCCTGGTCACTGCGGCGAGCGGTCGGACCGGGCGCAGTGTGGTCGCCGCCCTGGGCCGGGCGGGGCAAGAAGTGCGGGCGTTCGATATCGCCCGCCAGGTCGGGGAGTTGGTCGGTGAGCGAGGAGCAACAGAGGCTGTCGTGGGCGACCTCTTGGATCCCGACGACGTACGACAGGCGCTCGAGGGCGTCCGTTCGGTCATCCACATCGGGCCTCCCATGCACCCACGGGAGGCCGAGATGGGCCACGGCGTCGTCAGTGCAGCGCGCAGGGCCGGCGTGGAGCACTTCGTGCAGTTCTCGGTCACCCATCCCCAGCTCGAGCCCCTCCTGAACCACCAGGCCAAGCTGGCGGTGGAACGCCACGTCTTGATGTCGCGCCTGCCCTTCACCATCCTCCAGCCGATGCACTACATGCAGAACATCGACGTCGCCCACGTGGTCGCGGAGGGGATGCTGCGCCAGACCTATTCGCTCGACACCTCCTTGGCCCACGTGGACCTGGAGGACGTCACCGAGGTGGCCGCGGCGGTGGTGGGCAACCCGAACCACCACTACGCCACCTATGAGCTGTGCGGCCGGGACTTCCACAACGCCCGGGAGCTGGCGCGGATCATCTCGGCGGAGTCCGGTAGTGAGGTCACGGCGCGCCACGAGGGGTTCCCTGAGCCAGCAGGCGGCGGCGGTACGGCCTCCGAGGAGGAGGACCACCACCACGATGCCATGTTCCGGCTCTTCGACCACTACGGACGTTACGGCATCACCGGCAATCCCAACGTGCTGAGCTGGCTGCTCGGACGCCCCCCGACGAGCTTCGCCCAATTTGTCCGACGGAGCCTGGCCACTCGCTGATGGCGGTCAGCGACGAGGCCAGCGGCACCTCGGCCAGGCGTCGCCGACAGGACGAACCGACGGAGCACCCGAGCCTGGCCCTGCTGGTCGTGGTGACCGGCGTCCTGATCACCGCGATCGACACCACCATCGTCGTCCTGGCCCTGCCCGAGATCCAGCGATCTCTCCATATCGGCCTCGCTTCGGTCATCTGGGTGGTCATCGGCTACCTGCTCGTCATCACGCTGGTCTCCACCCAGGTGGGCCGTCTGGGGGACATGTTCGGGCGGGTCCGCATGTACGAAGCCGGCTTCGTGGTGTTCATCGTCGGGTCCCTGGCCTGTGCTCTGGCCTGGAGCGAGCTGTCGCTGATCGTCTTCCGGCTCGCCCAGGGGGTCGGGGGCGCCCTCATCACCGCGAACTCTGGCGCGGTCATCGCCGACACCTTCCCCAAGGAGCGGCGCGGTAGGGCGTACGGGTTCAACTCGATCGGCTTCAACACCGGGGCGGTCCTCGGGGTCATCCTCGGTGGCATCATCGTGACCTACGTCTCGTGGCGGTGGATCTTTTGGATCAACGTCCCCATCGGCATCGCGGCCGTGGTGGTCGCCAACCGGGTCCTGTTCGACCGGGGAGAGCGCCAGCAGCGCCGGATCGACTGGTGGGGCATGGTGACGCTCGGCCTCGGGCTCTTCGGTCCCTTGTGGGCCATGGTCAAGCTCACGTCCGAGCCACTCGACGCGACGACGATCGCCTTCTTCAGCGGCGGGCTGGTGATGCTCCTCGTCTTCTGGCGGATCGAGCGGTCAACGCGCGAGCCCATGCTCGACCTGGAACTCTTCAAGGTGCCCACGATGACGCCGTCGCTGCTCGCCGCCATGTTCCAGAGCCTGGCGAACTTCGCCGTCCTGTTCCTGCTGCTCATGTACCTCCAAGGGGTGCGCCACCTCAGCCCGATCCACGCCTCCCTGCTCCTCGTTCCCGGTTACATCACCGGCGGGGTCGTCGGCCCCTTCGCCGGGCGCTTCGCCGACCGCCACGGTGCGGTGCTCCCGGCCACGGTCGGCCTCGGCATCCAGGTGCTGGCATTGCTGGCCTATGCCCAATTCGGGCTCACCACGCCGTACTGGGCGGTCGTGGTCGCCTACATGGTCGGCGCGATCGGGGCAGGGTGCTTCTTCCCGTCGAACAACTCTGCCGTCATGAAGGCCGCCCCCGGGGACGAGTTCGGGATCACCTCAGGGTTTGCTGCGGACCTTCGCCAACGTGGGCATGGTGTTCTCCTTCGCCCTGGCCATCCTGGTGGCCTCCGAGTCGATCACCAAGGCCAAGGCTTTCGCCATCTTCGTCGGCACGAGCAGCCTCTCACCCTCGACCGCGGCGGCCTTCACCGACGGCATCCACTCTGCCTTCTACTCGTCGACGGTGCTGATGCTGATTGCCGCCGTCCTTTCGGCCTGGCGCGTCCGCGCAACCCGAACCCTTCCCGCCAGAGCGGGACCACGCGACCACGCGTGACGCAGACGTCCACAGCACGTCTCGCCCTGATGGGACTGCCCGGCGAGAGGAGATTGGTCACCATGACGCCTCGCACCGTAAAGACTCTCGTCTCGGCTGGTGGATGGCGAAATCGATGGGCGCCATCAGCTATCTAGGGTCAGATCGACTCACGTGGGCTTCCCTCACGGATTGAACCGACAGTTCGCCCAGGCCAACCCTCGCTGTGCATCGGGCCCGAGCCAGCCTGTGATGAGTGCATCGAATCTTGCGGTCCCCTGGGTCAGGATGGTGCCCGTGAACGAAGGTCACCCGTTTGCAGCAGCCATCGATGGAGTCGACGAAGACGACCGGGTCGCGGCCACCGCCCGGCTTCAGGACCTGTTCAGCGTCGGAGAGTTGTCACTCGAGCTCTTCTCTGAGCTCCTCGAGGTGGTCTTGACCGCGCCCGGTCACGCTGACCTCGAGGCAGCAATGTCGGCGCTGCCACCACTGGTTCGGGTCACACCCGCTTCACGGCGGCTCACCAAGCCACTCATCGTGCGAGCGGCAGATGGGGATCTGCAGCTGGGTGCTGGCTGGCAATTGGCCGCTGACACGACCATCTGCACCGGCTTCGGGGCAGCGAGGGTGGATCTCACCTCCGCCAGCTGGGACTGCCCTCAGATCAACCTCCGCCTAGAGACCTGGGGTTCGATGGAGGTTCTCGTCCCCGAGGGAGCGGCCGTGCAGATGGTCGGGGGATCAGGAGACGTGCACCTTGAGTCACTGTGCACGCCCGCCATTGGGGGACCGGTATTACGTATTTCGACGTCTGGGCCGACCGGGCTGATCCGGATACGCCATCCGAAGGAGCGAAAAGGGATCTTCACTCGCTGGAAACGGCGGCGAACCTGAGGCCGATGCAGTCCGAGGAGACAGAAACGCGACTCCTCCTCCATGACCGCTGGACTCATTGCCAGCGCGGCACAGGTCCTCCTTGCCACCACACACCCAGGTCATCTCCATCCGAAGACATGAACTTCTATTCGACCTATGGCCGATCGGCGATAGTCCCGATAGAGTTCATTTCAGCGAAGCTGCCAGGAGGTTCACTCCGCCATGCTTGTCCTGATCATCGTCATCGTCATCGTCGTGGTCCTCGCCCTCGGTTTGTGGGCCGCTTACAACGGTCTCGTCAAGAAGCGGAACCGGACTCAAGAGGCGTGGTCCGAGATCGACGTCGAGCTAAAGCGTCGCCACGATCTCATCCCCAATCTTGTGTCGACGGTCCAGGGCTACGCCGCTCACGAGCGGGGGACCTTTGAGGCAGTGACCAAGGCTCGGGCCGACGCAGTTGCCGCCGGCGCGACGGGCGACCCAACCCAAATTGCACCAGCGGAGAACGCTCTGTCCGGCGCGCTGCGGTCATTGTTCGCAGTCGCCGAGAACTACCCGCAGCTGCGCGCGGTTGAGAGTTTCCTCCAACTGCAAGAAACCCTGACCGCCACCGAGGACAAGATTGAGTACGCCCGCCGCTACTACAACACCAGCGCCCGCGACTTCAACATCGCGCTACAGACATTTCCGCGCAACCTCATCGCCGGGCCCTTCGGCTTCAAAGCGGTGGCTTTCTTCGCTACCGACGAAGAGGATCGCGCCGTACCTCAGGTGAACTTCTCCGGTACTGGGCCAGCTGCGGCGGGCCCTGCGAACTCGGGACCTCCACTGGCCGGTGGTGCCGAAGGGTTGCCGCCTGCAGCTGCCCCCGGAGGATCGTCGCCGGCCGGCTGAGATCATCTAGTTGGCTTCGAGTTCAGTCAGACCGACTGACCCGAGGCGATCTTCTCGAGCTCAGCGATCCGCTCCTCGATGGGAGGGTGGGTGTCGTAGAGGTGGTGGTACCAGGTCTCGTGATGCTGCAACGGGTCGTCGATGCACATGGCGGCCGTGGCGTGATTGAAATTAGCGAACGGCTTGTCGTTTTGCTGCAGCTTTCGCAAAGCACTGAGGAGGCCGGCGGGGTTGCGGGTCAGTTCCACCCCGCTGACATCGGCCAGCGATTCCCGGCGTCGTGAAAGGGCCAAGCGGATCAGCGGACCCACCAGGAAGCCGACGATGGCCAGCAGGGCTCCCGCGAAAAAGACGACGAGGAGCAGGACGCCCGAGTTCCTCCCGCCCCGTCCCATGCCAGCGAAAAATGCGCTCCTCCACAGGACGCTTGCCAGCAGGGCGGCCATTCCGATCATCGTGCCGACCACGAGCAGCAGGCGGATGTCGTGGTTCTTGATGTGGCTCATCTCGTGGCCGATGACGCCCTCCAGCTCCTCTCGGTTCATGATCTGGAGCAGGCCGGTCGTGAACGTAATGGAGGCCTTGTCGGGGCTCACCCCCGTGGCGAAGGCGTTCGGGGACGGGTCGTCTATGACGTAGATGGCCGGCGCCGGGATTCCTTCGCCGATGGCGAGCGCCGAGACAAGGTCATAGAGCTGCCGATACTGGGTCGGGTTCGCCGGCTTGGCACCGGACACGCGCAGGACCAGAGAAGCACCCGACCTGATCGAGTACAAGAAACCGAAGAAGGCCAGGACGGCGAAAATGGCGATGCCGACGAAGATCGGCGAGGCGCCCGTCCTCGTCACTGCGCCGGTATTGGGGTTGACCGGATGGTAGAAGGCGGCGAACAGGAGCCCGCAGACCGCGCCGACCCCCATCCAGATGAGAAAGAACACGATGATGAAGACGACGCTCCGCCGCTTGTTGCGGGCGATCTCGTTGTACACGTAGCGAATCCTACGGCATCAGAAGCATTCCGCCTCCGAGGCAGTCGCCGAGATGAACGTCATGGCGCGGCATCATCGGCGGTACGCCGCAAGCCATATCCACTTTCGTCTGAGGCGATTGCCGACCTGAGAGAGAAGTGCCAGCGATCACGTACGCGCGCTGCTATCTGGCCAAATGACGTTCCTGGAGGAGCTGAGGCAGGAGGCCATGGGGTTGTCTCGTCTCTGGGTGACTCGATCTCCACCGCGTCCCGGGAGCCGGGATACCCGACTCCCGGCAGGTCGGAGCAGGGTTGATATGGCGCGCATGCCACATGAAAGTCACTCTGGCAGGATGTGTATGTGGGACCAGTTGAACTCTGCGGTCCGATGAATCACGTTTTCATCCGTGAGTCGAGCCTCATCGGAGACGATCCGGGGCATTCCTAGATTCGTTGTGGCGCGGCTCACTGCTAGGTAGCTACGGATCCGCTCCGCCAGTGCAGAGAAGCGCGCCGCATCTTCTGTGCTCTTACAGACACCGGCAGCTGTACCGAGCTCAGTGGCAGATTCGATGAGAAGGTCCATGCCCGTGTCGTACGGCCCAGTCATGATTCAGCGCCAAGCAGTTTGCACTGGCAGGCCGGGCAAGCCGCGCTGGGACCATCGGCACAGCTAGTAGTGATCACTGTGCGGGTCCGGTCCCGAGCGTGACGGTCACGCTGAGCTGCTGGCCAGAGGCATCGAGGTACCCAATCTGCACAGACGCACCGGGTGCCTCGGCAAGAAGCAGGTCGGTAAGGGACTCCGGTGAGGAGACGGCTTGCCCATTGACCGAGGTGATCACGTCGCCCGGGGTGAGTCCAGCCTGTGCTGCTGCGCTGCCTGGGACGACCTCGGCGATCTGGGCACCTGAGTATCCGAAGAAGGGACTTTGGACGGAGACACCCAAGAAGGCCGTCGGACCGATGTGGACGGTATTCGATGCCTGTCCTGATTCGATCTGCGCGGCGACGGCCAATGCCTGGTTGATGGGGATCGCGTAGCCCTGAGTACTCGAGGACCGGAACTGATAGGACTGGGAGGCGGCAGACGTCGTGCCGATCACCAAGCCTGCGCTATTGACCATGGCACCACCGGAGTCGCCGGGGATGACCTCGGCGTTGGTCTCGATCATCCCGGTCAGCTGCTCGGTGGCACCGCTGACCTGGTCTTGGGCAGTGATGGATTGCCCGAGGGCGGTGACCGACCCCCCGGCGTAGCTCGGGGTTCCCCCGGCGCCTTCGGCGTTTCCGACGACGACGACACCATCGCCTTCTTTGACCGTGGACGAGTTTCCCAGTTTGACTGTGTGCAGCCCGGATGCGCCGCTGAGCCGCAGGACCGCAACATCTTGTGAGGGGTCGTACCCGACGACGGTTGCGCCGTAGGTCTTGTGGTTGCCCACGTCGACAACGCTGATCATGGTGGCACCCTCAACGACGTGGTTGTTGGTCATGACTTCGCCGTGGGAGCTGAGCACCATGCCGGTCCCCGCACCTTCGACCGCTTGGTAGCTGTCGGCGACGTTGATGTCGACCAGTGCGGGATCGGTGGCCGCCGCGAGGGCCGCCGCGTTCGACGGTGCGCCCGCAGCGCTTGAGGCCCGCCCGCTGCTCGGAGCGGTCGAGGTGGGCGAGGTCTTCGGGGCGCTTGAAGTCGTCGATGAAGACGACGAGACCTCATGCCCGACCAGTACACCGACGGCCGCGGCGACCAGTACCGCCGCGGCGGCAATTTCGATTCGGACATGACGTCGACGAGTGCGCTCGTCCTCTGATCGGCGCTCTGGTTCCTCTTGTGTCTCCATGCTCGACCTCGCGAGCACGGTCAGGCCTTCCGAAGACTCCTCCACGGATCGAGGGTAAACCTGACGTGTTGGTTCTTGCAGGGTCAAACGTCCTGTATCCCAGCGGAACGAGCCCGCACGGAAAGCATGCCCGCAGCGGTTACGCGGACCACCGAAGAAGGCCCATAACCAAACGCCAGAATCCCCGTAGGAGATGCCCAATCCGCTGGACCGGCCGTTCCCGGTACTTCGAATGACTCAAGTTTCGTGTCCACAGCGTGCCCACACGAGCGCGCAACAGGGCCAGGAGAACGTGGTTCAGCGATGACGACCGTACGGTGACCTTTGTGCTCTTGACCAGGATTTTCGAGCCACTTTGCTGGTGCAGCGGGTTATTGGCTGGTCGTGCTGATCCGATCCGAAGAGCGTGAGGTCACCGGATCGACGCCGGTCCCGACCACCGGACACTCCTGGCTCAGGAGTCATTTCGACTGCCCGTCGGCCTGGTGGGGGCGTGTTGTCGGGCTACCCGCCAAGGTGAGCGGACGAGGTCAGAGCTCGGGGGTCGGCGCGCTGCCGGCGACCCTCCAGTTCGGCTTCCGAAGCCGATCCATGAGGACCGGCGGCACGATCCCGATCACGAGTATCCCTCCCAGGATGAACAGGGCGTAGAGCAGACGATTCGAGTGGCCGAACTGTGACGGGGCGATGAAGCCGAGGACCAGCGCGGCCACCGACGACACGGCGCCGACTCCACAGAGCAGGCTGAGAACCGGTGCACGGTACCCGCGGGTGTGGTCCGGCTGCATCCGGCGCAACCGGACCGCGGCGATGAACATCAGCACGTACATGATGAGATAGATCTGCGTGGCCATCACGGCGAATACCCAGTAGTCACGTGAGACGTCCGGTATGAATGCGTAGAGCAGGGCGATGACAGTGATAACTATCGCCTGTCCCGTCAGGATGCGTACCTCGATGCCCTTGCGGTTCAACTTCTGGAAGAAGGGGGGGAGAAATCCCTGCTCGCGCCCGATCCTGAGCAGTCCCTCGGAGGGACCGTCGAGCCAGGCCATCATTCCAGCAAGGGCCCCGATCGCAAGAGCGATCGCAATCAGCGGCACAGCGAACTTGATTCCGAAGTGCACAAAGAGGCTGTTGAAGGCTTGCATCACACCGGCCGTGAAGCTGATCTTGTTCTCGGGGATCACCCACGCGATCGCCAACGTGGGAAGGATGAAGATGGCGAGGACGAGTGCCATGGCGAGGAAGATGGACCTTGGGAACTCCCGGCTGGGGTTCCGGAGGTCGTCGACATGCACGGCATTCACCTCGATACCGGCATAGGTGAAGAAGCTGTTGACGACCAGGACGACACTGGCGATACCGGTCCAAGCCGGCAAGAGATGGTGCGTGTTGATCGGTGCAGCCGAATGGTGTCCCTGCAGCAGGTAGGCGATGCCGAGAACGACGAGTATTGCCCCCGGGATCAGGGTCCCGATCAGCGTCCCGCTCGAGGAGAGCTTGGCCACGAGACCAGCTCCCCGCGAGGAGATGAACACGCCACCCCAGAACAGAACGATGATGACGAGGGCGTTGTAGACGCCATTGGCGGCGAGGCTCGGATCGATGACGTAGGCGAGCGTGCCGGCGACGTAGGCGAGCAGGGCGGGGTAATAGAAGATCGTCTGGGCGAACTCGCACCAAATGGCCAGGAGCCCCATAGGGGCAGACACACCCTCTCGCACCCAGTTGTAGACGCCACCCTGCCAGCCGGACGCCAACTCCGCAGCGACCAAGGAGACGGGCACCAGGAACACGAATGCAGGGAAGACGTACAGGAACACCGAGGCGAGACCAAAGACCGACGTGGCCGGCGTGGACCCGAGAGAACCGACGGATCCCACCGTCATCATCGCCAACACCGTCCAGGAGATGTAGCGCCGAGGGGGAGCCTTGGCCGTCGCGAGGCCCACGCGGGCCGGGCCGTGATCGGAGACGGCTCCCTCGGCAACCGTGAGCCGGGGCTGACGGCGTCTTCGTACCCACATGGACTACGGACCCACCTCTTCTCCTCGACCTGTCGTCACGTTACGCAGACGCGCGGCAACGGCTCATCCCCACCAGATCACACCTCCGCATGTTCCCGGTGGCGGAGCACCGGCGCAGTGTGCGAAGTTCTGCGCTTCGACCAGGCTAGAAGGGACCCGTCCAGGACGGGCGTCGTTCTTCTTGGGGCCGTTTCGACCGCATCGCGACCGGGCGGCGTGGAGCAATGATCCCGGCGGTGGCCGGGAGCACCGAACTCGGCGGCGGTCAGGCGTCGCGCGTCTTCATGCGCCAGGCGCCGATGGCGGTCCAGACCACGATCCAGCCCACGATCACCAACGACGACGTCAAGGTGGACTCGGGGATCAGCGGGTTTACTCCGGGTCCGCCACCCGAGCCACCCCCGCTGAACGGCGTCGGGAGACCTCCCGGCTCGATGTGGGCCATGGCCACGCCCACGATCCCCCGCTGGACGTTGAGCAGGTGCGAGATGATGTGGCGGCTGAAGATGGGCGTCAAGATCAGCTCCAGCACGATGAGCAGGACCACGGGTACCGTCCGCTGACCCATCAGCGAGGCCAGCCCGAGGCCGACGATGAACCCGATGGTGGCCTCGAGCGCGATCCACAGGCCGACGTCGACCATCAGTGAGGTGGAGGGGACCAAGAAGTTCGAGTGATAGTCCGTGTAATCCTGGTTGGCGACCGTGACCGCGAACGCCCGGATCTGGGCTGGCGATTCACTGGCGGGGACGGTGACCGTCCCGCGCTTCGTCTGGATCACCGTCCCCGGCGGCGGGCCGCTCGATTGCCCGCCTCCACAAGGCACGTTCGGCGGCGGGCCGCTGTTCTGCCCTTGGCCACCGTTGTAGTTGAAGTTGCAGATGACCTCGTCGGCGTGGGCGGCGGCCCAGGTGTCGAGCGCGGGGCGCGAGAGGCCCTGGGGCACGTTGACACCGTCGTAGTTGAGCTGCGCCGGGGCGGCG
>Ga0181518_10004051_pt1 | contig 13285 bp, 13 predicted proteins | sample PEATcosm2014_Bin_28_FD_119751 | JGI IMG/M metagenome (GOLD analysis project Ga0181518, IMG submission 119751) | Peatland microbial communities from MTU Mesocosm Facility, Houghton, MI, USA - PEATcosm2014_Bin01_60_metaG | ecosystem: Environmental > Terrestrial > Soil > Wetlands > Peat | place... | reverse complement strand
CTTGGCCAAGGAGTTGAAGCTGATGCTGCCGTAACCGACCAAGAGCAAGAGGCCGTACTCGGCAGCCAGGTTCGGAGCGATCGACGCGGCCAGGATGGCCAGACCCCACCCGATCGACGAGCGACCCAACCCGACGGCAGAGATACGGGCCCGGCGGGCGGTCACCAGGCCGCCGACCACCGCGCCGGCGCCCATGAACGCCAGCATCGTGCCGTAGGTGGCGGCCGAGCCGTGGAAGGTGAACCGGGCCATCAGGGGAAGGGAGACCTGGAATTCCCAGGCCAGCGTGCCCACCACCGTGATCATGATCAGCGGCACCAAAAGCTCGGGGGTCCGGCGGACGTAGCGCAGGCCCTCGCGCACCTGGCCGGGCTGACGAGGTGGGCGGGCCACCGGGTACAGCTCGCGCGCCCGCATCATGACCAGACTGATGAGCACCGCCCCGAAGGAGATGGCATTGGCCAAGAAGCACGGCGCGATGCCCACCGTCGCGATCAGCACGCCGGCCAGGGCGGGCCCGATCACCCGGGCCATGTTGATGGTGACCGAGTTGAGCGTGATGGCGTTGCCGAGGTCCTCCTCCGGGACCATCTCGGCGATGAAGCTCTGACGGGTCGGGTTGTCGAAGACGTTCACGAAACCGAGCGCCAGCGCGATCACCGCGACCATCCACAGCGTGATGACGTGGGTGGCGACCAGTGCCGCTAGCACCAACGCCAGCAGACCGGCCAGCGTCTGGGTCAGATAGAGGATCCGTCGCTTGTCCAGCCGGTCGGCGATCAGGCCGCCCCACGGAGAGAACAGCATCATCGGCAAGAACCGAGCCGCCGTGATCAGGCCGAGATCGGTGCCACTGCGGGTCAGCCGTAGGACGAGCCAGCCCTGGGCGACCGTCTGCATCCATGTCCCCGAGGTGGAGATGATCTGACCGGCAAAGAACAAGCGGTAGTTCCGAAAGCGCAACGACACGAAGGTCGACGAGCGCGCAGATCTCGTCGGGCGTCGTCGGCTCATCGGCACCATTTTGTCACCGGGCCCCCACCGGTACCGGGGCTAGAGGTGGCAACCCCGGGGATCCGACGCCACGTCGCCCCTGGTCTCCTACGACCGGGGCTGCTCCACGCAGTCGAGCCCACCCGGGGTCGAACTCGGCCGATCGTCAGGCGGACGGAAGGGCAACCCATGTACGCTCGGCCAATTCTCGGCGCCCTGGCTGAACGTGGCGAAGGGACTTGTGATGCCGCGTCTGCACAATCCTCTTTCCTCCCGACGACGGGGCCTCCAGCTGCTCGACGTGCTCGAGCTGGCCTCGCACCATCTGCCGCTCGACGTCTTGAAGGAAGCCGGCAGCGACTGGGAGCTCGTCGAAGATGGCGATGACACGACCGATGGGTACAAGTGGTCCGAGCCCACCAAGTGCGAGTGCGGCCTCTCGTGGAATGTCCACGACGCCAGCGCGTTCTTCAATCAGAAATCGACGGCCCAGGACATCACCACCCTGTACGCCACCATTCAGTTCCCTGACAAACCGTCTGAACCCTGCGATGAACCGTGGGACGCGGTCGTACAGGGCCGCTGCAAGCGCTTCCGAATCTTCAAGAACAAGACGACCGACAAGTTCTGGCTCTTCTGTACCAAGCGCGTGCAGTGGCACTGCGAGATCGTCGAGCTCTGAGACGCACCGGGCAGACGGTTCCGGGCCGCCCGGCTGGACTCGAACGGGCGTCCCCGAAACGACGGAGCGGCTTTGCTCCACTCAGCGGCGATCGATCGACCTCACGGGGAGTCCGGCCGCCTTCCACGCCGCAAAGCCCCCGTCGAGGTCGCTGACCCGGTCCAGGCCCAGCCGTCCGAGGGCCTCGGCGGCGAAACTCGACGCGTAGCCCTCCTGGCAGAACACCACCGCCGCCCGCCCGGCGGAACCGGCTTCGGGGTGGCGGTGCGGACCGGTCGGATCGAGCCGCCACTCGAGCACGTTTCGGTCAATGACGAGCGATCCGGGGATCTCACCCTCGGCCGCTCGTTGCTCGATCGGTCGGATGTCGACCAAGAGCCCGCCATCGCGCTGGATGCGGGCCGCCTCCTCGGGGCTGACCCGCTGGAGGCGGGTCCGAACCTCGGCCAGCAATGCGTCGGCCGCTCCGGTTGGTTGTTGGCTCTCTGTCCCGCTCACGGAGCCCACGCCGGATCGGCGCGGTACTCGGTTCGATCGGGCGTGAGGCCGGCCGCGCCGAGCGCGAAGAACGTCATCTTCTCCATCGGTGGAGAGTAGACGTGGACGCTCGTCGCGACCTCGGCGCCGATATTCGCGACGTCGTGGACGTATTGGGGGCCGAAGCTGGTGCCCCGCCCCGCCTCGATGCGTCGCCGCTCGTAGGTCCGCCCGTCCGACACGATGCCCTCCTCGAGAGCGCCGCTCACGACCCACAGCGCACCGGAGGATCCCCCGTGGTCGTGCAGCCGCAGCAGACCGTCGGTCGGCCAATGGATCACCCAGACCTCGAAGTCCTCGGAGGACTCCAAGAGCTCGTACACCCGCTCGCTCAACCTGCCCTCGTCACGTTCCGACCAGGGGGTGACGCACGACGACCCGTACAGGGTGGCCAATCGCTCCAGGGCGTCGGCGTCGAGCCTGACCGCAGACGAGCGGTTCTCGTGGGCCACCGACGGCGCCGAGTGCAGTGGGGTCACCGGTGCCAGCCGGCCCAGGCCGCTCCCCGCCGGGTGGGTGCTTCGTTGTCGGTGCAGCGTCGGGGCCATCGTCTCGTCCTTGTCGGCGGCTAATACTATAAAGCTGATCGTTTTAGTCAAGTATATCCCGGCGGCCGGCCTCTCCCCGGCCGACACCACCGGCCCTGGCCGCCGGGGTCCCCGCCGGGGCACACTGGGACCCAGACATGGGACGCCAAGAGATCCAAGTCGAGGCACACTCGTCGGCCGCTCCCGAGGCGGTTTTTTCGATCGTGGCCGACGGGGCCCGCTGGCCCACCTGCACGCCACTCGGGTCATTCACCTTGGATCGGCCCGACGCCGACGGACACGAGGGGCCCGGTGCCATGCGTGTCTTCTCGACGGGGCCGTTCAGAACTCGAGAGCAGGTCGTGGAGGTGACGCCCCCTCGCCATTTCAGTTACGTGATGGTGTCGGGCCTGCCGATCCGGAACTACCGGGCCGATATCGACCTCGAAGCGCGCCCCGATGGCACGCTCCTGCACTGGCGCGCCGCGTTCGAGGCGAAGGTCCCTGGCACCGGATGGTTGTTCCGGTCGTATCTCAAGCGGTTCTTGCAGCAGAGCGCGACCGGCATCGCCGCCGCCGCCTCGGCGGACTGAACAGCGCCGCGTGGGGCGGCCGGCGCGGGCGATCACGCGCGGCCCGGAAACGATTGCAGGGGCGGGTCTAGCCTGGCCCCATGACCGAACACGCTCGACCCGTCCGGATCCCGCCGCTCCCCCCAGCTGAGCGCGACGAGCAGGCGAATGAGCTCCTCGCGCCGATCGCCGTGGACGGCCGGGACCTGAACATCTTCGCCACGCTCGTCCGGCACCCCCGGCTCTTCAACCGGTGGTCGACCTTCGGCGGCACCCTGTTGCGCCGCGGCGAGCTGTCGGATCGGCACCGTGAGCTCTTGATCCTTCGGACCGCGTGGCACTGCCACGCCGACTACGAGTGGGGCCAGCACGTGCGGATCGCCGGCCGGGCCGGGGTCAGCGACGAGGAGATCACCCGGATCGTGGCCGGCCCGGACGCCCCGGGCTGGTCGGCCCTCGATGCGGCCCTGGTGCGGGCGGCCGACGAACTGCACCGCGACTCGTGCATCACCGACGACACCTGGAAGGTCCTTGCAGAGAGCCTCAACGAGCGCCAGCTGATCGAGGTCTGCATGGTCGTCGGTCAATACCACCTGGTGGCGTACACGCTGAACTCGCTCGGGGTCGAGCCGGAGGCCGACGCGGCGCCCTTCCCGACATGAGCCCGCAGCTCGACGGCCACCGAGTCCTCGTCGTGGGGGCCGGGACACAGCGTTCCGACGATCCCGAGGCGCCGCCGGGCAACGGCAGGGCCATCTCGGTCCTCGCGGCGCGTGCCGGAGCCACCCTCGCCCTGGCCGACCGGGACGAGCAGGCCGTGGCCAAGACCGCCGCACTGGTCCAAGCGGAGGGAGCCCAGGCGACCTGCGTGCTGGGAGACGTGACCGATGAGGCTGCCTGCGCCTCCATCGTGGATGCCGTCGTCGCGGCGCTGGGCGGGCTCGACGGACTGGTCCTCAACGTCGGGATCGGTGCCGGCGGGCGGTTGGCCGGGACCTCGGCGGCGCAATGGGACCTGGTGTTCGCGGTGAACGTTCGGTCCCATTTCCTGTTGGCCAAGGCTGCCCTGCCGCACATGACCGGTGGATCGATCGTGTTCATCTCCTCGGTGGCCGGCCTCAAACCGGGCAGCTCCCTCCCGGCTTACGACAGCTCCAAGGCGGCCATCGCCGGGCTCTGTCGCCACGTGGCGCTGGAGGGGGCTCGACAAGGGGTGCGGGCCAACGTGGTGGCCCCGGGGTTGATCGACACCCCGCTCGGCCGCCGGGCGTCGGCGGGACGGCCCGGTCGTGACCGGACCAACGTGCCCCTCGGGCGCCAAGGAACGGCGTGGGAGGTCGCGGCCCCGGTCGTGTTCTTGCTGTCCGACGACGCCAGCTACCTCACCGGCCAGGTCATCGCGGTTGACGGAGGCCTGTCCACGCTCAGATGAGCACCCGCTCGGCTCGCGCAGCCTCGCTCGGACCGGGTCGGCCCACCGACGCTCCCTTCGAGGCGCCGCCTCACCGATAGCGGGCGCCAAGGACCCAAGAAAATTTGAACTCTCGGGGTGCTTCGCCCGTATACGGGATATGGCACCGAGGCCTCGGCGCAACCAGCTCTAGATCGCACCCGAAGCTCGGATCGTCCCCGACACCCCGGCGCGGATTGCCTCGGGAAACGACCGACCCCGAAAGGTTGAACGACATGGGATTTTGGCGACGGCTCCTACCCGTCACCGCCGGACTGACCCTGGCCGGCACCGCGCTCGCGATGCCGCCCTCGGGTGCGACAACCTCGTATCTGCACCAGTTCAAGACCGTGACCAAGATCGCGTCGACCGTCCCGGGAAACGGCGACGTCAATCCCTACGGCGTGGCCACCGTGACCCAGTCGACGGGTCGGTTGGTGGCGGGCGACGCGCTCGTCAGCAACTTCAACTCGAAGGCCAACGTCCAGGGGACCGGAACCACGATCGTGCAGGTCTCCCCGAGCGGTTCCACGAAGCTCTTCGCCCGGATTGCCAACCTGCCGGCGACCATGTCGTGCCCCGGCGGCGTCGGGCTCACCACGGCTCTCGGGATCCTTCCGGGCGGCTGGGTCGTGGTCGGGAGCCTGCCCACCTCCGACGGTGGCGCCCTTCCGGCCGGTGACCCGGTCGGCTGCCTGATCGTTCTGAACTCCGACGGCTCGCCCGTGGAGACGTTCAGCAACCCCGACATCATCGGCCCGTGGGACCTGGCGCTCTCCTCCAGTGCGACGACCGCCACCTTGTACGTGTCCAACGCCCTCGGGGGAAACACCCAGACGGAGAACGGCCGGCCCTTCGCCGGCAACTGCACCGTGGCCCGTTTAAGCCTCACCCTCAGCCCGTCCGGGCCGCCGAGCCTAGTCAGCTCCACGATCATCGGGAGTGACTTCTCGTGGATGGCCAACAAGGCGGCGCTCGTCTTGGCGCCCACCGGTCTCGCACTCGCCCACGACGGGTCGCTCTACGTCGACAACACCCAGACCAACACGGTCTCGGCGATCCCCGACGCAGCCACGCGCGCCACTCCGGTCAGCGGGCCGTCGAGCGTGATCTCCTCGGGCAGCGGACTGAACGCGCCACTCGGGATGACGCTCGCCCCCAACGGGAACCTCGTCGAGGTCAACGGGAACAACGGCAATGCCATCGAGATCACCCCCTCCGGCCAACAAATCTCCAAGGTGACGCTCGTGAAGCACGGGGCCGGCGACCTGTTTGGGCTGGTGGCTTCCACAAACGGGATCCTGTTCGTCGACGACGCCAACAACACCCTCGAGCTCTTCCACTCGTAGGGGTCGCGCCGAGCGAGGCCGGCACGCCCTCGCTCAACTACTTCAACGAAGCCTCGTCGTGACAGATCACACGTGATGCCGCACCTCGGTCCTCAGAGGCTTCGGTGTCCTAGGCTCGGCGTTCGCTACGCAGCCGCCAGCTTGGCCAGCGCGTTCTTGAGGGCACCGATCAGCTCCTCGTCCTGGGACTGGAGATGTTTCTGGATCTCGATTGCCTCGCTCAATATTGCTTCGGCGTCCTTGTAGGTGTTCTCGGCCCGCTGGTCCGAAGAGGCGGCCGCGATGTTCTGCCCGACGATGATGATGGACAGAAGCACCAACTGCAGGAACGTCTGCGCGATCCAAGCGATGATCCCTTCACCGCCCGGCTTCAAGGCGGCCGGAAGCCCGATGAACGCGATCGCCGCAAACACATAGGCGCACCACATCGTGCCCACGCCGTCGGTGATCTTCACGGCCAACCATGAGTTGAACCGAGTGGTGCCCTTCTGTTTATAGACGTCGGCCGTCGTGACCGGCTTGGACTTGTGCTCAAGCAGCTCCACGGTGCGCGGATGGGGTACGTGGGTGTACACGGACATGACAATTCCTCTCTTCGGGGTCCAGGTCGCTCGCGTCCCTGAGGAACTGCGGCTGGTGGCTGCAACGACCACCAGCCTCGAAGGTTAGTGAGGTGACTCCGGCAACGGGGCCGAGCCCGGCTGGTCTGCTTCTGCCGGTCCAACCTCGATCGAGTCTTCGCCCACGACGGCCTCATCCCCGGACGGAACCTGTATCGGCATGGGCACCCGTGCCACCACGACGTCGGTCCGCGCCCGCAGCGCCGCCGAGAGGACGATGTCGATCTGGTTGTGGAGAATCCGGTAGCGAAGGTGCTCGGGGATCACCACGGGAATCAGCACAACGATCTGCTGGTCGCTCTGCGCTCGGGCCTCGTCGATGAAGGCGACGATCGGATCGACAATCGAGGAGTACTCCGTGTGCAGGATTTGGAGAGCGACGCCCGGATCCCACTCTCTCCAAGCCGCTCGCAGACTCTCGGCCACACGCTCGCCTTCGTCACCCTGATCGATGACGACAGAGATCGCGATGACCTCTTGACCGATGGACAAGGCCTCGGAGATGGCGTGTTGGGTCAGGCGCGACACGTTGTTCACCGGGACGATCACCAGGGTTCGCTTGCCGTGCGGCTGTGCCGGCACCGTCCCCACTCCCAGGTCGCGAGCGGCCCGCCGGTAGTACACGTGGATGCGCCTGAAGAGGAAGACGAACGTGGGGACGGCCACGACCACCACCCAGGCGCCCTGGGCGAACTTCGAGATGAGGAAGATCACGGTCGCCGATGCGGTCACCACGGCGCCGAACCCGTTGACGCTGGCCCGGTACCGCCAGCGAGGCACCCGGGACCGCCTCCAGTGAATGACCAACCCGGTCTGGGACAGGGTGAATCCGGTGAACACCCCGATGGCGAAGAGTGGGATCAACTCGTTGGTGTTCCCCCCGACCGCGATCAGGAGCACCGCCGAGAGCCCGGCCAGCACCACGATGCCGTTCGAAAAGACCTGGCGATCGCCCCGGAGAGAGAAGAGATGGGGCAGGTAGTTGTCTCGGGCCAGGAGGCTGGCCAGGATCGGCAGACCGCCGAAGGATGTGTTGGCGGCCAGCGCGAGCACCAAGGTGATCGTCAAGGACACCACGTAGTAGGCCCAATGTCGGCCGACGGCCATGCCCATGATCTGGCTGAGGACGGTCTGATTCGACCTCGGACCGATGTGCCAACGTCGGGCCAGCACGGCCAGGCCCAACAACATCACACCCAAGATCACCCCGAGCAGCATCTCGGTTCGTTTGGCCCGCACCACCCGGGGCTGCTTGAACAGCGGCACGCCGTTGGCGATCGCCTCCACGCCGGTCAACGCACTGCACCCTGCAGAAAAGGCCTTCAGCACCAACAGCACGCCGACCGTCTGCAACCCGTGGGTTGAGAGCAAGGAGCGTCCCGGCTGGGACGCATGGAGGGCCAAGGGGTGGATCAGCCCGATCGCGATGATGGCCAACAGGCCCACGATGAAGACCATCGTCGGAAGGAGAAACGCCCGGGCGGTTTCGCCCAGCCCACGCAGATTGAGGATCGTGATCAGGGCCAAGATGCCGAGGCAGAGCGGAACGGTACCCGACGAGAGGCTGGGGAAGGCCGATGTCAGCGCCCCCACCCCGGCCGCGATGGAGACGGCGACGGTGAGGGTGTAATCGACGATGAGCGCCGCTCCGGCGACCAGGCTCGTGCCGGGGCCCAAGTTGGCCCGGGACACCGCGTACGCGCCACCGCCGCCCGGATACGCGTCGATCACCTGTCGGTAGGAGAAGACCAAGATCGCCAACAGCACGACGATCGCCACCGTGATCGGAAGCACGATGTGCAGTGCTCCCGCACCGGCCACCGCCAGCACGACGATGATGGCCTCGGGTCCGTACGCGACCGAGGTCAGTGCGTCGAGCGACAGGGCGGAAAGCCCTTGGACCGGAGTGATCTCCTCCTTGGAGGTCTCGCTCGTCCGCAAGGGTCGACCGATGAGCACGTTCCAGATGGTTCGCCCGGCGGTCGCCGGGCGCTCACTTGGACGCGGCACGTCCGCATCGTAGGAGCCCCGAAACATCGCTCGCTGGTTGGGGCCGGTGGCTCGAGCGCGACCCCCTGGTCAGCTCGAGACCGCCCAAGATGGCGGCGGACCACGGGATCCTGAGGCGAGGCCGGCTGGAGCGACCTCGCTCATCGGTCCGGGCGTTCGGTCGGGCTGATGCCGTTGCGCTGCACCGTTGACCGGTGGGCCCACTCCAGGGGGGTCGATGGTTACGATTGTTCGTCGTGGCCGGACGCGACCGACGGGGGCGCGTTCCCAACCCCGCCCAACCACGTCGGGGCAGCGCCTCGCCCAACGAAGAGGGTCTGGCCGCCCTGGGTGCCGAGATGAACCGCCCTCAGGGCGGGCGTGCCGATCGACGTCGGGCCGCAGCACGACACCGACGGCGCACACGCATTCGTCGGACGGTGCTGATCAGCCTGGCCGTTCTGCTCGTCCTGATCGTGAGCGGGGTGGGCTACGCCTATTACCTGACCCACGACCTTCGCCGCGAGACCGTGCGCGGTCTGAGCGGAGCGCTCACCACCGGGAAGGAGGCCGGCACCGAAAACATCTTGATGGCGGGTTCGACCTCGCGCTGTGCCCTGGCGGTGCAAAACCCCGCGTATGGGCTGTGCTCACAGGGCGTGAACGGCGTCAACAGTGACGTGATCATGATCCTCCACGTCGACCCGGCTCACCGCCGGCTGACGCTCATCTCGATCCCTCGAGACCTGTTCATCCCGAACGCCCGCAGCACCGGGGCCAACAAGATCGACACCGGGCTCTACCAGGGCACGAGCCAACTGGTGGCAGCGATCGAAGAGGACTTCGGCATCCCGATCCAGCACGCGGTGACCCTCAATTTCGACCAGTTCGCCAACGTGGTCGATGCCCTCGGTGGCATCAACATGTCGTTCCCGATCTCGGTCTTCGACCAAGAATCCGGGCTGAACGTGCAGGCGGGCGCGTGCGTGCATCTGAACGGCACCCAGGCCCTCGAGGTGGTGAGGGCCCGCCATCTGCAGTACCTCGCGCCCGGTTACAGCGCCGGCGACCCGTTCTCGTGGCCGCAAGAGCCCCAAAGCGACCTGGCCCGCATCCGGCGCGATCACGAGTTCCTCCGGGTGCTGGCCAGCGCAGTGGCCCAGCGCGGGCTCGGGAACCCGATCGCCGACATCGGACTCATCAACTCCGTGAAGAGCGACCTCACCTTCGACCAGTCCTGGTCCGTGAACGACATGGCGAACCTCGTGCTCGATTTCCACTCGGTCGACATCAACAACGTGCCCCAGCTCACCCTGCCGGTGGCCGTGGTGACAGATCCGGACGGCGCCGATGGCGACCTCATCTACCAGGGGGTCAGCTACGGCCAAGTCGAGTTCCCTGCGCAGGCTCAGGACCAGGTCGCCATCGACCAGGTGCTCGGCATCGGACCACACACCGATTCGATGACCGGCAAACCCCTGCCCGACCCATCGTCGGTGACCATATCGGTGATGAACGGCAGCGGCGCCCCCGACCAGGCCGCCACGACTGCCGCGTCGTTCGGTGCGCTGGGGTTCCACACGGTCGGCGTCGGTGACACCACGCCGACCGGTGACGTGGCCGAGACCGTCGTCTACTACGGCTCCCGCACCCCAGCCATCGAGGCGGCAGCCGAAGAGGTGGCCCGTTCGATGACCGGGGCGATCATCATGGCCTACGACCCGAGTCAGGTGGCCGACGGAGCCCAGGTGACGGTGGTCACCGGCACGCAGTTCACGGTGAACGCCCCGTCGTCGTCGACCCCCGGGGCCTCCACCACCACGACCACCACCGTCCCGCCCACCGCCGTGATCGCCGCCCCGTCACCGCCCACCTCGAAGCTTCAACCATGGGATCCTCGGGCGTGCGCGGTTGGCGCCCAACCGACCGCGCCGATCCCGAACCCCACCTGACGCCCTCTCGCCTCGCGCCGGTGGCCCCTGCCGGTGGCTCAGGCCGGTTCTCCGGCGGCGGACGATGGCGTCACTGTTGGTAGTGCTCGACCACGTCTTCGGATCGCAACGTGGCCCCGTCCGAATCCCGGCCGACCGAACGCCTGGCCCGCCGCTGGCGCAGGAGATCCCAGCACTGGTCGAGCTCGACCTCGATCTTGCGCAGGCGATCCAACTCGTCTTTGGGTGGTGCCTGGCCGACATGCGCTTCCTCAAGCGCACGTTCCTCGTCGGCCAGCTCGCCGATCCGCTGCAGGATACTTCGGTCGTCCATGCGAGACCTCCCTGTCGATGTCCAACGCCGTTGTTCCCCCCATGACGGTACGCCCTGGGTGCGCTCGAGGTCCTCATCGGCTCCCCGCCGTTACCCGACGCGGCTTTGGAGCCAGCGTCTCAGGTCAGGACGTACGGCCTGGCCCGGTGCGGCTTAGCGAAGCGCATATGAAGGGAGATGGCACCGCTCGCCAGCGCTGCGTAGAAGCACCACAGCGAGGCAAACCCGTCTGCGGTGAGGCGGGCCAGGATGACCACCGCCACCACATTCGCCACGCCGAAGATCACGACGTCCCGGTAGCCTGACAGCAGCAGCGACCCACAGGTCGCCAACACATACAGGCCGATGATCAGCGTCCCGTCGTGAAGCCCGATGCTGTAGGCGAGATGAAGGTGGCCCATCTTGACCGAGACCGGCCCGCGCACCATCTGCACCAACAGCACGGTGGCCACGCCGACGCCCAAGGCTACGAAAGGCGCGATGACCCACCGGTGTCGGCGCGTCAGTTCGAGTCTCAAGATCGCCAGAGGCACCAGGATCGGTACCACGACGAGCGCGATCACCAGGTAGATCCACATGGCAACCCGGCCCAGCGTGTGCGGGAGATGGCCCTGCAGACTGAACCACACGATCGACTCGTCGAGTTGGTGTGCCCCCAGCACCAAGGGCAGGGCGGCCAGCAACAGGTGGTTGTTGCGGCCGCGGAGATGGCGATAGGCGTCAACACCGATCGCGGTGACAACGGCCCCCCCGGCGAGATCACCTTGGGGGGAGAAACACACAGGGGCACCGTATCGGTGTTCTGGGCCTTACGGGGCGGGGTCCCGACGCACCGGGGCCCAGCGCGAGGGTTCCATGCGGCTCAGAGCGCGATCGCGAGCCCATGGGTCGTCGGATCGGGCACCACGATGAGGATGCGAACCCTGTTCGGTCGGGCCCCGCTTAGAGGTTCCGGCACCGCAAGAGCTCGGGGTGTTCGCCCGGGCCGGTCTTGGCCAGTAGGGCAACCTGTGCCGCGCTCGGCCACCGGACCTTGGTCGCCCAACCGACCCGCTCCAACAGCGAGATCAGCCGCGCCGAGGGATCGAACTGATGCCGTAGCACCCCGTGGCGGGCCGAGGACGGAGCTGCGTGGTGGAAGTTGTGCCAGCTCTCTCCGAAGGAAACGAGCGCAAGCGGTGCGACGTTGGTGCTGAAGTCGCTCGTCGTGAATGGCCGTTGCCCCCACAGATGACACACCGAGTTGATGCTCCAGGTGACGTGATGAAGCACGGCCATGCGCACGAGACCAGCCCACAAGAAGGCGAGCAGTGCGCCGGCCAGCGTCCCGTAGATGGCCCATCCGACGAAGAACGGCAGGGCGAGCGAGGTGACGGCCAGCACCGGGAACAGCCGATCGATGGCGACGAGGTCCGGGTCCCGAAGGAGGTCCGGAGCGAAACGCTTGGTATCGGTGGTGTTTGCGGCAAACAGCCAGCCCATCTGTGCCCAGAGGAATCCCCGGACGGTACCGACGACGTCGGAGCCGTAACGATGCGGCGAGTGTGGGTCACCGGGCTGGTCCCCGAACATGTGATGGCGACGGTGAATGGCCACCCAACTGATCACCGAGCCCTCCAGGGCCATCGAACCGGCGACGGCGCACACAATCTTCAGCGCTCTGTTGGGTTTGAAGCTGTGATGGGTGAACAGGCGATGAAAGCCAACCGAGATCCCGAACCCGGTAAACAGGTACAGCGCCACCGCCAACACGACGTCCCAGAGGTCGAACGCTCTCCCCCAACCGAACGGAAGGAACACGGCCAATCCGACCACCGGACCGGCCACCAGCAGGGCGGTCACGATGCGGCCGGCAGTCAGTAGCGGAAGCGGCTCTGAGAGTTCCTCGACGACGGGCTCTTGTCCGACTGGCTCTTCTAGGACCGGCGCGAGACGCGCCTCGACTGCGGTTCCCACCACGGGTACCCCTTCGGTGCTCTACGCGCACCCGTTACAAACAGGCTCACGCAGGGCGTTTTAGTGGGTCACCGAGATCTAAGGCGAACCGTTCAAACTCAGCATACACCGAGGGTCGCGCGAATACCGGTCAGCGAAGCTTGCCAGGCTCGCAACTTCGGCCGTCAGAGTGCCCACATGGCGATCCCATGACAATCTCCACATGACGATCTCCACATGCAAATTGACCTGGACCCCAAAAAGTGGACCACCCATAGGACAATTTGGCCCTGACCCACAGGAGCCAACATGCCAAGGCATTATCCCGCCGAGCTTCGCCGCCGGACCTGCGAGCGGATGCTCGCT
>Ga0181518_10004050_pt1 | contig 13285 bp, 13 predicted proteins | sample PEATcosm2014_Bin_28_FD_119751 | JGI IMG/M metagenome (GOLD analysis project Ga0181518, IMG submission 119751) | Peatland microbial communities from MTU Mesocosm Facility, Houghton, MI, USA - PEATcosm2014_Bin01_60_metaG | ecosystem: Environmental > Terrestrial > Soil > Wetlands > Peat | place... | reverse complement strand
ACCGTGGAAATCAAGACTGGCTCCCGAGCGGTGATCTCTTATCTGCTGTCACCCCTGCTGCGGTACCAACATGAAAGCATGCACGAGCGCTGACTTCCGTGCGCCTCACGCGCCGCAGACTCGGCCCCGGTAAACAGCAAACCGATCAAGTGGTTTCAGTGGGTAGCCCCAAGCGGTTTCTGCGGATTGTCAAGCAATGCGGGAACTTAAACGCTATGCATTGCATCAGCAATGTTCCAAATCAAAATAGCGAACTAATAAGCATTTATGTATGCCCGTTTCGAAAGCAGGGTCAGCAATATAATCTTGATGTCGAAGAGAAACGACCAATTATCAATGTAGTACAAATCAAATTCCACGCGTCGCCGCATCTTTTCGACTGTATCAGTTTCTCCGCGAAATCCGTTCACTTGTGCCCAGCCGGTAATGCCCGGCTTGACGACGTGCCGGCGCGAAAACGGCGCGATCTTTGCCTGGAAGAGCCTATTGTGAGCGGTCGCATGCGGCCGAGGCCCGACGAGCGACATGTCTCCTTTTAAGACGTTAATAAGCTGTGGCAATTCATCAATGTTGGTTTGCCGCAAGAGCCGGCCCACAACTGTTACGCGCGGGTCGTTTTTCGCGGCCTGCGTGAATTGATCGCCGTTTTCCAGTGTGTTCATCGACCGAAACTTAATCACCTCGATCGGTACGTTGTTAAAGCCATGGCGCGTTTGGCGGAAAAAGACTGACCCGCGGGAATCAAGTTTTATCGCGGCTGAAACCATCAGGAAGAGTGGTGAAAGAACAATCAAGCCGACAGTTGCCGCGAAGATGTCAAATGACCGTTTTACAGCCAAGTCAAATACAGACAGTGGAGGGCTGCTTACTTGGATGGTCAGTACCTTGCCCAACTCGGCGATTCGAGAGCCCGCGAGAAGTTCGAGGGCATCGACCGGAACAATGTGGAGGGCCACGGGAAGCTCCGAGAGGTAGTGAGTGAGGCCCATTGCCCTAGGCAATTCCTCTTGGGTTGCTAAGATGATAACGTCATCCGGATGGATTTTTCGACATGCCTCAGTCAGCGTGCCAATTTTCTGATCGAACAGATCCGTACTATTACTTCCGGTTGTTACACCAAGGTCCCAGGGGAAGCGGAACGAGGCTACGGTTTCGACAGCGCTGGTTCTTAGTCGATTGCTGAATTGTGCACAGCGTGTCACATCACCGATAAGAATTACGTGCCGCGCCTCGACCGCACCTGATGCGATCGCAGACCGAAGCCTCGAATACGCGATCGCCCGCACGGCAATTACGGCAACGCCAACGAAGACAAGCTGAAAAATGAACGTACCACGTGAGTAATCCTCAGTAAGCCTCAGGAGAAAAATCGTTGATAGTAATAACGAGAATGCAAGTCCGACTGCTCCGATACCGCTCCATAAGAGCACGTGTAGCTGCCGCATCTGAATCGCGGCAAAGTGCTGGAACCCCACAGACACTAGCGAAACCAAAGCCGCTATGAGCAGGCTCGCAAACACATAATCGGTCACCGAGAGCGGCGCGAGCGCCACAACATCATGATAGAGAAAGCTGGCAATGAATGCAGCACTGGCGACAGCGAGGAACTCCACCGCCATGATTTTTGCACGAAAAATGATCCATCGCGTCCTGTTGGGCGATTTTGGCCGTACCCCGCCATGTGGAAAGACGGCTGATCGGACTGCCGCCGACCCGAAACCGCTCTGAATGCGCTCATCGATGGACATGGTTTCGCACAGGCACTACGCTTTGGATGCTACGGTACTTGTACTACCGACGGGAGTGTGATGCATCGCACCAATTAACTCAAGGTAAACCTAAAACTGCGATGGCGATGTGACCGCCATCACTCAAGCTCGTGTCACGAGGGTTGGTGTGCTATAAGACATTGATTATATTGGTAATTCTGCTTTTAAAAAAATGACTCTGATCTTGATTCTTGCTGGACTTGTGCGCAACCTGTAGGCAAAATTAAAGTGACATTCGACCGGGGGGTTACCCACTATTGGGCATCACTGGTCTCTCCCTTGAGCTCTCGGCGTCTACTCCATCCCACCACTCCTTTCCCCTTGGCTCGCGAGGCACCGTCGAAAGCCGCGCAAGCGGCAATTTCCTCGATTAATCCTGGATATTGAAAGAGATCGAGCGTGCGAGCTGGTGCGGGCTCGCGCTGCAGCGGCTTATCATCGTTAAATTCAATAGACATACCAAAGTCAATCGGCTATTGATTTGCGAAAATCATCAGAAAATTCGTGTTGCTTGGGAGTCGACCAGACTTAATGGGGAGGGCGATATGGGGACTTTCCTTTTGGGGGTTTTCATTGTTCTTGTGCCATCCCTAGCGGCAGTGGGATGGCTCTCTTGGTATTCGGGTGTATTCGAAAGCTCCGATCGCGAGCGAAAAGAAAAGCCCTGGATCGGTTCTTAGTTAAAGTCGTGTAGGAGACGCCCGCGCGATTTGATGGCGCTCCTGTCGTCGTCAATCTCCGGAACATCTACCAGCCCGACAAGATGTATCGATACGGCTCTGTCTATAATTTCGGCGCCGGTTGTTGGCGGCGTCGGCCTTCACGGAAACGTGTCGGTGCTATCGCAAGCCGGGTGTTGTGAAGCCTACCGCCTACCTTGGCGTAGCTCGAGCGCCACGGCCACCGGCGCCGCCGCCAATCCGGTCAAATAGCAAAAAGGAAATCGGCGGCGGTGCTCAGCTCCGTCTCGCGCGCGCGAAGCCCCGCTCCAGCCGCTTCGCAAACAGGCATAGGCCTTGCCCGTCATGCCACAAGACCTTGATCAATCCGCCGCGGCGCCCACGGAACACGAACAGATGCCCGCTGTGCGGATCACGCTTGAGCGTCTCCTGCACCAACGGCGCCAAGCCATCAAAGCCCTTGCGCAAGTCGGCGTGCCCAGCCGCCAGCCAGACCCGCGCGCCGCTCGGGGTTAGGATCATCGCCGCCGCTTGCCCTTCGCCAGCACCTTCGTCAGTGCCGATACCGTCGAAGCATCGACGGTTCACCCGCCGATGTAATGGTGACAATCACGCCGGCACAGCTCGGCTACCTGCTCGAAGGTATCGACTGGCGGATGCCGCATCACACTTGGCGACCGCAGGCAGCCGGCTGATTGCGGCATTGTGAATAACGGTGCGATTGCGAGTTCGCAGGTGCACCGGCTTGTGAGTCCATCATTGCCAACAAGCCTTGATGATTCGCTTCCGACCGACCTTGCGGCGCGCATGCGCTCATCATCGCGCAGCGCCAGGCACTGAGTGCGGCTGAACTGCGAGCCACGGCGGCGGAGAGCGAGGCACAAATACCGGGCGCTGTTGATCGCGAAGCTCAAGTTCACGATCAGGAGGCTCCGGCACGAGCGGTTCGGCCAGCGTGGCACGTTGCTTGATCAGCTCGAGCTTCAACTCGCCGATTTGGAGGCGGATGCGGCGCAAGCGGACACGGCGGGCCAAATGGCAACCGCGGCGGCGAGCGAGAAGATGATGGTGCCGTCGTTCGAACGGCGCCGGCCGGCTCGCTGTCCGCTGCCCGAGCATCTGCCGCGCGAACGGATCGTCTATCCTGCTCCGTCAGCGTGCCCGTGTTGCGGCGGTACGACGTTGCAGAAGATCGGCGAGGATGTAACCGAGACGCTGGAGCTCATTCCACGCCAGTGGAAGGTGATTCAGCATATGAGCGAGAAGTTCTCCTGCCGAGCCGCTGAGCATCAATGAGACCACGCGCCCAGCTTCCGATATTTAGGTCCCTTAATTTTAATGGTTTATTCAACTCTTGATTGACTGCTCCAGTCGCTTGCCGGCATCTACGTCTGCAATTAATAAATCGCGACAAACACGCAACTTAACATTCATTCGATGAACACCCGACGGAAATCGCCAAAAATCGTCGGCGCCTGGCCGCCAGCACTCATCGCGCTCGGCATCATACTATCACTGGTCTGGTCGAGCCTGCTGGTCTGGCTGTTGTTGCGACTATTCCACTTGGTGTAAACAGATCGAGCCTCACCTGGTTAAGTCAGGTCGGCGTCATGTCGGTCGCCCGGTCTGTGCGAAAGATGCCCGGCGAATTCCGTCAATGGCCCTGCGTGGTGGGAGGAAGTCTCAACTACCAATGGCGACATTGCGTGTAGCTAGGTGCATTTAACCCGTCAGTGCGTTCGACGCATTGGGCCAAATCTGTGATCGGCCCGTCCACGCTGAAATCGTAGGCCGCTGCTTTCAGCACTAAAGCGTAGCGGCCGGCCGGAAATGAAAAGTCAGCATGAGCGGGGCGAATAAGGATCATCGCAGGAAAGCCATCTACGGGGGCAACCTTCATTTCGTAGGAAATACCGCGAACCGCCCAGGAATCGCCAACATTACTTGTCACTGCCTCTGGTTTGCGACCCAATGCCGAGGCGTGCGTCACCTGCGCAACAACTCGCACCATGACTTTTTCAGGGGCATTGTTCACTAGATCGCGCCTGAAGACGATGAATTGAATGCGGCCATTCGGCAGTGTGGTTGTGCTTGCAGTCGAGATCGCACCGAAAATTCTCTGATCGGGCATTTTGATGGGTAGAGGTTCAAGCTCACTTAACTGTCCGTTTGTGAGGGCATAAACCCCGTAGGCACCGGGAACAGGTATGACAGGCTGGTGAGTTGATTTGACCGGAACATTCTGATCAGCTTCCACTTTGGATTGGGGTTCTTCATGGTGTCTATGTTCGATCGCGACGTATGTCGCGACGCCCAATATTGCCGCCCCTACAAGCGGTAACATCCACCGAATTACGGGGAACGTGGGCCGAGCCGGATGTTCAGCCGTGAATTCGTGCCAAGGATCCGACAACGAGGACGGATGCCGCGCAGGCGGTATGATCTCAATGGACGAGTGGATGACAGGAGCGACGATATTTGTTCCAGAATATGTGCGGCGACGAATATTTTTCGCGAGATCGGCTTCGATTTGCTCGATAGCAATCTCGAGCGCCAGTAATTGCTGCGCCCTTTCCGAACGACTCAACTCCTCGGTCTCCAAAGCAAGTTGCTGTCGCAACTTGCTCCGCGCGAGCTCGTAGATCATCCTTCGCAACTGAGCATTATCTCGCGCGGAGGCCATGATGACGCTGGCGAGAACTGAGTAGTAATCTTGCTGCATCACACTTCCGTTGATGAACACCGCTCCCAAGCTTGAGTGTCTGGAAGTGCGCCCCCGCAGACGTTCCAACGAACCGATCCTTTGAACGCCTTTCCCGAGCAGTCGTGAATATTCGTACCCTTGTGGCGTTCTTGCAAGTCAGACCTAACGTAAAAGTCGTGCACGTCCAAGGCTCTCGTGCCGGCCATAGCAAGCCACCCGCATTGTCATGCACCCTCGATTTGGCCTACAATTTGCCGCATGTTTCGCGCTAAGTCATTCCTTAGGCGGGTAAACGGAAAAGCTCCCGCGAAGCGCAAAGGGCTTGAAGAACCCGGAACAGTAAGCAGGCGGCGTAACACGGCGCCTGCGAGAAATCGAATTTCTACCATCGATGTCCGCAGCACCGCAACGCAAACCTGAAAATGAATTTGACACCTTTATTCAAGCGGGGGCAGCAAACTGGCTATGCTGCGCAACCTATGGACCAGGTTGCCGTCGATTCTACGGAGCCGGGAACTGAGCAGGACCGTTATTCCATCCTGGCTCGGATGATTGCTGAAGTTAGTCGAGACCATGCCCATTTACGAACGTTCATTTATGAGTTCGCGCGCGTCAAGTTAAGAAAGGAACTATATCCCCTATTTGTCGAGGGTGCTTGGTCCGAAATAGAAGAGCAGGTGAGAGGCCTAGAAGCTGCGATCGATCGAATCGAGGCGGATTTCGCGCAAAATGCGCCATCCTTGCAGTTTGAGCCTCGACCCGCGTTGTCCCGTGGGGCACAGGAACAATCGATACGTAGTTTGGTCGCGTTGCGCACTGGTTTGCAAGAAACAACGAGTGTTGGCTTGGATGATTCCCATGCCCAATCATTGCTTGTTCGTTCATCGCCGTATAGCAAGTCCTCGCTCCCAATCACATCTGACGATAGTGATCCCCTCGCGAACGCATTTCTTGGCAAGCACTTGCGCTCGACTTTTTGGCGTAACACGCAACTAATCGCCGCCGCGGCAATAGGAATCGTGATATACGCCACAAATGATCCAAAATCTGTCCTTAACTCGTTCGGATTACATTGGCTGGACACGTCGACGCAGATAGGTTCGACAGATGACGTCGAGAAAGAGCAGAACGTCGCGCTTGGCGGAAAAGAGTCCGCGCAAGGATCCAATAAAGTCGATCGGCCACGCGCGACCGACGTTCCTATTCCGACTGAGTATGGTGCTTATGTTGTCGCCAATGGACAACTGACTGAACTCGAACAGCTGCCTATCAAAGTGCCAGACTCGCGCGTTGCAATATCAGCCGAAATTTCTATGCCTAGCGGGACTCATGTGTCGATGGGTCGGGTTCAATTTGTCGCATTCCGGCGTGATTTTATGAACAATGCGCCTGACCGTGTTTCGGTGCGCATCGTGGCCCGAGTGAAGCGAGCACTCACCTTCGATGCGCGGGGCGTTGCGAAAGTGGCCAATATCGAACAATCGTGGGTCATTCGCGGCAACTCCTACCAAATGCGAGTAGCGCCACTTGCCGATAAACCGGAGATGATCGTTATTCGCCCAGACCCAACCGATTTTGTGTTTCCCGCTGGCCGATACGTCTTAGTGCTGAAAGGCGTCGGATACGATTTTACCGTTGATGGACCGCAGACGGATGCAGCGCATTGCCTAGAACGTACTGACGCGCTGAATGCGCCAATTTATTCGGAATGCCGAAGGTTATGACACTCTTGGCGATTGGAGGTGTTGTTCACGGCGAGCTCGGCGACAACGTGGTCTGCGGCGTCCTGAAACCTTCGCCTTTTTCGACTTCACTCACTGCTACGGGTGGACACGGGCCGGCCGGTTTATTGTGAAGCTCAAGACGCAGAGCAAGCGCCTGACGCGAAAGCTGAAGGCGTTGCGCCGGGAGGCGTGGCGGCTGATGCACGTGCCGCTGTCCGTGCAACATCGCTGGTACACCAGCGTGCTACTCGGTTACTACGGCTACTATGGCCGGCCACAAAACTTCCCGGCGCTCCACGCGTTGCGTCAGGAAATGATCCGCATCTGGCTGACTTGCCTGCGACGGCGCAGTCAGAAATCGCGGCGCATGAGCTGGCAGACGTTTGCGGATGTGGTGAATCGCTTCCCCCTTCCAACACCCCGTATCACTCATCCCTGGACGGTCCGCGCAGCATGACGCAAGTTATCCTTGGGAAGAGCCGGGTGCGGGAAATCTGCATGCTCGGATCTGTGAGGGCGAAAGCCAAATGGCTGAGCTACCCGACCAATCCCGTCGCGCGGCCCGCCGCGGTCGTTTACCAACATCTCGGCAAGCGTCACCTGGGTTTGCGCTAATCCGGCCGCAGCGGCACGGGAGCACGCAATAACGTTAATTCAAAGCGTCGACCCGACACCGCGACGTATTTGCTATAAATTACCCTAGCGCAAGGAACTTCAATAGAACGTTCTTGAGAACGGCTTTTTCTGGGTAGGTGCTTGTCAAACTCAAAGAAAATATACGTATTTCGATACGGAGCGACGGCGCTTTATGCGTTAACTGCTGATAGCACGGGACAGAATCTCCCGTCGCAAACGTGTCCTGCGGGTTGGCAATTCGAGCAGGCTTTAACGGTCCGATTGGACAAAAGTTCGCCGAAACAAGAAATAATCAGAGCAACACTAGCCGCGATCGCTAAGAACGGCTTTTGCTTGACGCACGCAGCACTACACGCCTTGCCCGTTGCCGCCGAAAACCAGCGAGCTCGGACGTCCTAAAACTTCGATCGTGGCTACTCGCGATAGCGTCAAGCTTGCGGGGCTCTAACAGTACCAGCGAAGCGTCAAGCCGGTTCCGCTACTGACGGCGGAGCGAGCGGCGATGGGAATTCTGCTGTGCGTCGGACAAGCAGGAAAGGAATCCGAATCACGCATCTCTGTTTGGTGCTCCTTTAGCTCCTAAGGTATTGAAAAATCGACAAAGCACGCCCGGCGGTTCGCCGTACCGGTTTCGCGCCGGTAAACAGATCTGTCGCGAGACGTCCGGGCAAAGCCGACAACAGGCTCGGGCCCGGTCGCGTGGTTTTCGTCATGGGAGCCGGCACTCGCCTCGACTGTGCCCAAGAGCACAAGGCAGACCTGGTCGCGATGAATTACAATTAGTTTGTCGCGATACGCGTCAAGGGCCGGACAAATCCTTTGTGGAGTAATCGCCGTAAACTCGCAGAAAGGCTGTCAAATCAGCGCCGCGTTTGCCGTTGCACAGCGGTTGGGGCTGCTGGGGAAATTCGCGGGACAATACCCCCTCAAGTAGGGTGTTGTATGCACTCGACCGCAATGCGAAAAATGCAAGTTAGTGCATAGCCAGCGAGTGGTGCTGCGGCAACCTCTTTTTGGCCAAAATTACCCATGAACCTAGAGCGCGGGATGGAATAAGGGGCTAAAGGCGCTTGAGTCTGCGCCTTCAGGAGGGGCGTCATGATAATTTTTCTTATCGTCAGCGCAATTGCCGGAGCGATACTCGGGTTGCGTTTCAAGGTCTTTGTTCTCGGTCCAGCGACGTTGCTAGCTACGGCCGCGGTCGCTTTGACGGCTATAGGAAATGGATATGAAGCCGCGTCAATCGCTCTTGTAGTGCTTAGCACTGTGGCTTCCCTTCAGATCGGATATTTTGGATGCGGCATTCTTTATGCCACGGTTCTTGCGCCCTCGCCGGCGCATACGAAAATAAAGCCATTGCCGCCCCAGATCGGAGCCGGCAAGATACTGATTAACTGAGCGCGAAATCGTCGCGCAAATGCAGCAGCATAGCGGCGGTAATGTTGCGCGTGCTAGCGCGCTCCTCCTTCAAATGCTCGCCGCGCAAGAGCGGCATGAGCAGCAATTAGCCAAAATTGTGTCGCGGCTGGAAAACGAACCAAGCCTAAAATCCGAACAGCAAATGAATAGGCTGGAAGCGGACGAAATCTCTGCCTTGCGGACTGAGCTTGTTGTACCGCCGGCTCGGGCGACGCGGACAGAGACAAGGCCGCAGAAGTAGCCGACGATGAGACCTGAGAACCCTTGGAGCGCCCACCGGCAGCGCTGCGGTCGAGGCCACCTATCGGCTGCGACGCGTGGGTCCAGCCAGGCAGTCGGACCTGTCGCGCGGGGGATGCGGCGTAGACGCCCATGGTTGTGAGCGGCCTCCTCTAGACCTTCAAATGAGTGAACAAGCTGCCGGCTGCCGCCACGCTCGACGGCGGCGGGTGATCAGGCGTACTGACCGCTTCCACGAAGAGTATCTACCGTCGTAGCCGAATCCGCTCGCGCGTCAACGAAAACCATCGGCCGACAACATTCTGAAAACGCCTTTGTCGTGATTGATCTTGTAACTTTCGCCTGTCCCGCCGAATGATCCGTGTCGGTCTCGAGGCTTTCACGGCAGGCGCATCAGCTCACCATGCGCTTTTGACCGGCCCAGGATTTGGCACGTACGCCCCAGGCAATAGTTGGTCACTGAGGAATTTGCTCCACCAAGGCCGGCTCGGCGCGCGACTCGACAGTCGCCGCGCGCTGCAGGTTAGGCTCGACCATCGCGGTGCTGGCACCGAAGCGCGCGCGGTAGACCTGCAGGTTCTCCAACACACGCTGTACGTAGTTGCGCGTCTCGGCTATCGGGATGCGCTCCACCCAGTCGACCGCGTCGACCTTGGGATCACGCGGATCGCCGTGCTGCGCCACCCATTGCCTGACCCGGCCGCGGCCAGCGTTGTAGCCGGCAAACGTCATGATGTAGGAGCCGCGGTACTCCTTGAGCAAGGCGGCGACCTCGGCGGCGCCCATCTGGGTGTTGTAGACCGGATCGGACACAAGCCCGTTCCAGTCGTAGGCGACGCCGAAACGCTTGGCGGTGTCGCGCCCGGCTTCCGGGGTGACCTGCATCAACCCGACGGCCTTGGCCGGCGACTTGTCGCGCTGGTCGAAGGCACTCTCCGTGCGCACGATGGAATAGACGATGCTGGGATCGAGCGGGGGACCGATCGGACTGTAGGGTGGCACGCCGATATCGGGAAAAGCGTAATGGTCCATCGCCAAACCGCGCGCCAGCGCCGTCTTGCCGATGAGCAGCATCGCCCGAGCATCGTTGTGGTGCGCGGTGAGTTGACCGAGTGCCGCGATGGTGGCGGCATCGCTGCTCCCTTCGGCGAGGTCGGTCATGAACGACGCGACAAGATCGCGCTCGCCGATCGCATAGAGAATGTCAGCAGCATGTAATAGTTCGCGCGCCATGTCGTGCATTGGTTCCGGTGGCGGGTCGGGCAACGCGATTTCGCCGAGGCCGAGCCGGGCGCGCGCCAGTTGGCCGTAATAAGCGGTGGGATAGCGGGCAGCAGCCTCGTACTGAGCACGCACCTCCTCGAACTGGCCGGCTGCCTCGGCGGCACGGCCGCGCCAGTAGGCGGCACGGGCGCGAACGATCGGATCGGCCGAGCCTTCATCGATGTGGGCGAAATGCTTCAGCGCGGCGGCCGGATCGTCGAGAAAGCGCAGCGCGATCCAGCCGGCCATGAAGTGGAATTCCGCACGGTAATAGGGATTGGCCGGAGGCGCCGCCTCGCGCACCACTCGATATGCGGTCTCCGAGTCGCCGAGGTCGATAAGCCCGCGGGCCAGCAGCCGCCGCTCGCGCCACCATTCATCGGTGTCCTGACGTCGCAGATCCTCGGACGAAACCGCGAGCACCGACATGGCCGCGGCCGCGAATTCGTTGTGTCGCACAAGCCAGTGAAGCCGGCACAGCGTGAAGCCCATATCGCGGCGTGCTTCGCTGGGAACCGCGTCGAGCAGCGCCTTAGCCTTGGTGGAGTTTGCCTCGGCGGCGGCGCAAGCTTTGACAATCGCCACTTCATCGACGCCGAGACGCTTTGCAGCGCGCATCGCTGAACCGAAGTCTTTGGCGCTTATGCGCCAGTTCAGACGTGCCGCGTGGTCGGCGCGGGTCAGCTCGTCGCGGAACTCGTCGAGCAGAGCGGCCTCTAGCTCGGCCGACAGTTCCGCCGACCGCCAGGCCGCGCGTGCTTCACGCGCAGCGCCGGCCTGATCGCCCTCAGCTTTCAGCATGCGCGCAAACGCGAGCCGGCCTAACGGGCTGGTCGGTTGTTCCTCGCCGAAGAAGCGGCGGATCGTGGCGGCGCCGCGTCGATCCTGCCACAGCTTGGCCTCCGCGCGCCGATGCAGCAGCGGAATGCCTGGCCAATTGGGATTGGCACGGATGAAGGCGGTGTAGCGTTCGAATCGGACTTCGCTTTCAGGGTGGCGCAGCAGCGTCCATTCGACGAGCTTCTGCGCCACCGGATCGCCGATCGATGTCTCGATTAGGGTCACGTCGCTCGGCTTGCCCTGGCGCACCAGCTCAATCGCCTGCTTCGTCGCGGCAAGATCCGGCGGTAGCGATGCCGCCGCCGGTCGGGGAATCGGCAAGGGGATGCTCGGTACAATCATAGGCGCCGCGCGCGTCCGTTCGCTCTGCCGCGCTGCTGCGGTTCGCTTCGCGTCCGGCGCCGAGCGGTGATTGTGGTGGTTCGCCTCGGCTACCTTGCTCCGGTGCGCCGGCACGTGCTTGAGGCGTGGCCCGGCGAACGCATCAGCAGTGCCGAGCGCGGCCATAGCCGAAACGAGCAGCCAGAGCACGACACGCCGGCGCGTCCGCGTCAAACGTTGCTGACCGGCGGCACGTACGTTCCCGCCGCAGCCGAGAGCGGCAATGCAGGTTCGATCTATGCTTGGCATCGAAGCGCGAATAGTCTCGGTTCCCCCTTCGGCGACCCGGAGAAAAAAGCAGGCGCCAGGCCAGCTATAGGCCGGTTTCATAAATGTGTAGACAGCGACCCGTAGCATTGAACGGTCGAGTCTGAGGCCCGCCAGAGGGGCAGGCCACGGTTACTCCACCGTAGCGACTCTTCCTCTGTGGCCACCGACTGAGGCGCCCTCGCACCAAAGTGGCCAATATTGCACGAGCAGCCACTGCCTTGGCGCGTTCCGTAGGCGTGAACGACCGAGCCGCAGCGGATACCTGAACGCTAACGCGCGATCTCCATTGCATCTGCCATCCCCCGACACTTGGCCGCCCGGCCCATAAGCCTAAGTTGAGGCAGCCACTCAAGAACTCGAGCAGAAAGTCTACTTGGGCTTCTTTTGTGGCAAAATCGCTAATTTTTTGGGGCGTATCTTATTGTGCGTGAGCGTGGCTTTTTGGATACACAACTCGTCTGCCCTACAGAGCAACACATGTCCCGAATTGGAACATTACTTATTGGCCAACGGCTTACAGGTGCAAAATGCCGCCCCGCGCCCAGCGTTTCGCCTCAGGATCAGCGCACCGTAATCAGCGCATAGTGGTGATGGCGGGTCCGAGCCTTTTTTACAATTTGTTTTCGCCCGATTGGAGCCCGCCAGTCACATCCATACGGCCACGGATCGTACGGGCAGGCTGCGTGCGGCGAGCTGATAACCAAACCGCCATCTTCGATCCCTAAGTGTATTTTGCTGAGGGGCATAACGCCGGCGGCGATCTCACGAGCGAATCCTGGAACAAAGATGACAACGAGGCCTGTGCAAGCGGCCGCTCCAATAAGAACTGCCATCTTCTTGATCATGTCGATCTCAATTATTCTTCAGGAAGTTTAGAGTTTTCTCCTGCCCATCCTGCATTGTACGTTGGTAGATGTTTGATATCTGAAATGATTGGAGACACGATACGTTGGTGTTAAGTCGCGCGGTCGTGGGGCCGCGTAACAAGTGCGATGCCAAGAGGGCGGCAACCATTCAGGTAAAGGATCGAAGAAGCTGATTGACGTTATCGAGACGAACAAGATGGGGTAATCGGCCGGCCAGCTTGTGGATAGCTGAAGAATTTGGGTGCTGCGCTTCAGGCTGATGGTGAATACGAGGTCCGCAATCACGGCCTCAAACATCAGAAGGAGAAGCGCAGCAAGGACCATTTTGCTGGACTGGACGTATCGGTCAAGGAGACGAGCATCTGCATTGTGGATGACACGGGCAGGATTGTTCGGGAAGTGAAGGTTGCCAGCGAACCGGAAGCGTTATTGGCGGCGCTGAAGAACCCCGCCTATCACTTCAAGCGGATTGGGTTGGAAGCCGGACCGCTGT
>Ga0181518_10004047_pt1 | contig 13292 bp, 8 predicted proteins | sample PEATcosm2014_Bin_28_FD_119751 | JGI IMG/M metagenome (GOLD analysis project Ga0181518, IMG submission 119751) | Peatland microbial communities from MTU Mesocosm Facility, Houghton, MI, USA - PEATcosm2014_Bin01_60_metaG | ecosystem: Environmental > Terrestrial > Soil > Wetlands > Peat | place... | reverse complement strand
GGGGCTGCGCAGAGGTCCGGGGCTGTGCCGGGGGCCGGGCGTGCACCGGGGGCCCGGAGTGCCCCGGTGCGGGTCATCCGGGCCGTCCCGGTCGCCAGGGGAGGGGCCCGCGCTGCGGCCGGGCCAGCTGCGGTGTCCCCGCGCGAGCGTGCGGGTGCGCGGCCGACTCCGCGGCTGGCCAGCAGCCGGCAGCCAGGACGGCCGACCCGGAGCGGTGCTGGAATCGCCGGTGCCAGGCCGGCCGGGCACGGTGCCGATCAGGCCGGCCGGCAGGCAAGGCCGGTGCGCCTCACCCGGCGCGGTCGCCTGGTGGCTGGCAGCCTGGTTGTCGCGCTGGCGGCCGGGGCGGCGATGCTGGTGCTGCTGCTCACGGCGCCCGGCGGGGCGCTGGCATCCAATGGCGGCGAGTCGCGGGCGGGGTACCGGGGGATGACCCGGGTGCTCGTGCAGCCGGGGCAGACGCTGTGGTCCATCGCTGCGGCCGCCGAGCCGCGCGCCGATCCGCGCCTGGTGATTCAGCAGATCGCCAGCGCGAATGCGCTGGGAGGCAGCGCCATCTATCCGGGGGAGCTGCTGTGGGTGCCGAAGGGCTAATAGGCCCGGCTGCCTGGCCCCGGTGAACGGGCGGGCCCAGCACGGCGGGCCCAGCACGGCGGGCTTCGCGACACGCCGGCGAGCTTGCCTGAATCCGCGGCTGCCCCGGCCAGGGGGCGGATCGTCTACCTGCGGCTTCGACTGCCGGCCTGAACCAGTTGCGCTTCAGCTCGTCGTAGACCACAATATCTAGTAGTTACACGGCTGTGGTTTTCCTATAGCTTGTGCTTAGGGACGGTAAGTCCGAGTGTCGTGAAGGGGGTGATTCGCATGTACTGCCCGTATTGCAGGTATCCGGATAGCAGGGTGATCGACAGCCGGACAGCCGAGGATGGCGCTGCCATCCGGCGCCGCAGGATGTGCCAGGAGTGCGGACGCCGGTTCACCACTCAGGAGACTGTCATCCTCATGGTGGGCAAGCGCAGCGGAGTGACCGAGCCCTTCAACCGGGACAAGATCGTCCGCGGCGTCCGCCGGGCGTGCCAGGGCCGGCCGGTGACCGAGGATCAGCTCGCCATGCTGGCCCAGCAGGTCGAGGATGCGATCCGGTCCAAGGGCTCCGGCGAGGTCCCCTCGCAGGAGGTGGGCCTGGCGATCCTCGGCCCGCTCCGCCAGCTGGACGAGGTCGCGTACCTGCGATTCGCCTCCGTCTACCGGAGCTTCCAGTCGCTGGCCGACTTCGAGGACGAGATTTCCGCGCTCCGGGCTGAGCACCTGGAGGAATGGCGGCTCAGCCAGGACGACGCGGGGCTTCCCGGTAACAGGGACGCGCCGCGCTCGGCGGGCGGCGGTAATCCGCCGGGGCCGGCCGCCCCGGCCGATCCAGGCTCGCCAGCCAAGCCGCGCGAGCAGCGCTTGTCCGCCCGCTAAGCCGGGCGGACGCCGAAAACTATCGGGAGAGGGCCTGAGCAGGCCCGCAAGGGGATCCAGCGGATCCCGGAAGAAGGGGGAAACATGACCGAGACGGCCAGCGGGGCAGCGTCGCAGAATGGCAAGAGTCCTGACCAGGGCCTCACCATGCGTCGCATCTACACCCGTGCAGGCGTCCATCCTTATGACGAGGTCACGTGGGAGCGCCGCGACGTTGTCATGACCAACTGGCGGGATGGCTCGGTCAATTTCGAGCAGCACGGCGTGGAGTTCCCCGACTTCTGGTCGGTCAATGCCGCGAATATCGTCACCACCAAGTACTTCCGCGGGGCGGTCGGCACCCCGCAGCGCGAGTGGAGCCTCAAGCAGCTCGTCGACCGGGTCGTCGGCACGTACACCGCGGCGGGCCGCGAGCACGGCTACTTCGCGGCCGAGCAGGACGCGGAGATCTTCGAGCACGAGCTCACCCACGCGCTGGTCCACCAGGTGTTCAGCTTCAACTCCCCGGTCTGGTTCAACGTCGGCACCTCCTCGCCGCAGCAGGTGTCGGCCTGCCAGCCTTATGACGCGCTGGTGAGCACGCCAGCGGGCCTGGTCCCGATCGGCAGGCTGGTCGACGACGATGCGGTCGGCGCCAAGGTGCACGACGCGCACGGCACGACCACGATCGTGGCCACCAAGGCCAACGGCGTGAAAGAGGTGCTCCGGCTGCACACCGCCGCCGGCTACGCACTGGACGCGACGGCGGATCACCTGGTGTGGCGCGCGACCGACCTGGACACCGGCGAGTTCACCGTGGCCGGGTTCATCCGGCCGGGCGATTTCCTCCTGCACGTGGACCCGGATGTGGGCGGTCAGGACCGCCGCCTGGTGCCGGTGAGCCGGGTCGAGCGGCTCGGCACGATGGAGGTCTATGACATCCAGACCGAGAGCGGCGAGTACCTGTCCGGGAACGTGCGGGTGCACAACTGCTTCATCCTGGCGGTCGACGACACCATGGACTCGATCCTGGAGTGGTACCGGGAAGAGGGCCTGATCTTCAAGGGCGGGTCCGGGGCCGGCGTCAACCTGTCGCGGATTCGCTCCAGCCAGGAGCTCCTGTCGTCCGGCGGCACGGCCAGCGGGCCGGTCTCGTTCATGCGCGGCGCCGACGCCTCGGCCGGCACCATCAAGTCCGGTGGCGCCACCCGGCGCGCGGCGAAGATGGTCGTCCTGGACGTGGATCACCCGGACGTCGAGGACTTCATCGAGACCAAGGCGCGCGAGGAAGAGAAGGTCCGGGTGCTGCGCGATGCCGGGTTCGACATGGACCTCGGCGGCAAGGACATCGTCAGCGTCCAGTACCAGAACGCTAATAACTCGGTGCGGGTCTCGGATGAGTTCATGCGGGCCGTCGAGTCCGGCTCCGACTTCGACCTGGCCTCCCGCACGACCGGCGAGCCGCTGAGGACAGTCCAAGCCAGGGAACTGTTCGGGAAAATGGCCAAGGCCGCCTGGGAATGCGCCGACCCCGGCATTCAGTATGACGGGACAATAAACGACTGGCACACCTGCCCGGAATCGGGCCGCATCACCGCCAGCAACCCGTGCTTCCCGGCTGACCAGCGGGTCGTGACGGACCAGGGCCTGATCCGGATCGGTGAGCTGGACGCGCGGGCGGCAGCGGGGGAGAGGTTCGGCGTTTACACCAATGACGTCACCTCGGCCACGGCGCCGGCGGAGCGGGTTACCGCCACATCGCCGACGCGCTACATGGTCACCGGGACCAACGAGATCCTCGAGCTGCGGTTCTCTGACGGATCGCGGCTGCGCTGCACGCCCGGCCATCGCCTCTGGACCGCGAACCGGGGCTGGATGCACGCCGAGGAACTGACCGCCGCCGACCAGGTGGTCCGCTCCCTGCAGCACGCCCCGCGCAGCGCGGCCGACGCCAGGATCCCCGCGGCCGCCCTGGCCGCCGCCCGGACCGCCCGGTCGCGCAAGGCGATCAGCCTGCCCGAGAAGTGGGACTATGAGCTGGCTCATTACCTGGGCTGGCTGGTCGGTGACGGCTGCGTGACCGATCAGAACGCGGTGACGGTCTACGGCAGCGAGGACGACCGCGCCGAGGCCCTGATCAGGCACCAGGAGCTGCTGACCCAGATCACCGGGTTCGAGGCCAAGCCGAGCATCCAGGCCAACGGCACCGTGCAGCTGCGGGTGACCAGGGACGCCTTCATCGCCTTCACCCGGGCCCTCGGTGTCTCATCGGGGCGCGCGCCCGCCAAGCGCGTACCCGAGGCAATCTTCGAGGCGCCCGAAGAGGCAATGGTCGGCTTCCTGGAAGGTCTGTTCGACGCCGACGGCTGCGCGGTCAGCCAGCCGAACGGCACCCGGTACGTCGGCCTCGGCAGCCGCTCCGAGGAACTGCTGCTCGGCGTGCAGGAGCTGCTGGGATCGCTGGGGATCGCCAGCCGCATCTACCCGATGCCCGTCAAGAAGGACAGCTTCAGCTACACCCGCAAGGATGGCTCCGTCGCGACGTACGGCTCCGACGGGCCCGGCTTTGACCTGCGCATCACCGGCCGCTCGCTGCGGGAGTTCGGGGCCAGGATCGGGTTCAGCCTGCCCGCCAAGGAGCGGAAGCTGCTCTCCGTCATCGCGTCGACGAGGTTTTACAACACCGACGAGACCGTTCGCATGGTCTCGCGCGAGTCGCGCGGCTTCGAGACGACCTACAACCTGACCGAGCCGCGCAACCACTCCTACATCGTGAGCGGGATGGTGGTCGCGAACTGCAGCGAGTATGTCCACCTGGACAACTCGTCCTGCAACCTGGCCAGCATCAACCTGCTCAAGTTCCTGCGCGGCGATGACACCTTCGATGTGGAGAAGTTCGAGCAGCTCACCGAGCTGATCATCACGGCGATGGACATCTCCATCTGCTTCGCCGACTTCCCGACTGAGAAGATCACCGAGACCACCCGCGCCTACCGTCAGCTCGGCATCGGCTACGCCAACCTGGGCGCTCTGCTGATGGCGACCGGTCATGCTTACGACTCTGACGGCGGCCGCGCTATCGCCGGCGCCATTACCTCGCTGATGACCGGCACGGCGTACCGGCGCTCCGCTGAGCTGGCGGCAGCCGTCGGCCCGTACGAGGGCTACGCGCGCAACGCGTCGGCGCATCAGCGCGTCATCGCTAAGCACACCGACGCCAGCGCGAAGATCCGCCCGCTGGGCGGTATCGACGACCCGATCCTCGCGGCGGCGAACAAGGTCTGGCAGGAATGCCGGGAGCTTGGTAAGCTAAATGGGTACAGAAATGCCCAAGCCAGTCTATTGGCGCCAACTGGGACAATTGGGCTCATGATGGACTGCGATACCACGGGTGTCGAGCCGGACCTGGCCCTGGTCAAGTTCAAGAAGCTGGTTGGCGGCGGCTCCATGCAGATCGTCAACCAGACGGTGCCGCGGGCCCTGAAGAACCTTGGCTACCAGCCCGAGCAGGCCGAGGCGATCATCGAGTACATCGCCGAGAATGGCCACGTCATCGACGCGCCGGGCCTCAGGCCCGAGCACTACGAGGTGTTCGACTGCGCGATGGGCGAGCGCGCGATCAGCCCGATGGGCCACGTCCGGATGATGGCCGCCGTGCAGCCTGCGCTTTCGGGCGCGATCTCCAAGTGCGTGACCGGAGAGACGCTCGTCGCGTCCTCGGAAGGCCTGGTCAGGATCGGCAGCCTGCACCAGGGTGAAGCAGAGGACACCTTCCGTGACGAGCGCCTGGTGATCTCGTCTCTGGACGGGGACCGGAAGACCAACGCGTTCTACTACGGGGGGAAGCGGCCCGTCCGGCGCGTCCGGCTGCGTTCAGGGCACACGATCACGGGAACGCTGCCCCACCGGCTGCTCGTGGCCGGCGCTGGCGGTCTCGACTGGAAGACCCTGGAAGATATCGAAGAAGGCGACAACGTAGCGATCCAGTACGGTGCCGAGCTCTGGGCTGCTACAGCGCCCAGCTTGCGCCACATCGCGGTATCTCCGTCTCATGGCAACCAGAAGCTGGTCAGGCTGCCCGGGGAAATGACGGCGGAGCTCGCGTTCCTGCTCGGTGCCTATGCGGCCGAAGGCCACACGACGCGCAGCACGTGGACCATTACCATCACCAACTCGGTGCCAGAGGTCCTTGAGCGCGTTCAAGCAGCCTGGCAATCGCTGTTCGGCCTGCGGGCTCGCATCACGGCAGACCCAGGCAAGTGCCCGGGCGTGATCGTGGCGTCGAAGGCCGTGGTGGAGTTCATGGCCGCGCTGGGCTGCGGATCCCGTGCCTCGGAGAAGCGCATCCCCGACATCGTGCTCCGTTCGCCGCGGGAGATGGTGCTGGCCTTCCTGCAGGGCCTGGCGCTCGACGCCTACGTCACGACGGGAACAGCTCCCAAGTGGGCCATCTGCCTGGACAGCTCCCAGCTCCTCGATGACCTGCAGGCTGTCCTGACCAACCTGGACGTCATGACCGGCCGGGTCAGCAAGTACAACAAGGAGTACGGCAAGAGCTACGACGAGGTGTATGCAGCCGGGCCTCAGGGCCAGCTGATGGCCAGCCTCGTTCCGTTCCTTGAGCCTGACAAGGCCGCACGAGCAGCGCGGTATCTGCAGATGAGTTTCGGGTCAGGCACCTCCGATATCGTTCCCGGCATCACCGGCCGCGAGCTGTATCAGCTGATTCCGGCCGTGAACGAGGGCGATGACTACGTCCCCAGCTGGCGCCCGGGGTTCACGTTCCTGCTGGATCATCGGACGCGGCACGTTACCCGCAGGACGCTCGAACGCGTGTCCACGCTTCCCGGTGTCGTGCTTCCTGCCTGGCTCCAGCAGATCATCAGCGGGAACCTGCACTTCTCTCCGGTGGAGTCGGTCAGCGATGCTGGCGAAGCTGAGGTCTATGACCTGTCGGTTCCGACGACCCACGCTTTCGTCGCAAACGGCATTGTCAATCACAACACGGTGAACCTGCCGGAGTCCGCGACCGTCGAGGACATCGAGAAGATCTACTTCGAGGGCTGGAAGCTCGGCCTGAAGGCCCTGGCGATCTACCGGGACAACTGCAAGGTCGGCCAGCCGCTGTCCATCGCCAAGAGGAAGACCGCCGAGGTGGCGGAGCCGGTCGTGCCGCACGAGGTCAAGCCGGTCCGCAAGCGGCTGCCGCGACAGCGGTCGGCGACGGTCACGCGGTTCTCGGTGGCGGGAGCCGAGGGCTACATGACGGCCTCCAGCTACCCCGACGACGGCGTGGGCGAGGTCTTCCTCAAGCTCGGCAAGCAGGGATCGACCCTGGCCGGCGTGATGGACGCCTTCTCGATCGCGATCTCGGTGGGCCTGCAGTACGGCATCCCGCTGGAGTCCTACGTGGCCAAGTTCACCAACATGCGGTTCGACCCGGCCGGCATCACCGACGACGCGGACATCCGGATGGCCAGCTCGGTGATGGACTACATCTTCCGGCGCCTCGCCCTGGACCATCTGCCCTACGACGAGCGGGCCGAGCTGGGCATCCTCACCACCGGCGAGCGAACTGCGCAGCTATCCGGCGAGGCCCCCGCGTCCGTCACCGAGGAGATTGACCCGGACGAGCTGGCGCAGTCGGTGCCGGTGGAGAAGGAGCAGCACCAGCAGCCCCGCGCCCCGGAAGCCGAAACTGGCCGCCGTGCTGACTCGCCACCCCAGCCGCGCAGCTCCACCGAGCTGATCGAGTCCCATCAGCGGCGCAGCGCGGACGCCCCGCTCTGCCTGAACTGCGGCACCAAGATGCGCCCGGCCGGCAGCTGCTACGTCTGCGAGGGCTGCGGCTCCACCAGCGGCTGCAGCTGATAGGTAAGCGGTAGCGATCATGTGCCCGTCGCTCGGGAGAGCGCCTGGGCACCTGATCGCTGACACGCCGCACGCCCAGGCCTGCAGAGGCCCGGGCGTGCGGGGCGAGCCACGATGGACTCTCGGCCGCCTGGGGATCCCCGCTCCCTGGACTCTTCCCAGGCCGGAGCCGTCCGGTCGGCCGGGGACACTCTCTCCGGCGAAAGGCTTTGATGGCCGGAAACCAACTAACCAGCCCACTAAACACGCTAACTGCCGCTGGGATTGGGTTGTTTGCGGCCGGAAACCTATCCGCATGAGCAGAGGCTCAGTCGTCGGCGGGCTGATGGACCAGGTAGCGCAGGAGCACGACATCGCCGATCTGGCGGACCTCGGCCAGTCCCATCCGGTGGCCCGGATGGGAGGCGCCGTCGGCGCTGAACCGCGGGGCGGCGGGGTCGCCGACGAAGAGCGGCGCGATCACCAGGTGGATCTCATCGGCCAGCCCGGCGGTGAGGAACTGGCGGTGGATCATGGCACCGCCTTCGACCATCAGCCGCCGCACGCCACGGGCGGCAAGGTCGGTCAGGACGCCCGGCAGGCTGGGCGGGTCGCCAGCATCGACGACGGTGGCCACGTCAGCGAGCTGTTCGCGGGTCCTGGCCACGGCTGGGCTGGAGGCATATACGATCTTGCTGGCCGGCCCGGCGGTGAAGAAGCTGGCGGCAGGGTCGAGATCCCCGCTGCGGGTGAGCGTGACCTTGACGGGATTCTCCGGCTGTCCGCGGGCGGCGCGGGCGGCGCGCCGCGGCGCTGAGCGGACGAGCAGCCGGGGGTTGTCGCGGCGGATGGTGTTCCCGCCGACCAGGATGGCGTCGGCGCTGGCGCGGACTTCGTCGACCCGGTCGAGGTCGGCGTCGTTGGACAGCAGCAGCCGCGTGCTGGTGGTGTCGTCGATATAGCCGTCGGCGGATGCGGCGACAGACAGCAGGACGTAGGGGCGTTCAGGCACTCGGTCCTCCGTAAACGCGGCTGAGCAGGCGTCGGGTCATGGTGCGTTGTCCTGTCGGGGGATCAGTGCCCTTGAGCGTAGGCGCGCCGTGAGTGCTGCGCGGTGAGGAGCCGCCCGGCGAGCCGGCTCCTCACCGCGGCAGCAGCCGGGCAGGCTCTGCGGCGTTCAGGTGCCGCTGCAGGAATCGGGCCTGATGCCCGAGCAGGTTCTCGGTGATCTCTCCGCCTATGGCCTGATGGCCGACTCCGGGCAGGAGCAGCACCTCGTGCGGCCGCCCGGCGGCCAGCAGCGCGGTAGACAGGCGCAGCGTGTTGGCCGGATGGACGTTGTCATCTGCGAGGCCGTGCATCAGCAGCAGCGGCCGGGTCAGCCTCGGCGCTTCCCGTACCAGCGAGCATGCCTCGTATCGTTCCGGGAAATCGCCGGGATGGCCGAGGAAGCGCTCGCGCCAGTGCGCGTTGTAGAGGTACTGGTCGGTCACTCCCGCGCCGGCGACCGCAGCGTGAAAGACGTCCGGCCGCCGCAGCACGGCCGCTATCGCCAGCGAGCCGCCGAACGACCAGCCGCGGATGCCGACCCGCCCGAGATCCAGCTCCGGATACAGGCGCGCGGCCTGGTGCAGCGCCGCTACCTGATCCTCCAGTACCGGCCCGAACAAGTCGCCGTGAACCTCCCGTTCCCAGCCGGGGCCGCGCCCCGGCGTGCCCCTCCCGTCGGCGACCAGGACCGCGAATCCCTGCTCCGCGAACCACTGCGCGACCAGGGACCGCCAGTCCAGCCCGGCGGTGACTCGTTGCACGCTGGCTCCGCCGTAGGGGTCAACGAGCACGGGCAGCAGCTCGTCTCCTGGCCGGTGCCAGGAAGGAAAGTGCAGCATGGCGCGCAGCTCGCGCGGGCCGAGAACGAGCGGCGTCGCGAGCACCTGCAGGACAGGTTGTTCCGCCAGTGACGTGATCGGGACGGCCTGCTTGCCCTCTCTCAGCACCGCGATCCGGCTGCCCGGACGACCGCCGCCCTGGGCGACGTGGACCAGGGTCCCGCCGCGGCGAACGCCTGAGTGCACGCCCGGCGCGGCGCTCAGCCGGCGGCAGCCCGCACCCGGCCGGTAACTCCACAGGTGCGTCTGCGTGGGCTCGTCGGAAGCGGTGAACAGCACCTCGTCGCCGTCGACGCCCAGCACGGCCCGGAGCTGAAGACCCGGCGGCGTGACGGTGACCCCGTCCGCGGTCAGGTGCCGGGTGCCCGCCAGGTCAGCGTGCGAGAGGACCGCGCCGGAAGCGCTGCGTGCGGGCAGGCCAGGAATCAGCTGCACCCAGCACGCGTCCTGCTGCTCGCTGAGGACCGCCGTCTGGCCGCTGGCCGGGTCGATTCGCAGGAACCGGACCGTGCGCTGACTGCGGGTCTGCACCACGGCGCAGGGGCCGTGGGCATCCCAGCCGGCGCCCACCAGGTATTCGAAGGCGTCCCGGTCCCAGCGCGCCTCGGTCCGCGTGCCGTCGAGCCCCGCGAGCCACAGCGTGACCTCGGCGCTGGCCGCGCCGGCCGCCGCGTAGCGCATGGTGCGCGGCGGCGCGGCGGGCTCCGAGAGGTCGGACAGGCGCCAGACGGCCAGCGCCGCCTTGTCCGCCCGCGTGACCAGCAGCCGGGCTCCGTCGGGGGCCCACCAGCAACCGTGCGGGCCATCTGCCGAGGTGGCGACGGTGTGCTCGGAGACCCCGAACGCGACCTCCGGCGCGTCCGGCGAGGCGAGCGCGCGGTCCCCGCTTCCGTCCGCCTCAATCACCCGCAGGGCGCCCCCGGAGACGTACGCGATCCGCCGGCCAGCCGGGTCCGGCTGCGGCGCGGCCACCGGGCCCCGAGCGGGCAGGCGAGTCGCCCGGCCGTCGGCCACGTTCACCGTCCACAGTTCGCCGGCCAGCGTGAAGGCGGCCAGGGCGGCGGAGCGGTCGGTGGCGTATGCGCCGATCCCGGTGCCCGGCGCACGCGCTGGCTCAGCCCGGCGTCGCTCCGCACCCGGCCGCGGCGGCGCGCCAGCGACGGGCAGCTCGGCCGGGTCGGCGAGCAGCCGCTCGGTGCCGGAGCCCGTATCCAGCGCCCACAGGCAGGCCCGCGGGTCGTCGCCGCCGCGACTGCGGAGGAAGAGCACGGTCGCCCCGTCGGCGGCGATGGTGAACTGATCGGGGACGCCCAGGGTAAAGCGCCGCGTCCGGGCCAGCTGGCTGGGGAGGGCAACCATGGTCACGCCCGCCATCTTGCCACTTCGCCCAGTGTAGGGAACAGGTTTTCGAATATAGCCCCCCAGCGACTACCTCACGTTATCGTCCGTGGCAGCCTGGCGAGCGCCCGCCTCAGCCAGGCGCCCGCGCAGGGCAGCCCTGGTGGCGGGCCACTCGGCGGCAATGACCGAGAACATCGCGGAATCGCGGAGCAGCCCGGCTTCGCCGGGGGCGTGCGACGGCGACCAGCTGCGCAGGACGCCCTCGAACCGGGCGCCCAGGCGTTCGAGGGCGCGGCGGCACTGCTCGTTACGGGCGTCGGTCTTGAGGTCGACCCTGACCACGCCCAGGGCCTCGAAGGCATGCTCCAGCAGCAGAAGCTTCGCCTCGGCATTGATGCCTGTCCGCTGCGCGGAGGCGGCCAGCCAGGTCCAGCCGATCTCGATGGCGCAGAGCTCGGCGCGGCCCGGCCAGAAGCGGGGATCCCAGTACGCTGTGCACCCCACGGCGCGCCCGTCCGCCTGGCGGATCTGGGCGAACGGCGTCAGCTGGCCGCTGCTGGCCCGATCGAAGTGAGCGGCGAGGTAGTGCTCGACTTCCCACCCGCGGGGGACACCGGTGAAGCCGTACGCGCCGCGGTCTTCTTCGGCGGAGACTGCCAGGTCCGTGCCATGACGAGTCGACAGCGGCTCCAGCCGGACCAGGGATCCGTGCAGCACGGGAACGTCAGCCAGCAGGCTACTCATGACTTCCCCTCATCGCTCCTGGCATTGGCACCTTGCGCCGAGCGCAGGTTGCCGGACCGTCAGCGGGCCAGGTCCCTCGGATCCTCTGGATGATGACGAGGGAACCGTAGCCGCCGCGCCGACGACGGGTCAAGGCATCGGGGGCTGAGGGGCGGGCTTCAGCCGCCGCCGCAACGGCTGGCCCGCTCGGCGGGCCGCGGGTCGCCGTCAGGATTGCCGTAGCCGGTCGCGGAGGAAGCGGCGCTCGGCCGCAGTGGGGGCGAGCTCAAGCGCCGCCCGGTAACTCTGCCGGGCCTCAGCCGTGCGCCCGGTACGCCGCAGCAGGTCAGCACGCGTGGCATGCAGCAGGTAGTAACCATCCAGCTGCCCGGTCCCCGCGACCGCCTCTACCAGTCGCAGCGCCGCCTTCGGGCCGTCGGCCATCCCGATCGCGACGGCGCGGTTCAGGTCGACGATGGCGCTGGGCGCGATGAGCGCGAGGCGATCGTACAGCCGGGCGATCTGCGGCCAGTCCGTCCGGGCCGCGGTCGGTGCGGTGGCATGGCAGGCGGCGATGGCCGCCTGGATCTGGAACGGGCCGGCCCGGCCGCGGCGCAGCGCGCCTTTCAGGATCGTCGCGCCCTCGGCGATCTGAGCCTGATCCCAGCGCGAGCGGTCCTGCTCGTCCAGGGTGCGCAGGTGGCCGCCCTCGTCGATGCGCGCCGCCCGGCGGGCGTCGTGCAGCATCAGCGCGAGCATGCCATGGGCCTCAGGCTCGTCGGGCATGAGCCCGGCCAGCACCCGCGCCAGGCGGATGGCCCGCTGGGACAGCCCGGCCTTCGCCGGGTCGCCGTATCCCTCATTGAACAGCAGGTAGAGCACGTGCAGTACCGCAGGCAGGCGCTCGGGCAGCAGGCGGGCGGGCGGCACGCGAAACGGGATGGCGGCGTGCGCGATCTTCTGCTTAGCCCGGAAGAGGCGCTGGCCCATGGTGCGCTCCGGCACGAGGAACGCGCGCGCGATCTCGGCGGTGCTCATGCCGGTCAGGCTGCGCAAGGTCAGCGCCACCTGGGCATCGAGGTTGAGGGCCGGATGGCAGCAGGTGAACATCAGCTCCAGGCGCTCGTCGGGGATGTCGCTGTCTCGTGCGCCTGGAGGTACTGGCTCCCGCTGCATGCTGGCCGCCTCTCGCAGCTTCGCTGCCTCGGTGGAGGCGCGGCGCATCCGGTCGATGGCGCGGTTGCGGGCCGTGGTGGTGAGCCAGGCCAGCGGCTGGTCCGGTACGCCTGACTCCGGCCACTTCTGCAGGGCCCGCGCGAACGCGTCCTGAGCACACTCCTCGGCCAGGTCCCAGCCGCCGCCGGTGAGCCGGATCATGGTGGCCACGATCCGGCTCCAGCCGTCGGCGTAGATCCGCGCGATGAGGTCTCGCGCCTGGTCTGCCACGCTCTCTCCGTCAGCGCCTGCGGTCAGCCCTCGTCATCAGTCCAGAACGGCCGCAGTTCGATCATCCCTCGCCAGGCCATCGGGTGCTTGGACGCGACCTCGATGGCCTCGTCCAGGTCGGCGCACTCCAGGACGTCGAAGCCCGCGATCTGGTCCTTGGTCTCCGCATACGGGCCATCGGTCAGCAGCACCTCGCGGTTGCGGACGCGAACGGTCGTGGCGTCGCTGGCCGGGCGGGTCGCATTGCCCAGCAGCCGGATGCCCCGGCCGTCCATCTCGGCCACCCAGTCCTCGACATCCGGGGCGCCGTCATCCTGGCCCGGCGTGTAGTCGGGGTCCGTGCACACGAACATCAGGTACTTCATGGTGCTGCTCTCCTTTCACGGTCGACAGGAAACCGCCGACAGGAAGATGACGAACGGGCCGGGCGCTCTACTACCGGCTCAGCCGGGTTTTTTCTCCCGGCCGCCGCGGGCCGCATCGTCCCGGCCGTCATCTGACCTGTCAGGCGGCCGCCGGCGCGCCCTTGACCTGCCGCCCGTGCACCCACACCCCGGTCACGTGCCGGGGCTCGGCGATGATCGAGATGTCCGCCAGCGG